>Ga0209085_1000244_pt1 | contig 41186 bp, 39 predicted proteins | sample C_131016_EF_Meta_FD_187310 | JGI IMG/M metagenome (GOLD analysis project Ga0209085, IMG submission 187310) | Freshwater microbial communities from Lake Croche, Canada to study carbon cycling - C_131016_EF_MetaG (SPAdes) (version 2) | ecosystem: Environmental > Aquatic > Freshwater > Lake...
TTGGCGATGTAAAATTCCTAATGGTTTTTGAAAGCTGTGCGCTCTTTACCTTTGGTAATTCAGTAATCGAAGCACGTAGTGTGTAACCATCAGTTGAAAGATCATCAAGTGAGCCAAGGTCAGCTTCGATACTCAAAGTTCCGGTAGTTCCATCTTTTTCTAATCCGGCAACAGATTTGAATCGTTCAATAAAGACCTTGTTAGTTGCATACAACTTAATTGAACGTGTTATTCCACCATGCCACCATTGATCTTGGTCCTCAATAAAAGTTGCATCAGACCATTTTGTAACATCGATACGCACAACATTGTTTCCGCTTTGAACAAACTGAGTTACATCAAATTCTGCGGCTAATCGTGAATCTTTTGTCAGACCAACTTCTTGACCATTGATATAAACAAGTGCCACAGATTCATAGCCACCAACTTGTAAAACAATTCTTTTACCGCTCCAGCTTTTTGGGATATCAAAATCACGTTCATAAATGCCCGTGGGATTTTCTGCTGGCACAAATGGAGGATGCTGCTCAAAAGGCATCTGTGTGTTTGTGTAAATAGGCCTATCAAAGAAAACTTCTGATGGCTCCTGCATGGTCCAAAGTCCAGGAACCGGAATTGATGCCCAACGCTTACCTAACTTTTCTGTTGGGCTGTGTAACAACTGAAAACGCCATGTGCCATCCAAAGAAATTTGCTCAAAGTGTTCGATGTTAAGCATCGGCAAACGATTTACAGAGGTTGTCTCCGGGCTCATCCAGTAGTTGTTAATCACGGGGGGAAGTCTCTCAGGAAAAGAGGGCAAGCACACCTTCGTTGAGCGTGAAATCGGGGGTTGGTTTAGCCCTTGGACTTACCCCGATTACCTGTTGTTCACCCATTCGCGAGAGGATTTAGGCATGAAAATCGAGCACATCACCGACCGAGAGATTAGTTGGCTCTCTTTCGATCAACGTGTCCTTGAATTAGCCGAAGACTCCACGGTTCCACTTCTTGAAAGACTTCGCTTCTTGGCTATTTCCTCTTCAAACTTAGATGAGTTCTTTATGGTTCGTGTTGCGACTTTGATGAGCAAGATTGAACACGATGTAACTGGTGCAAATGTTGCAGGATACAAACCAAAAGAGCTTTTGAGTGTTATCAACACAAGAGTAAATGAACTTGTTTCTAGACAATCGAAAGTATTACACGATGAGATCTTGCCAGAGTTAAAGAAGCACGGTATTGAATTTGTAAAATGGGAACAGCTGGATGAAACTGAAAGTACATACGTTGCAAAATTGTTCCAGGATCGAATCTTTCCGGTACTAACTCCACTGGCTGTTGATCCAACACATCCCTTTCCATACATCTCAGGCTTGTCACTCAACCTTGCGGTGATGGTCAAGAATCCAGCAACACAGGAAGAGTTTTTTGCCCGTGTTAAGGTTCCTGAAGTTCTGCCTCGATTTATTGCAACGGCAAAGTTTGGCTCAACTCGCTTCTTGCCACTTGAAGATTTGATCGCTATTCACTTACAAGAGTTATTCCCAGGAATGACAATTGAAGATCACTACACCTTTCGTGTTACTAGAAATCAAGATATTGAACTTGATGAAGATGAAGCAGAAGATTTGCTACTTTCACTTGAGCAAGAGCTATTGCGCCGCCGATTTGGGCCACCTGTACGTCTTGAGATTGAAGCAGGCGTGGATGATGCGCGAGTTTCTAAACTTGGATCTGAACTTGGCATTGGTGCTGAAAATATTTTCCATGTCAGCGCGCCTCTTAACCTGACTTCGCTTCATAAAATCGCCGACCTTGATTTTTCAGAGTTAAAGTACAAACCATTTAGATCTCGCACCGCTAAAGCCCTATCCGAGGTGGATTCTGAGGATAGTGATTTATTTTTTGCTGCGATCCGCCAAGGTGAGATTCTGCTCCACCATCCCTATGAATCCTTTACTTCATCAGTTGTGCATTTCCTTGAAAATGCAGCAAAAGATCCTCACGTACTGGCGATTAAGCAGACTTTGTATCGCACATCAGGTGACTCACCAATTATCGAGGCATTAATTGAAGCTGCAGAGGCTGGTAAGCAAGTTGTTGCAGTAATTGAAATTAGAGCCCGATTTGATGAACAAAACAATGTGCGGTGGGCCCGAAAGCTAGAAGCTGCAGGTGTTCACGTTGTGTATGGATTGATGGGGTTAAAGACTCACGCAAAGCTCTCATTAGTTGTGCGCGATGAGCCACAAGGTATTCGTCGCTACTGCCACATGGGTACAGGAAACTACAACCCAAAAACTGCCCGCATGTATGAAGACTTAGGAATGCTGAGCGCAGATGTTGAGCTAACTGAAGATTTAACTCGTCTGTTTAATCAACTGTCAGGCTTTGCGCCGCAATCAACGTATTCACGTTTATTGGTTGCCCCTCGGACATTGCGTTCAGGTTTAATTGAGCGGATTGATCGCGAGATTGAACATGCCAAGAGCGGGCGTCCTGCCGGAATTCAATTCAAACTTAACTCAATTTTGGATGAGGGATTTGTTGCCAAGTTATATGAGGCGTCACAAGCTGGTGTGAAAATTGAATTACTGATTCGCGGAATTTGCGCAGTACAACCTGGCATCAAGGGTGTTTCTGAAAACATTGTTGTTAAATCAATTTTGGGTCGATTCCTTGAGCACTCACGTATTTATCACTTCATTAATGGTGGAGAAGATGAGTATTGGATTGGCAGTGCGGACTTAATGGGTAGAAACCTTGATCGACGTGTGGAAAGCCTTGTTCTTATCCAAAGAAAAGAGCATCAGTTGCGCCTGCAGGGAATACTGGATTTGGGCTTGTCGGATGAGACTTCTTCCTGGGAACTCAAAGAAACAACCTGGTCCCGTCCAGCGAAAAAGGGATTAACAAATGTTCATGCCGAGCTAATCGATCACTATTCAAAGGATCGATAAGTGGACAACCACGTAATTAGAGCGGCAGGGGCCGTTTTATGGCGCCGCTTAAGTGATGAACTAGTCCAAGTTGCTTTGATTCATCGTCCTCGTTATCACGATTGGTCATTTCCAAAAGGAAAAGTGGAACCAGGTGAACCAGAGATTAGTTGTGCACACCGAGAAGTTTTTGAAGAAACAGGCTTTGAAAGTATCTTCGGCCCAGAACTGTGCACGGTCGAATACTTAGTAGGCTCATCAACTAAGTCGGTTAGATATTGGTCGGCACAAGCAATTGGTGAAGCTAAGGGCCCCCTAGATCCAAATGAAGTAGATCAAATTATTTGGCTAACAGTCGCTGATGCTTACGACAAGCTTTCACGTGAAGGTGACAAAGAAGTTTTAAAGAACTTTGAAAAGTTTGGTACTGACACAATCCCGCTAGTCCTTTTGCGTCACGGCAAAGCAATTGCTCGAGAAGAATGGGAAGGCGATGATGGCGATCGTCCTCTTGCACAACTAGGTCAGATTCAATCAATGCGAATGTTGGCAATGTATTTTCCATTTGGAATTGCAGAGATCCATACTTCAGATGCTGTTCGTTGCTACGAAACTGTTGCGCCAATGGCTCGCTCACTGTCTTTAGACATGGTTTATTGGTCCGAACTCAGTGAATATGCATATGAAAAGGATAAGAAAGCTGCGATCAAAGTGGTTCAAGACATTATTGAAAGCGAAGCACACGCAATTGTGTGCGGTCATAATCCCGTTATTCCTGTAATTGTTGCAAAATTTATTGGTAAGAAGACCTTTAAAGAGCTAGATCATGGATTACTACCTGGTGAGTCATGGATTTTGCATCACCGTGATGGTGAAGTAGTTGCAATTGACTGGATGCAAGCGCCTGAGGCTTAGTCGCTCAACCAGTCTAAACGGCGCAAAAGAATGCCTTCCCGCAGTGCCCACGGACATATTTCAGCCTCATCCACATCTAATCTTTCCATGACGGCAAGAGCAACAATTCCACCAGCAACAATTTGTTGAGCACGGTTGGCAGAAACTCCAGGTAACTCTGCGCGGGACTTACTTGTCATTTCAATGAGTCGTGGCATCGCAGCGTTAAGCGATTCTCGCTCAATGAACTTTGGGCTATCGCCATACCATTGCGCGCAAATTCGCGCCAAGGTTCTAAAAGTTTTACTTGTTGCAACAAAATGATCTGCATCATGAGACTTCAAAGAGTTAGGCATCGAATCTCTCAGCAGTTCCTCAGCATGCTTTTCAAGACTCTTAATTCCTTTGGCAGTATATGGATCTCCGTTTAAGAATTCACGGGTTAAACGAGCCGCACCAAGTGGTAGTGAAATAGTTGCATCAGGATTTTCATTAATTCCACTTGCAATTTCTAAGGATCCGCCACCGATATCTAGAACTAGTAACTTTCCAGCAGACCAACCCAACCAACGGCGAACAGCCAAGAAAGTCATTGACGCTTCATCATCACCGTTAAGGACTTGTAGATCTATCTCGTGCTTTTTGTTGATATCTGAAATTATTTGCCCACCATTGCTAGCTTCACGTAAGGCCGAAGTTGCAAAAGCCAAAATTTCATCGGTCTCATTAACGCGTGCATGAGCGACAGCTTCTTCAATTGCATCATTGAGAAGCTGTATTCCGCCCGCTGAAATTGCACCTGAAATATCCAGATATTCAGTCAGGCGAAGTTCAACTTTATAATTAGTTGTAGGTGTTGGCCTGGCTCCGGGATGGGCATCCATTACTTGCAGGTGGATGGTGTTTGAACCCACATCAAGGACACCTAATCTCATGGCGTAAACCTATCGCTGGGCGTGACATAAGGCGTGGATTTTAAGATTTGGCACATCACTGCCATAATTGCGGCTGCTCTATTCAAGGAAACTTGAAGAGCAGGCCTCTCTAGCTCAGTGGTAGAGCAGCGCACTTGTAATGCGCAGGTCGTCAGTTCAATCCTGACGGGGGGCTCCGGTATGAATCCGGAGGGGAGTCGATATGTCCGATAACTCCTTTCCGCATGATTCTTTTTCTGCAGAAATTGCAGCCAATGATGAATACGTCAAAACCTTTAAATACTCTGGCTTAACTGGTGTTGCGCAAAAAGGTTTAGCAATTGTTACCTGCATGGATTCACGAATTAATCCCTTGTCAGTTATGGGTATGAATTCTGGTGATGCCAAAATTTTACGTAATGCTGGGGCGCGCGTGACTGAGGACGTGCTGCGCACGTTGGTACTTGCAACATATTTGTTGGGCGTTAAGAAAATTTTGGTTATGCCTCATACAAATTGCCGAATGGCCTCGGCAGAAGAAGCAGATATCCATGAATACATTGAGAAAGAGTTTGGTGTTGACACACGATCTCTAGAGTTTAGAACTGTGAAGGATCAAGAAGCGGCTCTGGCAATCGATGTAAACAGAATTCGCGCATTCCCTTTCCTGAATAAAGGTGTTGTCGTTGGTGGAGCTATTTATGATGTTGCGACAGGAAAAATTACTCCGGTTGATTGCTGACGGGATTTGTTCTGCGCATTGGCATCCGTGTAATCGGATAACTCAAATCTTCAAGAAATTCAGTAATAATTAGATTAACTAATCCAGGCTTTTCCTTTGGCAAAATGTGCGATGTGCCAGGAACAATTGCTAATTGACCAAGTGGTAACGCCTCAAATAATTCAACGGTATGAGCGTGCCGAATAACATCGTCATCACCTGCCATAACTAATACAGGGCAATGAATTTTCTTGATTTCTTCCATAGAAATATCTGGCTCAGAAGGCCACATCTTCATAAAACGGTGATAAATGACATCTTGAGTTTCGGCAGAATCAGGAGAATAAATTGCATATTCTGCACGGTCTTCTTCGCTGAGTTCGCCAATTTCAAAATCTCCCAAGGTTCCGTCGTAATGGAAGTTAGCCCCAATTGCCACTAGCGACTTCACTAAATCTGGACGCTGAATTGCAAGCATTAAGCCAATGATTCCGCCATCGCTCCAACCAATAATGTGTGCGGGCTCTTTAACTACATTTTCTAAATAGGCAATCGCTTCGCGAAGTTGAAATTTAAAGTTAATGCTTTCTTCGCGGTATGCAGTAAATCCATGTGAAGATCGATCGTATGCAAAGACGTGGTAATCCTCTAATGCCGGAACAATATTTGAAGCCCAATGAGCAGTTTGGCTCATGCCACCATGAAGCAACACAACTGCTTCACCTTCGTTTTCCCATTCATAACAGTAAAGATCATGACCATCGATCTTTAAATACTCTGACATTATTGTGAATCCATAATGTGACGGTTACCGCGATCAAATGTTAGATAGTTATAGGTCCAGTCAGCCATAGTGCCGATCTTGTTGCGTCCACCTAATAGATAAAACAGGTGCAACCACAACCAGGCATACCAAGCAGGAATTCCAGTCATGCGAAGGCTTTTGACTTCAACAATTGCTTTGTGGCGACCGATGGTTGCCATAGAACCCTTATCAAGATACTTAAATGGCTTGAGCTCTTGTCCAGCAGCAATTCTTTTAATTTGTTGGGCAACATGGCGACCTTGCTGCAGAGCAACTGGTGCAACCATCGGCAACATTCGGCCATTTTCTCCAACAAAACCAGCGATATCTCCAATAGCAAAGATGTGAGGGTAGTGCTTAACCTGTAACGTTTTTTCAACATCGATGCGTGTATTGACCAATGGCAAATTCAATTGTGCACCTGTTGGCTCGCCCTTAACCCCAGCGGCCCAGACAGTTACCTCAGAAGCAATTGTTCTGCCATCACTGACTTCAATACTGCGGGGTTTAATTTCTTTGACAGCGGTGTTTAAGTGAACGGTCACACCAAGTTTTTCGAGATCCTTTTTACCGTGTGCAGAAAGTTTTTCCGAAAACATAGGCAAGATCCGAGGACCTGCTTCGATTAAATTAATTTTGATGTGAGCAGCAGCATGTCGTTGGTCATTCTTTAATGGTCCACGAACAAGTTCTGCAAACGCACCAGCCATTTCCACACCTGTCGGGCCACCACCAACAACGGTGATTGTAAAAATTGTTTCATCTTCAAAGCGACACAAATCTTCGAAACGACGTAAAACTTCAGCACGAATGTTTAGTGCTTCGTGAACACTCTTCATACCCAGTGCATGTTCAGTAACACCTGGAATTCCGAAATCAGCATTTGCCGAACCGAGTGCGACAACAAGGTAGTCAAACTCCAACACCTCGCTGCTATCTAACTTCACAGTGTTGTTTTTGTGATCGACAGATAATGGTGAACCCATGCGAAACTGCACGCCGGTTTTACGTAGTGCACCGCGAATTGGGTGAGCAACGTGGTCTGCAGCTAACCCAGCAGTTGATACCTGATATAAAAGTGGCAAAAAAGTTTGGAAGTTGTGGCGATCGACCACAGTGACTTCGGCAAAGTCGGCCATCTTTCGCGCCGCGGTTAAACCGCCAAAACCGGCACCCAAAATCACTACTCGTGGTTTTTGGAGTGCCTTTTGCATGGGATAAGTCTAGGCTTGCCAGCATGAACTCGCATAATGGAGGCCGTAAATTCCTCGTCACAGGGGCATCTGGATATGTCGGAGGTCGATTAGTCCGCGCATTTGTTGATGAAAAAGAAGATGTTCGAATTTTGGTACGCGATAAAAACAAAATCATGGGCCAGCCGTGGGCGCCGCTGGTGGAAATATGTGAAGGAAGTGCTGAAAACTTCAGTGATTTACAAAGAGCGCTCGAAGGTGTTCACACAGCTTTTTACTTGTTGCACTCAATTAATTTAGGTCCAAACTTTGATGAGATTGAAAAAGAAATGGCTCGCAATTTTGCCAAGGCTGCCGAGCAAGCCGGCGTATCGCAGATCATTTACTTGGGTGGAATCGCAAACGATGTGAATATCAGTAAGCACCTGGCATCTCGTGCGATGACAGGTAGTTCACTGGCAACTACTTCTGTTGCCGTCCTAGAACTTCGCGCAGGAATCATCATCGGTTCTGGCTCTGCCAGCTTTGAAATGTTGCGCCATTTAACACACCGACTTCCGATTATGACAACGCCTAAATGGGTCATGAATAAAACACATCCAATCGCTATCCGTGACGTTTTGTATTACCTAAAGGGTGCGGCACATTTAGAAAAGCCGGTTAACAAGGTATTTGATATTGGTGGCCCCGAAGTCTTGTCGTATGCGGACATGATGCAAAAGTTTGCCAAGTTATCGGGATTAAAAAAGCGTTGGATCATCAGAGTCCCAGTTCTAACACCTGGACTTTCTAGTTTGTGGATTGGTTTAGTAACACCTGTTCCAACCGCACTTGCTCGACCACTTGTTGGATCACTTATCAGCGAAGTTGTCGCAGATCCAGCAAAAAGTATTGATGCGCTAATTCCAAAGCCGCCTGAAGGATTAATTGATGTTGAGACAGCTATTTCTTTAGCACTTTCAAAGATCACAACGCATAACGTTGAAACTCGTTGGTCTGATGCAACTATGCCAACTGCTCCTTGGCAGAAAGCTCAAGGAGATCCTGATTGGGCTGGTGAAATGGTTTTGCGTGATCGTCGCGAAAGCATTACCGATGTTCCAGCAGAACAGGTGTGGCGACAAGTTGAACGAATCGGCGGAGACAACGGATGGTTTGGTTCAGATTTATTGTGGTGGGCACGTGGCGTTTTAGATCGCTTCTTAGTTGGCGGAGTTGGTTTGCGCCGGGGCCGTCGTGATCCAGATTTCTTGCGAGTCGGAGAAAGTTTAGATTTTTGGCGAGTAGAAGAGTTAGAACCTGGTCGCAGATTAAAGTTGTATGCCGAAATGGTGTTGCCAGGCAAAGCGTGGCTGGAATTTACAGTTACCCGAGAAAATGGAAAGACAAAGATTGTGCAAGAGGCAACATTTAATCCACGTGGATTAGGTGGGCAGTTGTATTGGTATGCAATTTCTCCACTACACCTATTTGTTTTTCCAACGATGATTAGAAATATTGTTAAGAAGGCACGAATCAATGCATGAGTTCGCTTCTGTAAGTTCCCCCTTACGAAGTTCCCCCTTACGAAGTTCCCACACTTTGAGCACTCTCTGTCGTAAGATTTAATCCATGTCCGCGCAAGAAGAGTCCGCAATGAACACTGGGCTCAGTGACCTCGAAGTTCGCATCCTTGATTTTGAAGGCAACTGGTGGCGCTATGCAGGGGCAAAAGAGGCGGCTATCAAGGATTTATTTGATCTGAGCGCTCCTCGTTATTACCAATTATTGAACGATCTGATCGACCGCGACGACGCCCTAGCTGCTTCACCGATGCTAGTTAAGCGTCTGCGCCGCCTACGCGAGGCCCGCATGGCTACTCGCGTCGCTCGTCCCTAGTTCTTCCAAACCCTCGTTTTGCGCCTTGGAAATAAAGGCTCTAGATTTGGCGTTAGCACTCTCGGGGTGCGAGTGATAAAGCCCCCCATTCGAAGAGTATTTGAATGAAGATCTAGCACAAGGAGCACAACTCATGGCAAAGCAGATTGCCTTTAATGAAGAAGCACGTCGCGGATTAGAGCGCGGCATGAATATCTTGGCCGATGCGGTCAAGGTAACCCTTGGACCTCGTGGACGAAATGTTGTTCTCGAGAAGAAGTGGGGCGCCCCAACAATTACTAACGATGGCGTTTCCATTGCAAAGGAAATTGAACTTGATGATCCATGGGAAAAGATTGGCGCAGAGCTAGTCAAAGAAGTTGCGAAGAAGACTGATGATGTTGCCGGCGACGGAACAACAACTGCAACTGTTTTGGCTCAGGCGCTAGTTCGTGAAGGTCTGCGCAACGTTGCAGCTGGATCAAACCCAATGGCGTTAAAGCGCGGTATTGAAAAGGCTGTTGCTGAAATCGTTGCTGAACTTCTTTCAATGGCAAAGGCTGTTGACTCAAAGGAACAAATCGCAGCGACCGCATCTATCTCTGCAGCAGATGCAACTATCGGCGAAATGATTGCCGAAGCAATGGACAAGGTTGGCAAAGAAGGCGTCATCACTGTTGAAGAGTCAAATACTTTTGGGTTAGAGCTAGAGCTCACAGAAGGTATGCGCTTTGACAAGGGTTACATCTCTCCATACTTTGTAACTGATCAGGATCGCATGGAAGTTGTCCTAGAAGATGCATACGTATTGATCGCTAACTCAAAGATTGCAAACATTAAAGATCTAGTGCCAGTACTTGAAAAGGTAATGCAATCAGGAAAGCCGCTATTGATCATCGCTGAAGATGTTGAAGGCGAAGCGCTCGCAACACTAGTTGTGAACAAGATTCGCGGAACATTCCGTTCCGCAGCTGTTAAGGCCCCAGGTTTTGGAGATCGTCGCAAGGCGATGCTTCAAGACATTGCAATCCTTACAGGTGCAACTGTAATTTCAGAAGAAGTTGGACTACGTCTAGAAGCAGCAGAGCTTGATCTTTTGGGTAAGGCCCGCAAGGTTGTTATCAGCAAGGAAGAGACAACAATCGTTGAAGGCGCTGGAGATGACGCACAGATCAAGGGTCGCGTTCAGCAGATTCGCAACGAAATCGAGTCATCAGATTCAGATTACGACCGCGAGAAGTTGCAAGAGCGTCTGGCAAAGCTTGCTGGTGGCGTAGCTGTTATCAAGGCAGGTGCTGCAACTGAGGTTGAACTCAAAGAGCGCAAGCACCGCATTGAAGACGCAGTCCGCAATGCAAAGGCTGCAGTAGAAGAAGGAATCGTTGCCGGCGGTGGCGTTGCACTCCTACAAGCAGGCGCTGCAGTGTTCAAGCGTCTAACTGGTTTAACTGGTGATGAAGCAACTGGTGCAAAGATTGTTGAATACGCAATCGAAGCTCCAATTAAGCAGATTGCAATTAACGCAGGACTTGAAGGCGGAGTTGTTGTTGAGAAGGTCCGTCACCTTCCAGCAGGACAAGGTCTCAATGCTGCAACTGGTGAATATGTAGACATGATTAAATCTGGAATTATTGATCCAGCTAAGGTCACACGTTCTGCATTACAAAATGCTGCATCAATTGCTGCGCTGTTTATTACAACAGAAGCTGTTATTGCAGATAAGCCAGAAAAGGCTGCTGCTGCCCCACAAGGTGGCGGAGATATGGACTTCTAAGTCCAACCCAATCCAATAGTTACGCGTAACGCCGTCTCTGATTAACACAGAGGCGGCGTTCTGCTTTACCCTTAGACCATGGCAAAGAAATCCCTTATCTCCAAAAAGGAGAAAGCTTCTACAACGGAGAAGACATCAACAAGCACAGTTGTTGCTTTTGATGCGAAGGATCTTGCCCGAAGCGCTGCACTAGAAGTTGCAGAACAACGCGATCAGGTTGGCGGATTTGTTTCTGTTGATTTTGATGATGACAATCGTGTTGCAACATATTTATTTGAAGCAAAACTTTCAGGGTACCGAGGGTGGCGATGGTGCATCACAATTGCAAAGGTTGATGCAGATGCAGCTCCAACAATTTGTGATGTTGTAGTACTTCCTGGCCCTGATGCATTACGTGCACCAGATTGGATTCCATACCGCGACCGAATTTTGCCGGGTGATGTTGGTGTTGGCGATATTGTTCCAAGCTCATTAGATGACACACGTTTAGTTGCAGGTGAACAAGCGTTGCCACAGGATGAAGATTTAGATACTGCAATGGCAATCGAACTTGGTTTAGGTCGCGCGCGTGTTATGTCCATCGAAGGTCGCGATCAAGCAGCAAAGCGTTGGTATGACGGAGAACGTGGACCAAACGCACCTGTTGCCCAGTCAGCACCAAAGCCGTGCCACAGCTGCGGATTCTTTATTCCTATTGCAGGATCATTGCGATCAACATTTGGCGTATGCGCCAACGCAATATCACCCGAGGATGCACGCGTAGTGAGCGTGGATCATGGCTGCGGAGCACATTCGGAAGCGACCTTCACAGAGCCGGTGTTAAACTAAGCACCTGCTATCGCGCCCGCGATACCGATTAACACCAGTACGAAAAAAACTAGCAAGGAGCCCCCCATGCCTACAGGACGCGTTAAATGGTTCTCATTAGAAAAAGGTTTTGGCTTCATTGCAAATGATGAAGGCGAAGATGTTTATTTAGCAGCTACTTCTCTTCCAGAAGGTGTTGCAACAGTAAAGCCTGGAACAAAGCTTGAGTTTTCAATTGCTGACAGCCGCAAAGGCCCACAAGCATTATCTGTACACATCATTGATGCACCGCCGTCACTAGTTGAAAACTCACGTGTTAATAGCGATGATCTTGCAGCAATGATTGAAGACACAATCAAGATGCTGGATAAAGTCGGAAATGGTTTGCGCCATGGACGTCATCCAAATGCACAAGAAGCTGATCGTCTTGGTCGTGTGCTGCGCGGTATTGCTACGGCGCTAGGCGCTTAAATTCCGCTTCGTCGCTCGCGACGAATTGTGTAACGAATACCAATCAAGCCAAGTGCTGCTCCGCTTATGCATGTCCAAATAACTTTGGCATCAGCATTGGTTGCAAGCGCAATCACTCCTGCTATCACCCAGCACACAGTTCCAATAGCCACTAGAGTTACCGCATTGCGTAGTCGAGTAGTCATGGAAGAAGAGTAATGGGATTTTCGGTAAAAGAGGATGGTAATTGGCGTTCATTTCGCCATCGTAATTACCGAATTCTTTTTCCTGCCAACACAGTTTCAAATATTGGCAGCTGGGCCCAGCGTATTGCTCAAGATTGGCTCGTACTAGAACTTACAAATAACAACGGAACCTATCTAGGTTTAGTCACAGCTGTTCAGTTTGCGCCAGTTCTTCTCTTCTCATTACACGGCGGAAAATTGGCAGACAGATTTAATAAACGTAAAGTCTTGATTCTTACCAATATTGCTGGTGGCGCAGCTTCGCTCACATTAGGAACACTTGTGATGACACATCACATTGCGCTGTGGCACGTGTTTGCACTTGCAGCGGTTTTAGGTATTTCAACTGCAATTGATGCCCCTGTGCGCCAATCATTTACAACTGAAGTTGTTGGACAAGCCGATCTTCCAAACGCAGTTTCCTTAAATTCGGCAAACTTCAATGCTGGCCGTTTACTTGGTCCAGCGCTATCTGGTGGATTAATTGCAGCTTTTGGCACTGGACCTTCATTTATCGTTAACGGGCTTTCATATTTCTTTGTTATCGCAGCCCTGCTTAATCTCAATGAGAAAGCATTCTTCCATTTAGATCGACCAAAATCAGATGGCAATATCCGAGAAGGTATTGCTTATGCAAAGGCTCGCCCAGATATCTATGTTGTGATGTTGATGGTCTTTTTCTTAGCTACATTTGGACTTAACTTTCAGATCTTCAACGCTCTTATGGCTACACAAGAGTTTGGGTTGGGTCCTGCAAACTTTGGATTGATGGGAACATTTATTGCCATCGGATCACTATCTGGTGCTATTGGTTCGGCACGTCTTGAACGATTTAGAAATACTAAGTTTGTGATTCTTGGTGGAATTGCATTTTCGGCATCGATCATGATGCTTTCTATTTTGCCTAACTACATTACCTACGTCATCTGGTTGCCAATTTGTGGCGTAACAGCTTTGACGACTTTAGTATCGGCGAATTCAATTGTTCAGACCAGCACCGACCCTGCAATTCGCGGCCGTGTTATGGGTCTCTATCTGCTTATCTTTATGGGTGGAACGCCATTTGGTTCACCACTTATTGGTGCTACAACAGACTTGATTGGCATTCGTCCAACAATTGCAGTCTGTGGTGGTATTTCATTATTCGCATCCCTATTTATCTGGTTCAAATACAAAAACCGAGTTGCCTTACCTGCAGATATTTCTGTTGCCGTGGTTCTTAAAGCCCGTTAATTGCTATAACAACTAAAATTCCAATGAGCGCAAGCAAGGTAATGATTCGCCTAACTTTGTAACTCATTAAACCGCCTCAACAACCTTTGATGGAATTGCTTTAACAATACCGAATGCAATTGTAATCAGTACAAAAACCATGATGTAAGCGCGTGAAATACCAAAGTTATCGCCCAATAGCCCAAGCAAAAAAGGGGCGCCAGCAATAGCAACACCGGCCGCTAATGAAGCACGTCCTATGGCTAGATCAGGACGCCCATCGCTTAAACCAATTAAACGGATTGAAGATAGAGCAAACTGCATCGAGATTCCCATGCCAACAGCAAAAAGACTAAATAGCGAAAGAATCATGTTGTGGGACAACCAAAAACTAAGGAAGCCAATAAATTGCAATGTGATGATTGAAAGAAGTTGAGTATCTAGCTTTAGATGTCCAAGAACTAATCCGCCGTACCAACGGCCAACTCCCATACCGGTGCCAAGTGCAACGATTGCAACAGTAGAAATAGCTGCAGTGGATCCAACACGATCTTTAAGTAATGCAGATGCCCAAAATGATGTTGCAAATTCGCTAGATATACATGCAACGAATCCAACCCATGAAATCCAGAAACTGCGTGAAAGTTTTCCGCCTTGTGGACCCTCTTCATCTGGAACATGCTCATCTTCATCTTTTTCGCGTCCAACAAAAAACAGAAGCAAAGCAACTGGTAGAGCAAGTAACAATCCGATTCGCCATACGTGTGGAAATGCAATTGCAATAGTTCCAATTAACGCAGTGCCAGTGACAAAACCAACAGATGCAATTCCATTTGCTTGTGGGATCGCTACTTCAGCTGCTTTTCCATAATGGGATGACATCTTTGTAAGCATTGTGTTAATGACAATTGATGTTCCAAAACCGGTAATCAATGTAGCCGGGATTGTGATGTACACAGGTGGTGAAATAACAAACAACGTTAAACCGGTAATAAAGATTGATAAACCAATCCAGCTTGCCTTTGAGCGACCAAAGCGGTGTGCGATGCGGGGGTTTGCCCAGCCGGCAAAAATTGATGCAACTCCCATTGCGGTGCCGTGCAAGCCAGCGATTGTGAGCGAAGTTCCTTGATCTGCGCGTAGCAATGACTGCGCAGGGCCAAAGCCACCTAAATAAAAGTTAACGATTGCAGTTTGAACTGCCACGACCCAGAAAAAACGATCGCGATGAAAACTCTTTGGCATTAAAGCGCTGCTACAACGTGATCGATGCACTTAGTAAGTGCGTCAACATCACTTGGATCAACAGCAGGGAACATACCGATACGAAGCTGGTTCTTACCAAGCTTGCGATATGGCTCTGTATCAACGATTCCGTTGGCACGAAGTGCTGCAGCAATCTTTGTTGCATCAATTGCATCATCAAAGTTAATTGTTCCAACAACTTTTGAACGCATTGCTGGATCTGTCACAAATGGAGTTGTGTAGCTGGTCTTTTCAGCCCATGAATACAAGATGTCTGATGAGGCAGTGCTGCGACCGGCTGCAAATGAAAGTCCGCCATTTGAGTTCATCCACTCAATTTGTTCTGCAAGCAACATCAATGTCACAAGTGCCGGAGTGTTATAAGTCTGATCCAAGCGTGAATTTTCAATTGCGATGCCAAGATCAAAGAACGCTGGAACCCAACGGCCAGATGCCTTGATCTTTTCCGCGCGCGCGATGGCCGCAGGGGACATGATTGCTATCCACAAACCACCATCTGATGCAAAAGATTTCTGAGGTGCAAAGTAATAGGTATCAAACTCTTTAGCCTCAACCATCAAGCCGCCAGCTGCAGATGTTGCATCAACTAGAACAAGTGCACCATCTGTACCTGCTGGGCGAATGATTGGCATTGCAACACCAGTGCTTGTCTCGTTATGAGTCAATGCATACACATCGATACCAGCTTCTGCTACAGAGACTGGATGTGAACCAGGCTCTGCCTTAATAACAGTTGGTTCACCAAGAAATGGAGCTTCCTTTGAAGCAGCTGCAAACTTTGATGAAAACTCACCAAAAACTAAGTGCTGTGAGCGCTCTTCAATCAAACCAAATGTTGCGATATCCCAGAACGCTGTAGATCCACCATTACCAAGAACAACTTCGTAACCTTCTGGCAGATTAAATAAAGATGTCAGACCTTCGCGAACGCGCTTAACAACATTCTTAACTGGCTTTTGTCGGTGAGATGTTCCAAGAATTGAATGTCCACTTGCCGATAATGCAGCGAGTGCTTCTGGACGAATTTTTGATGGTCCGCAACCAAAACGACCATCTACTGGCTTTAAATTGGAAGGAATAACAATGTCTGCGCTCATGGGCTAAGACTACGGGTAGTACCTATTGAGTTCCCAATTGGCGGTTGTGTTATCCCGCTCATAGCGCAAACGATCGTGCAAACGTGAGTATCGACCTTGCCAGAACTCAATATTTAATGGCGTGACGCGATATCCGCCCCAATGCGGTGGACGCGGAACCACAGTTCCCTCTGGCCATTTTTGCGATGCGCCTTCAAAGCGTTGCTCTAACTCTTCTCGCGTTGCCAGTGGTGATGATTGATGACTAGCCCAGGCGCCAATTTGTGAACCCCATGGTCGAGTTGCAAAGTAATCATCTGATTCTTGGTGCGAAACTTTTTCTGCAATTCCACTAATGGAAACTTGCCGTTCCATTGCATACCAAGGAAATAGAAGCGAGACATTCTCATTAAATTCCATCGCATGTGCTTTACGTGATTCGTAATTTGTGAAGAAAGTAAATCCACCTTCTGAAATATCTTTTAATAAAACGGTTCGTGTATTAATTTGACCATCATTCGATAATGTTGAAAGCACCATTGCATTTGCTTCGACAATGATTGTGTTCTCGTGTGCTTCTTTTAACCACATCGCAAATGCTTCAAAAGGATTGTCAGGTAATGTTTCTAAGCCAGCATCACCATAGGAACGGCGCATCGCCCTGATCTCATCGCGGGTGACAGGTTCATTGCTCATGGGACCATCGAACCCTAGTTTGGCTAAAAATGCCCATTTTGAGCCCACCTGGAAGGTTTAAGAGAGCCAAAACTTTAAGGGTTCATGTAAATACTTGGCCCACGATCTTTCATTATGGCCACTTCGGTTATAGGACTTAGACATGTACCGACTACCAAATCCACGCGCCTCCATAAGTTGATCCACAAAATCTTGTAGTGGTGGATATTCAACGTCAATACCTTTGTTTCCCCGACTCATCCAAATCTTGTGTGTAATAGGAAGTGCCTCAACCATCTTTCGAGCAAAATCCTGGTCGCTAATAATCCAATGTGGCGACAAAGCTAAAGCAGTTGAGAATTTTTCAGGATGGGTGATTGCTGCGTACAAAGTTGCTAAGCCGCCCATACTCGAACCGATAATTGCAGTTTTATCAGGTGTTGCTGTTGGAAAAATGGCGGGCACAATTGTGTTGAAGATTAATTCAAAGTATTCATCTGATTTAACAATAAAAGCTGGGTCGGAGATTTGCCAGCGCGGGTCTATATATACATCGCGGGTCAAAAATCGCTGTGGAACTAAATCTTGAGCACGACCCCATGGATTTGCCCGAGTCCCTGAATGCCACACTGCAATTATTGCTGGCGGATTAATTCCAAGTTCATCACTGACATGAAGTGCGGTTTGGGCCATTTTCCAGGTCTGTCCACGGTGGGTGGAAGTTTTTCCATCAAATACATTTTGGCCATCGTGTGCGATTAGCAGGCGATCTGTGCCGCCTTTTGGAATCCAGTAATCAACTGTGCGGGATCCAAATTGGGTCCGCACAACTTCGCCCGGAACCCCACGGACTTGGAAGCGCTTAATCTCCTGCATGATGATTTAATCATCCCATGTCTTTGGCGAAAACTTCAATCATGTGGTTTCGTCGCGACCTTCGAATCAATGATCACCCGGCGCTTTTGGCCGCAATTGAATCCGCCGAACAAGTAATCCCACTTTTTATTCTTGACAAAAAGCAAATTGCTGAAGCTGGTGAAAAATTATTGGCTTACATGAGTCAATCACTGAAAGCACTTGATGAATCTCTTGGAAATCGTTTGCATATTATTGAGGGCGATCAAGTCACAGTACTTAAGGAATTAATTGCACAGCACGGGGTTGAAGAAGTTCATATATCGGCAGAGTACGAACGATACGGAGCAGAACGAGATGCTCGAGTTGAAGCAGCCGGAATTAAATTAGTTCGTACCGGAAGTCCGTATGCCGTGACTCCTGGTCGAGTGCTCAAGCCAAGTGATGCAACTCCGTACAAGGTATATACGCCGTTTTATAAGGGCTGGCGAACACACGGATACAGAGCACCGGCTGTGACACCTAAGAAATTCAATGTTGTAGAACCAACAGATAAATATCGCGCTTTTCCTGATTTTCCATTTCCAAAAGGTGTGCATGTTATTGAAGCAGGAGAAGCTGCAGCGTTAAAGCGGTTCAAGGAGTTCACAAAAAATGGCTTAGATGGTTACGATGAAAATCGAAACCTTGCTGCAGTTGATGGCACGTCAAAAATGAGTACGTATTTGAAGTTTGGTGAAATTCATCCACGAACACTTCTTGAAAACCTTGGGGAAAGCAAAGCGCACGACACATTCCGTAAAGAAATTGCCTGGCGCGAGTTTTATGCAGATGTTCTGTTTAACAACCCGATGACAGATGTTGAATATTACGCACCAAAATTTAAAGAGATGCGATATGACAAGCCCGGTAAGCAATTCAAAGCTTGGTGTGAAGGAAAAACTGGGTATCCATTTGTGGATGCCGCAATGCGCCAATTGATTGTTGAAGGATGGATGCACAATCGAACCCGAATGGTTGTTGCGTCATTCTTAGTTAAAGACTTGCACCTGGAATGGCAAGTAGGGGAGCGATTTTTTGCAGACCATTTAGTTGATTACGATGTTGCATCTAATGCGCATGGCTGGCAATGGACGGCAGGATGCGGAACCGACGCATCGCCTTATTACCGAATATTTAATCCCATAGAACAAGGCAAGCGTTTTGATGAAAACGGAGATTACATTCGCAAATATGTGCCGGAGCTTGCGCACCTGTCGGCTGCTGAAATTCATGAACCATGGTTGTTCTTAGATGGTTACAGTAAGGGCTACCCAGAACGCATCGTTGATCATGCAATTGAACGTCATGAATCCCTTGCTCGATTGCAAGAGATTAAAGCCGACAAACCCCTAGGCCCTCACGCTTAGCCTTGTACATCGCATTATCTGCACGTACTAGTAAATCATTTTCTCCAGTGTTTTTAGCAACGCCAATACTTACACCGAGTTGAATTTCCTGATTATTAATGTGAAATGGATATGACAAGGTTGCACGTAATGCAAGTGCAACTTCTACAGCACTGTCTTGGCCACCTTCATACAGAACCCCAAACTCATCTCCGCCAAGTCGCGCCAATAAAGCACCTTGGGGCAATGCTCGTTCAAATCTGAGCGCGACTTGTTGCAAAATCTTGTCTCCAGTTTCGTGACCGTGCGTGTCATTGATTGGCTTAAATCCATCAAGGTCTAATAGCAATAGCGCTCCTTCTTTTTCAATAAAGCTATCGATCTCATTTACTAATCGACGACGATTAGGAAGACCCGTTAACTCATCAGTGCGTGCCAGTAGTCGCTCTTGCCCAATATTTTTTGCCTGTGTTAATGCAATTGCCATTCTTGTGAATGCAAGCGCCAAAGTTGCAATGGAGGGGATTAAAATAAAACGAGGAAAATACTCGGGACGTATAGCAATCAGTGCCAATAAAGTCGCGCTAAGTGAAACTGCAATTGAAATGAAAATTGGATTAATTCCTTCACGTGCAGCGCTATCGATTCCTGGCTGCCAAAAACTTTCGGCAATTAATAGCAGCCCAATGATCCAACCAACATCAAGTATCGAGCCCATCAGATAACTGCCATTGATGTGCTGCCATAAGTAGTAGAAGTCAGCTAATGCAAATGTTGTTACCCCAAGACCAAGTGTTAAGCCACGTCGCGAATATCCTTGCGAGGAAATAGTTGCAATTACAACACAGACAAGTATTAAGTCCGCGACCGGATACATGATGGCAAAGAAGCTTTTGGTGAAGTTTCCTGCAAAATGCGGCAGCACTGGCTTAACAACTAATGCCGAACCTAAGGTAGTTAGGCCAAGGCCAAAAATTGAAGCATCGACTATTTCTATCAGTGAAAGTTTGCGATTGATCGCCAGCAGCCTCGGTAAACCTATAATCGCTAATGGATAAAAGAGCAGGTATAACGTGCTGGAAATATTGCCGAAAACGGGGGGCACGGACATGAATGCACCTGTACTAGCAATTACTGATCCGCATACCCACAGCGCAATAGCCAATGAAGTTGCCGGCTTAGTAACGGCATCGCTTATGTGTGGTGCGCATGTGATTACAACTATGGCCGCAACTGGCAGCAAGTTATAAACCAATAATTCAGACCACACTGTTGGAAAAAGCGCATGAAGTAATAGGTAGATAGCCAACAAAGAAATCGTTGAATATCGCACTATGCGCATATGTCGAGGATAGGAACATCAAAGCCCCAAGGTAATAGGGGAAGCCATAGGCAATAAAAAACCCGCTACCTGTATGGCAGCGGGTTCTTTATAAAGGAATCGTGAGTTAGAAGCCCTTTGTGCAGATCAAATTGGCACTATCGCGAGCATTTGTAACATTCGCTGCTAGTTCAGCAGGCTTAGTTGTTCCAGCAAGCTTTGCTGCCTCTAACTTTCTGATTGTTAAATCAATATTGCGAATCTTGCTTGCATAAGCACGAGTTGCTGATGTCCATGAAGATACCGCGGTTGTGAGCAATCTTTTATCTGCATCTGTCTTTGCAGCTGCAAGTTTTGCTTGAGCAGCAGTTAATCGAAGCGTTGCAGCATCTAATTTGGCTTGGATTTCTGCTTTGTTAGCAGTTTCAGTTGTGATGCCAAGTTCAATTACTGGAAGCTGAGCTTTGAAGTTAGCAGTTGTAGTAACTGCTGACTTTGCTGCTTTAACAGCATCAGTTGCTGCAGTTATGCAGTCGATTGATAGCCAGGTTAATTTTGAGTTTGTCACAAGTGGGTTCTTCGCACATTTATAGGTTCCACCACTTGTCTTAGTTGTGGCACCAGATTTAGTACATGCAACCCCATTTGAAATCTTGGCTGCGGCCTCGGCTGGAGCAGCGACCATGACGCCACCGGCGACCACTAGTGCTACTGAGATTGATGCAATTTTGCGAAGCATGAAGAAACCTTTCGTTGTAATAGAGGCAATACTAGCGATCCGGTGCTGAAAGAAGACTGAAAACGCGCCGAGAGTAAGTAGGTCTGACCGTTACTTGCGTTGCTTTTTCCTAAGGTTCATGCCGACCTTTCTAACAATTGATCGTGGCAATCCTTGAATGATGAATACCAAGAGTTGGTATTGCCAACCCGGAATCGAAACCGCCTCACCCTTGAGCGCATCGCTCCAGGACTTTGCAACTAACGTGTCAGAATCAAGCCACATGAAGCTCGGCAAACCCTTCATGGACATTCGGCCGCGTTGATGGAACTCGGTTCGAGTAAATCCAGGGCACAAGGCGCTAATTCTGATGTTTGTGTCAGCAAGTTCGGTGTGAAGAGATTCCGACAATACGGTTAGGTATGACTTTGAGGCGCTATAGGTTCCACCTGCAATGAAACCAGCAACAGATGAAACGTTGATGACAACGCCTTTGTTTCGCTGCTTCATCAGCGGAAGGGCAACATGCATCAGACGCATGGGAGTGCGGACCAGCACATCAAACATTTGCTGCTCAGCTTCGAGAGCCGACATTGTGAATGCCTTGTTTAAACCAAAACCAGCGTTGTTGATCAACACATCAATCTGATTGTCAGCTATGTACTGCTCAACCGCAGCACACCCAATTTCAGTTGAAAGGTCAGCCTGAATAATGTGGGTTTCAACGCTGAACTTTTCCTGCAAGCCGCGGGCACGTTCTTGTAAACGTGGCAGATCGCGGGCGACTAATACGATGTTGTAATTGTTTTCGGCCAACAATCTAGTAAAGCTTTCACCGATCCCAGAAGTTGCTCCGGTAACTATCGCCCACGATGCCATTTATGCCCCGATTCCAGCAGGATCTTCATCCCGAATATGCCAGCTACTTCCGTACTGCTCGATTAGATCCAAGAATGGTTTTGGTTCCATCCACTCTGGTCCAACTACTCCTTGTGGCTTCCACGTACCGTTAGCGATTAATTCCATTGCAATCACAGGGTTAATCGCGGTTTGCCATACGACTGCTTGATCACCGTAATTATCCATGGACCATTTATTGTCTACAACGTTATAGATGTAACAGGCATATGGCTTGCCTTTTTTATCGAGACCCTTAACGTGTGCACCTGCACACGTCTTACCGTGCATTAATGGACCGATCTTTGCTGGATCAGGAAGGAGCGAGGCTAAGAAATCACGTGGTGCAATTTCCATACCTCGATAATTAACTTTTTCCTTTTTTGAAAGACCTAATAAGTGAATTGTTTTTAATGTGTTAATAAAATCAGTACCAAGTCCATACTTGAATGTAACTTGATTTGCCTTAATCTTTTGTGGAATCAAAATGACTTCCTCATGTTCAACGTCAACACATTCAACAGGGCCAATTCCGTCAGGAAAATCAAATGTCACCGCTCCGGTAAATGGTTCGGCGGTGTGCCACTTTCCATCTTCCCAAATTAATGGAGCGTTTAGACATTCTTCAATTGTCGTCCAAATTGAAAATGATGGAGCAAAGGCGTAACCATCTACAGTTAAGTTAGATCCATCCAAAATTGTGATTGTGTCGATTTCACTGAAGAGAAAATCTTGAGCATATCGAGCAAAAATGTCACTCATTCCTGGTTCTATGCCCATGCCGATAAGTGCGTACTTACCGTTGTTCTCCCACTCAGCTGAGTGTGAAAATTGTTCATCACCTAACTTAACTCCAGTTTTGTGAAATGGATCCGTTGGATGAGCGATCGAAAGCGACATTGCCATATCTATGTAATTGACGCCAGTGTTTTGAGAAGCTGTGAAGATTTGCATTACAAAACGTGGATCTACCGCGTTAACAACGACATCAGGATTGACCTGCTTGATCAATCCTTCGAGAGCCACCAGATCGCCGGCATCCACCTCCACTGATGTAAATCGTGGGTCTTGGATTTTCTGGGTGACAGCGTGCGCTTTTGAAGCATCGTAATCAGCGATAACTAACTCAGTGATAAATGACTTGCGAGATGCGATATTTGCGATTGCACTGCCAACTCCGCCTGCGCCTATAACGAGCGCTCTCATGGTTGGCCTTTCGGGTAGTTTTCAAATCCATTGTGGATTCAGGCGAAGGCTATCTGTACCGCTAATCTTTGCCAAGCACGCAATACCTTTTCAAAGGTTGCGAGTGTTAGGTCCCCGTAGCTCAGTGGATAGAGCAACCGCCTCCTAAGCGGTAGGTCGCAGGTTCAACTCCCGCCGGGGACACGCAATGTAAACGTAAATGATTAAGAAAAAACTACAGTTCGCTTTCCAACAATAAATACTTTGTCATCTGCATAAAATTTTACGGCTTTTGCTAAAACTCTACGTTCGATGTCGCGACCCAAAGCGATTAACTCTTCAGGGGTCGCAACATGGGTAACGTGTGCAACATCTTGTTCAATAATTGGTCCTTCATCAAGATCACTAGTTACAAAGTGAGCAGATGCACCAATGATCTTTACGCCGCGATCATGCGCCTGATGATAAGGCTTTGCGCCTTTGAATCCAGGCAAGAATGAGTGGTGAATATTAATAATTTTGCCTGGCAACTTACTGCAGAAATCTGAGGACAGAATCTGCATGTATCTAGCAAGAACTACGAAATCAATTTTCAGATCATTGATCTGTTTCAAAATCTCTGCTTCTTGAGTCCTCTTAGTTTCTGCAGTAACTGGCAGATACAGAAACTTTATTCCGTGTGCTTCAACCAATGTACGCAAATCTTCGCGATTTGAGATCACAAGTGGAATTTCAATATTGAGTTCGCCGAGTTCTTCTAGATACAAAAGATCACGCAAGCAGTGGCTTTCTTTGGTAACCATGACAAGTGCTCGTGGCTTTTGAGCAGTAGGTCGAATATGTAATGAAGGGTTGAACTTAGCTAATCCCTCATTCAAACTCTTCTTTGCACCCTCAAGTCCTTGTGATGTTTCAAAGCGAGTGCGCATTACGAAGGCATTAGTGCTCGGATCTGTGAACTGCTGGTTCTCAATAATGTTTCCACCACAGGCAAGAACAGCCGAGGTCATCGCATGAACGATGCCAGGTTGATCTGCGCATTGCAGGGAAGCGATTAGATCCATATCCGTAGGGTACGCGACCTTAGTGATGAAGAGTAAATCGCTGCATCCACTTAGGAGCCCACCAATTTCGCTCGCCAAATAAACGCATAAGTGCCGGCACCAATAGCCCACGAACGATTGAAGCATCAAGGATTACTGCAAGTGCAACACCGAAGCCCATCGACTTAATTGATGTGACACCACTTGTAATAAATGCGGCGAATACAACTGCTAGTAACACAGCGGCTGCAGTGATGATTCGTGCTGATCTTTGTAGACCAACTGCTACAGATTCAACATTAGTTTTACCTGCTAAGTGTTCTTCACGAATACGAGATAACAAGAACAACTCGTAGTCCATTGATAATCCGAAGACAACAACGGCAATTAAAATTACGATTGAAGTATCCAATGTGCCGGTCACAGTAAATGATCCAACCAACCATTGAAGATGGCCATCAATAAAGACCCATGTTAAGGCTCCCATTGTTGCGCCTAATGATAAGAAATTAAGGATGACAGCTTTGATCGGCAAAATAATTGACCCAGTAAAGATAAAGATCAGAACCAGAACACTAAGAATTACCCAACCTAAAGCCCACGGCAGGGTTTTCGAAATACCATCTTGTGAATCTGTGTAATCAGCTGCTACGCCACCGACAAGTGTTCCTGCAGGTGCCTTAATGTCTCTAATTGCATGAATCATTTTTTGAGCTTCAGGTGTCCGCGGCAGCATTGATTCGAATGCAACGACGCGAACATCTCGTCCAATTACATTAGGAGGGCTAACCATAACAATTCCTTGTACAGCTTCTACTTGTGCAGAGTACGCATTGATCGCATCCAATTTATCTGCACCATTGCGAACAATAATTTCAACCGGATTTCCTGTTTGGCCTGGGAAGCGCTCTGCCATCATCGCTGTTGCAATTGCAGCACGATTAGAAGCTGGCAACATTCGTGAGTCACCTTGTGAAAATTTAATATTTGTAATTGGTGAAGCAAGCACTCCAAGAATAATTAAAGAAAGAACAACCACTGCTGTTGGACGCTTCATCACAAAACGTGCAGTTTGTGCCCAGCGGCCATCTTCCTTTGGAGTAATTGCGGAACGACGAATAACACCCTTATCAACTTTGTGTCCGATCAAAGCCAAGATTGGTGGCAGACCAAAGAGTGCGCCAACAACAGCAAGTGCCACAACTGATACCCCGGCATAACCAAATGATTTCAAGAATGGCAGCGGGAAGAATGTCAGCGATAACAAAGTAACGAGGACTGTCATTCCGGAATAAAACACGGTCTTGCCTGCCGAAGCCATGGTTGTAATGACAGAATCTTCAACACTCTTGCCATTGTGTAATTCTTCACGAAAACGATTAACAATAAGCAGTGCGTAGTCGATTCCTAGTCCAAGACCCATACCGGTCGTCAGATTCAGAGCATAAATACTTACACCTGTGAAAAGTGTAAATAAATAAAGAATGAAGAATGCACCCAAAATCGCGGCAACACCAACAATTAATGGCATTGCGGATGCAACTAGTGCACCAAAGACAAAAGCTAACAAGATGAAAGTAAGTGGAATTGAAATTGCCTCAGAGATTGTTAAATCTTTCGAGATTTTTTCAGTGATGGCGTGTCCAACTACACCGACTCCGCCAGCATGCAAAGTTAAACCACCAACTTCTCCATCGTAATTTTTGCTAAATAGCTGGCCCATTTTTTGGCTTTCGGGTGAAAATGCATCTCCGTTTCCATAGACGAGCATGTAGGCAGCCTTTCCATCGATGGATTTAAATGCTGCCTGCTTTCCCGAGCTCCAGAAGGAAACCGTCTTTGAAACATTTTTTTCTTTAGAGATTTTTGCTTCGAGCGCTAGTGCTTTTTGTGTAACTTCAGGATCAGATACATCCTTTGTTCCGGAATCTACAAGAAGGACAACAACAGGATCAGAGAGTTTTAATTCATCATTCAAATATTTGTAAACCTTGTAAGAATCACTTTTAGGGTCTGAGTATCCAGCTGAATCAAGTCGGCTAAAGACCATTGATCCAATTCCGCCTGCCACAAGAATGCCCACGATGAAAAGCACAACTGCGCCTTTACGGTGCTTCACAATAAACCGGCCTAAATTCTCAAACATGTTCTTCTCTTTCCTTTATCGATGTAGAATTAATTCCATGAGCGATCTCTTTCCTAACGTCACTTCAGATGAGATCGATCCCGAAGCAGCTGCCGAGCAAGCTCGACGCGAAGCAGAAATTAAGTCAGACAAACCACCACATCACGAGGATTAATCAGCCTTTGGTGCTGGTGCAGCTTTCGGCACATCAGCAACTGTGGACTTATTAGCGGAATCAGTTTTATAAAAACCCGATCCTTTAAATACAACACCGACCGCGGTGTAGACCTTGCGGATCTCACCCTTACATTGCGGGCATTCGGTCAGTGAGTCATCAGAAAAGGATTGAATCGCCTCGAATTGATGATCGCAAGCGGTGCAGGCATATTGATATGTAGGCATCACAGGCTCCATTCTGAATTGAGGCTAGGCAGTCAGTGTAAAGAAGTGAGACGATAGGCGCGAATTGAGGAGCTTCCCAAGCCCTTATGAAAGGAACCTGTGAGCCGCTTACGTATTGCAGCGATTCTGCTACTTACATTTCTAGGGGTGGCAAGTGCCACTGCAAATACTTTAGTAAGTACCAATCCGATTAGTGGTTCTACTCTTTCAGTTTCCCCTACAAATGTGACAGTTACTGGTCAAGTTACTTTGTTGGCGGATGCACCCGATGCAAACTCGATTACGGTGACAGATCCCAATGGAGTTCGTGTTGATGATGGCACCATCACAATTTCAGATAAGAGTGCAACGGTTGGCGTCAAGCCCCTTGTTGATTCTGGAATTTATACAGTCAAGTACTCATTAGCATCCGAAGCCGATGCACCCCTTGAAGGCAGTTTTACTTTTAAGTTTCAGTCTCCGAGTGTAATTTCCACAGCAAATCCAAACCCTGAACCAAGCAAATCGCAGACACCTGCCAGCAGTAGCTGGGGAACAAATATTTTTGTAATTATTTTACTTGTTGCCGCACTCGTGGTCTCTGTTGGACTTTCCCTATATGCACGTAAATTATTTGCTGATCGATGAATTTTTTAAGCACAACCTTTAAATACCTAAATTTGCTTGGTGGTGTTGCAACCATTGGGTCACTTTTAGCAATGGGGTTCTTGTTATTAGATGTTGAGGGCAAAGTTTCATCTTCTGGCGAAAAACTTCGTACTCTCTTAAAAGCATCTTCAGGCATTTGGTTTGTCGGCGTTATCGGTTTAATTGTTGCCACTTTGGCCCAAATCTTGAACTCATCTATCTCTGTTGCTTTGGACCCGACTGTACTTCGATCCTTTGTTACTCAAATTACCTTAGGTCAGTATTTAGCGTTTGAAGCAGTCATTGCACTGTTAGTTTTTCTGTATTCGTTTCAAGTGAGAAAAATTCTGAGCGTAATCCTGTTACTCATCATGTCACTTGCTGGATTGATCGCTCCGGTATTTGAAAGTCACGCAGCATCCAGTGGTTCGCATTCCCTTGTCATTGGTTCACTCGTAATTCACGTTATTGCACTATCAATGTGGGTTGGCGGAATCCTTGCAATCGCAATGCTGTCGGCTACTGATCGTGCAATCGCTGTGCCTCGCTTCAGCCAATTAGCGCTATGGGCAGCCATTGCAGTTGTTGTCAGCGGAACTGTGAACGCTTGGACTCGACTAAATTTCGCAACTGCCTGGAATTCAACATATGCGTACATAGTCATTGCAAAGACCATCGCAACACTTGCATTGGTGGCTATTGGTTACTTGCACCGAAAGAATCTTGAAGGCAAAGAAGCAATTAACTGGATTGGATTTGGAAAGCTACTTACAACTGAGGCAATCATCATGGTTGTTACCGTTGCGATGGGGTCGTGGTTATCTAATACAAGTTCACCTAATCGACCAGGGTTAGTAAAGTTCGATCCAGCTGTTGCGGTTGTTGGATATAGCGCACCACCTAAACCAACATGGTCAAGAATTTTCTTAAGTTATGAACCAGATGCATTAATTATCGGAATTTTAGTATTGATGGTTGCGCTCTATGTAAAAGGTGTAATGGTCTTAACAAAACGTGGAGATAAGTGGCCAGTAGGTCGCACTATTTCATTCGCACTCAGTATTTCTGTCATTGATTTTGCAACAAGTGGGGGATTAGGCGTCTATGCGCAATTCTCATTTTCGTATCACATGGTTGCACATATGCTTTTGGGAATGATTGCGCCAATTGGGCTAGTTCTTAGTGCACCAATGACATTAGCTTTACGAACACTGCCTCAGGGTCGAACACCTACTGAGCGGGGTGTCCGAGGTTCTTTATTGGCGGCGCTGCATTCTAAAATCGGAATGTTCTATACCAACCCAATCGTTGCATTATTGATCTTTGATGGTTCTTTGTTTGGTTTGTATTTCACAAATGCCTTTGCCGACTTAATGCAAAGCCATGTGGGTCACTTGTTTATGAACCTTCATTTCTTGGCCGCTGGCTTTTTATTCTTCTTTGTAGTGATTGGTATTGATCCAAATCCTCGTAAAATTCCTCACTTAGTTCAGATAGTTGTCTTGTTTGCAGCTATGAGTATTCATGCATTTTTCTCCGTCGCTTTGATGTCCACGACGACGTTGATAGACAAGGGCTACTTCGCTTCATTACGTACTCCGTGGCTTACCGACTTATTGGCAGACCAAAAACTTGGTGGTTCTATCGGTTGGGCAATGGGAGAAATCCCAATTCTGATCGCCTTAGTTGCAACCTTTATCAATTGGCTACGTGATGACACGCGTGAAGCGAAGCGAATTGATCGAAATATTGTGCGTCAAGCAGCAATGGGACAACCAGATGATTTAGCAAACTATAATCAGTACCTACAAAAGTTGGCACAACGAGATAAGAATGAGTCCTAATGGAAAACCTATTTGATCTACCATCTGAGTACAAAGAGCTTCGTGCAAGCGTGCGCGCACTTTCCGAAAAGGAAATTGCACCACATGCTCAGGCTGTTGATGAAGATCATCGCTTTCCGCAAGAGGCAAAAGACGCTCTGCTTAAAAGTGGTCTATACGCAGCTCATGTTCCAACCGAATTTGGTGGCGATGGAGCAGATGCACTTGCAACTGTAATAATTATTGAAGAAGTAGCTCGTGCTTGCGGTTCCTCATCATTGATTCCTGCGGTCAACAAGTTAGGTTCAATGCCATTAATTTTGGGTGGCAATCATGAGCAAAAGCAGCGTTGGTTACCGCGCTTAGTTAAGGGCGAAGGATTTTCGTACTGCCTTTCAGAATCAGAGGCAGGATCAGATGCATCTGCAATGCGTACCAAGGTAGAGCGATCTGGTGATGGATGGGTCCTCAACGGAAGCAAGAAGTGGATTACAAACGCTGGCGAATCAGAGCTGTATTCAGTTATTGCGCAAAGTGACCCTTCAAGTGGAACTAAAGGTGTAACCGCATTCGTTGTTGAAAAATCTGACCCTGGTGTTTCATTTGGTGCACCAGAAAAGAAAATGGGAATGCGCGGTTCTCCAACCCGTGAAGTTTATTTTGACAATGTTCAGCTAAGCGATGATCGTCGTATCAGCGAAGTTGGTCAAGGATTTGCTTTGGCAATGAACACACTTGATCACACTCGAATCACTATCGCTGCACAAGCTATTGGTCTGGCACAGGGTGCTTTTGATGTTGCAACTAAGTATGCCCACGAGCGTCACCAATTTGGGAAACCAATCTTTGACTTCCAAGCAGTTCAATTTATGTTGGCTGATATGGCCATGAATATCGAAGCTGCACGCTTGCTTACTTATTCTGCTGCAATCAAAAGTGAAAATAACGAAAAAGATCTGCGCTTCTTCTCAGCAGCTAGTAAGTGTTTTGCAAGTGACATTGCTATGAAAGTAACGCAAGATGCAATTCAGGTACTTGGCGGTTATGGATATGTAACTGATTACCCAGTTGAACGCATGATGCGCGATACAAAATTGACTCAGATTTATGAGGGTACGAATCAAATTCAGCGCATCGTAATGGCGCGCAACTTACCTAACGGTTAAAGCGCACAACGATCGAAGGCGACGCTGCAGCATCTAGTGGGATGTCATGTATTTCGTGTGGCAACTCCTCGCTGTTTAATTCACCCGCGTACACCAAACCAATTTTCCACGCTTTAAAATGTGGCAAAGCGCGATCGTAATATCCACCACCCTGTCCCAATCGATATCCAGATTGATCAATGCGAAGAGCTGGAACAACGACGACAGAAATATGTGAAAGATCTTGCAGCGCATCACCTAGTGGTTCCAAAATTTTCTTTCGAGTTATCAATTGATTGGGATCACCATTCCACGTAACCCATTCCAGTTGATCGCCATTAATGCGGGGCAGGACTACGGTCTTTCCAGCTCTCAGGAATGCTTCGTTGATTTCAACCGTACTTGGCTCTAAGTCGTAGGAAACATACGAGGCGATAGTTGAGGCTGCGACAATTTCTGGTGCTTTTAAGATCACATTAAAGTTACAGGCGATATATTTCTGAGAACGCTCGCGACGGGCTCGATCGCGTAATGCTGTTTTCTGATCTGTCATTTAAATCTCCCGTTAAATCCCAAAGATCAAACTGTTCAACAAGTAGGGTGTGATTATGTCAGAACACACACGAGTAGATGAGTTTCTAACCTCGTTACTCGCCATCTGCAAACCACTAGAACCATTTGAAATGCCTTTGCTTGATGCACATGGCGCCACACTTGCTGAAGATGTTTACGCAGGAGAACGGTTGGTTCTTCGCTCCGGTACTCGCATTCGCTCTACTCAAATTGGCTTAGCGGCATCAATTGGTCGAGATCATCTACCTACTCGTCCACATCCACGCGTTGTTGTCTTATCAGCTGGTCCTGATTTAGTTGAACCAGGTCAAGCTCTAAACAATTCAAGCGATGAGTATGAAACAAATTCGTGGCTATTAACAACTGCTGTACGCGAAGTCGGTGCTGTTGCCTATCGCGTCCATTCAATTCCAGATGATGAAGCACAATTGCAAAAGGTTATTGAAGATCAATTAGTGCGCGCAGATCTCATCATTATTAGTGGAGAACGAAATGATGATTCCTTCGACCTAATTTCCCGCACACTTTCTGGGTTGGGTGAGATAACTACAGTTGACGTAGCGATTGAAGCAAGTGGCCGACATAACTTCGGAACTATTGGCCCAGACAACATCCCAGTGGTGACTTTGCCTGGTGATCCAATTGCTGCTTACATTTCATTTGAACTTTTTGTTCGACCAATGATTCGAACAATGTTGGGGGCAGCAACAATTCATCGTCCATCTGTTAAAGCTGCACTTGAAAAGCCAATTGCATCTGCAGCCGGAATGCGCTCTTACATTCGAGCAATTTTGGCCGATGATGGAAAATCGGTAACTCCACTGGCTGATCAAGACGAACAATCAACTTTGTCTGATGCAAATGCATTTATTGCCGTTACTGAAACCGATACATCCCTTAAAACTGGTGATCAGGTTAATGTTGTAGTTCTTGAGCGCCGATATATCTAGTCTCATGAGCACTAGCTGGCCTGTACTTTTAGAGGACGAGCAGATTTATTTACGTCCCTTGCGTTTTCGAGATCGCACAGCATGGAATCGTGTACGAGCAGAAAATCGTGAATGGCTGTCTCCCTGGGAAGCAACAATTCCTGCAATAAGTCACGAGAGTTATAAAGAGCTTCCGTCGTATTTTGAAATGGTGAAAATTCTCAATCACGAAGCCCGCCATGGTCGCTCATTTTCCTTTGCAATCTGGCATGGCAAGAACTTAATTGGTCAGATTTCCCTGGGCGGAGTTATTTATGGGGCGATGCGAGGGGGACATATTGGATATTGGATTGATCGAAATTTTGCCAATCGTGGCTACACAACTGCGGCTGTTGAAATGCTTACGCAGTACGCCTTTGAGGTTTTAAAACTGCATCGCGTTGAGATAAATCTACGACCAGAAAATGCCTCGAGCCGTCGAGTAGCTGAAAAAGCTGGCTTCATTTTCGAAGGCGATCGTCCTCGGTACCTGCATATCGATGGCCAATGGCGCGATCACATCTGCTTTGTTAAAGAAAATTCTGCGATTAAGTAGCGCTTAAATCCCATAAAAGCATCACCCCTTCCTTTAGATTTACCCATCATGACTTCGGGACTTATCTATATTGCGATCATCGGTATGTGGGTCGCTTATTTTGCACCCCGTTGGATTCATGATCGAAATGAGTTCTCAGGAAAATCAGTTGAACGTTTCAAAAGTGCCTTGCGTGTAGTTGCAAATCAATCTCCACAAACCACAACAACTAGTGGAGCTATTCATATCGATCTTGATCGCGAAGCAAAAGTTCGACAAACTCTTTTGCGTCGAAGAATCACATTTGTATTAATCGCTTTTTCACTCGTCACAACACTTATAGGTGGAATTATGAATACGATGCCATTTATTTACGCAGCGGTTCCAGCATCTGGAATATTGATTTACATTGCAAATGTTCGGCGTCATGTAATTGCTGATCAACTGCATAAGCGTCGCGTGACGCAGTTGCATCGCCGTAGTTCTGGAGTTTCAGCAACAAATTTGGCTGAAGTTGTGCAACCAAAACCAAGCACCGAACACTGGATTCCATTATCAGAGCGCGAATTAAAAGGTGTTGTGATTTTGCCTAAGGGCTCCGCTTCAGTTCGAAATGCATGGGAGCCAACTGAAGTTCCTGTTCCAACTTATGTGAACGCACCTAAGGCCGTTACTGCTAAGCGAGTCATTGACCTGACTATTCCTGGACAATGGAGCGAGGAACAAGAACGCCTAGAGCGAGAAGCACTTGCGGCTGCATCACCTTCTCGGGATGAAATATTTGATCAACAGTTAGCTGATGAAGCAGTAGATCGATTGAATCAAGCCCGCGCTGCCAACGAATAATTAAATCCAAGAATCAAACCACATGCGAAGGTGCCAATCTTCGTAGGAAATGATTTGACCCGTAAAAAGCGGCAAGAAATAGAGAAAACACAGCACTATCAATGCGAAAGCCCCAGCCACAATTGATTGCGAAACAGCTGGCTTTAATCCGCTATCAAGTAATAACTTAGCGCAGTACACGATAGCTAGAATCAAAAACGGCTCAATAATGATTGCGTAGAAAGAAAAAACAGTGCGCTGTTGCATTGCAAACCACGGTAGATAACCTGCTGCTACGCCAAGAACAACAATATTTGCAGCAGAGTCAACACGATGCTGCAGTAAAGACTTAACCCAATAGCCAACGACTACAACAATTGCGATTGTTCCTATCCACCACAAAATCGGAGTACCTAAAGCCAGAACTTCTTGGGCACAATCTTTTGCACCACAGTTCTTTGGTGTTGCATAAAAAAACGAGGTTGGTCTGCCCATTATGAGCCAGCTCCAAGGATTTGCTTGGTACGGATGCTTTTCTGTTAAGCCAGTATGGAAGTTGAGCATTTCTGAGTGATAGTGAAGCCACGAAGAAATTGGATTTGCCGACCAGTGGCGACTCCAACCCCGATCAGAAACAAACCATCCAGTCCATGTGAATGTGTAAACAACTACTGGTAGAACTCCGTATTGCAAAAACTTTACAGCAATCGGCTTTAAAGATTTCCTAATGTCGTGTGTAACCAAAATTTGGTACATAGCTATCAAACCAATTAGCCCAACAAAATAGACAGCACTCCACTTGCACCCAATTGCTAATCCAAATGCAATACCTGCCCAAATGTGTCTACTGCGCTGCCACAGTAGAACTCCAAGTAGCGTAAAGAATGTTAAGAACAGATCCAACAGCGCAGTCCGTGAATGTACAAGCAGCAATCCATCGAGAGCCATCAGTGCGGCGCCCATTGCAGTTAGTAATGGTGAATAAAAGAGAACATGCACCAAGCGAGCAAACAGAAGAATTAACAGGGTGCCAAATAATGCTGATGCAAAACGCCAACCAAATTCATTGTCCCCAAATAACTTGATTCCACTAGCTATTAGCCATTTGCCTACAGGTGGATGAACTATGAATTCCGGATTAGCGCCATCTACTTCTACGCCATACTTTAAAAAATCTCGTGCACCATTAACGTAATAGACCTCATCAAAAACAAAACCCTTCGGCAACCCAAGATTGATTAACCGCAGCACAAATGAGGCAAAGGCAATCAGTAGTGGAGCAATGGCAGCCATGGGACAAGAGTATGGGCGTTTACTCGCAAATACTGAGAGGATTAGGCCATGACGCTCATCTTGGCAGCTACACCTTTGGGAAATCCTGGGGACGCCAGCCCGCGATTAAAAAGTGTAATTGAAAATGCTTCGATTATCGCTGCAGAAGATTCACGCCGTTTTCATCGTTTGTGCGCGGATATACAAGTCACTTTCACAGCCCGCGTCCTTTCATTCTTCGAGGGAAATGAAGAAGATCGCACCCGCGAATTAATTGCTGAACTAAAAACCGGCGCAACGGTGTTGGTTGTTTCAGATGCCGGAATGCCAACTATTAGTGATCCGGGTTTTCGATTGATGCGAGATGCTATTGCTGAAGGTATTGAGGTTTCTGTTATTCCTGGACCAAGTGCGGTCACAATGTCAGTTGCGTTATCAGGTTTGCCAACAGATCGTTTTTCATTTGAGGGATTTCCGCCACGAACAGCTGGTGCGCGATTAGCAACATTTGAAAAACTTAGATTTGAAGAGCGCACAATGGTTTTCTTTGAAGCGCCTCATCGACTAGCTGATTCATTAGTTGATGCAGTAAATGTTTTCGGTACCGATCGGCTTGGTGCAATTTGTCGTGAAATGACAAAGCGATATGAAGAAACAATCCGAGGGAACCTTGGGGAGCTGTCTGCATGGGCAGTTGCTAATGAAGTCCTTGGTGAAATCACTCTTGTGATTGCTGGTGCCGTTACTGATTCAGCATCTTTGACGGCAGCTGACATGGTTGGACGAGTCCGAGAATTTGAGGCCGCCGGAATGGATCGAAAGTCAGCAATTGCAACGGTTGCCGATGAGTTTGGCATCGCAAAGCGTCTTGTTTATGCCGCAGTCGTTGATGCCAATAAGATGAGCCAGTGACTAAGTCTTTCTACCTAACGACGCCGATTTATTACGTCAACGATGCCCCTCATATCGGGCATGCTTACACGACCGTTGCTGGCGATGTTTTAACTCGTTGGCATCGACAAAAAGGCGAATCAGTCTGGTTTTTAACTGGAACAGATGAACATGGTCAGAAAGTTATGCGTACCGCCGAAAGCAACAATGTTGCACCGCAAGCGTGGGTCGACAAGCTTGTTCAAGAGGCATGGAAGCCAAATTGGGAACATTTAAATATTGCTAATGATGATTTCATTCGCACCACAGAAAAGCGTCACACGGAGCGGGTTCAAAAGTTTTTGCAATCTCTCAAAGACTCTGGCCATATTTACGCCGGCAAGTATGAAGGCCCGTATTGTGTTGGTTGCGAAGAGTTCAAACTTCCTGGCGACTTAATCGATATCGATGGTGCTAAGTGCTGTCCGATTCATAGCAAGCCAATTGAGTTAGTTAATGAAAACAATTGGTTCTTCAAACTCTCTGCTTTCGTTGAACCGCTGCTTGCTCATTACAAAAATAATCCCGAGGCCTGCCAACCTGAAAGTGCTCGCAATGAAGTTGTTTCATTCCTTGAAGGTGGAGTTTCAGATCTTTCAATTTCTCGTTCCACATTTGATTGGGGTATTCCAGTTCCGTGGGATACAGATCAAGTTGTCTATGTTTGGTTTGACGCCTTACTCAACTATGCAACAGCGGTTGGATTAACAGATGCGCCAGATTCAGAAGGCGGCAAAAAGTTTGCGCAAACGTGGCCAGCAGATGTTCACCTAGTTGGAAAAGATATTTTGCGGTTCCACGCAGTTATTTGGCCAGCAATGTTGATGGCCGCAGGCCTTGATGTGCCAAAGAAAGTTTTTGCTCACGGCTGGTTGCTAGTTGGTGGCGAAAAAATGAGTAAGAGCAAGTTGACGGGTATTGCTCCTAAAGACATCACAGATCACTTTGGAATTGATGCTTTCCGTTATTACTTCTTGCGTGCAATTCCATTTGGAACTGATGGTTCATTTTCTTGGGAAGATATGAGCGCCCGCTACACATCTGAGCTAGCAAATGACTTTGGAAACCTGGCCTCTCGCAGCGCAGCAATGGTTGAAAAGTACTGTGCAGGCGTACTGCCAGCAGTTAATCATGACGCAGGACTTGAAGCAGCTTTAGTTGAAGCGGTGAAAAAAGCTGACGCTGCAATGTGCGCCCTTGATTTCCAAGGCGGAATCTTGGCAATCATGGAATTTTGTAAGCAAGTAAATGGTTATGTAACGATCAAAGAGCCATGGATTCTTGCCAAAGATCCTGCCAATCAAGCACAGTTAGAAGAAATTTTATATAACACCGCGGAATCATTACGCGCACTTGCTGTTCTTTTACATCCTGTAATGCCACAGACCTGCGAAATTTTGTGGCAAAGCCTTGGCGCACAAACAGCACTTGGAGATTTATCTGCACAAAAGATTTCAGATGTTGCAACATGGGGCCAGCTACCTGCGGGTGCAACTGTTACTAAAACTCCAGTTTTGTTCCCACGTCTAGAAACTCCCGCCTAAACACCAATGGCTGATCGCCACAATCGCGATATCGATAGACCTCGCGCGCCATTGCCGCAAGCCCTACCGGTTCCAACAGTCGATGCACATGCACACATGGAGATCGTGACCGACGCTGCCTTTGATTCACAAGAAGTTGCCGATGTCATTGCCGAGGCAAAATCTGTCAATGTTGATCGCATTGTTCAAGTTGGCTACTCAGCAGAACAATCCAAATGGTGCGTTGCAGCCGCAGAAAAGTGGAATACATCTGTCTTGGCAGCCGTTGCGTTACATCCCAACGAAGCACCAGTTGTTACAGACTTGGAGGGTGATCTAAAGATTATTGAAGAACTTGCACAACATCCACGTGTTCGTGCAATTGGTGAAACAGGACTGGATTACTTCCGCACGCCACCTGAGCTTCGAAAGCGTCAACAGGATTCCTTCAAGTGGCATATCGAATTAGCAAAGAAAACAAACAAGGCTCTTGTAATTCATGATCGTGATTCACATGAAGATGTGTTATCAGTCTTACTTGAAGTTGGAGCCCCAGAAAAGACTGTCTTTCATTGCTTTTCAGGCGATGTTGAAATGGCTAAAACCTGCATCGAACGTGGATACATTCTTTCCTTTGCTGGCACGTTGACCTTTAAGAACGCCCCAGCGTTGCGTGATGCGGTAAAACTTGTTCCGATTGATCAGTTATTGGTTGAAACAGATTCGCCATTTTTAGCCCCTTCACCCCATCGCGGAGCAAGTAATACACCAGCACAGATCGCAACAATTGTGCGTGCCATGTCAGCAGAGCGAGATCAAGATTTAGCAGAGCTTGCAACAGCACTTGGTAATAACGCCGAACGAATCTTTGGATCGTTCGCACCATGACCTTGCTAGGTGCGGCACAAATCCGCGAACTTGCTGCGCAGCTAGATCTAAAACCGTCTAAGTCGCTGGGACAAAACTTTGTGATTGATTCAAATGTTTGCACAAAGATAGTTCGCACTGCAGGTGTTACACAAGATGACATTGCCTTAGAAATTGGACCAGGTCTTGGATCACTAACACTTGCAATGCTTGAAATAGCAAAGTCTGTTATTGCAGTCGAAATTGACCCGCGACTTGCACAACAGTTGCCAAAAACAGTTACCCAACACTTTGAACATCCAGAAAAGCTAACAGTCATCAATAAAGATGCATTAGCTGTTCATGAACTGCCGATCGCACCAACTGTTTTAGTTGCAAACCTGCCATATAACGTTTCGGTGCCTGTGCTGCTTCATCTGCTCGAAAAGTTTCCTTCAATTCGAACTGGCGTTGTTATGGTGCAGGCCGAAGTTGCAGATCGATTAGCAGCAAAGCCTGGTGGCAAGGAGTACGGAATTCCAAGTGTTAAAGCTGCATGGTGGGCTGATGTAAAAAATGTCGGAACAGTGTCACGGTCAATCTTTTGGCCAGCACCTAATGTTGATTCCAAATTAGTGGGTTTCACACGTCGTGAAGCAGCAGGCAGCGAAGATTCTCGTGCGAAAGTCTTCACGATTATTGATGCAGCCTTTGCCCAACGCCGAAAGATGCTGCGATCAGCCCTTTCTAGTCTGTATGGATCATCATCTGCTGCTGAAGCTATTTTGATTAAAGCCGGTATTGATCCGACACTTCGGGGCGAAGCATTACAGGTTGAATCTTTTTGCAAGATTGCAGCCGTTGCGCCTGACATTTTCTAACAGCAGTTATAGGGTCACCGCATGCCAGTAAAAAGTGTGACCGTGCGCGTACCTGCAAAGGTCAACCTTCAGTTATCTGTGGGGCCCAAAGAGGCCGATGGCTATCACAATTTAGTTTCAGTTTTCCAAGCAATTTCAATCTTTGATGATGTAACAATTAAGTTGGCAGAACCCGGTGCGGGATTAACTATTGCAGTATCTGGCGAACAGACTCATGGTGTGCCTGAAGATGCAAATAATTTGGCTGCAAAAGCTGTGGCGCTAATTTCAAAAGAGTATGACCTAACAGTCGATGCACACATCGAAATTAAAAAATCTATTCCAGTTGCCGGCGGTATGGCAGGCGGAAGTGCAGATGCTGCGGCAACAATTGTTGGAATCGACTATTTGTATTCATTGGGGATGTCTCGCGAAGAAATGGTTGAGATTGCGGCACAAATTGGAAGCGATGTTCCTTTCATGTTAAGTGGAGGAACCGCAATAGGTACTGGTCACGGTGATCAATTAACGGCGGCGTTATCTCGCGGTACGTATCACTGGGTGCTTGCACTATCTACACATGGTTTATCAACACCGGCTGTCTACGCCGAATGCGATCGCTTGCGCGCCGAACTTGAAATTATTGAACCGCAAACGCATGAAGGATTAATGCAAGCATTATTGGCAGCCGATGCACCCGAAGTTGGAAAATCACTCGTTAATGATCTACAAGCTGCAGCATGTTCTTTGCGCCCAGCGCTGCGTTTAGTTTTAGATGTTGGTCAGGAATACGGCGCACTTGGCGCAATAGTTTCGGGATCGGGCCCAACCGTTGCGTTCTTGGTTGCAGATGTTGATGCAGGCCTTGATTTAACGGTGGCATTAACGGCTAGCGGGGTAGTAGGCAGCGTTGTGCGGGCATATGGTCCTGTGGCGGGGGCGAAAGTAATCTCCTAATTGGGCGCAGTTGGTCACAAGCACCACCATTTATGAGGGAGAATATGCGTTCCGCCATTGTGTAGTGGCTAGCACATGGGCCTTTGAAGCCCAGGGTCCAGGATCGATACCTGGTGGCGGAGCCACCTAGTTCAACTCAGTTCACACACCGATAGACTTCAGTTGTGACCGTACAAACCGTGATTGTCCTAGCCGCAGGCGAAGGCACACGTATGAAGTCGGCAACTCCTAAGGTTTTACACAGCGTTGCAGGACGTTCGCTACTTGGACATGTTCTTCACGCTGTTAATCATCTGAATCCAACAGAACTTCGAATCGTTGTTGGCTCAGGTCGCGAAGCGGTTGAAGCGCACATCGCAGATATTTCTCCAAAGGCAACAACTGTTTTCCAAGAACGCCGCGGCGGCACAGGACATGCAGCGCAGTTAGCGCTCGCCGGTACAACACCTAAGGGAACCGTTTTAGTTTTAGCTGGCGATACACCACTGCTTTCTGGTGATTCATTGGCACAGTTTGTAGCAGCCCATACATCTGGAAAGTTTGCCGCATCTGTTTTAACGGCAGAGCATCCAGAACCAACAGGGTACGGCCGCATTGTTCGCGACGATAGCGATGAACTGTTGCGTATCGTTGAAGAAAAAGATGCAACGGATGATGAAAAATTTATTTATGAAATTAACAGTGGCGTGTACGCCTTTGATGGCGAAAAGCTGGCTGCATCAATTGGCAAACTAACAACAGCAAACGCACAAGGCGAGTTGTATTTAACTGACGTTATTGGAATCCTAAAGTCTACCGGCGAATCAATTGCTGCAATCATGATTGATGATTTCACTGAAACTCTTGGTGTTAATGATCGAGTGCAATTGGCTGAAAGTGCGGCAATGCTTCGAGATCGTATTAATGATCAATGGATGCGCGCTGGCGTCACAATAATTGACCCAACAACAACCTGGATTGATGCAACCGTTCAACTTGCTAATGATGTAACTCTGCACCCTGGTACCGCGTTACTTGGGTCCACCAAGGTTGCAACAGGGGCTGTTATTGGACCTCGTACAACCTTGACTGATTGCGTTGTTAAAGAAGGCGCACAGGTCCTGGAATCAATTGCCACCCAAACCGTGATCGGTGAAGGGGCCACAGTTGGCCCATTTACCTACTTGCGAGCCGGAACTCAGCTAGGTGATGCAACTAAAGCTGGCGCATTTGTTGAAATGAAAAATGCAGTTGTCGGTACAGGTTCAAAGATTCCGCATCTGTCATATGTTGGTGATGCAACCATTGGTGAGGGCAGCAATATTGGCGCTGCAACAATCTTTGTTAATTATGACGGCGTTGAAAAGCATCACACCACAGTGGGCGATCAGGTCCGTATTGGTAGCGACACAATGCTTGTGGCACCAGTTTCAATCGGTGATGGTGCATATACCGCTGCTGGATCAGTAATTACTGAAGATGTTCCGGCCGGAGCAATTGGTGTTGGCCGAGCAAAGCAGAGAAATGTATTAGATTGGGTTCTGCGCAAGCGCCCAGGAAGTAAATCCGCACAAGCCGC
>Ga0209085_1000245_pt1 | contig 41172 bp, 59 predicted proteins | sample C_131016_EF_Meta_FD_187310 | JGI IMG/M metagenome (GOLD analysis project Ga0209085, IMG submission 187310) | Freshwater microbial communities from Lake Croche, Canada to study carbon cycling - C_131016_EF_MetaG (SPAdes) (version 2) | ecosystem: Environmental > Aquatic > Freshwater > Lake...
TTAGGCATTGTACACGATGCTGAACGAGGTGGTAGTAATGAAATATGGGACAATGCTGCATTGTCCTGGAACAATGCCTTGAAGTTTATTAGACGAGATTTACAAGAACATTTCGGAGTTGAAGAATAATTGTTGCTCAAAAACAACACTTTTTTGACTTGACCAATATTGGTTTTTTCGGTTATAATATGTGTATTGTAACGCAAACAGGAGATCAAAATGGAGTTTGAAAAAGCAGTGCTCGAAAAGGTTGCAACAGTTCTTGAATCCAGCAACCAAGCCAGTTTCTTTTATGGATCACTCTGTGTAATCTGCAACATCGCACAAGCCAAAAAAGTTCTGCGTAAACTCAACCAGGACTACAACAACAAAGTCCAAATGAGCCGCGATGGTTCATATGGTTATATATTTGACTTTGTAGTGTAAGGAGATCACGATGGGAACACGAAGCAGAATTGGCGTCATGCACGGTAGTACAATCAAAAGTGTGTACTGTCACTGGGACGGTTATGTTGAAGGTGTGGGCAGTATCCTGCAGGCACACTATGACAGCGCACGAGCCAATCAACTGGTGAGTCTAGGCGACATGTCAAGCCTGGGTGTCAAGATTGGCGAGAAGCATCCCTTCAGCGAGTTTGAATTGGACAAAACAAGCCCGGACCATGCAGCCGATCTTGCTCGAATCCAACTGGCACGAGCCGAAGACTGGTGCAAATTTTACGGTCGTGATCGCGGCGAACAAGATGTCAGCTGGCAAGTGGCTCACACATTTGACCAGTTCCTGGAACAGGTGGAAGCATGTGGTGCTGAGTACTACTATGTGATGCAGGACGGTGTGTGGTACACTGGTTGCCCAGACAAAGACAGCCGACTGGTTGCCTTGAGCGAGGCACTTGAGGCAGTGGCACAAGAGGCTGCAGCTTGAACAACGGTGAACAGTTTCCAGTAGAGGAGTGGGATGAGGCATTTCCTCCTCAAGACTTTGAGCAGTGGGCACCTGAAGTGATAGACCACATGATAGATTTGTTGGAGCAACAGCATGGGACTTGATCAATACGCATATTCAGCAGCACGAGCCGGACAGTGGGATGACTACCATGCAGAGTGGGATCGGTCCGAACGCCTGGTAACAAAGCCTAGAGAGTTGGCCTACTGGCGCAAGCACCCAAATCTCCACGGCTGGTTTCATCAACTGTGGAATGAAAAAGGCAATTCAGGCAGCTTCAACGGTGACGAGCTAGAGCTGACATGGGATGACCTAGACCGGCTGGAACAGGCGATCCGGAGTGCCGAACTGCCTGATACATCGGGATTCTTTTTTGGCCGTGATGCTGATATTGAATACCGAGATCGTGATCTAGAATTTGTTCGACTGGCTCGTGCAGATATGTTTCTAGGTCTGAGGGTGTTTTACAATAGCAGTTGGTAACATGATATGATGACAGATAGTGACCGACTGATAACACTGTTAAAAGGACCTGATTGGTATGCACACAACGCTGCCAAAGAAATGTTGATGATTTTGAATCAAGGAAAAAGAAAAAGATACAAGTCTATGAATTCTACAGCAGATAAACATCTATCAACTATCATGGATCTGTTTAATAAAGAACAGTCAGTTAGAATCATTAAGACTTGGTTAAGTACCTATGAGTTACCGTTGGATCTACATAGGCTAAAAACGTTTGACCGGTTTCATGAACAGTTTGGTGAATTCATCACCAACAATACAGAGCTGATTAAAAGTTATTGAAAGCAGTATATGAAAAAAGTCTACTACGAAAAAGTTGGTCGCAGGTATGTGCCGGTTTGTGAATACGACAGCGACTTTTTGGATGCATGGCCTCGTGGCACACACCTAGTGACTTGCCATCCCGGTGGCACCAGCCGGCGCTACAACATTGACCCTGATCATGCAGCCCTGTATGCAGCTGGCATTGTGGCCGAAGATGCTATCAGCCGAGCCATTCAAGATGCCAGTGAACTGCGACCCACTCGAACACCTGTCACACCTGCACAGCAACGAGCCTGGCGCAAACTGGCCAAAGAGCTTGGGGACGAGCTTTGTACACTACAAGGTGCCAGTTCTCGCGACATTGCTGAAGCCGGTGTCCGAGCCATGAAAACCGAAGTTGATCGACTCATGACCAATGCCGCAGTACGAGCAGCCTATGAACAGTTTGTGCTGTTATCTAGGCTTACACAACCCCAAACTGACTTAGAGTAAATAACATGATACTGGATATCAACGATGCCCGTTACCAAGGAGTCAAAGTGGCCGCTGACTGGATTCGAGACCTGGAAAGCAGTGACAGCCGACTACACAAAGAGCGTGTGATAGAAAAGGCCTTGATGGCTGCTCAACTGGGCAGTGCTCATGCTCAATGTTTCTTGTTCAACTGCTACCAGGCCTACAACCCCTATTATGTGTTTGGTGTAAAAAAAGTCGCCGAGACTCAAGGTCTGCACGACAGACCAAATCCCTGGACCAAATTTTGGGCCTTGCTGGAAGCCTTGCGCACAAGATACATCACCGGTCATCGTGCCAGAGACTCCATTGAGTCATTGAGCCAAGAGTTTGATTCAACGGAGTGGAACAACTTGGCTCGTAGAGTGTTGATCAAAGACCTGCGCTGTGGCATCACGGAAAAAACACTCAACAAAGTGCTAGGCAATACCGAATACCGGATTCCGGTGTTTACCTGTCAACTGGCACAGGACTCCACTGACCAGCCCAAAAAGCTCAAGGGCATCAAACGACTGGAAGTCAAACTGGATGGTGTGCGTGTGTTGACTGTGGTCGACGGCAACAATGTTTCAATGTTTAGTCGCAATGGCAAAGAGTTTGCGAACTTTCCGCAGATTGCAGATGCAGTTGAAGATGTTAGAAAACATCTTCAACACGGTCGCGGCACCGGTGGTCGCATTGTGTTGGACGGTGAGATTGTGGGCGAAAGTTTCCAGAAACTCATGAAACAGGCACATCGCAAAAGTGATGCCCGAACTGATGGCATGGTATATCACATTTTTGATATCATTCCCTTGGATCATTTTCAAGAAGGACATTGCAACTTACCACAGCATAAACGCATTGAGTGGCTTGAAAGGTCCAAAGAACAGCTTTTGGAAACTTCTTGTTTGCGAATCATGCCGGGCCTGGATGTGGATCTGGACACAGCCGAAGGGCATGACATCATGAATCGTTTTGCCCAGGATGCTGTGGCTCAAGGTTTTGAAGGTATCATGATCAAGAGCGTGGATGCGCCGTACGAGTGCAAACGCAATGATTCGTGGATGAAATGGAAACCCACTATAACAGTAGATCTCAATATTGTTGGATTTGAAGAAGGCACTGGTCGCAATGCGGGCCGCCTGGGTGCTATAATTTGTGAAGGAGAAGATCATGACCGTAGAATTCGTGTTAATGTTGGTACTGGCTTTAATGATGCTGTTCGTGATGAGTATTGGGCCAGTAGGAATCAGTTACTTGGTCACATGGTTGAAGTCCAAGCGGACGCAGTCACCCAAAACCAAGACGGAACATACAGTTTGAGATTCCCTCGCTTTGTGCGTTTTCGTGGATTTGAACCCGGCGAAAAAATCTAATAGTTCAACTACCAAAATCCCTTGACCCGGTCACAGTTCTCTAGTACAATACAGTTTTAAATCAGTGCGAAGCCAAACATGATTACATTGAAACAGTTTATGGAAACAGTGAGCTATCGCATCACTGAAGGTGGCGATTACGGTTGGAGTTGCTATGGCGAAAACTGCCACATGCTCACATCCTGGAACGGACTCCATGACACAGGTGGCTGGAGTGTGAACATTGTGTTTGGCACAGATACTCAAACTGTGTTTGAAGTGGATGTGTGTGACTACCAACGCCATCGTGCCTATCGAGTGATCAATCCTGACCATCGTGAGGCCTATGACCGTGAGGCTCGTGATCGTGGTGTCAACACCGACGAGGCCTGGGACGAGACCCGCTACATTGACCTAGATGTTGATTCAGATTGGTTGGAAAAGGCCCGAGCCATTGTGGAGGGTCAGGACTACGACACCCGAGTGCAAATAGCTGTGGACTTCAGTGATCAAGATCTCTTGACCTACATGAAAGCAGCACACGAGCGTGACATCACATTCAATCAGTTTGTTGAACAGGCCATATCACAGGTGATCAAACAACATCAACAGGAGAACCCAGCATGAGTTACGATCCAAGAGCAGTCAAAGTAGGCAAAACCATCAAGCGCATGTCGGCTTTGATGGCCAAGCCCAACGAGCGCAGAGCCTATTTCAAAATGTATGTGGCTGTGTTGGCAGCTGAAAGCAAGAGCCGTGGCCGGTCTTCAAGGTCGGATTCCGGTGAATAACACCCTGGATGAGCTGGCCGAGCAGTCGGGCATTGACATTCGATCTGCACATTGGGCTCGCGTTTACAGCTTTGCCCAGTTGATTGTGCGAGAATGTGATCGACTCAACCTCAAACAGTCTCTTGAATTGTCTGGGGTTGTTACTGACACTGAACATGGCAGTGGATTTGATTCGGTGTGTTTGGATACTGTCAAGCGAGTGGAACAATACTTGGCCGGCAATGCATTTGCCCAGCATTTCGGAGTTGCGGAATGATAACAGGCCTGATCATTGGATTTCTAGTAGGCCTGGGCTTGGGCATTGCCATGGTGGAGTTCAAGCAAGTGCGTCGAGCACATGAAACTGCTGAGCAAATGGATGCTCGCTTGACCCGAGAGCTCAACTACTATCGCAATCTCAGCGAGAGTCTAATGCAAGATGTCAAATTCCTCAGGAGTCAACGCCATGATTAATTTTTGGGTAGCAATCCGCAATCCTTTCAAGTGTGCCAATTTCAGGATGTTCTGGGTTCGATCAGGCCCGGTCACTCAAAACAAGTTCTGGGAACTGCAACTCAGCCACTATGCCTACAACTGCTTTGAGATCAAACTGGACCTCAACTGGCAAGGACATGATCATGCAGGGCCCTGGTTGACAGTGAACCTGTTGGGCTATACAATAGATGCAAGAATACACGATGTTCGACACTGGGACGATGACACCGACAACTGGAAAACACATGGAAAATCCACCTATGAATGAACCCACTCGCTGGACCGTTACCCTTGAGCAGGATCCCGAATCCGATGATCTCATGATGCCATTGCCCCAGGATCTGCTGGATTTGCAGGGCTGGCAAGAGGGAGATGTGTTGATCTGGGCCCAGCTGGAAAATGGCGCCTGGAGTCTCAGCAAAAAATCCACTGATGATCCTGCTAAAGCACTAGTGGATCCGGTATAGAAACTGCGGGTTGCGCCGCTTGACCCTGCTAAATATTCACTATGCTGTTTGGTTTTGGAATTTTAATCACTGCCTTTGTGCTGAGCCTGGTGGCTGCCTACTACTCTGTGGCCGGCCTAACAGCCATCTTTTCAGCGGCCACTATCCCGGTCATGATCATGGGAGGTACCCTGGAACTGGGCAAACTCATGGCCACGGTATGGTTGCACAACAACTGGCGACGGGTGCCCTGGGTCTTCAAGACTTACCTGATACCGGCTATTCTTTTCCTCATGCTGCTAACCAGCATGGGCATTTTTGGCTATCTTAGCAAGGCTCACTCGGACCAGAGTCTGGTCACAGGCGACAGTCAAGCCCGGGTTGCCATCTACGATGACAAGATCAAAACAGCCCGAGACAATATAGAGGCCAATCGCCGAGCACTCAAACAAATGGATGAGTCAGTGGACCAGGTCATGGGGCGCAGCACATCCGAAACCGGTGCCGACAAAGCAGTGGCAATACGCAGAGGGCAACAGAAGGAACGTGCTCGTTTGTTGGCAGAAATCTCAGCTGAACAAAAAACAATCAGCAAATTATCTGAAGAACGTGCACCCTTGGCAGCTGAAACTCGCAAGATCGAAGCTGAAGTTGGGCCTATCAAATACATTGCGGCCTTGATCTATGGTGACGGCGCCAGCGAGTCCATGCTGGAAAAAGCAGTGCGCTTGGTGATCATCATGATTGTGTTGGTGTTTGATCCCTTAGCCTTGTGCTTGATCCTGGCTGCCAACAAACAGTTTGAGTGGGTTCGTGAAGATCGCGAAAAAGCACTGGCCAACCCAGCTCCGGCATATGAACCCGATGATGGAGCGCTCACTCCTGATCAGCTGGCTCAACTGCAACCCACAGCCCCGCCACCTGTGGAACCTCAAGTGGAACCCGAACCCCATCCGGTGGAGCCCGAACTCGAGCCAGTTGAACCCGTGGTGCAGTATCATCGAGTGTGTCCACAATGTGGTATTCGTGTGGTCAATGCCCCGGGCATTGGTCCATTTTGCCCCAATCCCGACTGTGGCCGTGGGGACGATCTGACAGAGAACCCCCCAACTGTGTCGCTTCTTGAAGAACATCCTTATGTGTTGCAAAAGTTTGTGCACTTTGCCAACACACAACCCCTGGTGGCACCCCCAGCACAAGACACAGCGGTCATGACCATAGTGTCACCCGAAGAGACTCCTGCGGTGACCACAACGCTAGTTGAGCCAGAAGAAATCTCAGTTCTGGATTTGGAACCAGTGGCAGAACCTGAACCTCAAGATCTCTACGAAGACCTTGAAATTGAGCAAGAGATTGTGAGTGGCATTCCGGAAACCACAGAATCCGAACCCGAAGATCTCTATCAAGACTGGTCGGAACAAGATCTAGAACAAGTGGCACAAGATCTGTTGGATACTGTTGACCAACAAGAACTAGAACAAGCACTAGAAGAACTCAAAGCAGAATTCGAACTGTTAACCGTTGACGCTGGACCCGAAGCTAACACAGAAGAATCCCAAGAGACAACCCAACAACCGGAACCCGAAGCTGAGCCAGAACAAACCGAAGTCGACGGCGACAACGACATCATTGACTTGACCGAGGATGAAATGATCAAAGCTGCCATGCGAGCCTGGAAAGCCGCCAACCCTGACGACACCCTGAAACATCAGCGTCAATTGCTGGCAGCAGGCCGCATTGATCGCCTGCCTTGGATGCCCATGTCTGAACTGCAACTCACAGCCGACAACGAAGAACCGCCAGCTGGCGTCATGCGTGGGTTTGGTGCACAGTTTCCTGTTGACGCCAACAAGGGCGACAGTTTCATGAGAGTGGATCAACTGCCCGGACGCTTGTACAAACACAATGGCATTCGTTGGATCGAAGTCAACCGTGATCTCAGCGACCAGTATGTGTACGACACTGCCTACATTGACCACCTCATTGCCAAGATTGGTTCTGGCGAGTACGACATTGAACTCTTGACCGATTCCGAACGCGAACAAATCAGCCGAAGACTCTTGAATGACTAATATCACTGCCGAACTGGCCAGCTGCAGTTTTTGCGGCAAACACAAAGATCGTGTGGGCAACTTGATTGTGGGCGAGGGTGTTGCCATCTGCAATGAATGTGTGCACCTGTGCCAGGACCTGCTGACAGATCCTGCGCATGCCAAAACAGTCAAACACAAAAAAACCACACAACTCAATCCCAGAGAAATACATCAGCACCTGGATCAATACATTGTGGGCCAAGAGTCAGCTAAGATTGCGCTGAGTGTAGCCATTGTGAATCATTACAAACGCATCAGTTCTGCAACTCGTAACACACAGATACAAAAAGCCAACATTCTCATGATTGGTCCCACTGGCACAGGCAAGACCTTGTTGGCTCGTACTGTGGCCGAGTACCTGGATGTGCCTTTTGTGATCACTGATGCCACTACACTGACCGAAGCTGGTTATGTGGGCGACGATGTGGAAAATCTCATCTCCAGACTGTATCGTGCGTCGGGCAACAGCATAGAACGCACCCAGCGTGGCATTGTGTTCTTGGACGAAGTCGACAAGATTTCTAGAAAAAGCGAAAGTGCTACTATCAGTCGTGATGTATCAGGTGAAGGTGTGCAACAGGCCCTGCTCAAGTTGGTGGAGGGAACTCGCTGCAAAATATCTGCTGGTGGCGGACGCAAAAGCCCAGGATCCGATTCCATAGAAATTGACACCACCGACATCTTGTTTGTTGTAGGCGGCGCATTTGTGGGCTTGGATACCATTGTGAAAAATCGTGTGCGTGGCACTGCCATGGGATTTGGTGCTGATTTTTCCACCGCAGATCAGACTGATGCTGTTACCCCTGACGACCTGGTGAGATATGGCCTGATTCCAGAATTTGTGGGACGCTTCCCCAGCACAGTTTCCCTGCAAAGTCTGGACCAGGCCCAGTTGATCATCATTCTTTCCCAGGTAAAAAACAACTTGGTGTCACAGTATCAGTGGTTGTTTGGCTTGGATGAAGTTGAGCTGGAATTTGAAACTGATGCCTTGACCGAAGTGGCCCAACGTGCTGTGGCCAATCGCACAGGTGCACGAGGTCTTCAGTCCGAAATGGAGCGAGTGCTGATCCCGCACATGTACAATCTTGCTCACTATCGAGAGCAAGGGAAGCTAAAGGTAGTAATTGACAAAAGTCAAATAAATACTCCTATGACATGTAATGGAAACACTCAATGAAGTTGTACGGAAGATCAGTTCAGGTCAAGGACGGCAACACTGACCGTGCCCTGCGCAAGTTCAAGAAAAAAATAGCCGACAGCAATCTCTTGCAAGACCTTCGCGAGAGAGAATTCTACGAAAAACCCACCACACGCAAAAAGCGCAAAGCATCAGCTGCTCAGTATCGCTGGAAAAAACACCTGAGTTCGCAGAGTCTACCTCCCAAACTCTACTAGTTATTTCGTTAGCATTTATACACACTGGTCCCTGGATAAGTATTGTTTTAAGGGGCCATTATGAAAAAATTTGCAATGGCGTTCCTATTCTGCTTTGCCAGCTCTATAGTCAACGCCCAAGATTCCGAGCAGTCAAAGCCGGTGAAATGTTTTGCCCTGGAACCGACCTTGAAATCTCTGAGAGAACGCTGGAAAGAACGTCCGGTATGGACAGGCCAAGGTGCCACCAGCAATTTTGCCTTGTTTGTGAATGGCAGCACCGGATCCTGGACTCTACTAGAATTTGACAACGATGTTGCTTGTGTACTGGACATGGGACACAGTTCAAAACTCAGCAAATCTGGCACCAACATCTAGCCATAATCTGTTGTTTTTTCTCCGGCTTGTGCGTATAATAAATAGTGTTGTAGATGCCCATAGTGGGGTCTACAATTCAAAGTCATCTTGCTTAATAAAGGAGAAAACAAATGACAAAAACTCTCACACTTCGCACATTCGATCTGCCCTCAATTCACAAATTTGGTATCGGTTTCGATAACATGTTTGATGAGCTGATGCGGGTAAATGCTCAACAATCCTCAACAAACTATCCACCCTATGACATTGTGCAAATCAATGATGATGAGTACATGATCAGCGTGGCTGTGGCTGGGTTTGGAGCAGACAACTTATCTGTTACCAAAGACAAAAAGACCTTGGTAATTGAAGGCAAGCACAGCCGTGACACTGTGGAAAATGAGGACGCCACTGCCAAATACTTGCACAAAGGCATTAGCGAGAGAAGTTTCCGCAGGGAATTTACCTTGGCCGATCATGTGGAAATTGGCAATGCTCATCTTGAACTGGGTATTCTCAGCATTCACTTGAAACGCGAAGTGCCCGAAGAAGCCAAACCAAAATCTATTGCGATTACCTACGCAAACTGATATAATAGCAACACACACGGTGCATGCAATATGCACCGTGTTGAAATAAATAAAATATTGTCAACAAAAAGGAATCACAATGTCTCAAGCTGACACAGCAGTCAAAATACAAGTGAACACGGACATTAAAGAACCTCCGTTGTATCGTGTGGTCTACTTGAATGACAATCAAACCAGTATGGAATTTGTGATCGAGAGCTTGATTGAATATTTTGAATACACAGCGCAAACTGCTGTTCAAATCACAGAAGAAGTGCACAACGCTGGTGCTGCCACTGTGGCAGTTTTGCCTTATGAAATTGCCGAACAAAAAGGCATTGAAGTTACTCAAGCTGCAAGAGCACAAAACTATCCCTTGCAGATCAAGCTAGAACCCGAAGCTTAAACGCCCAGTCGGTACAGTTGTTGTTGGTACAACTGATCTCCGGCTGACACCTGAACAGCCCAATCCTGTGCCGCTGAATCCCCAGCGTGATCGCTTACAAACTTGTAGCACACAAATTCAACACCATAATGGTGGCACACACGAGCCAAGGCGTAGGCCTCCATGTCTACCAAGTCAGCAGGTATTGCCAAGTCAGGATTGGTCACAAAGTTGTCCCCGGTACTGCAGATCAAACCTGATTGATCGTGCGTAAACAACATAGCACCTAGTCCTTCATATGGAGTTACACCTACAGGAACACCCAACTCTTGACACTGCATGTCTCGTTGAACAAATCGTGTGACCAGGTGCAGTCCGGACTGTACAGTGATGCCACCTGCTGTGCCAAAGTTTATGATTCGCTTTGGTCTGTGCTGTTCAATCACTCGAGTGGCAGTCATGGCAGCGTTTATCTTGCCCACTCCGCTGAAAAAAATATCAGGCCTTGCTACTAATTTTGGAGCCTCGTTGGGCAAGGCCATGATGATGGCATTATTCATATTTTGTGATCCAATCTAGGGAAATGCTGTTGTCAGCTAGATTCTGCTGTCCAGGCAAAAATCCCAGATTGATAATCACCTGTGCAGATACTGAATTCACAGACCAGTGATCCCTCAGCAAACGATTCACTGCCAGGATAGTGCCTCCAGTGGCCAATAGGTCGTCCACGATCAACACATGTGGTCCGGGCTTGGCCTGTGTTTGTATTTGCAAACTGTCTTGGCTGTATTCCGTATCATAGGTCACGGTGTGGCATTGGCCCGGAAGTTTGCCGGCTTTGCGTGCCAATATCAAGGGAACACCTGCTTGTGCAGCAGCTCCGGCAGCAAACAAAAATCCACGACTTTCCACAGCCACAACCGAAGTGACATTCAAGTGTCGGATGGTGTATGCCACTCGAGTGATACAGTGATCCAGTGCCTCCGGCTTGGCCAAGATGCCAGAAATGTCTAGAAAATTCACACCTGGCCTGGGCCAGTTAGGCACGGTTTTTACAAAAGGTTTTAAGTCCATGATCAAAACTCCACAGTGATTCGTTTGGGGTAATAGGCCGGCTGTGACCAAGTGGTATCTCCACGGCCACGGCAGTTGCTGACATATCTAATGCCATCAAATTCTCGGTCCACGCTGCGATGATAGTGTCCAAAGCACCAGGTTTTCAGCTTGCGTTCAGTATCTTCTTGCAGGGCCATCTGCATGTGTGCATTGCCCATGACATTGTATCTCCAGGTTCCTGCCAGTTCAATATCATGATCAATGATGCCTACCCGGGGCACAGTATGGGTAACTGCCACAATAGATCGCACATCCCGATGAGTCTGCAACTTTCTCACACTGTTGATCATGTAGGCAGCATCATTGTAGGCCAAGCTGGTTACAGCATGTGCAGCTCGGTCTGTGATACACATGCGATCTCGGTGCCATGCAATGCTTTGTTCCGGATCCAGGCCAGGATCAAGATCATAACTCCACCAGCCGTTGGTGGCTATGATGGCCACGCCCTGCACAATCACCACATTGTCCTGCATGTACACCACATTTTTGATAGTGTTGACTGCTTGATGTAGATTTTGATAGCTTTGACCCAGGTCATTGAGATTGTGATAGTGCTCGGTGTTGCCGTCAATGTAAAACACCGCTTGGTAGCATTGGCCAAGGTGTTCCAGAGTGGATTTGGTGATTTCTGGGTCAGCAGCCACATCTCCGGCTACCACACAAAATGGGCTGGTGGCCTGGTGCGTCCAGTCAAAACCGGGCCAGGTCTCTATGTGAAGGTCAGAAATCAAGTCAAAACTAAACTGCATTGTGTTTGTGAGTTAAATACGCTTATAGTACATATTTAAAAGGATTTTGTATGCAGATAATATTTGGAACCGAAAATGCTCAGAACATGGCCGAGAAGCATATTGTTCTGGAATTGGATACCATGCGATTTGACCCCACTCAAGTGGTAACCACCGCTTACTGTGTGTTGCAAAATTTACCCATGGCCGATTTGCATCTCGTGGTAGACAATTCAGAATTGCACCATGACATGATGGAAATGTATCGTGATCGTCGCTGGGCCGAAGCACTGGAAATCATTTCACAGATTCGCGATTACTGGGGCGAAGAAATGCACAGTTTTTACGATGCCATGACTGAAAGAATGCAGGATCTGATTGAGCACGATCCTGGTGCAGACTGGGACCATGTGATGACTAGAGCCGTCACAATTGCCGAGGCAGATCCAGCATGATTTCTTCGACCACATTTGCAGAACAAAGCTACCAGTTTGCACTGGCCAGCGAATTGGCCTACTTGGCGCCCGCACAGTCGGCCGCAGGTTTTAAAAAAATGGGCTTTGCTAACACCAAGTTTTTTGATCAAGACGGCAGCCAGGCCTATGTACTGCACAACAAAAACGATATTGTGATTGTGTGTCGAGGTACTGAACCCACGGCGTTCAAGGACATTGAAGCCGACTTGAGAATTCGCTTGGTGGTACCACTATCGCGACATGGCTTGGTACACGAAGGATTCAGCGAAAGCGTGGATGATCTTTGGCCGGATGTGGTTGCTTATCTGTCAAGCATATATCAAGATCAAAAAATTTGGTGCACTGGTCACAGTTTAGGTGCTGCCATGGCCACAGTGATGGCTGACAGACTCAACAGCGATCCTTCATTGCCGGATGTGGCAGCCTTGTTCACATACGGCAGTCCAAGAGTGGGCAATCAGGAGTTTGTGGCGTCAATCACAGTGACTCACTATCGCTGGGTCAACTGTGCCGACATCGTGCCCAGAGTGCCAGCATACCCTTATCGTCATCATGGACAGTTGTGCTACATGAATCACTGGGGCAATGTGCGTGAAATGACTGCTGTTCAGCAGTTCAAGGATCGTTTGCGTGGTTTCATCACAGGATGGAAATCAGGTGTTGCTCAATATTTCACCAGCCACCTCATTGGTCACTACTCTGATAACCTGTCCCGCTATGTGTCAGGTGTTGAGCGCGAACAAACCTTGTTTTAATTCAACCCAGCCAAAAAGTCAGCTTCGGGTATGCGAGTGCGGGTGGTTTGACTGCCCAGAACTACCACAATCCTGGGCCTTGGCAAGCTGTTGATCATCATCACAATGCAACCACCTGCTGCTCGGATGTAGCCGGTTTTGCTGATCACTACATCTTGACGGGTGGCCACCAGTGGATTGGTGTTGTACAGGTCATGTCTCTGGCGGCGTGACTGAGACTTCAACACTGGAGTATTGCTGGCTCTCACCAGTTCAGGATAGTGTTGAGCAGCAACTACCATTTTCACAAGATCTTCCCCGGTGCTGATATTCATGATGCCCAGTCCAGTGGGATCCACAAATTTGGTATTGGTCATGCCCAGACGCTGAGCTCGGCGATTCATGGCCTTCACACAGTCTGGCACACCACCTGGATAGTGAACGCAAAGGTCCTGTGCTGCAGCATTGTCAGATCGGATCATGGCCAGCTGTATGAGTTCACCGCGGGTGTGTGATCCCACAATTTCTTCAAGATCCTGCTTGGAATCCAACACCACCATGGCAGTCATTATTTTGGTAATGCTGGCAATGGATCTTGACAGCCCGGTGTTTGAGCCTTGGATTATTTGACCGCGGTCATCGGCCACCAACCAACTGACCGCGGTAATAGGCAAAGATTTGGCAGGGGTACTGATCGCTGCCCCAGGATGTAGTAGGGCAAAAAGTACCAGTAAAGAAATGATTCTACACATGCATCGAACTCCTTATTGTAGTGGAATTCAACGACTTCTGCAAGGAGACTGGGAAAATAAAACATCTTTGACTCCTTGGAAGAATGTTTTGCGCATTGTTTATTTAGTCATGCGCAGGTACTAAATTATCTCGGAATATTTCCCAGCAGCGTTGCCAAGTCCACTGGCCACTGGCTTCAGCTACCTTATCTCTGTTGAGTTTTAGGCACTGACGAATGTTTTGATCCAGATCTGGACCCATGTAGCCAGTGACACCCTGTTCAATGATGTCTTGTGGCCCGGGCACCAGGTATGCTGCCACAGGTGTGCCTAGAGTGATGCTTTCAATGATCACAATGCCAAATGTGTCTGAACGACTGGGAAACACAAACACATCGGCCTGGGTGTAAGCATTGGCCAGGTCCGATCCCGACAGATATCCCCGGAATTCCACTCTGGGATATCTGCGTTCCAGTTGAGCACGATAAGGACCGTCGCCCACAATCTGCACATGATACTGATCCTGCAATCGGCACAGATCATCTAGACCTTTTTCTCGACTCACACGACCCACATACAACACCACAGGGCGTGTGCCAAAGAAATAGAATCTGTGTGACTGAGTGGGTTTCAGCAAGTCTCGATCAACACCGCGAGTCCAAGGCAACACATCTTGACGGAATCCATGTGCCTGCAGTTCTTCCACCATGGTAGTGGTGGTTGTGAGCACACGGCCACTGTGGTTGTGAAACCAACGCAGATATCTATAGGTGATCCATTCGGGAATTCTGTAGATTTTTTTCAAAAATTCTGGAAAGCGTGTGTGGTAGCTGGTGTTGAATCGCCAGTTGTTGCGCCAGCACCAGAGATTGGCTGCAAGACCCACGGGACCTTCGGTGGCAATGTGTATGTAGTCAGGGTCAATGTCTTGGATTAGGTTGCCGATTCCCCAGGGCAGACTCAGTTTGACTTCGGGGTATGCAGGTGCAGACCAGTGAGCAAAGTTGGCCGGTGTGATCCAGGCCATGGCATATCCCTGCGTCAAGGCCAGGCGTTCGATATTGTGAAATGTTGTGACCACTCCGTTGACTTGGTCCGGCAAGTTGTCAGTTATGATCAGGATCAGGGGCTTGGTCATTGTATTCTAAACTTCACATATTCTGTGATCAAGTCAGCCACATTGGTGCCACAGTATTTTTCAAATCCACGGAAGCCAGGATTGGAATTGGCTTCACAAACTCTGAATCCACGATGATCGAACAAGAGATCCACCCCTGCTATATCCAGATTCAAGACTCTGGCAGTTTCTCGGGCAACAAACTCAATTTCGTCTGTGATGGGGTAGTTTTCCCCAGTGCCGCCTGCAGTGATGTTGGCTCTGAAGTCGCCCTCAGGTGCAGTGCGTTTCATGGCACCTACTACTTTGCCACCTATGACCAGCACACGCAGATCTACACCGGGTGCATCGCCCAGGTACTCCTGCACAATCATGGTCTTTTTGTTGCCGAGATTTTCCACAAATTCCACCAGCTTTTTGTAGTCTTTTTTGCGTTCACAAAGATGCACCCCTTCGCCGTAGCTGCCGGTCACTACCTTGACCACACACGGGAAACCAATGTTTTGTGTCACCAGCTTGTCTTCAATGGGCCAACGCACCAGCATGGTGTTGGGAATTGGTATGTTGTTTCGGCTGAGAATCTGACTGGTTCTCAGCTTGTCTTTCACAATTTCTATGGATAGGCTGCTGTTGATGCAAGGCACACCAGCTTGTTCAAAATGTCTCACCACAGCCAGTTGAAATGGCAAAATGCCAGCACCCAGCCGCACCAACACCAATCTAGGCAATTCCATGTCCTGTCCTCGATACTTGATGCCACGGTGTATGTCTCGATCCACTATGATATCAAAGTCGTCGGGGTGGCACATGCGAGCATCAATGTTCTTGGCAGCAAAGCTGGCGACCAAGCATTCGCTTTCGTATTCGTTGCGATCAAGTTTGGTCAGGATTAGTACTGTCATTTGTGTTATTTAACCGTTAAAGCAGTAGATAACTTAATACTTCAGTTTGGCGGATTTGCTAACCAAGCATTCACAAATTCAACATCTGCAGCGGTTCTATGCGGCCAATTTTGACTGAGTCGAAGCCTCAGATTTTCATCCGTTTTGCTTATTTCAATAATTTGTTTCCAGCGTTTTCCGGTGCAATTTTGTTGCATAAATTTCATAGCATTATTGAAATTGTCACTATATTCACAAACAATATCGTTGTGAAATTCTGTCGAGAAAAATCTTTTTTTGTTTCTGTTGGCAATTTTGTAAAGTTCTTTCCAAAGTTGTTTTTTTGATTGATGGTCCAATGCAATGATGCGTTGCATTTCTTGAACAATGGCTTGTAATCTATCCCGAGGGTTTATGACATGATCGTATGATTCATCAATAAAATTGTGGAAAGTTTCGAATCCATAACTTCTTAAATATTCCAGACTGCCCGGGGTAGCTGCTAATATAAACGGGCGTCCGCATGCAATGGGTCTTAGACTTTTTTCTGTTAAGTGCAATCTATCATCGTCGAACAATGTTTCGAGCACCAATTCAATTGCACACACGGCATAATCCTGACTGTCATAGTCGGCGCTGCTGGCAGAATCGGCAATGTTTAATGCAAAATGTTCTTCTAAATTTGTTGTTGTGATCTTTAACTCAGAATTCACAAATTCATGATAGGTATAATGATTTTCGCCATCCAGGGGGGAAAAATTCATGTGACAGTGGGCAAGTAAATTTTTCTCTAATATCATTTCAGCCAAGGTCAATCTGTATTCTCGTGTGCCGCTCCAGGCTCGATTATACACCAAAAAATCATATTCGATGTTGTTGAAATTGGTTTTCAGTTCTGGATCATGCTCGGCGTATCGAAACCAGTCTCGAGCAATCATGCCATGAGCCCACCAATAAACACCGATATATTCAGAGTTTTCATATAAACTTAAATTTTTACTATTTTTCTCAGAATGACATATGATTGCATAATCAAAAAATACAACTCGAATAACCGGATTTATTAGTTTAAATTGTATAACTTCGTCAAACTTAAACTCATTATGAGCCGGGAGTATACTTTTGTGTATTTGAAGATCTTGTTTGCTGTAATAGTCAAAATTTAAAGGTTCTTGGTCATGATAAAATACATATGGATGAGTCATCTGATCTCGCCAACTCTTTAAAGACTCGTGCAATGGCAATAGGTCCTCTATTTTTCTAGAGCCGTGCGGATAAAAGCGATAAATTATAGTATCGTGGCCGTTGTGGCGATTGATACTGTCTAAAAAATTATACAACCGATCTAAAGGAACACTCATGACAAATATAGGATTTATTGGGCTGGGAAAACTGGGCTTGGACTGCGCAGAAGTATTTGCTGAAAAGTACACTGTGCGCGGATACGATATTTACCCTCGCACCAGTGACTTGGTAAAAGTTTGCGACATTGATGAAACAGTCAATGCCAGCGACTGGATTTTTATTGCTGTGCCCACACCACATGCCGAAGGCTATGACGGTTCAGTGCCTTCCAGTCACATGGAGCCCCGGGACTTTGGGCACGAGGCTGTGCTAGATGCCATTGACAAGGTAAATCGCTACGCAACTTCGCCCAAGAAAGTGGTGCTGATTTCCACTGTGTTGCCTGGAACCACGCGCCGCAAGTTCATTACACAACTGGATCCCCAGCACCAGTTCTTGTATAATCCTTATCTAATTGCCATGGGCTCCGTGAAATGGGATATGGCCAATCCTGAAATGGTGATCATTGGTACCGAAGATGGTGAGCTGACTGGCGTGGCCGGTGAGCTGATCACACTATATCGTGGAATCATGAAAAATGACCCACGCTATGAAATTGGCACCTGGGACGAATGTGAGTCTATCAAGATCTTTTACAACACATTTATTAGTGCCAAGGTGGGCTTGGTCAACATGATTCAAGACTTTGCCTTGCGCATTGGCAACATCAATGTGGATGTGGTCACCAATGCTCTTAGTCGCAGTACCATGCGCATCATGGGACCCAAGTACATGACAGCAGGCATGGGAGATGCAGGTGCTTGCCATCCCAGAGACAACATTGCTCTGCGTTGGTTGGCCGCGGAATACAACATTGGCTACGACCTATTTGACACTGTGATGCATGCTAGAGAAATTCAAGCCGAAAACTTGGCCAGATTCTTGGTCAAAGAGGCTCAAGACCGCGGCCTTCCCATTGTGATTCACGGCAAGGCCTACAAGCCCGATGTGCCTTACTGCATTGGCTCATATTCCACCTTGGTGGGACACTATGTGAAAGCAGCCGGAATGAGTGTGAGTTACCTGGATCCGCTGGCCGATGATCCCGCCGAAGTTGTCACTGAAGTAACTGAACCAGCGGTGTTTTTGTGGGCACACAATCGCAAGGTCACTTATGAATACACCGGTGATCAACTGGACACACAACCCTACTGCGCAATTCCTTCTGGGTCTGTGATTGTGGATCCTTGGCGCAAGTTGCACACCAGTCAAACTGGATTCACAGTGATACATTATGGCAACACACGCACACGGTAAAAAAGTCTACATTGAACAATTCTGGGACGACGAATACCAGAACTTGGATTATGTCACGGAGCAGTTCAATGACTCTGACAAGATTGCAGAGTGGACTCGGGCCGGTTACGCCAACCAATTCACCGGCGAAATGTGTGACATGCGCAGCACACAACCCAGCTGGAATCACAAATTCATAGACATATTTGCAGCTCGAGGTTGGCAGGACATTGGCACCAGTTACTATCGCATGCTCACTGGTACTGTGTTGCCCACACACGGTGATCTCTACAAACGATACGTGGAGATCTATAATTTACAGGGTCGTGAACATACCGTTCGCCGAGCCATTGTGTTCTTGGAAAACTGGCAACCTGGTCACTATGCTGAATATGACGGCAGACCCTATGTGGCCTGGGGCGCAGGTGCTGTTGTGGAATGGGCATATGATGCTCCGCACATGGCAGCTAACCTGGGATTGACCCCAAGATATACCCTTCAAATTACCGGACATGTTTAACTCATGATTGATTCAAAGAACGAATGGGATCCACTGCGATCCATTGTGGTTGGTACTGCTGCAGGCGCCAACTGGCCCTCAACTGACCCAGTGTTTGCCACCGAAGGCGAACGCACAGCCTGGCGTGAAACTCCTGTACCTGCTGGTCCAGTTCCTGCCTGGATTGTGGAAGAAGCCGATGCAGAATTGAACATTCTGACCGAGACCTTGGTGCGCTATGGTGCCACGGTGTATCGTCCACAACCCCGAGATTTTGTGGCCACACAGGGCATGTACAACTACTGCCCTAGAGATCGACTGTTGGTGGCCGGATCCACTGTGGTAGACTGCAACATGATGTATCCCTGCCGCAATCAAGAGATTGAAACACTGACTCGTGTGACCGATCAAGCTGACCGTGTGATCGTTATGCCCCGAGATTCTGGCATGATCCTGGATGCTGCCAACATCTGCAGACTGGGCGACACCTGGTTGTTCTTGGAAAGCAACAGTGGCAATCGTGCGGCCTATGACTGGTTGTGTGAACAATTCCCCGACATCACCATAGAACTCTGCAACTTCTATGCTGGTGTACACATTGATTCCACAATTGTGCCACTAAGAGAAGGCCTGGTAATGCTCAACGCTGCCAGGGTCAATGCCAACAACTGTCCCCGGGCATTTGACGGCTGGGAAAAAATCTGGGTGGATGATGTGGTGGCACAGAACTTTTATCAGTATCCCTATGCTAGCAAATGGATTGCCATGAACATGTTGGTGCTGGATCCGCACACAGTGATCATGGACGCAGCACAAACTCAGCTGAGACACACTCTAGAACACTATTACGGCATTGAAGTGATTCCGCTAACCTTGAGTCACAGTCGCACTCTGGGTGGTGGATTTCACTGTGTGACTCTAGACACTCATAGAGATCACAGCTAATCCGGTGTTGCCATGCGAGTGAGTTGGGTCATTGCCGATGACGCTGTGTTGGCTCCGGGCACAGACCCAGACCAGCTCAAGGCCATTGGCAGCCTGTGGGGCGGTTGGCGTAACCAGCGTGCCTATCAGGTCGACAACGTGGTCTGCAACGATCTCCGTAGAACCACAGCCTTGATTCAACACGGCATTCACCAACGCTGTAATCTCTATGTCAGCAGAACCAACCATCGGACCCTGGGACAGCCTGAAGGCATGCAGGTGTATGAAGGTGAATTCATGCATGAACTGGATCGACAAGACGAAATTGTGACACTGCATTTGGCAGCCGGACAGAGCGACATTGTGTTATTGTTGGGATTTGACTGGCAACCACAGGTGACCAATCCTGATGCTCTGCTGGAACTACGAGCCCACAACTATCGTCAATTGGTGCGGCACGTGGTACAAGACAACTCAGAAATACAGTGGGTGTTGATTGATCACCCGCCCCGACTCATGCCAGAATTGGCCAATTTGAGCAATTTGACCGTTGACACCTTGAGCAATGTGTTTGAATTACTGGCCAGTTGACACATAAATCCCGGGCTGTTATACTAGCCCTATGAATACTATATCGCGTATTGGTTTTTGCTGCAAGTGGCTGAACGATCCCTCTGAGTGCGGAGGTATGAAAGTCAACGCCGTAGACCGTGATCTCAATGGCCGCAGCACCACCATGCGCTGGCTGCGCGAACATCCTAACGAAGCCGAACAGCGACAGTGGGACATCATGAACCACAACACCTCAGCAGCAGTCAAAATGATTGAACGTGTGGCCACGCTGGCACCGGAACGGCGCATGGTTCGATTAGGCAGTGAAATGCTACAGGGCTATACCGAACCTGCTTGGATCGCATGGTGGCAACAGAGTGATATACAAGCTCACTGTGAGAAAATTTTTGCACCCATAGGTGAAACTGCCAGACGCTTGGATGTGAGACTGAGCTTTCATCCCGGGCAATTCTGTGTGTTGGCCAGTGACAATGACAACATTGTGGAGCGGTCAATTCTGGAATTTGAATATCATGCAGACATGGCTCGCTGGATGGGCTATGGAAAAACTTGGCATGACTCAGGATTCAAGATAAATGTACATCTAAGCGGCCGAGGTGGCCCAGAGAAATTCTTGAAGACCCTGAGTCGTCTCTCACCCGAGGCCAGGAACTTGATTACCATTGAAAATGATGAGATGACAAATGGACTTGACACTACTTTACTTGTGGCTGAGCATGTGGCTCTTGTTCTGGATTTGCATCACCATTGGATCAACACCGGAGAGTACATCTCGGCACATGACGTTCGTACAAGTCGGGTTATTGACAGCTGGCGTGGTGTTCGTCCTGCTCTTCACTACAGTGTTAGTCGCGAAGATATTTTGGTTGACCATGATACAAACACTAGACCAGACCTTGATCAGTTACTTGCTAGAGGTTTTAAAAAACAAAAGCTTCGGGCACACAGTGATTTGATGTGGAATACTGCTTGTAACGAGTGGGCCCTGACATTTGCTGACAATTTCGACCTTCAAATCGAGGCCAAGGGTAAGAATCTGGCTTCGGGCATGCTGCACCAACAATGGAAGGCTCAACATGAATGAAACCCTGCGTGGAATCTTTGACTGGATACAGGAAGATTATCAGGCCAGACCCGGACGATTTGTGATAGAAGTTGTGGCCTGGGCCATATCAATAGGCTGCAGCTTGACCATGGCTGTGACTGTGCCCAATCCGCCTTTGCTGACGCTGTATCCCATATGGATAGCAGGTTGTGCTATGTATGCCTGGGCAGCCTGGACACGCCAAAGTTCAGGCATGCTGGCCAACTATGTGCTGATGATTGTAATCGACACAGTTGGCCTTGTGCGAATGTTATGATGCAGCTTTGGGTGCGCGGGGCTTGCGAGGTGCAGCTGGTTTAACTGCGGCAGGCTTTTTGGCAGCTGGCTTTTTGGCAGCTGGTTTGTTCTGAGGTTCAGCAACTTTTTCCACTGTGGGCCGGGGCTTGCGAGGTGCACGAGGTTTGCGAGCAGTTGAGGCTTGGTTGTTGGGGAACGGCCAAGCAGCTTCAGCATCGGCAACACTGGTCACAGCTTTGGTAGTGACCACATCGCCATCTACCTGTGCAGTTGATTCAGGTGCTTCAATTTTGTAAGGTGCCTCAGTCACAACAGGTTGTGCTGTCTTGGCAGCAAAAAGTTTTTTCAAAAAATCTAACATGGTAATCTCCTTGGCTAGTATTTACATCCGGTTGCCAAAACCCAGTAGATTTTTGTACTTAAATCTATGTTGCAGTGCCACATTACTAAATACTATATCAGTAGAAACCATGAGACTCTACTGGAATCAAGGAAACACACAATGTTATTGAAACTGATCAATCGCTGGTTTACGGCAAAGACCTCGTTCTTAGAAAACTATATTGTTGCTGGACGACCCGAAAACGTAACAGACGTGGAACGACTCACACGTGAGTACCATTATCGAACTACACAAGGAATGTTATGAAAAAACTATTGAATACTGCTTATGAATTTTTAGTCGCCTGGGCCGAGGCCTGGAACGAGTACAAAAATGTTCGTCACAACTACTATTGATGCCCAGTGCCAATGGTGGCCTGTCACAGACGAAGAGTGGAATCAGCTGAATTCTCCTGTTAAAACTCCTGCAAAATAAATTTTGCCAGAATGCTTGCAAAAATTGCTGCACTGCCGCATAATAGATAAATACAAGTGAGAACCAGAACGGTGCTGCATAGGGCGGGCTGTTCGTCCAATCCTCGCTTAACCGGAGAAATCTATGTTTACACCTGAATCCTATATCGATGCCTTTCAAAGTGGCAAAAAAATGCTTGTCAATACCTGTGTTCAGCACGAAGGTATTCGCTCTGCACTCAACAACTTTATTGACGGCCAAACAGCCTATACCAAGTCTGCACTCAAGGTCAGTACCGAAGTTGGCACACGCCTGACAGAAGAAACAGTGGAAGCCATTAACCAATCCACTCATTTTGATCTCAGCAAATTCTTCAAAATTGGTAAAACTGTAGCTTAAAAGCAACACTCGTTGGTTGACCCCAAATCCAGTATGTGTAACAATACATGTACTGGATTTTTTTATTACTTGGAGGTTTTATGAAAAGGTTGACCCTGATATCTGCAGCAATTTCTGCAGTGGTGTTGAGTGGTTGTGGCACAACCAGCATGTTTGGTAGCAAAGCACCTGCACCTGCAGCCTCCCCGGTTGTTGCAGTAAAAGAAGCAGAGACTCGACTCACCACAGAATTCAAGCGCGAAGGTGTGCGAGTGTTCTACACCATGACCGGTGATGTGGATCGCATTGAAGCCCGAGGTTTTGCTCAGGCCTGGCAGCAACAATACGAGCATGTGGCCGAACTGGAAGCCAAGGAAAAAATGATCAAGTTCCTGCGTGGCGAAACTGTGAGCTCCACTCGCAAAACTGCAGTGATTGCTCGAGCTCTTGAACGAGCACAAGACAACACACTAAACCGTTTCAAGACCGTGGATGGTGCTGTGGACACAGGTCCCGAAGAAGCAGATGCCACGGCCAAGCTTCAAGAACCCAAGTCCGCCGATGAAAACAGCCGCAGCAACACGGCCCTGCGCAAAACCAGCATCAACAATGCTCAAACTGTGACCAGCACCATTACAGTCACAGCTTCGGGCAGACTCACTGCGGTACGCAAAAAGTCTGGTGAGTTGATCAACGATGACCGCACCTACATGGCCGTCTATGTATGGACACCACGGGAACAAGACTCAGCTAGAAAAATCTCAGCCATCATGGACCAACCATGAAGCTCACGGTATTGGCGCTGGCTTGTGCTGCAGTGGTAGCACAGCCAGTACCTGTGCAAGCACAGTCTTCTGCTAGTTTTTTTGTTCCTGGGCCCATCAGTGTTGTGCTGCAACTTGGTCGCTGGCTCACACAAGACAGCCGTAAAATCTACTTTATCGAAGTTGAGAGCTCGGGTACCACATTTGATGCTGCCAAGAACGAAGGCTTTAGACTGGCAGTGGAACAGGCTGTGGGCAGCTTGGTCACAGCTGAATCTCATGCCCGCAACGGCGCCATGGTGCGCCAAGAGACCATTGCGTACTCGTCGGGCTATGTGGACCGATTCGAAGTACTTGATCGTACCGAAGTCTTGGGCACACGCAGCCGAGTCACTGTTCGCATGCGGGTGTGGGTAAGTCACAGTGCCATAGCAGATAGACTGCTGTATCAGTCCCGTGCTACCACAGGCATAGATGGAGAGCGAGCCGCTGCGGCTGCTGCCACGGTGTTGAACGAACGCCAGTCTGGCGACCGAGTCACAGGGGCAGTACTGGCAGACTTTCCCCGTAATGCATTTGATGTCACTGCTGAATCTGTGCGAGTGAGCCTGGATCGCAATCGCCAAGTGCAACTGGAAGTGCCCTATCGAATCCGCTGGAACTACAACTACCTGGTGAGCTTGGGCGAAACACTGGGGGCCACTGCACAACAACCTGTGGCAGGGTTTTGTGATCGCTATCCCAATGATCGCAACTGTGCCAGCACCAGCTATGTTCACTTGATCTCTGGTCGTCCACCCTCGGGCACAGGGCGCTGGTTTGGCTGGAACAACACCTACGGCTATCAAGACTCAGTACGAGTGGATCAAATTCGTCAGGCTGTGGCAGCCACACGCCCACAAGTTCGGCTAACGGTGCTGGATGACGGAAACCGAACTCTGTTTCGACGCTGTGTGAGTCACCCCGAACTGGATCACAACATAGGCACTCAAGCACCCAGAATGTACTTTGCTGAATTTCAAAATTCGCCTGTTCGTGCTGTGATCAACGGAGATTTGGTGATCCGGGCTCAAGAGTCTATAAATATTGGCTCAGACGCCAGACTTTTGGAAAACATGTATCGAGTTGATCTGCAGGTGGTTCGGCAAGGTGAATGTTGAATTTTTGCCGGCTTGGACTTGCAAGTGCTCAAGCCGTGTTATACTAACTGAGTTCACTGACTTAAACATATCACCACATGCCAAACACCACCGACAACACCACCGACAACACCACCCCACAGCTGAGTGAAGCTGGTATCCATGTGTTCATGGGATCAGTTGACACCGAAACTGTCAAGCCCATTGTTGAATGGATCTTGACCGAAAATCATGTGGTCAAGAAAAAGAAACGCGAATTGCTGCTGATGATCTGCAGCGATGGCGGGCACCTGGAAGCTGCATTTGCACTGACAGATGTCATGGCTGCCAGCAAGATTCCCATCAAGACCGTGGGCTTGGGGCAAATTGCCAGTGCTGGGCTGGTGATATTCTTGGCTGGACATCAGGGTCGACGCATACTCACACCCAATACCTCAATCCTGAGTCATCAGTACAGCTGGGGTAGCGAGGGCAAACACCATGAGCTGTTTGCTGTGACCAAGGAGTTTGGCCTGGTGCATGATCGCATGATTCGACACTATCAGGAGGCTACGGGCTTGGATGCTGCCACTGTTCGTGCACGATTGTTGCCGGCCACTGACATCTGGCTCAGTGCCGAAGAAGCCCTGGAACTGGGCATCTGCAACTACATCAGTGATTTGAAATCTTGATCAACGCTGGCGCCGACGGCCGTATACCTTGACATTGTCTGGTTCTGGTTCGGGTTCGGCTGCTGGTGTTACAGGTTCAACAGATTCGTTCTGACCTTTTCCTGGAGATATTTCCACACTGAGCTTGCCTTTTCCTGGATCTCCAGCTGATCCCTTGGTTTTGAGTCGAACTTGGCCATTGATCTTGGCCGGCCAAAATGCTTCAGTTACCAGTTGGTTGCCACGCATATTGCTGTACAGTTGAACAAAGTTGTAGCCCAGACTTTCAATCAGGGCCGGTCTCAGATCCTGAATAGCTGACCCAGAATTCACAATACTCATGATATCGGTGGTCACAGCATACCATGCTTTGCCTCCATCTGTAGCCGAACTGGCTTGCACTTGATCACTAAGTCGACTGTTGAATACTTTCATTATGCGAGCCGGTAGAGGCTTTCCGGTTTTGACACTGGCAGCATACATATCAATTTCTTCTTGACTGAATGGCATCAGTTTGGCATATTGCTTGGGAACCGCTGTTGGTGCCATTTCTTGCAGTGCATTCATCATTCCAAATGGCTGGGCAAATGTGTTCAATGCTGGATCCTGTGCAATATCTAGAAATGCTGCAGCCTCGGGATATTTTTTACGAACATCGTCTGACAACTTCATGCTGGTCAGACTGGGGGGTGCACCTTTGCCTGCGGCCTTGGAACTGATTTTGATGGCATGGCCGGTATCATCATTCACAATAGAAAAACTGTCAGCCAGGGGATTGCTCACACTCTTGGGGAAATACATGACCATGGACCCTAAATCAGTGCCCACAAACTCATCAAATGCAGCTCGACTGCCCTGTTTGAAAGGCACAGTGCCGGCTACTAGTGCCAGTACTCCTAGATATTCGCTGGCATAAAGTTCAATGGCCTTGATTTCTTCGGGCTTGAGACCAGCAGGAAACTCGGGTACTTTGCCTTGTGTGATCTGTTTTGCCATGCTGATCACAGCATTGCCTACTGACCCAAGATTTTGCATCTGCGGACTCTTAGCAATTTTATCATACATGTCAATGGCCAAAAATCCTCCAGCGGTCATGATGGATTCAATGCTGTTGCCCAGATCCTTGATATCGGTATCTTCGGATCCAAAAACATCACTGCCCTTGATTTTGATCATTTCGGCTTCCTTAGATCCAAACTCCACTGTTTTTTGTAACTCGGTATTTTTAACAAAGTCACCATTGGTGGTTTTTAAAGAAATTGTACCAACAGGACCGCTAGTGACCCATCTGCGCACTTTTGCAGCCTCTTTAGGGTCAATGGTCACAGATTCCCCTGAAGTTTTTGTGAACGGCAAACTGTTTTCTACCTTGTAAAGAAACAGCTCTGGCCGTGTAAAGGGTCTTCCATTGATGGGATTTTTGACACCGCTTAACTTGGTGGCAGGAATTTCATTCGCTCCCAGATTGGCTTCAGTTAACAAGTTGTCAAAAAGATTAAGTAAGTCTCGCATGGCAGTTGGTGTAAATAGTACAATACTTATCAACTGACGCAAACTCTCAACAAGGAAAAACATGCCAAATCTAGTGCCCATGGTGTTGGAAAACACCTCGCGTGGTGAACGCAGTTACGACATCTACAGCAGATTGTTGCGTGACCGAATCCTCATGCTGGACGGCGAAGTCAACAGCCACAGTGCCAGCTTGATTGTAGCTCAGCTGTTGTTTTTGGAAAGTGAAAATCCCGACAAGGACATTAGTTTTTACATCAACTCACCAGGGGGATCGGTCACTGCAGGCATGGCCATCTACGACACCATGAACTTTGTCCGACCTGATATACACACCATTGTGATGGGACAGGCCTGCAGCATGGGATCACTCCTGGCTCAAGCCGGTGCCCCGGGCAAGCGATCGATCCTGCCACATGCACGACACATGATACACCAACCCTCGGGAGGCGCTCAAGGACAGGCCACAGACATTCAGATTCAAGCACAGGAAATTCTCAAAATGAAAGAATATCTGACCAACATCTATGTCAAACACAACACTGCCGGCAAAACCTATGAACAACTGTCTGCAGACATGGAACGCGACTTTTTCATGAGTGCCGAACAAGCTGTGGCCTATGGCCTGGCGGATCAGGTGATCAACAAACGCACTGCATAATGTCGTTCGAAAACACATTTTGCCCCAGCCCATGGTTCCACATGCGAATCAACAACTCGGGTTCCTACGAGTACTGTCGTTGGCAGGCAAAATCTGGTTCAACTGAAACTCGTATCAATTTTGATCACAACATCAGAAGTCAGTCTCCCTTGCAGTATTTTCGGCAGGTCATGAGTCCCATCCGGGAGGCCATGTTGCAAGGCACTCCTCCCAGCGCCTGTTCAGATTGCTATGTCATGGAGCAGCATCACAAAACCAGTGGTCGTCAGCGACAACTGTTGAAAGTTGGAGTTCAAACTTCAAACTTTGCCAAAACCATGTTGAGCTCTCCCATGTTGCCAGATTTCAAGCACAGTGAAAATTCTCAAGGCAGCACTGAGAGAACCGTGAGTGACTGGCAGATTGACCTGGGCAACTTCTGCAACAGTGCCTGTGTGTTTTGCAATCCCGAATCCAGCAGTCGCATAGCCACTGAGTTCAAGAGAATGGGCTTGATTGATCAAGTGCCCGCGGCCAACTGGTGTGAAGATCCTGAGTCGTTGGCAAGATTTGTCAGCGATTTGACCCAATGCCAAAGCATACGGTATCTGCACTTTATCGGCGGCGAAACCTTGATCACCCCGGGCTTTGTGAAAATACTGGAGGCTGTGATTGCTGCGGGACTGGCCCAGGACATCACAGTGGGATTTACCACCAATCTCACAGTGTGGGACGATCATGTGATAGATCTGTTGACGCAGTTTCATCAAGTGAACTTGGGCATGAGCGTGGAGGCTCTGGATCCCGTCAATGACTATGTGCGCTGGCCTGGCGTTCTCTCAACCACACGTGAGTTGTTGGATCGGTGGGTGGCTGTAGCTCAGGCTCACAACTGGATGACTCAGTTGAGAATCACTCCCACCTGTTTGACCATACATCGATTGACCACAGTGTATGACTATGCTTGGCAGCACAACTTGGCTGTAGAAAGCTGTAACTTTTTGACCGATCCGGAATTCTTAAGGATTTCGGTGCTACCACAATCCCAGCGTGACATCATTAGAGATCAACTGCAGACCTGGATTGATCACCACCCTGTACACAGTGGCAGTCAAGTGATCAACACACGAGATCCGCATCGTGCTCGAGAGCAAATTGTTCAAGATGCTGCCAGCTATGTGCACCTGTTGACTCATGTGGAAGACGAGAGCCACCGACTGCCTGACCTGGTCAATTATTTGAAACGGCTGGAAGCCAGTCGCGGCAACTCTGTGCTGGATTATGTACCCGAATATGAATCGTTTCTCAGATCTGCTGGTCTCTAAACCCTGTATCACAGTTGACATAACTGTGCGTCCCATCACACACAATGGTGCACCAGACTTGTTGGTGGAAGTGAATCAACGGGTGTTGTTTTCGGGTGTGCTGGATCAACCAGCAACACTCACAGCCACAGAACTTGATCTACCGGAGCCGCTGTTGATCAAGTTGACCATGAGCAACAAAAATTACAGTGCCGACCTGGAAACTGCTGTGGTTATAGAATCTTTCAAGATCGACGACTTTGAATTTGTGCCCGACCATACTCATTTGTTTGAGTATGACAATGATCATAGCAACACACAGCCCACCAGCTATCTGGGATTCAACGGTGTTTGGTCACTGTCGATTCCCGAGCCCTTTTACAGATGGCTACATCGTGCAACTGGTCAAGGCTGGCTGATTGACTAGATCACAGATAAACGCAAATATATTCTGACATTAAATACCGAATCGGCCCTTTAATCCCCAGTAGTTCTGCTGTAGCTGTTCCGGGGTAAGTTTGATATTGTACAATTCCAAGTTGGCCACATAGCCCCAGGGCTGGTCATTGGCCGACTGAATATTGCCCCAGGCATAGTGATATTGTCCTGCCACTGATTTTGCTACACTTGATCCCACCTGTTGTCCATTGATATAAAATGTTTGTCCAGAGGCGTCGCCTACTGTGGCCCATTGCGCCCAGACATCGCCATAGGCCGCCATGTTGTAGCCCGAACTATTAAATCCAGTGTTACCAGGAAGATTTTCCCACATGCCTAAAAAGTTGGTTCCTGTATTGACGAGTATTGCGTGACCGCCTGTACCATAAGACCTGAGTAGCGTTCTAAAACCTGCTGTAGATGCTCTTATTCTAGTCCATGTAATGTAGGTAAAGTTTGTAGGTATCTGTATGGTGGTTGAAACAGAGATAATAACCTGCCCCACGGCGCTACAGTTGAAACATTTTATACCACTCAGCGTGGTATAGAGGTTGCTGTTGCTTAAGGTATGAGTATAGCTATTGCCCGACAAGTCGTTCAAGGTAGTTCCTGTGCCAGAGTAGCTGGTAGGATTGTTGGCATCAAGATACAACATCAAGTTGGTGGGCTGGACGCCACCATCTAGTACTCTAGTTCCTCTAAGTGTAACACCTGATATGATCATTAGTTTAACCTATCAACTGATTTGGATCCAACCGTAACGCACAGTGACATTACCGCCGCTGGTGTTGTTGATACCAAAGTCAAATCTATTGGTAGTTGCACTGGGAGCTACATTGCTACGAACTATGGTGTTGGCAGTGCCCACAAACTGATTGGGTATGCTGGTAAAGTCAATGGGTGTGCCTCCACCGTTGTAGACCCAGGCATACTGAGCACCCACAACAGGTACGTTGGTGTTGGTAACGGTAACCGTGGCATTCCAAACCAAGATACCATTGGGGATATTGCAATCAACCCACATGTAGTAGGTCTCGTCGGGAGTCACAGTGAAACTCTGAGTGCTGTTGCCCACAGGCACAGTCCAGGATCCTCTAGATTGTGTGACCACATTTGAAAGTTGGCTGCCGTCACCTACAAATTTCACAGTGGATGATGTTTGTGTAATAGCACCAATGTTGTTGCCGGCGGCATTAAGGAAGTTAATGGCAGTGGTGTTATCAGCCGCCGGTCGTAAAGTCATGCCATGTTGTGTGCCAGCACCTGGATAACTGATTCCTAATGTTGAATAATATCCACCAACTTGTGTGTAGCCGCCTAATAGTGTAGTTCCGCCGGCTGACAGTATACTATTAGTACCAGGCATTATGATGTCACCATTGGTGGGCAAGGTCACATTGCCAGTGTTGTCAAAGGTCCAAGAATAACTGCCAGCTACCAAGGTCACATTGGCACTGGTTCCTTGAACATTGCCAGTGATTGAAATGTTACCAATCAAGTTGCCGGCTGTGATGTTGCCTGTGGTGCTGATTGTATTACTGCCATATGCGGCTAAGAATGTGGCCACATTGGTGTTGCTGTAAGTTGCTGGCAACCCGGTGAGTTGTGATCCGTTACCAAACAGATAGCCGGCTGTGATATTGCCAGTGGTGCTAATGGCGTTGCTGCCAAACCCGGCCATGAATGTTGCAACATTGGCATTGCCGTAAGTTTCCGGTAGTCCGGTGAGTTGGCTACCATTGCCCAAGATGTAGTTGCCGGTGATGTTGCCCAATGCGCTGATATTTCCAGCAGTTTTTATACTGCCAGTAGAGGGTTCGACGGTGGCATTGTTTACATATTTTAGGTTACCATCATAGGTCATTATGCTCATATCACCGGTGGAGGTGATATCTTGTGCAACTGCGGGTGCCGGTAAGTTAGTCAATTCACTTCCGTTGCCTTTGATGTAAACACCGGTGATGTTGCCTGTTGCCAACAAGTTGCCCACGACATTGGCTGTGATGAATCCCGAGTCATTGCTCAAGTCGCTAGTGGCAGTGGGTATTTCCAAACTGACCACACCAGTAGCTCCATTGACCGAAATCACATTGGCCACAGCACTTGTGATGTAATTGGCATCGTTTTCAAAAGCACTCACTTGAGTGGGTATAGCAGCCGAAGTGATATAATTGGCATCATTGCTGAAAGCACTCACCTGAGTAGGTATTGCTGCACTTGTGATGTAATTGGCATCGTTTTCAAAAGCACTCACTTGAGTGGGTATAGCAGCCGAAGTGATATAATTGGCATCATTGCTGAAAGCACTCACCTGAGTAGGTATTGCTGCACTTGTGATGTAATTGGCATCGTTTTCAAAAGCACTCACTTGAGTGGGAATAGCGGCCGAAGTGATGAATCCAGAATCATTGCTCAAGTCACTGGTGGCAGTGGGTATTTCCAAACTGACTATGCCAGTGGCCCCATTGACCGAAATCACATTGGCCACAGCCGAAGTGATGTAATTGGCATCATTACTAAAAGCACTCACTTGAGTGGGTATAGCAGCCGAAGTGATATAATTGGCATCATTGCTGAACGCACTCACTTGTGTTGGGATAGCAGATTCGGTAATATACCCAGCATCATTGCTGAATGCACTCACTTGAGTGGGTGTGTTGCTCAAGTCTGTGTAGCTGCCTGATGTGGCCACTTCGGCCAAGCCTGACACATTGGCTGCTGTGACCGAATTGGCTGTGTTGGCAAAGTCAGCGGTACCTGCTAGATCGCCCACAAATGTGGTGGCCGTGATATTGCCAACCGAACTGATACCAATATTGGTTGTCCAGACATTGCCATCGGAGTTGTATAAAACAGTTGCTATGTTATCATTGGCGCCCACGGTAATACCAGCGCCGTTGGCACCAGAACCACTTGCAACGGTGTTACCAAGCTGAATGGTCAATGCGTCGGTGACAATGTTGCCCATATTGATAGTATTGCCGGTTACTATCAAATTGCCACCAACTGTTAAATCTGCAGTTAAATTTATGTATTGTGCATAAACAGTGTCCCAACGCTGGGTGGCACTGCCAAGATTTCTGACATTGCTGGTATTGGGCACCACATCCACATTGGCCACCACACGACCTGTGCCATTGGGAGCCAGGGTCAGGTTGCCATTGGTGTTGATGGTGAGTATGCGATTGCCTGAAATGCGTACATTGCTGCCCACAGGGCCTGCTGTCCAAATTTGGTCAAAGTTGACATTGGTTTCGGTAAAGGCGGTGCGTAGTGGAGCGCCTGTGCCGTCGTTGGGTGCTAGACCGGTGTTGATAACTTGTTGGGTCATGTGGGATCCTTGATAACCTTTTGTGTTATTTATGGCAAACTTGGTGCCAAAACACATTGCAAACCCATTACAATTGCGCTACAATCAACTCATGCTGCTGATGTCAGCTACTTTATGAAAGGAAATATCATGCGTTTTAATCCCGAAACCAAGACTTTCAAAGTCTTTAATGCTCTCTACAATGGCGAAACATTGACTCCTGCCACTGCTGCCAAGCGGTTTGGTGTCAAGAACCTGTCGGCTGAAGTAAGCCGTGTGCGTCACGCTGGTTTTTGCGTGTATGCCAATACTCGCAAAGCTGGTAATGGTGTTACTGTTACTGAGTACGCAATTGGTACTCCCAGCCGCAAGCTGATTGCTGCTGGATACCGAGCCCTTGCATTAGGCATCGCCTAAATTCCCCTCGCTGCCCGTTTCAATCCGGGCACATGTTCAAAAACCCTACTCCGCGTAGGGTTTTTGTTGACCTCAAAATCTGTTGACTGTACAATATGTACATCTAAACATTGTGTGAAAGAGTGCTATGTTGAAACAACTGTTTGAACGCCTGGGCCGACGCCGTGTGATCATGGATAGGGTAAACGATGAACCTTATCTGGAACGGTATTATGTGTTCTTGAAAGACCGAACCTGGTTCCCGTTCAATGTCTTTGTGCATCGCTTTCTCAAGAGTGATCCCACTGATGTGCATGATCATCCCTGGGGTTATTTTACCCTGATCTTGCGTGGCGGGTACTGGGAGTGGATTCCCATATTTGATCGCCAGGGAAAACGCATCAGTGAAGTGGCCAAATGGCGTGGTCCTGGGCACTGGAGATTCAGTCCAGCTGACAGCTATCACCGAATTGAACTGGATCCTGCAGTGGAATGCTGGAGCCTGTTCATGCCCGGGCCACATCGCAAGGAATGGGGATTCCTGGTGCGCGGCGAGTGGATGCAGTGGCAACAGTATTTGGAATCCAAATCAGTTAAATAATCAAACAACAAAGGAACATCATGTCAGACCACTCCAACTCTAAAAAAATCGAATTTGCTCCCGGCTGCTTTGATGACTTTGAAGGCACCCAGGAAGAAATGGCAGAAATCATTGCACATCTCACTCAGTTGGCCGAATCCGGAGAACTAGAGCTCATGAGCGAGCCTGTGGACATTGATGATCTGATTGAAGAAGATCCCGAAATGGCTCGTCGCTTGGCCGACATTGTGACCGGCACTCAGACTCCCAGGAATCTACAGTAAACATGAATTCACTAGATTTGGTGGTGGTATTTTTTCTGGGATTGGCCGTGGCACACTGGTTGTTTTGGCGGATCATGCGCCAGGTTCATGACCATGTGCAGGCCCGATTGGATTTTTTGCAACAACACACGATTCCTATACATATAGAAGTCGACGGCAAAATGATTTACTGTTACAATACACAAACACAGGAATTTCTCTGTCAAGGCACCACTGTTGAACAGGCACAAGCAGCATTTCAGACCAGATATCCCGAATGCTGGGGCATAGTGCACAGTGGTGATGCTGGCATTATTCAACAATGGGCACAATTGGCAAAGGCACAACATGAAGCTGGCAATCACATCTGACGTACACCTTGAATTTGCTGACCTTGACTTAGTCAATACAGAATCAGCTGATGTGTTGATCTTGGCCGGCGACATCTGCGTGGCTGCAGACATCCAGGATCCTGACACACTGGGATTCATGGACCTGGCCCGCAGTGCTAGAATTCGCGAATTTTTCAATCGCTGTGCTCATGAATTTCAGGATGTGATCTTGATCATGGGCAACCACGAACACTATCACGGTGACTTTGCTACCACTCAGAGCCGACTGCAAACCATGTTGACTCAAGAAGGCTTGAATCGTGTGCATCTCTTGGAAAAGTCTTCGGTAACAATCAAGGGCGTGGTATTTTCGGGAGGTACCCTGTGGACCGACATGAACCGCAGTGATCCTGACACCATGATACAGATTGCAGATGCCATGAATGACTTCCGACAGATTGAAAACAGCAATCGTACGGTGAGCTATCGTGTTCAAGCAGTCCAAGGTATGGAGACTCGCAACCGACCCGGACGACTCACGCCCACCGATGTGGTGGTTGATCACACAGCCTGCCTGGAGTACTTTGAGTCAGTGGTGGATTCGCAGCCCATGGGTGTTCATGTGATCGTGGGACACCATGCACCCAGTGCACTCAGTGTACACTCGCAGTATGCTGGCCAACATGCCATCAATGGTGGCTATCGATCCGAGCTGGATCTATTCATTCAGCAACGCCCCCAGATCCGGTTGTGGTGTCATGGTCACACTCATCATGACTTTGACTATGAGATTGGCAGTACCCGTGTGGTGTGCAACCCTCGTGGCTACAAAGGCTACGAGGCTCGTGCTGATGAGTGGCAGCTGAAATATGTTGACATTTAGTATTGCATGATAAAAAAATTTCTTGCACGAGCAGTCAGCGAAGTGCTATACTGTGTGGGTGACTGGGTCAGCAGACCCATGAGTCAGTTTGACTGGGCCTGGCTGTATCCGGTGTACAGTTGGCTCATGATTGCCAGCAGCAATGTTCAAGACTGGGCCGGTAACGATCAGCCCTGGGGTAAGATAAAGGAACAAGAATGAAAGTTTACATCAATAGTTATCGCAGCCATTGGCTGAGTCCGTATACCATTCTCAAAACTGTGTGCTTCTGGGAAAAGGACGACGATGTTTTTTACAACCATGAAGATGTGCCTAACCACAAGTACACCAAATGGGTCGATCGTCTAAATCCCATCTGTGGTGCATTGATGAAGTTTCTGGACCGGATACACCCAAAAATTGACTATGTAAAAATCGATTCCTGGGACACCTGGAACATGGATCATACCCTGGGCATGATTGCTTTGCCAATGTTAAAGCAGTTACAAGAATCCAAACACGGTGCCCCTTTGGTAGCGGATGAGGATGTGCCCGAGGGTCTGGGTTTGCGCAGCACAGAAGCAGAACCTAAAGAAAATGAGTGGGACACTGACAGCAATCACTTTGCTCGGTGGGATTGGGTCATGGGCGAAATGATCTTTGCCTTTGAACACAAGTTGGACGATTCGTGGCAAGATGCTTTCCGCTCAGGTGATTTTGATCATAAAACCAAGGCCTGTGCCTGGGACGAAAACGGCAAGGCCACCATGTATCAGTCAGTGGAAGGACCTAACCATACCTACAAGTGTGATTACGAAGGTATGAAAAAAGTTGAGGATCGTATACAAAATGGTTTTGCTCTGTTTGGTCGATATTATCAAAATCTGTGGGATTGATCTTGACGGACTCTGAAGATTCCACTCAGCCGCCTGTCAGCAACTCGGCCAAGGGTCGCAACAGCTTTGACATTGCTGTGGGCAATGATCTGGTGCATTTTTTCAATCGCAATGTCACGCCTTATGCCACCGAAGCAGGAGGTCATCGATTTGATCTAGTGCCAGTGGAGAAACAAAAAGACATCATGCTGAATGTGGCACGTCTGCATGCTCAACAGGAATACGACAGAATCATGCAGTTGGTGTCGGTGTTGCAAGCCCAAGCGGCCAGCATACAACGCCGACTCACCATCACAGACGCGGTGCACGGGGCCCAATACAGTTTTCAAATTGCCCACGGCAACACCTACTGGTTGGTATATGACACCAGAAAAAACATCACCAGACTGGTCATGAACGGTCCTGAAGACTGGAGTGCTGGCCCGCCTGAAGATTACAATTATCTGGCCCAGGTTCGTTGGTTGGGAGACCACAGCTGGATCGAAGTCGACAACCTAGGAAATCCTGTACCATGACCCTTGGCTATTCTGTGTTCTCACCCTCGGCTTGGTCAGATTGTACGCTCAAGAAGCCTCAGCTCACAATCAATCAGCGTGGGTACGATGTCTGGCGAAAGCAGTGCATTTTTGACATGCTCAAGGAACAGAGCATGGGCGAAAGTTTTTGCAACTATTTTTGTACCACGGACTATTTGTTGATGTATCAAAAGAGATCTGCTGCCTGGACAGAACAATACATAAAGAAAACCTATGTTGCCTAAAATTATTCGAGTCCAACCCATAACACCCATGATCTCTCTCACCTGGATGATTGGATCCAGGTGCAACTATGACTGCATGTATTGTCCAGAAAAATATCATGACATGACCAGTGCTCATCCAGATTTGGAAAAACTCAAAACAGCCTGGCAGAACTTGCACAACAAAACACAACATCATGGTCTGCCATACAAAATCAGTTTCACCGGCGGCGAAGTCACGGCCAATCGCAGTTTCTTGCCCTTGATAGAATATTTGCGCAGTGAGGAATTCAATATCGGTCAGCTGTTGGTTACCACAAACGGCAGTGCCAGTGAAAATTACTATCGACGTTTGTGCCAATCAATTGATGCCATTAGTTTTAGCACACATTCTGAATTTTTCAACGAACGAGAATTTTTTCAAAAAGTACAGGCAATTGATGCTATCATGATTCGCCCTGAAAAAAGTCTGCATGTCAACATCATGAATGAATTCTGGAATCAGGATCGCATGGCATTATACCGGGACTGGCTGACCGAGCACAACATCAGTCATTCGATCAATGATATTGATTACAGTCTTCAAATCAGAAGTTACCCAGTCGTGCAAGGAGTGAAAAATTTTGAAGAACTTTGAAAATCATCCCAATTACAATTGCAAAATCTCTCTTGACACCGGAGAAGAATACCGGGTGTATGCCAATTGGATACACAATCAAAATCTAGATCACTGGCAAGGTTATCATTGCAGTGCCGGCCAAACGAGATTTTATATTGATCGAAATTTTGATATCTGGAGTGGCCAGTGCGAAAATGATCGACTGGGAAATGTGTTAGAAGATTGGGAAATCAAAACAGACACTGTGTGTCATCAGGCCACATGTACTGGTTGTACCGATGATTTGATAACGGAAAAACATGCTGCTTGATCCACCCCTGGAATATCTGCGTGATGCTGTGAGTTTTTCACATGCCATGGAAATTGCCAAACCCTGGGGCATGATCGAACAGGTGTTGGACTGGTGCAAAATGGCACTCAGCGAAGACTGGCGTTGGCAACTGGTGGAATCCAGTGCACCCGATCGTCTGGGCAGGTACATTTTTTATTTCGACAGCGAACGCGATTACATGACCTTTGCCTTGCGTTGGCGTTGACAGCACTGGGTGGTTTTTGTTAAACTTGTGATTTTAGTGAGGTAGCATCATGCTTGATAGACTTTTTATGCATACTCGGCCCGTGGTGCCGTTTGATCCTGCAAATTCTGCACATCGTCGTGCAGTCAACACCTATGTCCGTACTGGCGGGTGGGGTACCACACCCATGAGATTTTTGTTGGAAACACCATACCTAGATGTGCCCAACATGGTGAGCAGTCGCTTGTTGAACTATTATTTGAGTCGCGAGTTCAAACAAGTGGAAGACGCACAGGAAACTGTGTCAAACTAAAAGAGAGAATAATTATGGCCAAGTATTTTGATAAAAAAATTCTTGATGAAATGAACGAAGCTCGCAAAAATATTTTTGCACAGCGAAAAGCCATTTACAAAAAGTACAAAGTGGATATTCTAGACACTGATGCATTGAGTGCACTTTCAATATTTGAAACTGTCACACAATATGATACAGATTACAATATCAACTTTGCCCGAAACGGTGAGGATGCCATGTCCAATGGAGTTCCAATAGAACAAAAGGCAACCCGGGTCGAAGGAGGATTTACCAAAACTGGCAAACCTCGAAAACACGCCGGTACTGACGCTGATTTTCAATTCCATGCCATGGGAGACCTAGACTCCGACAGATATATTTTTGCTGCACGAAACAAAGATGATTTGTCTATCATGCGTATCTACGATATCAGCAACGAACACAATCGAAAAATTGTTTTAGATCATCTCATGGCAGAAAGAAATGCCTGGCTTGAAAAATCCATAGTCGATCAAACCAAAATGAAACGGGATATCATTACTCTGCCAGAAAAAGTTATCTTGGAAAAATTAAATTTTTCTAGCAAAACCATCATCAATGGGTGTTGTGTATTTAGAGATCACCCGGTATAAACTCGTGACCATGAAACAGTTGGCTTTTACAGAACAAGACTTCCTGGGACTTTTCAATTTACCTGCGCCTACCTTTGAAGATTTTTGCACAAGAATTCAGATCTTGGACATTTCTGACAAATCCGGCACATTCAAAGTCAGACAAAATCTTGATAGTTTTATTGCCCGTGTGGCAAAAAAAGACAATCGTGGCGCGAGATTGCATTTGTTCAAAGAAAAGCTCTATCAAATTCTGGTCACGGATGCCAACAACACACTGAAGGCCTGGTTCCAAAGTCAAGGGGCATTGCCAAAGCCTGTGGAATTTTATTTTGATATTCCGACTGACAACATTCTTTCCGACAATACATTTGCCGGCAGAACCAATGCCAAGTATGGTAAAATTTGCAAAAATATAAATTTTTTGAATTACTACAATACAAAGAAATGGTATGCGCAAGACAGCGAGTATGTGTTTGGGTTACTCAAGGTCATGATGGAAGAATTCAAACTGCGCAACAGTCTAGTGGGCCCTGCATTTTTTGATCAAATATGCAAATACAACGGGGATTCAGGAGACTTTTGGCGTGCTTTCATGGTGGGAGCAAATCGCCCCAGCACATTTAATCCGGCCACTTACAAAGGTATCCTGGATTCATTGTTTGATGGAGAAACCTTGTTTGCTCCTGTAATGGGTTGGAATGCCTATCAGTTGGGTTTTTACAGCAGCAATTTCAAAAAATTCATTGCCACAGATGTTATTTGTGATGTTGTTGACAACGGCAACCTGCTGCATCAAGAATTTTTAAAATACAGAAATTCCAGCCTTTTTGAAATAGACAACAAACAAGTTGATCTTTATCTTTGTCCCAGTGAACAACTGGATTCTCAATTTGATTTTGTGGAGAAATATCGCGATCAAGTTGATGCGGTGCTACTTAGCCCTCCTTATTTTGATTTAGAGATCTACAACAGCGAAAATCAAAGTTTTACCAATTTTCCAAATTATCAAGATTGGCTCTGTGGTTACTGGGAAGAAACTGTCAAGCTATGCAAGTCTGTGATGAAACCCGGAGCCAAATTTGGATTTGTAATCAGCAACTATCGCAATAGTCACAAAGAGATGACAACCATTAGTCATGACATGAGAGATGTTGTACAAAAACATCTGACTCAGATTGGTCATTATCGTGTGCAATGGAGTGCCATGGGCGGAAGTCGTCAAGCGAAAAAAACAAGGAGAGGTAATTTTGAAGATCTCTGGTACTTTACCAAATAACTTGTTATTCTGTGTTGCAAAAAAACAACACCGCAAGCCCTGAAATTTCAGGGCTTTTTTGTGACTTTTTGCTACAGTTTTATTACAGTTTTATTACAACAAATCACTTGACCAAAATTGGCGTTTTCGGTTATAATACTAACATGATGAAACGCAAAAGACGACAAGACACACGCCATGTGGTGTACTGCATCACCAACTCAGTGACCGGTGATCAGTACATTGGCATCACTGTATGTGGACAGCAGGTGCAACGAGCACTGAAAATTCGCATTCAGAAGCATGTGCGCCGGGCACTTACTGAAAACAAAGTGTGGGCTTTGTGCAACAGTATTCGCGAGCACGGTGTGGAATCACACACCTACGGTGTGTTGGAATTCGTGCGCGGACGCAAACCTGCGCATGCTCGCGAACGCGAGCTGATTCGTACCTATTCCCCTGCGCTGAATTCGCACTAAAACGGTTGACCAAAAAACACGATTTCGGTTATAATACTAGTATTGTAAACAAAAAGGAGTAGGAAATGGAACAGCTCAGCACTATTCAGCAAATCAATTCGGCCATCATGTTTGGTAATCTGACCAACACTGAATTGTCCAGTATCATTGATGCTGTCAAATGGGCCCGCAGCCAGTTGACCAAGGATGTGAAGAACTCGATCAAGACTGGTCAGATGGTCAAGTTTACATCCAGTAAGACCGGTCGCACCATGCAGGGCACTGTGAACAAAATTGCCATCAAGTATGTCACAGTCTCGGTTCCCGGTTGGGGGATGTGGAAAGTGCCAGCCAACATGTTGGAAGCCGCATAAAACGGTTGACCAAAAAACACCGTTTCGGTTATAATACTAGTATTGCGAACAAAAAGGAGTAGGAAATGGCATATTTTAGTCAGGAAAAGAAAGCAAAGATTGCCCCAGTGGTCAAGAGTATTCTAAAAAAATACAACATCAAGGCCACTCTGGCAGTTCGCAATCACATGACCCTGGTGCTCAACATCCGTCAAGGCGAGATTGACTTTGTTGAAAACTTCATCGAAACTGACAGCCGGGTCGCACATGGTCGAAAAATGACCCCGGA
>Ga0209085_1000246_pt1 | contig 41141 bp, 32 predicted proteins | sample C_131016_EF_Meta_FD_187310 | JGI IMG/M metagenome (GOLD analysis project Ga0209085, IMG submission 187310) | Freshwater microbial communities from Lake Croche, Canada to study carbon cycling - C_131016_EF_MetaG (SPAdes) (version 2) | ecosystem: Environmental > Aquatic > Freshwater > Lake...
GAGTTGTCAAGAAAACTAGGGCGAAATTTCCTGCCAGAAAGCGAAAGCATAGAGGAAGTAGCTCTAATGTTGAAACACGAACTTTCGCTATTCACAGCACCGCTTAAAACTTAACCGAACGGTATTGACAGTTGACGGACGGTTATCTCCCGATTATGTAGGCAGTCGGTTGGCATTAGCAACAGAAAGACCTCTTAATCAAAATAAATTACTAGAGGTTCTACAGTTGTTACAGATTAATCCCCTAATTCAGACTATTTCTGCTGATTTATCTGCAGGTTCCCGCCCTGAATTGAGTGTTTTATCAGTGAAAGTTAAAGAAGCAAACACTTTTAATATTGAACTTTTTGGCGACAATGGTAGGAATAAAAGTATCGGTAGTTTTGAAAGAGGAGTACGCTTTAATCAAGGTAATTTATTGGGCTTTGGTGATATTTTGAGTGTGGGATATACGAATACGCAAGGTAGCAATGATATTGACGCTAACTACACTATTCCTATTAATCCCTATAATGGTACAATTAAGCTGTCAGCCCAGTTTGATAATACTTATGTAGTTGAGGCTCCATTCGACCAACTAAATATTACAGGAGATTCTAGTTATTTTGATGTGACTATTCGTCAGCCTATTATCCAAACTCCCAGTCGGGAATTAGCTTTAGGACTAACTGCAACAACAGAAGAAAGTCAAACCTCTCTTTTACAGCAAATTTGGATCAAATGAAGCCCATATAAAAATGCTAAAACCCATGTGGGGCGCCGCCCCACTCCCTTGGTTTTGTGGTGTTTCTGGTCTCAAACTGCTGTAGGTCAAGGTTTTCCCCTCTCCTCGGGAGCTAGTAATGATGGAAGAACCAAAGTCGCTGCCCTACGTTTTTTCCAGGAATGGACACAACGAAGTTCTGGGGATGTTTTGGCACTTCGCTCTCAATTCAGTGTAGGCTTAAATGCTTTAGATGCTACCATCAATCCTAATCCTCCAGATGGTCAATTTTTCGATTGGCGTGCACAGGGACAATATGTACGTCTGTTAGCTCCTGATACTCTATTGGTAGTGCGTTCATCCCTCCAGTTGTCAAACACCACCCTAGTTTCTTTAGAACAGTTTCCTTTGGGGGGATTGTATACTGTTCGAGGTTATCGACCAGATTTACTGTTGACAGATAATGGGGTTTTTGCTTCAGCAGAAGTGCGTTTACCCATTTTAAGAGTGGATGATGTGAAAGGTCTGTTACAGATTGCACCCTTTGTAGATTACGGTATCGGTTGGAATAATCCTAGTAATCTAGCTGGTAATCCTAATCCAAATACTTTGTTCAGTGTGGGTTTGGGTTTACAGTGGCAAATGGGAGACAATTTTAACGCTCGTTTGGATTATGGTATTCCCTTGACTCAGTTTGAGGTAGGGGGTAAAACCTTACAACAGCAGGAGGTTTATTTTTCTCTGAATTATCGGCTGTTTTAGGGAATTAAAAAATTTTTATGTAAAAAAAATATAAATTTTTAGAAATTGACTTGATTTTTTCTTAATTATGTTATGATTTTTCAAAATGTTGTAATTTAAGTTAATGTAATTATGTCTATAAGTCAAGAAGACAGAGATAGAATTGTAGAAGTTGTCCAAAACTTTATGGCTCAAAATTCGATAGAGGGGGATGTGAATATTAAGTTTGATCAGGGTTATGCCCCTTCTCAACCTTTAGATTCCTTGAAAGATATTTACGATGCGGTCATAAAATTTGATAATAATACTAATAATCGTGCTTTAAGTCCATTGGAGAACAATATTGATATTAATACTCCTAGACTGCGCATAAAATCTGGAGGATGGACTAAATGGTATAATAATTAAGTTCTGGCGTTTACTATGATTAATATGAATTTATAAATTGAATGAAGAAGTTAGCAAGCGTATTTGGCTTAGTTGGCTCTCTTGGGGGGTTGTCTACTGTTTGTTCTGAGTTAGTCTTAGCCCAAGTCGTACCTGATAAGACTCTACCCAAAAATTCGGTGGTTGATGCTAATTCCATTGTCAATGGTGTTTCGACAACGTTGATTAAGTCCGGTACTATTGCTGGATCTAATTTATTTCACAGCTTTGATACATTTAATATTGGTAAAGGACAAAGTATTTATTTTGATAACCCTAGTGGCATCACTCGCATTTTTGCTAGGGTTACAGGTAATAATATTTCTCAAATTTTAGGAACCTTAGGAGTTTGGGATAATACTAATAAAAAGATAGGTACTGCAAACTTATTCCTGATCAATCCTAACGGTATTACATTTGGACAAAATGCCAGTTTAGCTCTTGGTGGGTCGTTTATTGCTTCTACTGCAAATAGCGTTGTTTTTGATAATGGAGGAGAAGAATTCAGTGCAAATAATCCCTCTAATTCTTTTAATTCTAAGTTACTGAAAGTTAATATTCCGACAGGATTGCAATTTAGAACAGACGCTGTAACTATTCAAAACCAATCACCCCAATTAGCAGGCGGAGAAGGACGAGTTATAGTACTCAATCAAGGAACAGTACAAAATTCAGCGTCTCCCCAAGTTGTTCCTGATATAACTTTAGGAAAAGAAAATTCTGTTATTAATCCTAATTTCACCATTCTCATTAATGATATTCCCAGTAATTTGATTCAAGGAGGCATTACTAAGGGATCGAATTTATTTCACAGCTTTGATACATTTAATATTCATGAAGGACAAAGTATTTATTTTGATAACCCTAGTGGCATCACTCGCATTTTTGCCAGGGTTACAGGTAATAATATTTCTCAAATTTCAGGAACCTTAGGGGTTGGGGATAGCAAAAATGGAACTCAGGGTTCTGCCGACTTATTCCTGATTAATCCTCACGGTATTTCATTTGGACAAAATGCCCATTTGGATCTTGCTGGATCATTTATTGCTTCCACTGCGAATAGCGTTGTTTTTGATAATGGAGCAGAATTCAGTGCAAATAATCCTTCTAGTTCTTTTAATTCCAAGTTACTGAAAGTTAATATTCCGATAGGATTGCAATTTGGGACTGAAGGGGGAGTAATCAAAGACCAGTCCTCGGAATTAGCAATATTAAGAGGAAACGGGACACTAGCTCTAGTAGGAGGAGAGGTAACGCTCGATAATAATGCTTGTATATTTTCAGGTGGAACTTGTAGTGGTTCAGGTAATCAACAATATAAAGCAGGAGGAAGGATTGAATTAGGGTCTGTTGGAGCAAACCAAATGGTTGGTCTACAAGCTATCCCAACAGGATGGGCATTGAGCTATAAAAATGTGCAAACTTTTGCTGATATTCAGCTACTTCATGATTCTGTAGTAGAGGCTGATGGAGTTGATAATCAAGGTAGTGGAGAGATTTCAATTCAAGGAAGAAATATATCTCTTTTAGAAGGATCGCAAATCGATGTAAACAACTATGGATTACAACCCGATGGAAAAATCAATATCAAAGCTTCCGAAACCCTAATTATAGGAGGAATAGGTTCTCAAGGATCTAAGGATGTAAGTGGGATAGCAAATTTAATTCGCAGTTCCGAAAGTAGTGGTCAATCAGGAGATATCGAAATCACAGCTAAAAACTTGCAATTATCTGATAGAGCAGGTATAGTCACTGGATCTCTTTTAGAACCGTCCTCTTATATAGGGGAACACGGTAACATTACCATTACTGTAGCTGAATTAGTTGAGTTAATAGGTGCATCTAGTATAACATCAGTCACACATGGACAGGGCCGAGCAGGAAATATAAACATTCTGACAAAAGATTTAAAAATTTTAGAAGGATCAAAAATTGCGTCTTCTACTATGGGGAGTGGAAAAGGGGGAGATGTGATGGTAAATGCTTCTTCTATTGAAGTTTCAGGATTTTCTCCAAATGATACTAGCAATATAGATGTCGGCAGTCAAGGAACAGGACAGACTGGAAACATAACGATCAATAGCAATTCTTTAACTCTCAATAATCAAAGCAAATTATCAGCCTCTAATGAATTAGGTGAAGGTGGTAATATTAACCTGAATGTATCGGATATCCTGGAAGTAAACAAAAGCAACATCACTACAACAGCAACTAGTGGGACAGGTAATGGTGGCAATATAACTATAAATACTGGTTTTCTCGTTGCTCCTATCAATGAAACCAGCGAAATTACCGCAAATGCCCATTATGGACAGGGTGGAGCCATTAATATTACAGCAGAGGGGATTGTTGGATTTATAGTTAGAAATCAATTAACTCCCCCTGAGAACGAAATTACCGCCTATTCTCAACTCAATCCAGTCCTTAATGGTACCATCACCCTCAACGCATCAGAAATTGACCTCACTAGGGGATTGCTTGAATTGCCAGAAACCATTATAGATACCAATACTCTTATTGCTCAAAATCCATGTAAAAGAGGTTCTCAAAGCCAATTTAGCCGCACTGGAAGAGGTGGGTTACCCCCAAGCTTAAATGATGATTCTAGTAGTGATGCGACTCAGGTGGAGTTAGTGCAACCTACAGCAATGGACGCGCAAACCTTACCTTTAGATGAGAAAAGTAAAAATAATGCCTCTTCTTCAGAGCCAACGACTGTTGTTCCTGCCCAAGGATGGATTTTCAATTCTCAGGGTGAAGTCGTCCTTACCTCTTACAATCCTATTGTTACTGGTCCTCAACGCCTCAAAGAGAGTCCCGCGGGTTGTTTGGCACCGTCCAGATAATAGCTGCTACCTTGTTTTAGCTACTCAATTTATCCTAGTGTCCTATAAGGTGATTGGAATTATAGCAATACTACCTTAAGTGAGATACCTGAAAAGTCTGTTCTAGATTGTATTACAACTTATCGTATTGTATATCATACAACTGTAGCCTTCTCTATATTATTGGAAGCTCTCAGATTTTTGAACGCATTTAGTAATTTATTGTGCTAATTCTCAATTTTAGTGGTAATATAAGTCATAGTAAATATAAAGTATTTTTTACTAGTTGATTATGAGTTCTGATTTTGAAAATGATTTTGCAAATGCTTTAGATGTAGATGAAATAAGGAAGCAACTGCTTGCTCATGGTATTTCGCCTAATGAACGTGTAAAAGTTACCATTGAGTCTGTAGGACAAACTTTATTGGATTATACAATTCCACCAAGTGATAATATTGTTAATAACAATATTGTTATTAATACTCCCCTTCCCCTTACTGAACTTAGATCTCTTATACTGAATAAAGTAATGCAAGCCATGGATCTTGTTGGTGATAATGCTTGTTGGGTAAATGAACTGCCCACAACTGAAAACGGGTTGGTTAATTTTACTGTTGCCTTGAAAGTTGGGCAAGTTCAAACAAATGCAATCAATGTGGATTCAGATATACCATTATTCCTCATCAGAGGTGGATTACACTGCCGGAAAACCGAACGAGGATGTATTCATTGTATAGCGCTACTAACATCTATACCATCATTAGAAGATAATCCGCCAAATGCAATAGATAATCAATAGTATACAGGTTAAGAGACTTTTAGCTCTTACCAGCAAGACAAGATTCAAATAATTGATAGCAGGACAATCGCATACGAACTTTAATGTTTGGTTAATAAGCCAATATGCTTATTAGAGAAGGGTTTCAAAAAGTAATTCTTTAATGAATATATAGCGGTATGCAGTTGTATAAGATACACCGTTATGGGCTGTAGTCCACTCTACGAGAGTTTTTCTCTGTATCTCACTCAAGAAAATACTAATATATCATTTTTAATTACATTAATCGTAGACTTATTGAAAATAAATTGATTGGGAATCGCTATAACCTGTAATTTCGGTTTCCAAAATAACTTAAGGTAAAATGTTAAGAAGCATATGCAATTGTCCTATAATCAATGGTAAATTATGAAGATACACATATTTTGGAGATCAGAATTTATTTCTTTGTTAAGAAGCATATGCAATTATCCTATAATCAATGGTAAATTATGAAGATACACATATTTTGGAGATCAGAATTTATTTCTTTCCTAATATTTTGTATACTAAATACTTTTGGATCTTCTTTTTTATTTACTTTGTTTTTTCAAAAAGGCGTTCTTGCTCAAGTAATAGCTGATAAAACTTTAACAAAATACTCAATAGTTAATTCTAATTATGTTGTCAATGGTATTCCCAATCGTGTAACTTTAATTACAGGCGGTACGACTGGGGGAGTAAATTTATTTCACAGTTTTGAGAAGTTTAATATTGGTGAAGGACAAAGTATTTATTTTGATAACCATAACCCTAGCGTAATTATTACTCGAATTTTTGCGAGGGTTACAGGTAATAATGTTTCTCAAATTGCAGGAACATTAGGGGTATGGGATAGCAAAAAAGGAACTCAGGGTACTGCCGACTTATTTCTGATTAATCCCAACGGTATTACATTTGGACCAAATGCTCGTTTTGCTCTCGGTGGATCATTTATTGCTTCTACTGCAAATAGCGTTGTTTTTGATAATGGAGCAGAATTCAGCGCAAGTAATCCTTCTAATTCTTTTAATTCTAAGTTACTGAAAGTTAATATTCCGATAGGATTGCAATTTAGACAAAATCAAGGCGGAATTATTCTGCAAGCACCCTCATCATCGAATGTTGATGATATTACTGGGGCAACTGGCAAAACCTTGGCTTTTGTGGGAGGAAACATAGATGTAAATGGAGCTAGAATACAAATAGGTGCTTTAAGTAATCCATCTTTGCCAATGGGAAGACTGGAACTAGGTAGTGTTGTTGGGAATGGTTTTGTCAGGCTTAATTCTATTCAAGAAGGATGGGCTTTGAACTATGAAGAGATTCAGAATTTAGGAAATATTAAATTTATTCAAGGGTCAAATTTAAACGTTCTTGGTGATGTTCAAGTACAAGCCAAACGTATAGTATTTGAAAATGGTTCACAATTATTAGCAAATAGAAAGATTAATGTTACGGCCTCGGAAATAGTAAAAATTAGTGGTTATGATGCAGAATATGGCTCTCCAAGCAGCATTAATAGTCAATCCATAAATGATCAAAATGGCGGCAATATAATAATCAATACTAAAAAATTGATTATTAACAATAGAGGAAAATTAGAGACAAGCTCAACTGGTTACGAAGATAATGAGGGTAATATAACAATTGCTACAGGAAATGCGGGAAATTTAATAATAAATGCATCAGAATCGGTTAAGTTAATTGGTAATAATGCAAAAAAGCAATCAGGTATTTTGGCTCAAACTGAATCAACGGGATCTGGTGGTGACATAACGATAAATACCCAAAAACTGACTATTCAGGATGGAGCAGCAATTTCGGCACAAAGTACTGGAGAAGACATCTCGGGGAAGCCTATTGCTACAGGAAAAGCAGGAAATGTGGTAATTAATGCTTCTTCTGTTGAAGTTTCAGGATTTTCTTCACCTAAAACGCCTAGTTCTATAAATGTAGAAAGCACAGGAACAAGCAATGCTGGGGACATAAATATTAATAGCAATTCTTTAACTCTCAATAATCAAAGCAAATTATCAGCTTCTAGTGAATCAGGTGAAGGTGGTAATATTAACCTAAATGTGCCGGATATCCTAAAAATAAACAACAGTAATATTTCAGCCTCAACCACAAATGGTCATGCAGGAAATTTAACTGTACAAGGTGCTAAATCAGTTCAATTGAATGGAAATGGTGGAATATCAGTTGAATCTACAGAAGGTGGTACTGCTGGAGACTTGACTATAGAAAGCCGACAAATAAACATCTCTGATGGTGCCAAGGTAAGTGTCAGCAGCACAGGAACAGGAAATGCTGGGAACATAAATATTAATAGTAATTCTTTAACTCTCAATAATCAAGGTAATATAAATGCATCTAGTGTATCAGGTGAAGGTGGTAATATTAACCTGAATGTATCGGATATCCTAAAAATAAACAACAGTAATATTTCAGCCTCAACCACAAATGGTCATGCAGGAAATTTAACTGTACAAGGTGCTAAATCAGTTCAATTGAATGGAAATGGTGGAATATCAGTTGAATCTACAGAAGGTGGTACTGCTGGAAACTTAACTGTAGAAAGCGGACAAATAAATATCTTTGATGGTGCCAAGGTAAGTGTCAGCAGCCAAGGAACAAGCAATGCTGGAAACCTAAATATTAATAGTAATTCTTTAACTCTTAACAATCAAGGTCAAATAACAGCATCTAGTCAATCAGGTGAAGGTGGTAATATCAACCTGAATGTATCGGATATCCTAAAAGTAAACAACAGTAATATATCCGCGTCTACCACAAATGGTCATGCAGGAAATTTAACTGTACAAGGTGCTAAATCAGTTCAACTGAATGGAAATGGTGGAATATCAGTTGAATCTACAGAAGGTGGTACTGCTGGAAACTTAACTGTAGAAAGCGGACAAATAAATATCTCTGATGGTGCCAAGGTAAGTGTCAGCAGCCAAGGAACAGGAAATGCTGGGAACATAAATATTAATAGTAATTCTTTAACTCTCAATAATCAAGGTAATATAAAAGCATCTAGTATATCAGGTGAAGGTGGTAATATTAACCTGAATGTATCGGATATCCTGGAAGTAAACAAAAGCAACATCACTACAACAGCAGCTAGCGGGAAAGGTAATGGCGGCAAAATTACTATTAATACTGGTTTTCTCGTTGCTCCTATCAATGAAACCAGCGAAATTACCGCAAATGCCAATTATGGACAGGGTGGCGCCATTAATATTACAGCAGAAGGGATTGTTGGATTCACAGTTAGAAATCAATTAACTCTCCCTGAGAACGAAATTACCGCCTATTCTCAACTCAATCCAGCACTGAATGGTACCATCACCCTCAACGCATCAGAAATTGACCTAACCAGGGGATTGCTTGAATTGCCAGAAACCATAATAGATCCTAATACTCTTATTGCTCAAAATCCATGTAAAAGAGGTTCTCAAAGCCAATTTAGCCGCACTGGAAGAGGTGGGTTACCCCCAAGCTTAAATGATGATTCTAGTAGTGATGCGACTCAGGTGGAGTTAGTGCAACCTACAGCAATGGACGCGCAAAACTTGCCTTTAGATGAGAAAAGTAAAAATAATGCCTCTTCTTCAGAGCCAACGACTGTTGTTCCTGCCCAAGGATGGATTTTCAATGCTCAGGGTGAAGTCGTCCTTACTGCTTATAATCCTATTGTTACTGGGCCTCAACGCATCAAAGAGAGTCCTGCGGGGTGCTTGGCACCTTTAAGGAAATAGTTATGGTGGGCTGAAAAAGTTAAAAAAGAGTAGGGGAGAAAAAAAATCTAACTGTAAATAATTCGTTGCTGAATAAGTAGATAGCTATAAGAACCATTTCAAAGGCTCTGTTGCAAAAAAATCAAGCTATAAGTCAGTCATAAGTCAGTTACAAGTCAGTCATAAGTCAAGTCTGAACTCAGTTTTAGGTGGTGTTTGATTAATATATCAGGTGCCTAGAAGCCAAAAACGGGACTACCTTTGCCTAGCTGAAATGATTTTAACAAAGAGATCTAAAAGCTTAAACCATTGCTATACAAGCTATCCCACCTTTAATTAAATCCCGTTTTCATACTTTCTCTCAAATTTACACAGTATATTTAGACTAAATAATATTTTCTAACTTACTGTATCGCTTAAAGTATTAAAATTGTATTGATGTGAACTTCATAAATCGCCATTTAATGTAGGAGTTGCCGTAGAATTGCTAGAATTTAACCAGAAACAAGAGCTTTCCTTAACGAGGTTTCATGGAGTTAGATTCGATGCAGATTTAATAAATTACACAGTATGTGATTGGTTCATAAATACAATAACCAAGTAATGCTTCGATCCAATTTATACGGTGCATTGATCACAAGTTAAAGTTTTTAACAATTTGTGAAAAATTCTTGAAAAAATAGTCAAACTCTGAGTAGATTAATGTCTAGATCACTTAAAGTACGAGAAAATTATATTGATAAGGTTAGAAAAGCACTCATCAAGAACTCATATCACACCCAAAAATCTTTGGCTCAGGATGTGGGAATATCTCTATCGACTGTCAATAACTTCCTGACAGGTAAACCTGTTGACTCTTTGAATTTTGAAGAACTCTGTCGGAGATTAGCACTGGACTGGAGAGACATAGCTAGTTTTGATGTTGATGAACCATCCCAACCTATAGACAAAAATCCTGGAATTCCTCCTATTCCTCTTATTCCTCCTATTCCTCCTAATGGGAACGGCGGATTGATAGACCCTCCTGACGGTCCGGTGAAGCTAGGTTCGCAGCTATATCTAGAGCGAGATAGTGTCGAATCTCTCTGTTATGAAGTGATTGTTAAACCAGGTTCTCTAATTCGCATCAAAGCACCCAAGTTGATGGGCAAAACCTCTCTGCTGTTTAGGATTTTGGCACAGGGACAATCACTTAATTATCGGACAGTGTATTTGGATTTGAGTATTGTTCAGAAAGATAAAATCACAAATTTGGATAAATTTCTCCGTTGGTTATGTTTGATGGTAGGGAATCAATTAGCATTACAAAATCACTTAAATGACTCTTGGGATACAGAAACTTTAGGCAGTAATGATAACTGTACAGTTTATTTTGAAGAGTATTTATTAGCATCTATAGATTGTCCTTTGATTTTTATACTAGATAATTTAGATAGAGTTTTTCTCTATCCTGAAGTTAGGGAAGATTTTTTAGGAATGCTACGAAGTTGGTATGAGAGAGGGCAGCTCTATAAAAAATATAAAACATGGAAACAACTGCGACTAGTATTATCACATTCGACAGAATCTTATGTTCCCATGGATGATAATCGATCCCCACTCAATATTGGGGTGGCAGTGGATTTATTGGAATTTGATCAAAAACAAGTCCTTTCTTTAGCTAGGCTTCATCAAATGAACTGGAAGGAGTCTGAGGTAAAGGAATTAATGCAAATGGTGGGAGGACATCCCTATCTAGTGCGGTTGGCACTGTATAAGATTGGTTCCGGGAAAATAACGTTAGAACAGCTTTTAAAAGAAGCTCCAACCGAAGCAGGAATTTATAGTAACCACTTGAGACGATATTTAGATATGCTGAAACAGACAACCGAATTGGCTCAAGCATTCCAAAGGGTAGTTACTTCCTCAGAACCAATCGAATTAAATTCGATGCAGATTTTTAAATTAGATAGCATGGGATTGGTGCAGAAATACAATAATCAAGTAATGCCCCGCTGCAATTTATACCGCCAGTATTTTCGCCGTGTTTTATCCCTGGATTAATTAAATGAATAAAAGTCCTAAATTAGTTCAAAATTTTTTGGATCTAGTTAAAAAACAGTCCATAGGGCGATTGAGAAAGCTGTTCTCACTGTTTTTCTTAGTTTTACTCTTCAGCCTTTCTTTGAAGATTTCCTTTTCCCTTTCAACTCCCCTCAGGCAAACAGAGCAAGATACTTCTCAGCTTATAGAACAAGGTAAAGAACTTTATCAAACTGGGCAATTTGAGGCAGCATCTGTAATTTGGCAACAGGCGGTTAACCTTTTTACAGCACGAGGAGATAGACTAAACCGAGCAATGGCACTCAGTAATCTTTCTTTAAGCCAACAACAACTAGGCAAATGGGAAGAGGCAAAAGTAGCGATTGCCCAAAGTTTACAACTTTTACAAAGTCTAACAAAAACACCTGAACAAACTCGCATCCTGTCCTCAACTCTAAACATTCAAGGACAACTACAACTAGCAGTGGGACAGCCAGAAAATGCCCTGAAGACTTGGCAACAGTCAGCTGCTATTTATAAGGAAATAGACAATTTAGAAGGAGTAAAAGAAAGCGAGATTAACCAAGCACAAGCATTACAAGATTTAGGGCTGTATCCAAGAGCTTGTCAAACTTTATTACAGACATTAGAACTCAATACTCAAGACTGTGAAATCTCAGAGAAGGAACTCCAAAACCTTCCCGAACAGAAGTTCTTGCCCCTACAAATCTTAGGATTACGCAGCTTAGGTAACGTATTGCGCATGATTGGACAAACCGAACAATCTCAAATAGTTTTGTTAAAAAGTTGGCAATTAGCACAATCAAAAGAAAATTATGCCGATTTAGGCGCAATCTACCTTAGTTTAGGAAATACATCTCGCGTTTTAGGCAATAAAAAACTAGCTTCTGAACAACCAGAAGAACAGCCTGCGACAGAGCTAAAACCTACTGTTTGCACAACAGGCACTACTAATCCGATAGCAAGTCAATTATATCAGCAGGCGGCTCACTGCTATCGCCAAGCGACATTGCTAGCGTCCCCAACCATCAAAATACAAGCGAAGCTCAATTTACTTAGCCTCGCCATTGAAACTCAACAAGGAGCAGAAATACCTGCTTTATTGTCTACACTACAGTTTCAGATTAATAACTTACCTCTCAGTCGGATATCCATTGTTGCCCGACTCAAGTTAGCTCAAAATATGCTTTGTCTTCAAGCATCAAGCGAGGTAGGAAATTTATCATCTCCTATTCTTCAATCTTGTCCCTCTATTAAGCCCAAAGAACAGTATATAAGATTTAGAGAAATTCCCGCAAAGACAGAAATTTACCAATTAGTAACGGTAGCTCTCCAACAGGCTGAAATCTTAGGAAACAAGAAAGTCCAAGCCAACACGCTTGGTTATTTAGCTGCAGTCGTCCAAGATATGGGTTCATGGGAAGAAGCACGACAGTTAACAGAACAAGCCTTAGAGAAACTCTCTGCTTTTGATGCTCCAGAACTTGCCTATCTTTGGCAATGGCAATTAGGTCGTTTATATCAAATTGAAAATAAGCCCACCCAAGCTATAGCAGCCTATAGTTTAGCCTTTCAAATCTTACAATCTCTACGTCAAGACTTAGTTGCTACCAATCCCGATATTCAATTTACCTTTCGTGACAGAGTAGAACCTGTCTATCGAGAACTAGTTGATTTACTTTTGCAACCCTTGCCAACTTCTCTTGATAAAAAGGAAATTAGTCAAGATAATCTGAAAAAATCACGCGACATCATTGAGGCACTTCAACTAGCAGAACTCAACAACTTCTTCCAAGAAGCCTGTTTAGAAGGTAAACCTCAACAAATTGACCAAATTGACCCCAAAGCGGCCGTTATCTATTCGATTATTTTACCAAAACGTCTAGCAGTTATTTTATCTATTCCTGGACAACCTCTAACCTACTATGCTACTAATTCTGAAGCAGGAAAAATAGAGCAGACCTTTGATGACTTATTTGTTACCTTAAACCCAGTTATCCCTAGTGATCATCCTTTAAAGCCGCACCAACAATTTTATGACTGGTTAATCCGTCCAGCCGAAGCAAAATTAGCTAAAAATGGGATCAAAACCTTAGTATTTGTCCTCGATGGAGTGCTACGTGGTATTCCTGTCTCAGCCCTTCATAATGGAGAACAATACCTTATTGAGAAATATAATGTTGCCCTAACCCCAGGATTACAACTGTTCAATCCCCGTCGCTTTTCTTTAGAAAAATTGAGAGTTTTAGTAGGAGGATTAACAGAAAATAACCAAGGCTTTCCCGAACTTCCCAACGTCAAGCGGGAAGTTGAGAATATAGCGAAAAATACTCGTGCCGATATTCTATTAGATAAAGAATTTATCCGCACTCAACTAAAAACTAAAATCCAGTCTAATGCTTTTGGAATAGTTCATTTAGCAACTCATGGTCAATTTTCTTCCCAAGCAGAAGATACCTTTTTATTGACTTGGAATGAGCGAATTAATGTTAAAAATCTAGATGAATTATTGCGAGAACAGAATCAATTTGTCCGCAATCCCATTGAATTATTGATTTTGAGTGCTTGTCAGACTGCAGTAGGGGATAAAAGAGCAGCTTTAGGATTGGCAGGGGTGGCTGTCCGTTCAGGTGCCCAGAGTACGATTGCCACCCTTTGGTCAGTACAAGATAAATCTACAGCAGATCTGATGACTGAATTTTATCACATCCTCAATCAGCCAAATGTCTCGAGGACAGATGCTCTAAGTCAAGCGCAATTAGCTCTGTTGCATTCCTCAAAATATCATCATCCTTATTACTGGGCACCTTTTGTTTTAGTAGGTAATTGGCTTTAAATATGGATAATAAGTCAAGCTTTGAGTATCAAGTTGGCGGTAGTCTCGGCAGTGACGCACCGAGTTATGTGAAAAGAGAAGCTGACTCAGTATTTTATGAAGCCTTAAAAGCTAAACAGTTTTGTTATGTCCTCAATTCGCGACAGATGGGTAAATCTAGTTTACGTGTACGAGTTATGCAAAGACTACAAGCAGAAGGATCTGTTTGTCTTTTTGTTGACCTGACTGGAATGGGAACGTCTAATACACGAGAACAATGGTATGCTGGAATTGTGCAATCGTTGGTGAGTAGTTGTGAAATTACCTCCCTCAAAAGTCAATGGCGGACTTGGTGGAAAGAACGACGGACTGTGATCTCTCCCGTACAGAAATTAGTACTTTTTATTACAGAAGTCCTCTTAGTTCAAATAAAGCAAAATATAGTTATTTTCGTAGATGAAATTGATCACGTTCTCAGCCAGAAATTTTCTCTTGATGACTTTTTTGGACTGATTCGGTATTTCTCAGAACAGCGTAATCTTTATCCTGATTATAACCGCCTTACCTTTGCTTTATTAGGGGTAGCAATGCCTAGCAATTTAATTCGAGATAAGAGTCAAACCCCTTTCAATATTGGTCAAGGTATTGAACTCAAAGGGTTCAGTTTTAATGAAGTTCAACCATTAGTAGAAGGCTTGCAAGGGAAAATTGAATGTCCCGAAGTAGTTATTAAGGAAATCTTAGACTGGACAGGAGGACAACCATTCCTCACCCAAAAGCTATGTAAACTGATTATTGAGCAGATAAAGAGAGAAACTACTTCCGCTCTCTATTCTAGAACTGCCATCCTCGCTTCCGAATTAGTTGAACAAGTGGTCAAGTCTCGCCTAATTGAGAATTGGGAAGCCAATGATGAACCAGAGCATTTGCGGACAATTCGCGATAGAATCCTTCGCAATGAGAAGCGAGTAGGACTTTTATTAGGATTGTATCAAAAAATTCTCTCTCAAGGAGAGATTGACAGTGACAACAGTCCCGAACAGATGGAATTGCGATTGTCAGGTTTAGTGGTCAAGCGACAGGGCAAACTCCAAGTCTATAATCGTATTTATCAGATGGTTTTTGACCGAAATTGGGTAGAGCGAAAATTATCTGATTTGCGCCCCTATGCTAGTTCTCTCAGTGCTTGGCTTGCTTCCTCATGTCAAGATGAGTCATTTTTATTACGTGGCGAAACTTTACAGAATGCCTTAACTTGGGCATTGGGAAAAAGTCTGGATGATTTAGATTTTCAATACTTAATTGCTAGTCAAAATTTAGCCAAAAGAGAGGCACAGAATTCCTTAGAAGCTATAGAACAAGCCAGTCGACTCTTAGCATTTATAAGACAAAAAGCCATGCGAGAAGTATTAAAAAAGAGAATTAGTTGGGACCATCTGCCCAAAATTGCCTTAGCCATTACCATTCCTATCTTGCTGTTGCGCTTTACTGGTCTGTTACAGGGATTAGAATGGAATCTCTATGATCAGCTTTTTCGTTGGCGTTCTCTAGAACCAACTGAGAACAGAATTACCATCGTCACTATCGATGACTCAGATATCACTAAAATTGGGCAGTGGCCTCTCTCGGATCAGATCTTAGCTCAAGCTATCGCCACAATTAAAACCCAAAATCTCAGAGCTATTGGACTAGATATAGTGAGAGATTTACCCATCGAGCCTGGACATACTGATTTAGTAAAGGTATTTCAATCCACTCCCAACCTATTTGGCATTGAGAAAATGGTAAAACCATTCATTGCTCCCCCCCCCACTCTCAACAGGCTTGATCAGGTAGGTTTTGCTGATCTGATACCTGATAACGATGGCAAAATACGCCGTGCTCTGTTGTTTACTGACCAAACTGAAAGTTTAGCCATGAAAATGGTAATGCCTTATCTTAAAGTTGAAGGTATAAATTCAGAAGATTTAGGAAACGAACAGCTACGCATAGGCAAAGCCATCTTCAATCCTTTTAAACGCAACGATGGTGGTTATGTCCATGCTGATGATGGTGGCTATCAAATCTTGCTGAATTTTCGCAGATCGCAAGCTTTTGCCAAAGTTTCCCTCACACAGGTCCTAAATAAGCAAATTCCTCCCAATATTTTTACCTCGCGTCTAGTTATAATTGGTACAACTGCCGAAAGCCTCAAAGATTTTTTTTATACGCCCTATAGTGACGATGTATTTGGTTTTCCTGAACAAATGGCAGGAGTCATCGTCCACGCCAATATTGCCAGTCAAATTCTCAGTACTGTTCTAGATGGGCGATCTTTAATTCATACTCTTACCAAACCACTCGAATGGCTGTGGATTTTTATTTGGTCAGGGGTAGGAACAATATTAATTTGGTGGTTGAAGTCCCCTAGTTTTATCTTTATCAGTATCCTTGTGGCTAGTGGAGGACTCGTAGTTCTGTGTTACATCGCATTTTTAATGGGTTGGTGGTTACCTGTTGTTCCTTCTTTATTGGCACTTTGGGGAGCAACAATCTCTTTATCAATGGTTACAAGTAGACAAAGGGACAAACTTCTATTTCACCTTATTTTGTCAAGACTTTTGACAGCAAGGGCAGATTATCCTATTGTAGGAAGTATTGCTATTGAATACTTTAAACAGTCCGAAACTATCCCACATCAAACTGTCATTGAACGGGAGTTATCATCACAGATAGTGGTTCCTTAGAAATTGCCTCTAGACCAGCAGAATTGAGAAAATCAGTCCATATATCTACTAAATTCTGTTTGTTGGGTTCGGCTCTTCTAGCTTCTGCTAATGTGTCTAACGCATCATACCAAATGCCGTGTTCAGCATACCAACTAGCTAGGGTTAAAGCTGTAGAATTACTTGGCGGTCGAGGTATTTTTCTAGAATCTAGACGATACACCCCAGAGGTGAACCACATATCATCAGGTCCAGGTATTTGTTTCTTGTCACACATCAAGTTCACTGTCCATGTATAAGCTTTCCCCACTTTCAAGGGAGGAGATTTATCTGATAATTTTAGTCCAAAAATACCAAGTTTTCCTGTGATGGGGAAATCAGTTTTAGAATGTTCTTCTCCGGAGTTTTCCTCTCTAATGACCAATGTTACTTGCTTGGCAGATGTTTTAGGCAGATAAACCCAAAAGACAGGTCGTTCTGCTAATGTCAACCCAGCCCATCCATTTTCGGGGTTTCCATTAGGTGTTTCAGGCTCGTATGCTGAGGGAACAAGTATATGTAACTTCAATTTAGGATCATTCTGAAGATTTTGACCACATAATAAACCACCACGAGTCCCTCCAGCAAATGTCATTTTTGGCTGTTTGCTACGATCAGGATTTAAGCATACAATTGTACATGGCTTGGTTTTTTCTGTTTGACTATTAGTATTCTGTTGGGCAATAGCTAATTCAGTTCCGCTTAATAATAGTCCTAATATTAGGAAATTGAAAAAATATTTATGATTTGACATTGTTTTTTTCCTAATTCTACTAAACAACTGGTTGGGGGGTTCACATGTAATTTGTACTAAATAAGAAGTTAATCCCTATTTTAATAAATATTAATGTTATATCTTCCGAACAAAATTAATACGCCACCAAACAAACAATCCAGTTTTCGCTTTTGACAAAGTAAAACGATCTGTTGTAAGATTTTTACTTGTTCTTTTCCCAATATTTTTGTTTTGGCTCTTTATGGATTTTGAAGATCTTAGTAACTGTATTGCATATATACTATTAAAGTTTTCGGAGTCAATATCAACTATTCTACTCTATAATTAACAAATGTCAAATACGCCCCTTCAGACTGTTTTGAGACGTTTCCTTTTCCTAGTTTTTCTCACCCCTAACCCCCAAGGCTGATTCGTTCTCCGCCTGTTGCCTGTACCCTAGTGCTTAGTCCCAAGGGGACGTTCCAGGGCGGCTACGCCCACCCTCTTCCCTGCTAAAACGTATCATCAATGCATTTTAGCTTAACGACATCAATGGGCTATAATAACCAAAGATAATTATTGAAAACAGGTATGGAAAATCAAGTAAAAATTCCCGTAGTAGTTAATGGTGCTACAGGGAAAATGGGCAGAGAAGTAATTAAAGCTGTTGCTGCAGCCCAAGATCTATTACTATTAGGAGCAGTAGATCGTAATCCCAACTATTTAGGACAAGATATAGGTGAAATAGTCGGTTGTGGAGCTTTAGAAGTACCTGTTCTCAATGATTTACAGAGTGTTTTAGTTCTCGCCACCCAAGAAAAGATCCAAGGGGTCATGGTAGACTTTACCCATCCCGATAGTGTCTATGAAAATGTTCGCAGTGCCATTGCTTATGGTGTACGACCAGTAGTAGGAACAACGGGATTAAGTACTGGTCAAATAGCAGATTTGGCCGAGTTTGCCGATAAAGCTAGTACAGGATGTTTAATTATTCCTAACTTTTCCCTAGGCATGGTACTACTACAGCAAGCCGCTTTAAATGCTTCTCGTTATTTTGACCACGTAGAAATCATTGAATTACATCATAATCAAAAAGCAGATGCGCCAAGTGGAACCGCCATTAAAACGGCTGAAATGCTAGCCGAACTAGGCAAAAACTTCAACCATGCCCAGGTAAAAGAAACTGAAACAATAGCAGGTGCTAGAGGTGCTCTTTTAGAAGAGAATATCCGCATTCACAGTATTCGATTACCTGGTTTAATCGCCCATCAAGAGGTTATTTTTGGTGCAGCAGGTCAAGTCTATACCCTACGCCATGACACAACAGACAGATCCTGTTATATGCCAGGAGTTCTCCTCTGTATTCGCAAGGTTACTGAGTTGAAAACCCTAGTTTATGGCTTAGAAAAACTGCTTTAGGGATCTAATTCTGCTCCTTCTAAATTAGCACCTCGCAGGTCTGCTCCCTGGAGATTAGCATTTCTTAAACAGGCTTTAGTTAAGTTACACCAGCGCAGGTCAGCTCCCCTTAAATCTGCATCTGTCAAATTAGCTCGTACTAAATAAGATTTACAGAGATGAGCCTTAATTAATTTAGCGCCAGTTAGATTAGCTTTGTATAAAAAAGCGCCTACTAACTCTGCTTCATAGAGGTTAGACCATCGCAAATCAGCTTCAGCCAGAATACTTTCAACTAAAAAAGCTTCACTTAAATTACTTCTCTGTAAAAAAGCTTGACTTAAATCTGCTCTTTTAAACAGAGTTTTTCTTAAATTAGTGCCAATTAGATTAGCAGAAGTTAAATCAGCATAACTAAAATTACTTTCGCGTAAATCAGCAGCAATCAGATTAGCTTCACTCAGATTAGCCCTAATCAAAGAAGTCTTAATTAAGTTAGCATTACTTAAGTCTGCTTTAAGCAAATTGGCATAATTTAGATTACTATTTTCCAGATTAACCTTAACTAAATTAGCCTGAGAAAGAGAGATATATTCTAAATTTAAGTCACTGAGATCCGCCGCACGCAGATCAACTAGAATGTCTGGCTCTTTTTCCCGCCACTGTAACCAGTGAGATACTCCTTTTTTAATTTTCAACAGATGTTCAAAGTTAGTCATATATCTTAATTATTATTATGAGAATTAAACCATTCACTTAACCCTTCTCCTAAAAGAGATAGACCCGTTACCAAGAGAGTCAAAGCAAATCCAGGAAAAAAAGTTGTCCACCAGATCCCCACCGAAAGATCTGGTAATGCTTCTTTGAGATCATGTCCCCATTCAGGGACTTCTTCAGGGAGTCCTAGTCCTAAAAAACCTAACCCCCCTAAAGTTAAAACAGCATCAGCCGCATTGAGAGTAAATAAAACTGGTATACTCTGTATGACATTCCCTAAGAGATAGCGAGTCAAAATACGACTTGGTTTAGCGCCTAAAGCTTTTGCTGCTTCCACAAATAATTCCGTTTTCACACTACTTGTTTGGTTCCTGACAACGCGGAAATATTGCGGAATATAGGATACACTAACAGCTATTGCTACATTGAGAATACCCTTGCCTAAAATAAAAACTAGAGTCGCAGCAAGCAACAGTCCAGGTAAAGTATAGAGGGTATCCATGATAAAGAGTAAGATCTTATCTATTTTTCCCCCTAGATACCCACTGAGTAGTCCTAGAGGAACTCCCACTAAGATAGAAAAACCTGTTGCACCTAAAACGACTTGTAAAGCTGCAATAGTACCAAAAATTGTACGAGAGAAAATATCATAACCTCGTATATTAGTACCAAAAAAATGTTGAAAACTGGGGGGTTGACTGAGTTTATTGGTCAGTAAGTCAGTAGGATCTTGTAAAAGTCCCCAAGCTTGCAACAGAGGTGCCACTAATGCTATTACAATAAAAAATAAAGTCAAAACAAAGCCGACCTTTAGCAAGAGTAAAGAAAAATTCTCTAATTTGTCCTGATTCCTAAACGATTTTAAAAAGTTCATCAAGGGAAAAAACTACTATTTCTAACACATATTACTATAATGTACACTTCTGATAAAGATGATAGGGATTTATGGGAGAAGATTCGTCAACAATATGAGTCTCTACCCTATCCCAAAACTCCTGTACAAAAGCCGGGGCAAGATGATATTTTAGGACTCTATAATCACAATATTATCAATGCTTTCTATAGGAGGGATAAAACCTTAATTGATGCAACTCAAACAGTAATCTTAGATGCAGCCTGTGGAAGTGGCTATAAGACCCTACTTTTAGCCTTAGCTAATCCAGGTGCCAAAATAGTCGCCTTTGACTTATCCCAACATTCCTTAGAAGTAGCCAAAGCTAGATTTATCTATCATGGCATAGAATGCCCTGATTTTTACTGTATTAATCTCTATGACTTGCCTAAATTAGGTTTAACATTTGATTACATCAATTTAGATGAAACCCTATCATTCTTTGAGGATATAGGTGCTAGTCTAGCTATTTTAAAATCTGTGCTTAACCCCAATGGTATCATCAGAACAAATCTGCACAGCTACTGGCAGAGAAGTCATTTTTACCGAGCCCAAAATACCTTTAAAATGATGGGGATGTTCGATGAAAACCCGGGAGAATTTGAAATAAACAACGTCAAAAGTCTTTTTAAATCCTTCAAAAATAGTGTGAATTTAAAACAACTAACATGGCGACCAGATTTAAGCGAGAATGATGAATACTACATGATGAATTTTTTTTTACAAGGAGATCATGGTTATACTATAGAAGAACTTTTTCAAGCCTTAGAAAAAGCAGAACTAGAGTTTATCAGTATGCTCAATTGGCGAGAATGGAACTTATTAGACCTCTTTGAAAATGTCGAAGAATTACCCAGCTTTTTAGCACTCAGTTTACCTAGTTTGAGTATCGCTGAAAAACTACATCTCTTTGAAATGTTTAATCCTGTGCATCGTCTCTTTGATTTTTGGTGTGGTCATCCTCAGGGGGAAACAGAAGATAAAGCAGATTGTAGTCAATGGACGGACCTAGAATGGTTAAAAGCTACAGTTTATCTACATCCTCAATTAAAAACAGCAGAGGTTCAACAAAAACTCCTAGAATCTATAAACCTCTTTCAACCCTTCGAGATTAGTAAATATTTGCCAATTCACCCACAAACTAGCATAATAGATACTACCTTAGTCTCTTCCGTCTATTTACCCCTGTTAGAGAAAGAACAAACCATCAGAGCCTTAATAGAACGTTGGTGTACACTACATCCTCTCGATCCAGTCACTTTAAAAGAAACCACTCCTACTGATGCCCTTAATATTCTCAGTCAATTTCTGATTCATCAAGAAAATTTAGGCTATGTTTTGTTAAAGGAAACAGGGTGAGCGTAGCCGCCCGGAGGGTAAGGGGAACAGGGAACAGCTTAACACGCAACAGGGAATTAGGGGTTATCCAATGTGCAATTCTAACAAAGATGATCTGGATTTATGGGAGAAGATTCGTAAACAATATGATGCTCTACCCTATCCACCAATATCTGTAAAAGACTCAGGTAAAAACGATCTTTTAGGTCTTTATAATCACAATATTATTAATGCTTTCTATCGGAGGAATAAAACCTTAATTGACTCAACTCAAGCGGTAATATTAGATGCCGCCTGTGGAAGTGGCTTTAAAACCCTATTGTTAGCAAGAGCTAACCCTGGTGCCAAAATAGTCGGCTTTGACTTATCCCAACATTCCTTAGAGGTAGCTAAAGCTAGATTTATCTATCATGGACTAGAATGTCCTGATTTTTATTGTACTAATTTATATGATCTCCCTAAATTGGGTTTAACATTTGATTACATCAATTTAGATGAAACATTATATTTCTTTGAAGATATAGGAGCTAGTCTAGCTGTTTTAAAATCCGTGCTAAAACCAGATGGTATTATCAGAACAAATTTGCACAGTTACTGGCAGAGAAACCATTTTTACCGAGCCCAAAATATCTTTAAAATGATGGGTTTATTCAATGAAAACCCAGGAGAATTTGAAATAAACAATGTTAAAAGTATTTTCAAATCTTTAAAAAATACCGTGAATTTAAAACAACTAACATGGAGACCTGAATTAGAAGATGATCATTCCTACTATGCAATGAATTTCTTCCTCCAAGGAGATCGGGGTTATACTATAGAGGAACTTTTTCAAGCCTTAGAAAAAGCAGAACTAGAGTTTATTAGTATGCTCAAATGGAGAGAATGGAACTTACTAGACCTCTTTGAAAATGTCGAAGAATTACCTAGCTTTTTAGCACTCAGTTTACCTAGTTTGAGTATCGCTGAAAAACTACACCTCTTTGAAATGTTTAATCCTGTCCATCGTCTCTTTGATTTTTGGTGTGGTCATCCTGAGAGGGGAACCAACTTAGAAATAGACTTTAGTCAATGGACAGACCAAGAATGGTTAAAAGCTACAGTTTATCTACATCCTCAATTAAAAACAGCAGAGGTTCAGCAAAAACTCCTAGAATCTATAAACCTCTTTCAACCCTTCGAGATTAGTAAATATTTACCAATTTACCCACAAACTAGCATAATAGATACTACCTTAGTCTCTTCCGTCTACTTACCCCTGTTAGAGAAAGAACAAACCATCAGAGCCTTAATAGAACGTTGGTGTACACTACATCCTCTTGATCCAGTCACTTTAAAAGAAACAACTCCTACTGATGCCCTTAATATTCTCAGTCAATTTCTGATTCATCAAGAAAATTTAGGCTATGTTTTGTTACAGTAAATTCCTATCAAATGAAGCCCAGATTAAAAAGCTCTCAACCATGCGGGGAACCCGCCCCTTGGTTTTGGGTTGTATTTGGTCTCAAATTGCTGTAAAAGGAACAGGGTAGGAAAATAGTTAAATTAGAAAATCCACAATTATGAGTAAACAAAAATCTATTATCAAGCCAGAAACACTACTAGAAGAAAGCCCAGATCCAGATCTAGTAATTATAGACTGTCGCTTTCGTTTACAAGATAAAGACTGGGGATACCAACAATATCTTCATAGTCACCTACCAAAAGCTTATTATTTAGACCTAGAAAAAGACCTCACAGGTCCAGTCCAAAAACATGGAGGTCGTCATCCCCTCCCTGATCTCAATCAACTAGCCCAAAAATTAGGATCTCTAGGCATCATAAACCAAACGAGGGTTATAGTCTATGATGACTCTCGTTTTGCCTTTGCAGCACGTTTATGGTGGTTACTGCGCTATTTAGGGCATGACGAGGTTTATCTTTTAGATGGCGGTTGGAACGCTTGGAAAAATCTCAACTACCCCCTTGAAAGTCAAATTCCCCTGCCTAGAACCCCTAGTATATTTACTCCCTCACCACGTCTAGACTGGACTATCGAACATTCACAAGTCCAGCAACATCTAAACTCGACAGAAATAGTATTAATAGATTCTAGAGAAGAAAAACGCTACCGAGGAGAAGAAGAACCCATAGATCCTATCGCCGGACATATTCCGTCGGCAATTAATTCCCCCTATCTCCAAGTAACTGATAGTCAAGGTTACTTACGCCAAGATCAACACACCCTCTGGAAAGAACACCTAAATAGCACTAAATCTCTATGGGTTTACTGTGGTTCAGGAGTAACCGCTTGTGTCAATCTTTTTTCCCTAGAACAGGTTGGTCTCTTAGAAAAAGCCAAACTCTACCCTGGAGGTTGGAGTGATTGGTGTTCTTATTTAACCGAAGACTAGAAAAGACTAAGATAATCTTGTAGAATCTTTAAATAGCGCTTACTTAATTATCCTTAGCAGATACTACCTAATTAGTGGCCGTTTGCTATAAGTACTCTCTTATCTTCTGATTATTTATATTTTGTAAATATCACTAAATCTCAGTAAATAAACCTAATATTTCTAAAAATAATCGTTAATATATGAACGGATTGAATAGCTGTACTTGTCAGCGAGAACGTCTGTCTATTTTTATAGACGGAAATAATATGTTTTATGCACAACAAAAAAATGGGTGGTTCTTTGATCCCCGTAGGGTTTTAGACCATTTTACTAATCTTCCTAACGTTTCTTTAGTGAATGCCTTTTGGTATACAGGATTAAAAGACTCCCAAGATCAGCGAGGATTTCGAGATGCTTTGATCAGTTTAGGTTATACGGTAAGAACAAAGATTCTTAAAGAATACTATGACGATAACTCAGGACGCTACTCCCAAAAAGCCAATCTAGATATAGAAATAGTAGTGGATATGTTCAATACAGTAGATCAATATGATCGAGTAGTGCTCTTTAGTGGAGATGGAGACTTTGAAAGGGCAATAGAATTATTGAGGTCTAAAAGTACTCATATTACAGTCGTCTCCACAGAAGGAATGATCGCCCGAGAACTCAGAAATGCCACAGATCGCTATATAGACCTCAACGATATCCGTAAATATATCGAGAAGGTGGATGGATAGATAGGAGTCAGGAGTCAGGAGGCTTAAAGGCAGGAGTCAGGAGGCTTAAAGGCAGGAGTCAGGAGGCTTAAAGGCAGGAGTCAGGAGGCTTAAAGGCAGGAGGAAATGTCTAATTAACTTTGTGTGACTACTCAACAAAAAAAAAGTTTACAATAGAGGGAACTAACCCCTACACCCTACACCCTACACCCTAACCCCTTCCTTATGAATACTCCAAGCGATCGCATCATTATATTTGATACAACTTTGCGTGATGGGGAACAGTCCCCTGGTGCAACCCTCAATGTAGATGAAAAACTAACGATTGCTAAAGCACTAGCGAAACTAGGAGTAGACATAATTGAAGCAGGTTTCCCCTACTCCAGTCCAGGAGACTTTGAAGCTGTACAGAAAATAGCGGACACAGTAGGGACTGAGAATGGACCAACTATTTGCGGTTTAGCCAGAACGACAGTAAATGACATCAAAGCAGCCGCAGAAGCCCTTAAACCTGCCCATAAAAAGAGAATACATACCTTTTTAGCTACGAGTGATATTCATCTAAAATACAAACTGAAAAAGACTCGCGCTGAAGTCCTAGCAATAGCACCTGAAATGGTAGCCTATGCCAAATCTTTAGTAGATGATGTCGAGTTCTCCCCTGAAGATGCAGCCCGGAGCGAACCAGAATTTCTTTACCAAGTCCTAGAAGCAGCCATCAAAGCAGGTGCAACTACTGTGAATATACCTGATACAGTAGGCTACATCACACCTAGTGAATATGGTGCTTTAATCAAAGGGATCAAAGACAATGTACCCAATATAGATCAAGCCATCATCTCCGTACATGGACATAATGACCTCGGGTTAGCCGTGGCCAACTTCCTAGAAGCCGTCAAAAATGGCGCTAGACAGCTAGAATGTACAATCAATGGCATAGGAGAAAGAGCAGGAAATGCAGCCCTAGAAGAGTTAGTTATGGCGCTCCATGTCCGCAGACAATATTTTAACCCCTTCCTTGGTCGTCCCATTGAATCTACTGAACCACTCACCCGCATAGATACCCAACAGATATATAAGGTATCCCGTCTAGTCTCTAACCTAACAGGCATGGTTGTACAGCCTAATAAAGCTATTGTAGGTGCCAATGCCTTCGCCCATGAATCAGGCATACACCAAGACGGGATCTTGAAAAATCCCCTCACCTATGAGATTATCAATGCCGAATCCATTGGCTTAAGTACTAATCAATTGGTTTTAGGCAAACTCTCAGGTCGAAACGCCTTCCGCAACCGTCTAAAAGAATTGGGTTATGAACTCTCTGAACAGGACCTCAACAAAGCCTTTGTCCGCTTTAAAGAAGTAGCTGACAAGAAAAAAGACATCACAGATCGAGACCTAGAAGCAATCATCAGCGATGAAATCCAACAGCCACCTGAACTGTTCCGTCTTGAACTTGTACAGGTATCCTGTGGCGACCATGCCTCTCCCACAGCTACCGTTACTTTAAGGAATGTAGAAGGAGAAGAACTGACAGATGCAGCAATAGGCACAGGACCAGTAGATGCAGTCTATAAAGCTATTAATAGGGTAGTTAAAATACCTAATGAATTAATAGAATTTTCTGTCCAGTCAGTTACAGCAGGCATAGATGCTATGGGGGAAGTAACCATACGTCTTCGCCATGAAAACTCTATCTATTCAGGACACGCAGCCAATACAGACATCATCGTAGCCGCAGCCAAAGCCTATATCAACGCCCTGAACCGCCTTTGTGCAGCCACTAACGCTATATCTAGTCAGACTGCGGTTAGATAGAAGTAGGGGCGCTTGACGTAACCCACCGCAGGGCAGGTTTGCGCCCCTCAATAGTAACTTTAGAGCAAGCTATAGTTTTTAACAATATCTGTTACTTCTGATTTAGTACTAGCTTTTTTTAGTAAAAGTAATTGTATAACAGTAGCTGCAATATTGCGGAAGAATTTCTTAGAAGAATTAATTTCTCCATGTGCTGCTTTATCTACTAAAATTACTCCTGAACCTAGAGTTTTTATCATTTCATAATCACGAGAAGCAACAATTCCATCAATGACACTCTGGCTGTATTCTTCTGGTAAGCCAATTCTCACTGTATCAACTTGAGCGGCAATTGAACTTTCAAAAATGGATTCTTCTTCGGTTGATACTCGTACCTCTAGAGATAGCTTATCAGAATCATTGGGAATAAATTGTGCTCCTAAAAGTCCATAACATACCCTAGGTCCAACAGGGATCATTATTTCTAAAACTGCTTGTTTTCTGGCTTTTAATTTCTGGACTAACCCAGTTTTTAGATCTTTATTAATAATGTCTAATGCTGGATAATAGAGGATTTCTGGGCTATCTTGTAGCCAAACACAAGCTTGACCATGAAGGTCTAAATTAATAGTTATAGGTTCCATTTTTAGATAATCCCCCAGGCTTTTTCCCAATTTTTATTAAATTCATCGGGACAAGCTCTAATTACATCAGAATGATAGACACTAAAAGGCGAAACCTGATAATCTTTTAAAGCTTTTTGATGAGCTTCGCTATAAGATAATCCTCGTTGCATTAATTTTGCCTCTCTTAATTCATGGAAATAAAAACTAGCATCAGCACCTGATATCTTTTGATTATTTTTCAACGCTTGTTCTAGTCTCTCAATCATAATTTCATTAGGTTCATATCGAGGAAAATTAGTAGTAAGATGTTCTTTGATCATTTCTAGCACTTCTTTTATAACTGAAAAATTTTTACATTCTAATTTACCAAACAAAGCTTTAAAAAAATCATAAAATACACTTGTTCAAAATTACATATAGGGTGCTATAGGTATTTTCCTGACTATACCATAAAAATAGATTATACTATTTTGTACTTTACATCCTACCCTCTGTGTTAAAAACATTTAATAAAGAAGAGGCTAGATTTTCGCTAAGCTAGAGAATGGCCAAAAATGTATGGGAGTTGTCATGAGCGAAAATAATAACACTCCTCTTCTACTGCGTACAGCTAGAGGGGAAATAGTAGAGCGTCCTCCAGTGTGGATGATGCGACAAGCAGGACGTTATATGAAAGTTTACCGTGATTTGCGGGATAAATACCCAGGCTTTCGAGAACGTTCCGAAAATCCTGATCTAGCCATTGAAATTTCCTTGCAACCTTGGCACGCTTTTGCCCCTGATGGCGTAATTCTGTTCTCAGATATTCTCACTCCCTTACCAGGCATTGGGATTCCTTTTGATATTATCGAGAGTAAAGGACCGATTATAGATCCCCCTATTCGCACTCTAGAACAAATAGCTAAACTACACCCCCTCGATCCTGAAACAGATCTACCCTTTATTAAAACCATTTTAAAAACACTGCGACAAGAGGTCGGCAATAAATCTACTGTTTTAGGTTTTGTTGGCGCTCCCTGGACTCTGGCCGCTTATGCAGTAGAAGGAAAAAGTTCTAAAGACTATGCTGTAATTAAGAGTTTAGCTTTTTCTCAACCAGAAATTCTCCATCGGTTATTAAGTAAAATAGCTGATGCTATAGCTGTTTATGTCCGCTATCAAATAGACTGTGGGGCTCAAATAGTACAGTTATTTGATTCATGGGCAGGTGAACTTTCCCCGCAGGATTATGATATATTTGCATTACCATATCAGCAGCAAGTAATCAGACAGGTCAAAGAAACACATCCTGAAACTCCTTTAATTCTCTATATCAGTGGCAGTGCAGGTATTTTAGAGAGGATGGGACAAGCAGGAGTAGATATTGTCAGTGTTGACTGGACAGTAGACATGGCAGATGCTAAACGGAGATTAGGGCAAGATTTTAAAGTTCAAGGAAATCTAGATCCAGGCGTGCTTTTTGGTTCACAGGAGTTAATTGCTAACCGCATTAATGATACAGTGCGGAAAGCTGGCAACAAAGGTCATATCCTCAATCTAGGACATGGTGTTTTAGTAGGGACCCCTGAAGATAATGTGCGCTTCTTCTTTGAAACCGCCAAAAAACTTTCCTATCCTATCTCTTAATAATTCCTAATCCGAGTATTTGTACTGCCCTTGCGGTCAGAAAAATCGGATTGGGGCAATGAACTAAAATTATGCGTATTTTTTTAACTGGTGCGAGTGGCTGTATCGGACATTACGTTACAGAAAAACTCATTACTGAAACTGAACATGAGTTATTTTTATTAGTCAGAAATCCCGAAAAATTAAAGTTTAATGTGCAAAAACGCACTGGCATACATATAATTAAAGGGGATTTAAGTAAAATTGAAGAACAAGGGGAACTTCTAGGCACAATAGAAATTGCTATCCTCTTAGCAACTAGTTGGGGAGGACAAGAAGAATCCTATCAAATAAATATTGAAAAAACCCTCAATCTCCTTAAATTACTCAATCCCGATAACTGTCAAAAAGTTATCTATTTTTCTACAGCCAGTATTCTAGGACATGATAATAAACCTCTACCTGAAGCAGGAGAATTAGGGACTCTCTATGTCAAAACCAAATACCTTTGTCATACTCAATTAGAAGGGTTAAAGATTGCCCCTAAAATCACTACTTTATTTCCCACTTTAGTCTTTGGTGGAGATGAAAATAAACCCTATTCTCATATATCAGGTGGTTTACCTGATATCTTAAAATTAATCAGGCTGATTCGCTGGTTTAAAGCAGATGGGAGTTTCCATTTTATTCATGCAGAAGATATAGCCAGAGTAGTCAAATATCTGATAGACAACCCCCAATATCAACCGCATCAATTGGTTTTAGGCAATGCACCAACGACAGTTGATCAAGCAGTAGAGGAATTTTGTCAAGCCTTAAATACAAAAATTTATTTTCGGATACCTCTCTCTTTGGCCTTAGCTAATTTCTTCATCTTTCTTTTTCGTCTTCAAATGGAACCTTGGGACCGTTTCTGTCTCAATTATCGCCATTTTACTTATCATCCAACAACCACACCAGCAACCTTTGGTTTAGTTAATTACTGTCCAACAGTTAAGGATCTTTTAAAAACTAGAGGTCTAGCTTAATACACACCCCTAACCCTTAATAAAAACCTTTTAACTTTTAGTAAGTCTTTGTCCCCTGGGGAATTTTCTACTCCACTGGATAGATCGATCCCCGTGGGACTAACTTGGGATAAAGCTATGTTAATATTCTCTGGAGTGAGACCGCCTGCAAGTAACCAAGGAAGAGGAGGAGAAAATGCTTGGAGAACTTGCCAGTTAATAGTCTGTCCACTTCCTCCTAATACCTGTGGATGATAGGCATCTAACAGAAGTGTATCTACTAAAGGATAATAGACCTCTAGAGTGTTGAGTGTTTCCCTATTTTGGATTCTGAAGGCTTTAATGATTTCTATTTGCGGTAATTCTTGTCTGAGTTGAAGACAAAATTCCCCACTTTCTTGACCATGTAATTGGACTCCTGTTAAATGACTGTAAGTAACTGTTTCAATGATTGTTTTTAAAGGACAATTAGCAAAGACTCCTAGAGAACTTACCCCTAGAGGAAGAGAATTAATTATCTCTTTGATCCCGGTAGGTGAAATATAGCGAGGAGACTCAGGTACAGAGATAAAACCTAGTGAAGAAATACCTAATTCTGTAATCGCTTTGGCTTGTTCTAATTTCGTAATACCACAGATTTTAATACGCATTTGTTAAGTATTTAAACAATTCTTTTTTGTTAAACTTCAAGAATTATAATGAAAATCATCATTATTAGAGAGATAAAAACCCAATGAATTTATTTTTAGCAACTGTCCCCACAACCGTAGCCTGGACCCCTGCCATAGGAATAGTAATGATACTGAGTAATATATTGGCCATTATAATTGGCTATTTTAGTATTCAAAAAACAGGTATTGGACCTAATTTACCAGTACCTCAGCTAGCAGCCAAAAAGAGCTTTGGCGTACCAGAATTACTAGCTACAGCTAGTCTAGGTCATATTTTAGGTGCAGGGTTCATTCTAGGACTTTCTAATGCAGGCCTCTTTTAAATTTACAGCAATTTGAGACCAGACAAGCTACAAAACTAGAGTGTACTAAAAAACACCCACTGGCAGAGCAGAAATGGTCTGGCGTTAAGAAGTAACAATACTGATTTACGTCAGATCTTTTGTAGGAGAGGATGAGATTCCTGCGGAAAATTAAGAAATGACCATCTTGTTAAAAAATTTATAGATCTAATCGATTCTTGGGAACTATAAATCTCAGGATCTCGTTAATATTTTAGTTAGTTGAGAAGATTTGTGATTACGCTAACTTTACTCCAGCCAAACAAAGAACTACCGATCCAACAATGGACATTTGAGGTAGTCGAAAAAATAAACATTGGGCGATCTTCGGAAAATGAAGTAGTGCTTTATAGCGCTGTTGTATCAAGAAAACATTTATCTATTATCAAAAATCCAAATGGAGAATGGATAATAAAGAGTGTCGGGACAAATGGAACCTATATTGAGGGAGAACCCATAATTCAAGTAGTAGCTTATGATGGAATGATTATGCGTTTAGCTGGTTCAGGTCCACAAATTCAAATTAACATTAAAAAAGATCCCAAAAGCCTGAACCGGACAATAGGTAAAATGATCAACCCCGACGATAAATTATCGACTTCAAGCGATACGCAACTAGAAAATACTTTAACCGAAGAAGAGAGTGAGAATTAACTGATCAACTTTTGAGAGAAGAAAAGGCCTCTAGAGTAATTTCTTGAATTTGCTCTATGGTAGGATGAGCGAGTTGGCTTTTGGCGCTCAACCATAAAAGATATTCTATATTACCAGCAGGTCCCCTCAAAGGGGAGAAGGTAAGTCCACAGTAAGACCAACCCACTAATCGCGCAACTTGACAGACTTGCTCAATAGCTGTAGCTTGTACATTAGGATCTCGCACAACACCTTTTTTACCAACTTTATCCCTGCCCACTTCAAATTGAGGTTTAACGAGAAGAACGACCTCTTGAGGTGGAACTAGAAGATTCCAGAGAGTAGGGAGAATTTTTTTTAAAGATATAAAAGATAAATCGACCACCCCAAAATTAGCTGGTGGTTCATCTCCATATAATGTACTGTAAGATAAGAAGCGTATGTTAGTTCTCTCAAGGAGAAGGACCCTAGGATCTTGACGTAAACTCCAAGCAACCTGTCCATATCCTACATCTATACCATAGACTTTTTGAGCTTTAGCTTGGAGGAGACAGTCTGTAAAACCTCCTGTAGAAATACCCCCATCTAGGCAAATGCGATTTTCAACATCTATTGGAAATAACTTTAAAGCTTTAGCTAGTTTTTCGCCCCCACGTGAAACATAAGGCGGCTGTTGTAAGACTTCTAGTTGGGCATCACTCTTAACCAAAGTGCCTGGTTTATCAATAACTTGCCCATTCACTTTAACCGCACCTGAGAGAATCAACTTTTGAGCTTGTTGACGGGAGGTAGAAAGATTTTGCTGAACCAGAAGGAGATCTAGACGTTCTTTAACTGTCAAGGGAATAGGGAATAGGCCATTATGTTACCTAGACATAGAAAAGGAGAGTCTTTTGAGGGACTCTCCAAAATTATCAGGGTGCATCTACTCTTATAAATATAGCACCTTAAATAGCAAAATTACAAAAAAAAGTAAATTTTATGTACCCAAATTTTGATCTACTATTTGACTGGTTAGTTTGGGATCAGCTTTACCTCCACTTTTTTTCATTACCTGTCCCACAAAAAAGCCTTTTAGACTAGTTTTCCCAGCGCGGTACTTTTCTAACTCATCTGGATGGGCAGCAATTACTTCTAGGACGATTTTTTCGATCGCTTGAGGATCGCTAATTTGCACCAATCCTTTTTTCTCAATGATTTCCTCAACTGCAGCACCAGTACTCAGTAACTCTGGTAGGATATCTTTACCAATCTTGTTACTGATCGTCCCTTTTTCAATCAAGAGCACCAATTGACCTAAATTGTTAGGTTTTAACAATATTTCCGTTATTCCTATCTTATTAGTATTGAGATAGGCGGCAATATCTTGGGTTACCCAGTTAGCGACTAATTTAGGGTTAGCACCACTTGATAAAGCGGCGTCAAAGTATTGGGCTACCTCTCTTTCTTCTGTTAATACTTTTGCATCATAAGCAGAAAGCCCTAACTCATTTTTATAACGCTGACGCTTTTGGGCGGGCAATTCAGGGATACTCTTAAGAGAAGTTTCTAAATATTCCTTACTGGTTATAAAAGGAGGTAAGTCAGGTTCAGGAAAATAGCGATAATCACTAGCTCCCTCTTTTGAGCGCATACTGATTGTCCTTTGACTGCCTTCTTCCCAGAGACGGGTTTCTTGGCGAATAGTCTCTCCCCGTTCTATCGCTTCTTTTTGTCGCTCTATCTCATATTCAATCGCTTTTTGAATAGCACTAAAGGAGTTCATATTTTTAATTTCTACCTTCGTGCCAAACTTACTAGTTCCTACTGGGCGGATAGAGATATTCACATCACAACGAAGGGAACCTTCTTGCATATTGCCATCGCCTATACCCAAATAACGCACTAAGCGGCGCAATTCTTGGGCATATTCAGCCGCTTCGGCCCCCGAACGCAGATCGGGTTCAGAAACTATTTCCAGTAAAGGCACTCCTGCCCTGTTATAATCTACTAGGGAGTGGGTTGACCCACTGAGACGGTCACTACCTGCATGGACTAATTTTCCTGCATCTTCCTCCATATGCAAACGGGTAATCCCGATGGTTTTACGAGTTACTTGACCTGTTTTTTTCTCCACTAACTCTATATCTAGATGTCCTTTTGTGACAATAGGTAGATCATATTGAGAGATTTGATAGTTTTTGGGCAGATCCGGGTAAAAATATTGTTTCCGGTCGAATTTACTGTATTTAGTAATTTCGGCATTGAGTGCTAGTCCTAATTTAACAGCACTTGCCAAAACTTCTTGATTGAGAACTGGTAAAACTCCAGGATAACCTAGGCAGATGGGACAGATGTTAGTATTCGGGGGGGAAGCAAACTCTGTCGAACACTTGCAGAATATTTTACTCTTGGTTGAAAGCTGACAATGAGTTTCTAAACCAATAATTGCTTCGTAGTCAGTTTTAATTGCTGCAACAGTGGTCATATTGACGTAGGACGCATAATATAGAATCTATTGTATCCTGTTTTTTTGACGAATCTAAGTAGTTAGGAATTATTATGAATGATCAAAACATAGTTTACAGTCAAAATCGTCAAACAATTTTGCAATTAATTGAACAAGCCCACTTTAGTAATTTAGATGATTTTAGTCTAGCCTCAGATATATCTATAGTTCAAATATATCGTATTCTGCGGGGACTGTCACCTAAAACTAATCTAGAAGTTTTTCTTAAGTTATCTCAATATTTACAAGTTCCTCTCAATCAACTAATAATTCTTTTTTATCCCAAGCAAGAACTATCTCCCATTCTTCTAGAACAATTAGAGAGTTTAAAAGATCCTGAGCAATTAAAAGTAAATTCTCAAGAAATTCATAATGAGATTAGCCGACTCCAAGAACAGTTAGCCAGTGAAACTAGTAATTTGCGGTTAGCACTCGAAGAGGAAAAAGAAAGCCATGCTAATGAGATTAGCCGACTCCAAGAACAGTTAACCAGTGAGATTATTAATTTACGGTTAGCACTCGAAGAAGCCCTAGATCAGAAGGAAGAAGCCCTAATTAACTCTCAAAATATACAGCAACAGTTAGAAACCCGTCGGGAAAAATTTAACTCAGATATTGCACAAATGCAGACTAGTTTTCTGGAGGCAAAAGAGAAAATTAAGTCTGAATATGAGCAGGCTTTAGCCCAAGAAAAAGAAAGCTTAAAACAGAACTATCTAGAGTTACAGTCTCAACTTGAGCAAGAAAAAGACAGAGTAAAACAGGAGGTACAAGATGCCACTTTACAGACTTTAGAATCTTTGTTGATTCAATTGCCCACTATTACAACAACCATTCGACAGAATCCTGATTTTCCGTCTGTCAAACTTTTACCCCTATTTAGACCTCTGCCGCAACTTTTAAAAGAGTGGGAAATAGAACCTATTGGCTTTGTAGGAGCTGAAGTTTTCTATGATTCAAAATATCATCAATTTCTCGAAGGCACAGCAGAAGAAGGCACAAGGGTCAAAATACGCTATATTGGTTACCAAAAAGGCGAGCGCATAATTTATAAAGCCAAAGTCAGTCTTTTCTAGAGGGTCTCTCCCATCAGGGAGAGACTATTCCTACTAACTAGCTTGTTCAACTAACGCCATTACATCACTACGACTCAGTTTATCTTTACCAAGAGCCAAAACTTCCAAAGTTCCATGAGCTAAAGCTAGGGGAATCTTACAGAAATTGAGTGCTGGTCCTTTTGGTAAAGATTGAGTATAGTAGTCAGCTAGCTGTAGATTCCTTCTGGCGTATTGGTGCATTTGCTTGGTAGTCCATCCTTGGGGAAAAAAGGTTACTCCACGTCTTTGATCTTCAGATTGGTTACGGAGGATATTTACCGCTTGTAAACCTCGTCCAAAACCAATAGCATGGCTGCGATTAGTTTGGGTTCCATCATACCAAGCCCATAAATCACTAAGAAGTAAACCTACTGCCCCGGCGACACTAAATGTATAGTGATTGAGGTCGGCTTCGGTTTGAATATCCCAGTTCTGTTCTGCCCAATAAGCCATACGGTCGGCCATAGCTGCTGTCGCATCCCAAATTCTGGGTGCAATGGTATCAGAAGCCAGAAGTGCCCATTCTCCTAAACGGAGGGACACTTCTGGCAAAATTTGGTCATAGATATCTAGTCCTCGGGAAAATTCCTGGGCTGAAATTCCCTTTACTCCCCCTTGCAGATTGATACTCATTTGGCGAAGAATTCTCGCTTTCGTTGAGTTATCTAGATCGGGGTGATCTTCTACTTCATCTATTGCCCTCATACAGAGATAGGCTGAAGCTACTGATTCTACCAGTCTAGGTGGCAGACGGCTGATCGGAATATAGAAAGTCCTACTTGTTTGTTGGAGCATTTCTAGGGCATTGTCACGCAAATTCATTCATTTAACTCCTCACACCCAATTATTACCCTTTTAACACCAATTTTAGACTTTTAGTATATTTAGCCTAAATAATTTGGGAATTGGGCGATCTTGTTTCACTTTAGTATATTTTAAATTGCTTGAAAAGCCACTAATATATTCAAGAAAAACTTAAATATATCTCTTCTAAGCCTTAATAACTGACGCTAAAAGGCTTTCTATGGTTTCTCTAAATTCATTACTGCCTTTGACTCCTTTTATCTCTTTGACTAATTCTCGATCTTGAAAAAATTGTACTGTAGGAGTTCCTATAACCTGCCCCATTTGAGCAATCTCTGGATCTGCTTCTATATCAATCTCCACAAAGTGAATTTTGTCTTGATATTCTTGAACGACTTTGTCCAGTATCGGTTTCAGAGCACGACAAGGTCCACAGGTTGGGGACACATACTTCACCATTAAAAGACGGTCACTTTTATGGAAAAGACGACGTAAGGCATAACCACCTAGATGACTAGTTTTTGCTATGTCAAATTCACTCTCAACTACGGGTGGTTTCTCTTTCTCTTCTTTGACTTCTTTACTTGTTTCGTTTTGCTGGTATTCCCGAATTAAGTTATGTTCTGAGAGCCAGCGTTCTGCAGATAAGGCCGCCATACAGCCTGTGCCTGCGGCGGTGATCGCTTGACGATATTGATGATCTTGTACATCTCCTGCGGCATAGACCCCTTCTAGAGAGGTTTCCACAGTACCTGGTTTAACCAATAGATAACCCACTGGATCGAGGTCTAATTGCCCTTGAAAGAGGCTGGTATTGGGTGTATGTCCGATGGCATAAAAGAGTCCTCTGACGGCTAATTCTCTCTTTTGCTGGGTTTTGCTGTCTAAGAGTTTCACTCCGGTCAAGAATTGCCCATCTCCAAAGACATCTAGAACCTCTGTATACCAATGAATGGTTATTTTAGCATTCTGCAAGACCCGTTCCTGCATAGCTTTACTAGCTCGCATTTCATCTCTTCTGACTATTAAATGGACTCTAGAACCATATTTAGTTAAGTACACTGCCTCTTCTGCTGCTGTATCTCCCCCCCCGATGACGGCTAGTTCTACTCCTTTAAAGAGGGGACTCGCTCCATCACAGATAGCACAAGCTGAGATCCCTTGATTCCAATATTGGGCTTCACTGGGTAATTCTAGACGTTTGGCTGTTGCTCCTGTCGCTATAATCACGCTATGGGTTTTTATTTCCCTTGAGGTAGAGGTAATTGTAAAAGGTCTTTGACTAAAATCTACAGCTATGACATCTTCTGTATAGCATTCTGTGCCCCAACGTTCTGCTTGTGCTTTCATTCTGACCATCAGTTCAGGTCCTGTAATGCCTTCAGGAAAGCCTGGAAAGTTCTCTACCTCTGTTGTGGTCATTAATTGACCTCCTGGAACCCCACCTGCTTTTAAACCCTCTATTAAGACTGGTTTTAAGTTCGCTCTCGCTGCATAGATAGCTGCTGTATATCCTGCCGGTCCTGAACCTATAATTACTACATTTTCTGTTGACATATTAAGTAAACTCATAACGACTACATCTTATAGTATAACAAAAACTGGGTAAGCTGAAAGGCTCTTAAGTTGCTTTTTTAAAAACATAAGTATTGCTTGCCTCGACTCCCGCTCAACCACTCCTGACTCCCTACAACTCGTTTCTTGCTTTAACAGAACCTATCCATTTCCCATCTAACCCATCGGTATTTTTGCCATTCTCATCCAGAAAATCTATGTGATCCGCTAAATAAAATTCAAGAGGATTAGTGACGTTTTCTTGCAAATAATTAATTACATATTCTCTTAAGTTTCTACTTTGTATTTTTGCTATGAAATGATTATCTGCACAAAAATTATCATCAGCATCGGCGATGTTTTGTTTAACTTCTATGGCTATTTTCTTAACTAATTCCATTTTATTTTCTATAGTTTCAATGGAAAAAACAGCATCATATAGCCGCTCTTCAAAGTCTTGCCGCTTACTTGTTTTGAAAGCATCTGGGGTGAAAGTATCACCCATGTTCCGAAAAGAAATACCCACAGGTTTTACAAAAATATCAATAGGGATATCTGCACGAATTCTATTCATTAATTGTGCCACTGAGTTAACAGGATTAATGTCATTGGTACCATGAATCACATAAAAAGCATGGTCAAAGTGATTGCCAGAAATATTCAGTCCGCTTTCAGCACTCGTAGTAAAAATTAGAGCATCTAATTCTTTAATTCTGATATAAGTATCGGGGTCTTCTAAAAAAACTAGCTGTGGATCTTTGTTAGAGGTTTTTCCATCGAGTCTAAACACTTTTAATCTGGGATTAAGACTAAGCATATAATCTAGACTTTCTGCCATTTTTTGGGAATCGGTACCAAACACTATCTTTTTACTATCTTTAACTGTCTCTGCTACTTTTCTTAAAATTGGTCTTATGTCTATAGTAGATGCCTGATTTTTCTCATATTTGTAGGTTCCTAAGTGTATATTTATCGGAGCTTTTTTCTCTACTTTAAAATCGTTTAAAATTTTATAAATAGCCTTATATGGGCATTTTATCCTAAACAAGTTTATATCTCTATCAGTGAGATTTCCATCAGTTAATATAACTTGTTTAGCCTTATTTATTACTTGCCAATATCTATCAACATTTTTGACTCTGTCAATTTTTACATGTGTTTGAGCGTGATAAAGGTGTTTGAGTATGGAGTTAATTTCATCAATAAAAATGATAGTTTTTATTTCGAGATTTATCTCTACCTTTCCAATTGAATCAACACAGAGGGCAACATGGTAATTATCGTTAATATCTTCATTGTCTAGCTCATTTAACATCTCAAATTTTACAGAACTTCCTAGAGCTTTTAAAGCTATATTGAGATCACTAATTGTCTGTTGCAGCAGGGAGTTTCTGTAGCCCAAAAAGATAATTTTGTAATGAGAAAACTCAGCCCAATTAGACAAGATATACCTGACAATTTCTCTAGTTTTACCGGTACCTAATCCTGATTTAATCGCAATTATTCCATCAATACTCTCTAAAATATTTTCTACAAAAGGACTGGTGATAGTTTGGTCTGGTGTGAATTTTTCTAAATCTTTGATGACTTGTTTATTTTTAGCTTTTTCAAAGAACTCGCTGGGGTAAATTTCTTTAGCAGTGAGAATTTCTGCTTCAGATACCTCATCACAATCATTGGCTTTTTTGGAAGATTGTCCCCACCAAAGGATTAGAACTACTAAGTCTAAAGACTCTAAAAACTTTACCTGTTTCTTGAGTCTTTGAATAACCGCAGGATTAAACACATCGCCTGCATCTACAGCGAGACGAATAATTAATTTCTCATTTTGGTAAAAATTGTGTTCTATTCCCTTCTGAGTCTTTTTCTTCTGGTCCTTGAAACTATCAATTAACTCGTCAATAATTTCTTGATATTTGTTAAGAGCTTGCTTAACTTGATTGGGAGATTTTGAAAAATATCCCCCACTAGCTCCTAGAAAATAATGACCCCATCTTTGAGCTGCGACAAGAGGTTTTAATGTGCCTTCACTAAACACAAGCCAAGGGAAGTCCTTGAGTCGAGCAGGTTCTATTACTGCTATTGGTAATTCTTTGCTGTTCTCAACGTTGAGATGAGATGAATACCTACTCTTGAGCCATTTGTATTTTTGTTCGATCTTCGGATCGTTATCCCTGATCTGAAACCCTAGAACATCTCCAGTAAAATCGTTCCAAATTGGGACTAGAAATCCATCCTTAACTAACGTTGACAAATATTTTTGACGTTCTCTATTTATTGCTATACCTGGCAGGTTAGTAGAAACATCACTATGTACGAGTTGATGTTCTCTGATTGACCTAAACCCTCTTTTCTCAATCTCGGAGTCTGATAGCCCACGTTTTTTTAGTCTTTCGAGATCAGCCTTGGCTAAATCTAGTCCATCTAGTAGTTTTTTCGCCTCTAGTGAGCGTTGCGATCTGGTTAAAGGCGACAGTTCATCTAAAGCTTTTTGATCTTCTATAGCTTCTCTTTCAGCTTTCTGCTTGGTCCAAGACTCTCTGTCAAAATCTATATTGGTCTTTTTGCGCCTAGGTACATAAACCCAAAAGTGAGAACTACTCAACGTATGAAAGCCGTTTTTGACAGAGGGTACCCAGCGACTATCATTCGGCTCTTGCTGTAACCGGCAATGAACTGTACTGTCAATTTGTACACAATCTCTTTTCTTGCTAGTTCCGCCACAGATCGGGCAGTTACCCCCTAACTTGACAGGCTTACTCATATCTAGTGTCAGAAAGCAGTAACGTACCCTTTAGATGATACTAAATGGTTTCTCTAGAATCAGTATATATGAGACGTACTTGAATTATAACATAAGGCTAGAATAAAACTAAAATACTAAAAAATAGGAGAATCTTTGTAAACTCTCCAGCTAATAATCTACAACTATTTAAACTTCCTAATTAACCGAAGAAGAAACGCTCTTTAGTATTTTTGTAGACGCCTGCCAAGATATACTGCGCCCATAAAACCGAGACTCAATAAACCACCTAAACCTATACTTGGCTCAGGTACAACTGCAGTAGCAGGAACAAAAGTTAAATCATCTGCCACCCAACCACCAGTATATGAACTAGTAGCAACACCGCTAATCGTATAACCTGTAATACCTACTAAATTTAAAAAATTACTAGTGTCTAGCAGAACTGGGTCACTAGCTAAGTAGCCACCATATCCTGAAGTAGGTGAAGAAGTCAAAATATTGGGAGGGATGTTTATTGTATCTGATGCTAGTGTTACTCCACCTGCGCCTAAAGCTGTGACTGTGACGGAAGTAACCCCACCATCAACATCATAACCATAGTATGCTGTATTACCAAACCAAGCTGAGGTTAATACTTGGGTAGTTGTTAGCGTAACATTAGACATCTCCAAAAAACTAGAATTTATGCTGAGCAAAGCATTGAGCCACTCGCTTATTGATAGTTATATTGTACGTACTTAATGATAGATTAAGAGTTACAAGCTCCTAATGCCTCTTTTGGTACA
>Ga0209085_1000247_pt1 | contig 40941 bp, 40 predicted proteins | sample C_131016_EF_Meta_FD_187310 | JGI IMG/M metagenome (GOLD analysis project Ga0209085, IMG submission 187310) | Freshwater microbial communities from Lake Croche, Canada to study carbon cycling - C_131016_EF_MetaG (SPAdes) (version 2) | ecosystem: Environmental > Aquatic > Freshwater > Lake...
TTGTATCTACACTAACTGCTTTTAATTCAGCCAATTCACCTATGCTGATGAGCCTATCCATCTCTTACCCATATTTTCTATTTTAATTATCGGTAAATCTAGGTATTATGGCAACTGCGAACAACCCTTAACCGTTCAGACAACCATTTTAGCGCCAGGAATCAAGTCTAGCATACACAATCACGGAACTTGGGGAGTAATCGCCATTTTGCAAGGACAAGAAAAAAACACCTTCTGGAAACGTCTTTCTAATAATACTTCTGAACGCAAAATAATTCCCGTTGCTGAGCGGATCTTGTTACCGGGAGATGTAATCAGTTTTACAGCCAATGCGATTCACTGCATAGAAGCCCTAGGAGATGAACCCTTAATTACCTTCAATATCTATGGTGAAACTCATCATAAAACTAGGTTTGAGTTTGATCCTGAAACAGAAACAGCATGGAATTACTAATAAGCTCAGAGGATCTCAATCCTTGGCACAATTTACAATATGAAGCCGCCCTTGAATCTCTAGGAGTCGATTTTTATCAATGTTACAGCGTCCCCTTAGTGCGGTTATTTCCCCTAGGGAAATGGAAACAGCTTTAGATAATTTTTGGGATGATTATCGCCAGGCGCATTCTCAACAAATGCTCAATAAGTTAGGCTTTAGTTATTTACCGTCTCAAGAAGCTGAAGAAATTATCAGTCTAACTCTACAATTTTTGGTCTCATCTCGCCTTAACTACCATCAATTTTTTAGAGAAATCTCTGGAAAATTTTCCCCTCAGTGGAGAGAGGATGCTCAAATAATTTTTTCTGATTTAATGCCACTAATTTTGCATAAAGAAAGTCTAAATTTAGCATCTTGGTGTAAATTCTATCATTATCTTCTAGTCCAGAAACCTGAAACAGAGCTAGTCGAAATTTCTCAAAGACTTACAGCAAATGTAAATCTATTAAGCCACAACTTAAAAACCAAAACCCATGCGGTGCTTCCGCCCCGCTCCCTGGTTAAGCAAGCTTATCTGGTCTCAAATTGCTGTAAACAATATAATTCCGATGTTGTCATTCTAGACGCATATATTGCGAGAATTTGGGATAATATTAATGAGCATAATAATTGGGATCTTTTTAAGACAATCTTACAACAAATTCAATAGAGCCTGCTGTTCGCCCATTAAACGGGGACTTGAGATTTTGTACTAAAGCCAAATCACTTTAAATTAAAGACGATAAATGCCTTGTAGCAAACCGCAACAAACACCAGTCAGAAAATCTAAATCTAGTGTTTCCATACAATCACTGACTTTATGATAGTGTGGGTTTCGTAAAAAAGCAGTATCAGTAATCATCACTGCCGGGTAGCCTCTATCCCAAAAGGGACTATGATCGCTCATGCGAGTATAAGGAACCTTTGAACCTTTGATGCCTGTAAATAGCCATTTACAAGGTATCTCAGCTTGACGAAAATTTCTACTCATGCCAATTAAATCTGGCAAGGTTAACCAATTACCAACTAGAGCAATAAAATTTCCTTTATTTGGATAGAAGTATTTTAGTGGAAAAGGATATTTTTGTGAGCCAATATTTTTATCACAATAACCTAGCATTTCCAAAGAAATCATTAGACGTAAAGGTTGCTGTTGTTGTTTGAGTTCAGCCGCATATTCTTTGCTCCCTACAAGTCCATATTCTTCTAGATCGAAGGCAACAAGTCTGACTGGATACTTTAACTTTTGAGATGAAGTTAATAATCTGGATAATTCTAGTAATACTGCTACTCCTGTGGCATTATCATCTGCGCCTGGTGAGCCTGGAACCGCATCATAATGAGCACCTATTAAGATGAGAGAGTTTTGCTGTTTGCCGCTTAAATTACTAGTTGGTATATTCAGAATTAAATTTTCATGCTGATGGCCATTGAACTGAAATTGATGACTGGCTACTGTTCCATATTTACTTAATTCTTGACGAATATATTCCCGAACATAGAAATGTCCTTCTGTGGCTAGGTAAGGATCTCGCTCACGTATTAGGTGTGTTAAATGGTTTTGTAAATTGTTCTTTAAATTCATTGATAATACTTATTAACTGATCTCATTCAACCATTGATTGAGGAGTTGTTCAGCTTCATCTCTGGTGGTAAATTTGAGATTAACAAGCTGGGCAAAAAATTTAAAATTAGAATCTTGGAGATATTGAGGGTTAATGATCCCTTGGGTAAAACCAACCATGATAAAGCTAAAGTCAGTAGGATTAATCCATAGTTCTATTGTTTCATCTAGCATACGAGCAGCAGCCAGAAAATCTATTAACTTCTGTTTTCTTTGATCAGATAAAGTCATTTGATACCTTTGTTAGATTATTTAATCTCTTCTTAGCTTATCTTAGAAAAGAAAGGCAATATCCATCTAATTAATTTGGAGTCAACCATGAATAATCAAGCCAAAATTTTAGCTTTTGCTGGAATGACTAGTTCAAATTCATTAAACAAGAAATTGGTTAAAATTGCTGCTCAAGGTGCTCAAATAGCGGGCGGGGAAGTTACCTATTTAGATTTACAGCAATTTGAGAGCAAATACAACACAAAACCAGGGGTCGGGGCGCAAGCCCCGCATGGTTGAGCGCATTTTATCTGGGCTTCATTTGTTGAGAATTTGCTGTACAGCAAATGTAAATCTCGTTACGCCACAATTCAAAAACCAAAACCCGTGCGGGGCTCTGTACCGGTTCCTTGGGTTTGTGGCTTATCTGGTCTCAAAGTGCTCTAAGAGATTTACCAAACTATTTTAGGGTGACGGAGAGGAGAGGATTCGAACCTCCGGAGGCTTGCACCTCTTCCGATTTCAAGTCGGACGCAATAGACCACTCTACCACCTCTCCAAAGGAGTGAAATATTATTCTATCCTAGAATGGGTGCTTTTGTGGAGAGGATCTCTTCCTTAATTTTCTGAAAATTCTCATCTAGCCAAATCAGAGAGATTTCTAAAACTTCGCCTTGGCTATAAGTAACTAAAGTAAAGTTGCGTATTTTGGAATTTTTGTTCTGAATAATACGAGGAACAGAGGCTGCATTGAGGTAAATAGTCCCATAGGCATCAGTGGCAATTTTTTGGCGAGAATATTGCTTTGTATAGGACAGAGCATGGTGCATATGCCCAAAGACGACTAGAGGGATTCTTTTGGCTTCTCTGGTTCGGATTATTTCAATAGCTTCTGTTAAATCTCGGTCACCAAAATCTCCACCACCTGATCCCCAGTCTTTACCACAGATGGAGTAAGGATGAGTACCTAGTCCATAGGGAGCATTATGAGCTAATAAAATGAGATCATTATAGGTTGTGCTTCTAGCTTCCGAGACTATTCTAGTAGTAGATTCGGCAAAACCACTTACCTGATAGAGTTCTTTGAAGAACTCTTTATTTTTCCATTCCATGCCGCCCCAAGAAAAGGGGCGACCGCCGACCACTGATATTTCTAGATCCTGAAAGTCTAATTTACTATAACCCACATGACTAGAGCCGAGAAAATCTAATTGTTTTTGGAAGCGATTATCTAGAGAAGGGTCATAGGGGCGGTGTTTCCTGCCCCATTCTGAGGCAGTATACCAAGCATCGTGATTGCCTAGAACGACTGCCTTTTTCAGAGGTAGTTCAGAGACTTTTTGGATAATTTCGACTGATTCATTGCCAAAATCTCCAACAAAGAGAACCAAGTCTACTCCTAAATATATGAGTGCTTGTTGATCTTGTTCTTCCCATTGATCATGGACATCCCCAACAACAGCTATTTTACAAGACTGTTCTTTCATCTGATACTGCCTACTAGCACTCCTTCACTTCCTTCAATATCTCTAAATAGTATAGTACTGAGATAGCGTTCGCCAAAGGATGGCTGAATCATCACAATAATTTTTCCCTCGTTTTCTGGTCTTTTAGCTACTTTCAAGGCAGCATAGAGTGCCGCTCCTGCGGATATTCCTGATAGTATGCCTTCCTCTTTGGCTAGACGACGACTGTAGATTACGGACTGTTCGTCACTGACGGTAATTACTTCATCTATTAATTCTGTGCGTAATACATCGGGGACAAAGCCTGCGCCAATCCCCTGTATTTTGTGGGGTCCTGGTTTACCGCCTGAGAGGACGGGGCTATTTTGCGGCTCTACGGCAATAGCAGAAAAGCTAGTTTTGCGCGACTTGATTACTTCTGCTATCCCTGTAATTGTGCCACCTGTACCTACTCCTGCTATTAAGATGTCAACTTTCCCATCTGTATCTTGCCAAATTTCCTCGGCTGTGGTTTCGCGGTGAATTTTGGGGTTAGCTTGGTTGCGAAACTGTTGCAAGATATAGGCATGAGGTATGCTTTCCTTGATTTCTTCGGCTTTGCGGATTGCGCCACTCATTCCTTCTACGCCTGGGGTTAAACATAATTCTGCCCCGTAAGCTCTTAAGAGTGAGCGCCTTTCTATACTCATGGTGTCGGGCATAGTCAGGATGAGACGGTAGCCTTTGGCGGCTGCTACCATAGCTAAAGCGATCCCTGTATTCCCTGATGTGGGTTCTACCAGAATTGTTTGACCTGGTGTGATTAATCCTTCTTCTTCTGCCGCTGCGATCATACTCGCTCCTATCCTGTCCTTGACCGAAGATGATGGGTTCATGCTTTCTAGCTTGACTAGGATTGTAGCTAGAGCCCCTTCGGCTTGGGGTATGCGATTAAGACGTACTAGTGGAGTTTTACCGATAACTTCTGCAATATTTTTGGCAACGCGCATAGGTTTATTTTATTTAGTTATATTTTAGTTGTTGGAGGAGACGTTCTATATCAAAATATTGCTCCATTAGTTCTTGTACGCAATTCCTTTTGATATCTTCTTGGAGGCGAACTTTGCCGAAGGTCTGTTCAATGATTTCGATAGTTGTTAGAGTGTCTAAATTGACTGCCAACACTGGCACCTCTAGATCTTCGGCACGACTGAGTAAAATTGGATCAGGTGGGGTTGTTCCCGTCAAAATTAGGCAACTGGTGGAGGTTTCTAATGCTGCAAAGTGGAGGTCTGTGCGATCACTTCCTGTCACCACGGCTTTGTTCCTCCGCTTCCTAAAGTATTCTAGCGCTGCATTGACATTCATGGCACCAATCATCAGACTTTCTACCATCAGATCTAGACGATCGGGACGACAGAGAATGCGGGCTTTTAGTTGCTTGGTTATTTCTCGCACGCTGGTACTTGCTAAGAGGGCGTTCTGGGGAAGTATTCCTAAAACTGGTATTCCTTGTTCTGCTAAATAGGGTTTTACTGTAGATTGTATTAATTGAATCTGTTCAGGTATTATATTGTTTAAGACAATCCCTATTAAGCGGTCTCCTAATTCTCGTTTAGCCTTCAGGAGACTGTCAATAGAGGGAGGAAATTGACCTTTGACTACTAGAAGAACAGAAGCTCCTATTTTTTCGGCCATTTCTGCCAGCGATAAACTAAAGAGAGTTCCTTCATCTAGACTTCCAAGTCCTTCTATCAGGAGGATTTCTCCTTCTATTGATTGCAGATAGGGTACTAGTTCTGCTAAATAGTCTTTAGTGTCTTGATGCTGTAGTCTTTTGCTGATTGTTTCAGAGGAGAGATATATTAGGGGCAAGGGCAGCTTTGCGGCTGAGAGTCTTAAAACTTCCGCCATTAAACTGACATCGGCGTCTGCGGTTTGCTCATTATCAAAATAAGTGCCTATTGGTTTAACATAGGCTACATCTAGGTTTTTTGACTTTAATTGATGCGCCATTCCCACAATCACACCCGTCTTTCCACTATAGGGTTCTATTGACCCAATCAGTAAATATTTAGCAGATTGTACCACTTTTCTTTGTCCTCACTCTTCAAATTTTAATAGCTTACGATAGAATTTTTGGGGGAAGTCTATCACTCCTCTGTCTTTGCTTATCTTCATTACATCAATCAAATAGTCTATAAACTCCGAGTTCATCAGAGTTGTTTCGTAACTCAAGTCTGCTTGTCCATCAAACTGAATCCGACAACGTGTTAACTCTGATGGGAGATTTGACACATACCAAGAGGTAACAAATGGTACCCCCTCGCCCCCTTCGATATACCTTTGTCCCTCTAGGTTTCCTCTTTTATATAGACTCAAGGCATAGGGGAGAAAACTCTGCCGATCTTTTGGATAGTATGGTGTATAAACTATCACGTCCTCTTTTTTAGCGGGTTCTAATTTTCCGAAGAGTGACATATTTACAGTCTTTGTTCATTTTTAATTCTTATCATACCTTAATTTTAGCTAAGCTAGTAAGCTAAAACGCTTTTTTAGCAAGACACACTTTAAGCTAGAGGAACCTTAAATTACGCATTTGAGACGTGGGCGTGGGTGTAGCCGCCCGCAGGGAAGCCGCCCGAGGGGTGGCAATAGGCATAGGCATAAAAAAATTCTATTATGCCCAAGAAAGGGACTTTTAGCCTAACAGGGGGGAATATCCACTTACCCTATTATTCCTAATTCTTGCAAAACTAGTACGGATACTTTCTGTTTAGCTTCTTTTTTACTAATTGCTTGATAGGTTTTATGTATTTGTTTACCTGCTTGGGCATGGACTAGACATTCACATTCCCATTCATTTCCTTTAACTGTAAATTTATATTGAGGTGGAGTTAACTTGGCTTTCATCAGGTAATCGTTTAAGTTCCCAATAGGATTGTCTATTTCTGGTAATTCTAGAGATTGAGATGATTTTTCTTGGCTTGGTAATTTTATTTGATTTACCCCTACTAGTTCCCCTTGAAAATAGGCAACTAACCAGGCAAAAGATGCTTTGTGTTTAGCTGTTAATTTACTGCTGTCTAAGCCTGGGTTAATAGTGGTTTTTTCCTCAAATACTGTCCAGACCGCATAATTTTGTTCAGCAATCTTCTCCTCTATAAATCTCAGTTCTCCGGGGGTAGTTTGAGCAGCTATCTGTAAATATTGACTAGTTAAGTTTAGGTGAGTTTCTAGGTATTTCAAGAGAGGTTCAACAATTGTTTGTTTTTCGGGATAGTCAAAAAATGTCAAGTAATAATAGTCAATTGGTTTTAATTTATTACTCTTCAGTCTTTGAATGACTTCTTGAGAAATATTACTTAAATTTCTTTTTTGTGATGCAACTTTTAGGATGTCAGAAAATTCTTTATCCGAAAATTTTTCCCATTCTGTATTACTACAAACCATTTTAGTTAATTTCCGCTCATTTTGCTGACTAAAATACTCTTCTTTAGCTACCTTCATCTCCTGCTTATGTTTATTAATTCTGTCAGCTATTTCTTGAAGTTCAGCTACAGAATAGGGAGAATCTTTTTGGCCAATCAAGACTGCTTTAATTATCCGATGATTGATATAGTCAGCTAAACGTCTAATGGGACTAGTAAAATGTGTATAGGCAGGTAAAGCCAAAGCAAAATGTCCAAGGACAAAAGGTGCATATTCAGCTGCATTTAACCAACTCTGTAGGTTTTTGCGAATTAACTCAGGTAACCCGAGAGAAAGTAAACTATCGAGCATAATTTTCTTCTCAGGTGCAATATTTGAAGCTTTCTGATTGCGATAAAGTATAGGTATTTGGTGTTCTTGAGCTAAATTAGCAATAGCCCGATTAGCTAAGACCATAAATTCTTGAATTATCTGCTGACTTTTATAGGTTATTACCTCAATAGAACCATCTTCATTGAGGTAGAGTCCAGCACAATAAGTTCCGCCAAAGGCACCTTGAGAAGAGCGAGAATAATTCAATTTTTGTGCCCAAGTTTCACAGTATCTCAAGAGAGCAAAGTAGGGAGAAGACGGGTCAGTTAAAGCTTTATCAGCTTCATTATAGTTAAATTGTTTAAGATTACTTAAAAAGCTCAATTCTAGTTTGGTATCTTCAATTTCACCCCCCGCATTAACTAGTATATCTATAGAAATAGTTGGTCTAGGTTGATTTTCTAAAAGACTGAGACGATTTTCTGAGAGAATCTGGGGCAACATGGGGTCGTTACCATTTTTAAAATAAAGGGTTTCTATCCGCTCTAGGACCATCTTATCTAGAGGGGTATTAGGTAAAATTAAAGCAGTGGGATCAGCAATATGTACCGAGATGAGGGCATTTTCTTGTTGAGGTTCAATCCAAATCGCATCATCAAGGTCTAAAGAAGTCTCTCCATCAATAGTAATGCCCTTGACAGGCTTTCTTGGACCTTCGGGAATAAAAGTTAAAATTTCTGCTTGCCCAAGAACAGGAGCAGTAAAAGGGTTACGTTTCATAAGTCTAATAGTGTTGAGGTCTCTGTAAATTCAAAAAGCGAGTATATTCAGATTGAAACAAGAGTTTAACTATTCCTGTAGGACCATTGCGATGTTTAGCAATGTTAATCTCGGCAATACCTCGCTCATGTGAATCTGGATGATAATATTCATCTCTATATATCATTAACACAACATCAGCATCCTGTTCTATTGAACCACTTTCCCTGAGATCTGAAAGCATAGGTCTTTTATTGGTACGAGATTCAACGGCGCGACTTAACTGAGATAAAGCGAGAACTGGCGCTTTAACCTCTCTGGCTAAGGCTTTGAGAGATCGAGTAATACGAGATAGTTCTTGTACGCGATTTTCAGTATTACCTCCTTCCATGAGTTGGAGATAATCAATTAATACTAAGCCAATTTTGCCGCCTTGTTCACTTTGGAGGCGACGAACTTGGGAACGAATCTGCATAACTGTAGTGTTAGCTGTATCATCAATATGAATAGGTAAAGCCGAAAGATTGACCATAGCTAAAGTGAGGGGATCTAGCTCATTTTGACTCAAACGTCCTGAACGGAGACGGTTTCCTTCTATACCTGCTTCACTAGCTAACAAACGCATAGCTAACTGTTCTTTGGACATTTCTAAACTAAAAATAGCCACAGGGAGTCGATGTATTCTAGCAATATTAGCCGCAATACTCAGTCCAAGTGCGGTTTTACCCATAGAAGGTCTGGCAGCTAAAATAATCAAGTCAGAACGCTGAAAACCACTCATCATAGCATCTAGATCATAAAATTCGCTATTAAGTCCTGGTAAAGCGATTTGTTGATGTAGTGCTTCTATATTATTAAAAGTATCTGCTAAAGTTTCGGCAATGGGTACGAGACCTTGTTGGGGGCGTTTTTGGGTGAGGCGAAAGATTTTTTGTTCGGATTCATCAAGTACAATCTCTAAGTCTTTAGTGGTATCATAACTCAACTCAGTAATCTCCTGAGCCGCTTTAATTAACTGACGACGCAGATACTTGTCCATCACTAGACTAGCATAACGGTCAATATTAATAGCTGATATTGTCCGATCTACTAAACTAGCTAACTTGCTAGTTCCCCCTATTCCTTCTAAAAGATGGTGATCAGATAACCAGACAGTCACAGTCATCAGGTCAGTGGGTTTTCCTTCTGTATGAAGTGTTCGGGCTGCTTGATAGATATCTCTGTGTGACTTAACATAAAAAGCTGCCACTTCGAGGGTATCTGCGACCCGCGAGATGGCTTCTGGATCAAGTAGAATGCCTCCTAAAATTGATTCTTCTGCTTCTATATTTTGTGGGGGAATTGTTTGATTAACTACCATATTATATAGTGTATAGTTAATAGTTAATAGTTAATAGTTTTAACTATACACTATACACTATTAACTATCAAAGGTTATTTAAACTTCAGAAAAATAGACTTTAGACTTGACTGGATCAGGAACCATTGTCTTGTCTCCTTCTTGCCAACCTGCAGGACATACTTCATCGGGGTGACTTTGTACGTATTGCAGGGCTTTTAAGGTGCGTAATGTTTCATCCACACTTCTACCAAATGAAAGGTTATTAATAGTAGCGTGTTGAACTATCCCTTCTTTATCAATAATAAAGAGACCACGTAAAGCTACTCCTGCTTCAGTATCCAATACATTGTAAGCAGCGCTGATCTCCCGTTTGAGATCTGATACTAGTGGATAGGCTATCTCTCCTAGTCCTCCATTTTTGCGCTCTGTCTGTACCCACGCTAAGTGGGAAAACTGACTGTCTATTGAAACACCTAGAACTTCTGTATTGAGGTGAGTGAATTCTGCATAGCGTTCACTAAAAGCAATGATTTCTGTGGGGCAGACAAAGGTAAAGTCTAGTGGGTAGAAGAAAAGAACGACGTACTTCCCTCTATACTCAGAGAGTTTGATCGCTTTAAATTCTTGGTTGACAACTGCATCAGCGCTAAAGTCTGGGGCTGCTTGACCAACTCTTAGAGAGCCTTGAGAAGGACTGGACATATTAATATCTCCTTGGGGTAATTTTTAGCTAAACATTTACAATCTGTAATAAAGATATCATAGATGAATTTACTTAGACATAAAAAAAAAGAGGGTCAGTCCCTCTTTAAATATAGTTAAGCTTCTTTGGCTATTTCCACTACTTTGTTAAAAGCCTGCGGATCTAGAATGGCTAGTTGAGCGAGCATTTTGCGATTTAATTCAATACCTGCTGCTTTCAGTTTTCCCGTCAGTTGACTGTAACTGATTCCCTGTTGACGGGCTGCAGCATTAATTCTGGTAATCCAAAGGCGACGAAAATCTCCTTTTTTCTTGCGGCGATCTCGGTAAGCGTTACGCAGGGCTTTCATTACCTGCTGGTTAGCTGTGCGGAAGATTGTCGAGTGAGACCCTCTAAAGCCTTTCGCTAGTTTGAGAACTTTATTACGACGTTTGCGGGCTACATTGCCGCGTTTTACTCTGGTCATGTCTTTTTTTTATGATAAATTTTCCACGTTTATAAATAAGGCAGCATCTTACGGACTGCTTCTTCATCTCTTTCATTTACTACCACTAACCCAGTTAAACGGTTTTTCCGTTCAGAGGTTTTATGGGCTAAGAGGTGACTTTTAAAAGCTTTACGGCGGAGAATTTTCCCACTTCCGGTAGCGCGAAAGCGCTTAGCCGCAGCTTTGCGAGTTTTTAGTTTAGGCATTGAATTTTTTTGCTTCAATTATGGCACAATTGACCATCTTACCATGATTTAAAGAGATTATACAACTAAGCTCAAAAGTATTTTTTTAGGTAATAGGTTGATCTGATGGGAACGCACTTAAATGATATATTCTAAAAAACTCTCTGTCCTCTGATTTTTCTAGCGGAAGCAGGCAACTATATGAATCTTCCTCGTAAACGTTTTGGGCAACATTGGTTAAAATCTGAGTCTATATTAGCTCAGATAGTTGCAGCTGCGGAGTTACAATCAACAGATCATATTTTAGAAATCGGTCCTGGAACTGGCATATTAACCCGGCGTCTTCTCCAGAAAGTAGAAAAAGTAGTAGCAGTAGAAATTGATCGAGATCTCTGTGCTAAATTGACACTAACTCTGGGTAAATTGGCGAACTTTTTACTTATAGAAGGGGATATCCTCAGTCTAAATCTAGAAAGTCAATTACCTCTCAATAAAGTAGTAGCTAATATTCCCTACAATATCACAGGACCAATTTTAGAAAAGCTATTAGGGAAAATAGGAGAACCTAACCCCGAGCCTTATCAGTCTATTGTCTTATTATTGCAAAAGGAAGTAGCAGAACGCATCACAGCTACGCCCGGAAGTAAAGCTTATGGTGGGTTATCTGTCAGGTTACAGTATCTAGCTAAATGTGAGTGGATAACTGATGTACCGAGTAGCGCCTTTGATCCTCCCCCCAAAGTAGACTCTGCTGTAATTAGATTACATCCTGAACTTCCTGAGCAAAAAGCCAATAACCCTAAACAGTTAGAAACGTTAGTTAAATTAGGTTTTGCTAGTCGTCGGAAAATGCTACGCAATAATCTAAAAAGTTACCTAGATACTGCCAAAATAGACCAAATTCTGGAACAATTAGAAATTAAGCCACAAGTTAGAGCAGAAGAATTGAGTTTAGAACAGTGGATTAATTTGAGTAATTTAATCTAGGTAACGTAGACACATTAGGTTGCTGCGTTAAAAGATACCCCTTCGGAAGTCCAACTGCTTGAGAGTCCAGCTATTTCTTGTGCATTGGCTGTAAAGAGATGTTGACCAGTGCTGGCGTTGAAAAAACGATAGACAGGAGAGTCAAAAATAGAGGTAGCAGGAAAAGCATAAAAGGCGATTCCTTCGTAATTGTAATCTGAATTAGGGCTCATTAAGCTATCTGCTTCAGATTGATCGGCTGTGAAGAAATGGTCAGCAGTAGTAGGATTATAAAAACGCTCAATGGGTATAAGTTCTGTTGCATCGGTAAGAGAAGCACCAAAAGCTGGTCCTTCATAGGAATAACCAAAAGAAGGATTATTGATTAATAAATCTCTTTCAGAAGTGTTGGCCGTGTAAAAATGTTCATTACTAGCGGCATCATAAAAACGATAAACAGGGTCTATGGTAAGAGGCGAGTTGTTTGGTTGTTGAACAGAGACTGTAAAACTCTCGTTGACGGTTTGATCGAATAGATTGGTGGCTTGGACGGTAATATTTGCACTGCCCGTTTGGTCAGGGGCGTAGCTTAGTACTAATTGATCGTTATTAATCGTGGGGGTGACTAAGGTAGGATCAGTGTTACCAACAATAGAAAAGGTCAGACTTGGTTCTTGGCTATAGGTAATGCTACTGAAACGAATAAAGTTGTCATCAGGAATAGTACCAGAACTAGCGGGGGCTTGGGTCAGAGGTACATTAGTAAATGGGCTACTTGTATTTCCGCCACTGAGATCATAAGTTTGTACGGCAGCGACCGCATTCATGGTCGCTAAGTCAGCCTGAGATTGTACTTGACCAAAGACAGTAAAACTTTGGCTATTCAGACTACTAGAATTATCCACTAAGTTAAAAAACCATTGATCCGTGGCACTGTTGGGATCACTTCCTGATAGTGCCATAGCAATTGTTCCCTCAACATTCGAGCGCTGAGAACTATATTCATTCTGCACAGGAAAATTAGTGGGAATTGTTGTTAGCGTAGAATTGTTGTAGATATATCCTCCTCCCTGAACAATAAAGCCTGGAACGGAACGGTGAATAATTGTATTGGTATAACTGTCGCTGTTAACATAATTTTCAAAATTTTGTACTGTCAACGGTGCTCCGTCAGTATACTGATCGAAAAGGACAACATTGATTAGTCCATCGCCGATAGTTCCATTAGATGTACTGGCTAAGTTAAAATGAGCAACTAGACCCGAGCTCAAGAGGTCATCGAAATAGTTACTCAAATTTATAGTATTACTTGTTGCGTTGACATTAACTGTGAGATTATTGAGCGGGCTGCTAATGATACTATCAACAGGATTGTTAATCATAGTAGTGTTGTTGGTTGTCGTATTACTCATAATTGTTCAAAGGATTTAATTTTTGACCTCCTTAATTTTCTTTATCAACAGTCCCATTTGTCAAGGGGGTTGTCTCTTGGGTGGGTTGAGAATATGTCATTATAACGTGATTTTGTTGAAGAGGAATAGCCCCAAGGGAAACTCGTTCTTTTTGAAATCTTTCTATTATCATTCGATTTAAAGTAGCAACAGTCTTAGCATTATTTTCTTTTTGTGTCCAGGCGATAAGATTAATTGTGGCGTAATAGCTTTCAATTTTTGATATAGAAATTTTTGGCGCTGGAGCTAATAAAACGTCAGGATCTGATTTAGCTATTTCTAGCAACAGTTTCTCGTTCACAGAAATGTCTTGTTTTAGAGCTATTTGTAATTGTATTTTAAATACGCAATTTTTTCTTAGTATAATTTATAATAATATTATGCCAAACATCATTATTCGGAACAATTATTTTCTCCCCGTCGACTCCTTTAAGCTTAGTATTTGCTAAAGTAATTGCTTCAACATGTCCGCTAATATTATTGATTTGCTTTTGCCTTTCCTACTTTAGTACTCGTTTCACTTGCTGTTGGCTGACTAGGATCAGTTTTATCAGCACGCACTGAGGGAGAAAACCAAACAGAACAAACTACCAATAAACCCAGTAATTGCTATTCTCCGAAAACGATTTCCCATTTTTTCCTCAAAAATTAATAGTTTTATAGAAAAAACGTATTAATATAATTATAAATAAAAAAAGTTAATATATAGGGCTATTATATATCTTATTTACTTAAGTGCAGTCCGATAAATCGGAAGAAAAAGTCATAAAGGTTAGTAAGTTAGTAGGCATCTAAATTACGAGACAGGTTTATCCTAAATAAGGACGAATGGCATAATTACGATAGCGTTGATAGTCTTCCAAAATCCTACCATGATCAAAACAGAGAGTTTTGGGTAAGTCCCAGAGATGAAAAATTCTCACATTTTTAGCATCATCTGCTGCTTTAGGAATGCCAAAAGCTGTGGCAATGAAGACTATACTGATGGTATGTTGACGTGCATCCCGATTAGGATCAGAATAGACATGGAACTGTTCAATCAATTCTACCTCTAAGCTAATCTCTTCTTTGGCTTCTCTAAGTGCGGCTGTTTCTACCGACTCTCCATAATCTACGAAACCGCCAGGAAGCGCCCAACCATAGGGAGGATTAACTCTTTCTATGAGAATGATTGGTCGATGAGGTTGATCTCTCAATTCAACAATAATATCAACTGTGGGAGCTGGATTACGAAATGTCACTGGGAATTTTTCCTTTTTGAATTAATATGCTAAGTAGATCTAAAAAAATTGCTATTTTAGGTGCGGGGTCTTGGGGTTCTGCTTTATGTACTCTCTTGTGCCAAAATTCTCCTGATGTTCGCTTATGGTCACGCAAGAGTACTCAAAGTTTAGCAGAAATAATTGCTGATGTAGAAATAATTGTGTCTGCTGTTTCTATTGGCGGTCTTTATCCTATTTTAGAGAGGCTACAGAAGTTAGATCTACCTTTGGGAATATTGTTGGTCAGTGCAACTAAGGGACTTGATCCAGTTACAACGAAAACTCCTTCTCAAATCTGGCAAAATTTCTACCCTCATCATTCTATAGTGGTTTTATCTGGTCCTAATCTTTCTAAAGAAATTCAACAAGGACTCCCTGCCACCACCGTAGTTGCTAGTCAAAATTTACTAGCAGCCCAAACTATTCAAACAACTCTTTCTAGTGATCTTTTTCGCGTCTATATCAATGCTGATCCTTTGGGAACTGAGTTAGGTGGAACCTTAAAAAATGTTATGGCTATTGCTGCGGGTGTTTGTGATGGTTTACAGTTAGGTACTAATGCTAAAGCTTCTCTTTTAACTAGGGCTTTACCCGAAATGATTAGGGTGGGCACTTTTTTAGGATCGAGAGCAGAAACTTTCTTTGGTCTATCAGGCTTAGGTGATCTTTTAGCTACTTGTAATAGTCCTCTTTCTCGTAACTATCAGGTAGGTTATCAATTAGCTAAGGGGTCTTCTTTAGCTGATATTTTAACTCATTTAGAGGGTACGGCTGAAGGAATTAATACTACCAAAGTCCTGATACAAATTGCTCAATCTCAACAACTTTATGTCCCAATTACTCAACAGGTTTACTCTCTTCTTGAAGGAAGAATTACCCCACAAGAAACAGTTAAAAATCTTATGGAAAGAGATTTAAAATCTGAGTAATGAATGAGGTGGTTTTCGATGATTATTTAGGTTTCTTCAGGTAATGCAGTTAATTTTCTTTTGCTCCAAATTGAGTAAGGAATACCTAAGATAGCACCTAAAATTACATAAGCTATAAGGGTAGGCATTACCAATTGCTGTACATTGTTCAAAATGGCGATAAACAAAGCTAAACCAACATTGCGAGCAATACATGAAATCGCTAAGATAGCTCTTTTTTCTTCATCTGGTCCACCTAAAATATGTCCAATAGCCAGAGAAATAATTACCATAATCAAAATGGCAACTATTGGTAAGCCCCAAACTTTAAAAAACAGTGGCATTCCCAATGTACAGACTAAAACTATTAGCACCAAAAAGAGACTATTAGCGATAAAACTCAAAGGTTTAGCAATTTTTTCTGCATATTTGCCGCCGAATTTTTGCAGCAAAATACCAAAAATAACTGGTATAAACTGCACCTGAGTCACTTGTTTAGCGACTTTTAATATAGTTAATTTCTCAGGAATTCCTGGAAATAAGATAGAAAAAATATCTAAAGTTACAGGTGTAACAACTACTGCGAGTAAAGCAAGGGTTAACTGTAGACTGGCTGAATGTTGAAATCTCGCTCCAGTCATTTGTGCGCGTTTGGTAGTTAGTGGCGCACCTGGAGAGATTGCTAAAAAAATCAATCCCATCATGACTGACATCGGTAGATTAAATAGTTTTAGCAGGATAATAACTACTAAAGGAACTAGTATAACAACAGCTAGAAGCTCACGAAATAATAAAGCAGGTTTTCGCCATAGGGAAAGCATTTTCTCAAAAGAGAGGTTAATTCCTATGGACAACATCAGAGAAAAAATAGTTACTTTAACCAGAATCAGTAGTAAAGGATGCTGCATAACTTTCAAGTTGCTCAAACGCATTTAAAATGCGTTTTAGTAGGGGGTAGGGGGTAGGGAGGATTAAGGTTTAATCGTACCTACCTTCTGACAAGCCTTTCTAGTGCCTTAACTTCCTCTAAATTAAGATCACGCCATTGACCAGGTTCTAGTCCTTCTAGGGTCAATTTAAGGGGTTTAGAGCCTTCTATAACAGTCAGAGAGACTCTAACTAGTCTAAGGGTAGGGAAACCTATTTTAGCTGTCATACGGCGTATTTGACGGTTTTTTCCTTCAGTTAAGGTCATTTCCAACCAGGAAGTCGGGATTGTTTTACGGTAACGAATAGGGGGGTCTCTAGGTGGTAAAACTGGGTCTGAGTCTAAAAGCTTTACTTGTGCCTGCTGAGTTTGGTAGTCTTTCAAGTCCAAACCATCTCTTAAATTTTGCAGGTACTTGTCCTCAGGGATGCCTTCTACCTGTACCCAATAGGTTCGAGGATGGGCAAAACGAGGATGAGCAAAACGATTCTGTAATGGACCATTATTTGTCAGTAACACTAGTCCCTCACTATCCTTATCTAAACGCCCAACAGGATAAACCTCACTAATGGGAAGATAGTCTTTTAAGGTCAATTCCGTAGGTGAGGTTTGGGAAAACTGACAGATTACATTGTAGGGTTTATAGAGCAGAATGTAACGAAACATTCTTAGTTAAGTTTAATAAACCTATCTAAGGCTGCAACCATTTTAGGTGGCCAGCGCCTGACATGACTTACCCAATTTAGATCTTGATAGCGTTCATCAATACCTAGAGCAGCGACCCAGTTACTCTCTGCTTCTCCTTGTAGTCCTTTTTGCCAGAGAACTGCTGTGAAGGCAGCTCGTATATCGGGGAACATTGGGTATTTTCGTACCAAATTACGCATATTTTTAAAGGCTTCTTCTGTCCTATCTAGTTCGTATAGAGCTAAAGATTCATTTGCTCTAGCAAAGGCAAAGTTAGGATCAAGTTTAATGGCTTGTTGGTAGTCAGCTAAAGCCTTTTCCCACTCACCTAAACTTCCTTCTGCATTGCCTCGATTATTGTAAGCCATTGCATCATTAGGGTTTAACTCTAGAACATGATTGTAGTCAGAGATGGCTTCTGCATAATGTCCACCTCCTTCTAAAGCTGTTCCTCTGTTTAAATAGGCATTAGTTTCATCTGGTGCTAAAACTATAGCTTGATTAAAGTCTTTAATAGCTTCATCTAGTCGGTTTTGTGATTGGCGAGAAATTCCTCGGTTACTCCAGACCGCTGGATTATTGGGAAACTTGTTAATTAGTTCTGTCCAATACTGTTCTGCTTGGACATAATCTCCTTTTTTTGTTGCTTCTAAGGCCTCTTTGGCTAGAGCCTCACCTTTTTGTAGCTGTTCTTCACTATAGGTAATTTTCGTTTGAGCGAGAGTAACACTACTGCCTAAGCCGAGAAACAATACTAGAGTCAATAATAGAGCAAAAAGCCATTTTTTCATCATATTGCATATAGTCCTTTGATCAAGCGATGAATTGTTGTTTCATGTAGGGTTGTAAGGCTTCTGGAATTTGCAGGGTTCCATCTGCTTGTTGATAATTTTCCAGAATAGCTGCCATTGTTCTGCCGACTGCTAGTCCTGAACCATTTAGGGTATGCACCAAATTAGTCCCCTTTTTCCCTGCTTCTTTGTAGCGAATATTGGCCCTTCTGGCTTGGAAGTCTCCAAAGTTGGAACAACTGGAAATCTCTCGATATTTGTTAGCTGAAGGTAACCACACTTCTAAATCGTAGCATTTAGCTGCAGCAAAGCCTAAATCTCCACTGCATAATTCAATCACTCGGTATGGTAATTTCAGTAGTTGTAAAATAGCTTCGGCATCTTGGAGTAATTTTTCATGTTCTATGGAAGATGTTTCAGGTGTGACAATCTTTACTAGTTCTACTTTGTTGAATTGATGGAGACGTATTAAACCTCTTGTATCTTTCCCGTGACTTCCTGCTTCTCGGCGAAAACATGGAGTATAGGCACAATGGTATATGGGCAATATACTTAATTCTAATATTTCATCTCGATAGAGATTAGTGACAGGAACTTCTGCTGTAGGAGTCAACCATAAATCATCTTCACTACATTTAAAACTCTCTGCAGCAAATTTAGGTAATTGTCCTGTTCCCTGTAAGGATTCACTATTTATTAAAAATGGTGGTATTACTTCTATATAACCTACTGAAATATGCCGATCTAACATCAAAGATATTAAGGATCTCTCTAAGGCTGCGCCAGTTCCTCGTAAGTTAACAAAGCGACTCCCTGCTACTTTAACGGCTCTTTCAAATTCTAAGATACCTAGTTTTTCTCCTATTTCCCAATGAGGTATTATCTCTCTATCTTTCTGGATATATTCTTCACCCCATCTTAAGACCTCTATATTCTCTTCTTCATCTTTTCCCAGAGGCGTTGTGGGACTAGGAAAGTTAGGAATAGCTAGTAATAAACGATCTCTTTCTGCTTTTATTTCTTTTTCTTTGGGTTCTAATTCACTTAATTCCTGCTTAATTCTGTTTCCTTCATCTTTTAATTCTTGTACTTCCTCACCCTGTTTAATTCTTTGTGGTACCAGTTTGCCAATTTCATTGCTGCGTGCTTGTAATTGTGTTCTGGTCATTTCCACTTCTTTCTGTTGGCGATTTAATTCTATAATAGGACTTAAATCATATTCTCCTGAACTACTACGCTGGTTTAAGAGTTCTTGGGCTTTGTCTGGGTTTTCTCTGATATATTTAATGTCTAACATTGGCCGTGATGTATACTACCCTAATCATAACTTTTATTGAATAGCTTAACTTCATTTATTATTCTAGAGGAAGAAGGACTGTAAACTGAGTTCCCTTGCCTAAAATACTAGAGACGGAAATTTGTCCATGATGATCTTCAACAATAGCCTTAGCGATAGCTAAACCTAAACCAGAACTACTAGAACCAGACTTAGATGGGACATAACTACGAGAGGGATCAATGCGGTAGAATCGAGCAAAAATATAGGGTAAAGCTGTTTCGGGAATACCACAGCCTGTATCTTTGACCTGAACCTGTAGATAACTAGTTCTGTCTTTCTGGATGGACTGTAACTCCACTTCCACCGAAGCAGGTGTATCCTGAGACTCTGTATAATTCAAAGCATTACTAATTAAATTGGTAAATAGACGCGCTAACTGGTCCCAGTCTCCTTTGAGAGTAAAACAGTCAGGGGCTTTATCGCAAAGAGCAAAAATACGAAGAGAAAGAAAGATATTTTTTTGTTCGGCTATAGCACGTTGTTCTTCAATCACTTCAATTAAGAGAGCATCTAGGGGAACAGATTGTTCCTCCTTTAAAACGATACCACTATCTAAACGAGCTAAAAAGAGTAAATCTGCGACTAGAACACCCAAACGCTTAGTGAGACGTTCAATTACCGTAAGTTGTCTATGTAATAATTGAGGGTCGGCGTCTGGTTCGGCTAAAGCCATTTGAACGTTAGTTTGAATCATGGCTAGGGGATTACGTAACTCATGGGAAGCATCTGCAGTAAACTGTTTAAGGCTTTGATAGGAGTCTTTGACTGGTTGAATAGCAATCCCGGAGAGCAGCCAACCAATACTTCCTACTCCTATGACCATCAGGACAGTCCCTAGGGTCAGATCAAAAAGCAATTCACGAGTAGGTTTAGTCACCTCAAACCAAGGATGACTTACTCGTAAATAACCTAAGATCTGATGATTAATAGAGACAGGTTCTGTAACTTGTCGCAAAAGATGAACATTGCTCAGCTGAACAGTTTTTCCTCTTGGATGTAGAGATAGAGGGACATTTAAAGGTTGAGAAAAAGTAGACCAGAGAAGGCTGCCTTCAGGGGTGAACCATTCTAAGTCAATATGATCATCTTCTACTGTTTCAGCTTGGTTAGGAAAACTAGCTTCTAAATTGAGTCGATATTTTCCCTCACTTACAGGAACTGACTCAATAACTAGGGAACGGGTGACTACTTCTACAACATGTTCTAGAGTATCATCAATCCTTTCAATGAGGGTATGACGGACATAGAAGTAAAATCCTGTGGCAAAGACTAGGAGTAAAATAGCTGTGACAGTGGCATACCAGAGGGTGAGACGACGACGGGTCGCTTGAAACATGATTTAGGCAAACCAGATGAGCTTCTTAGCTTATTTTAATTGGGTAAAGCCAAGAGGGAAACAGAAAAAAATCTGTGTGATTAATTCTGTTGAGTTTTTGAGAAGGTAGCATTAAGGAATTACAGCAAAATTTAATCTATTAAGCCAGAACTTAAAAACTAAAACCCGTGCGTTGCAGAGCCCAGCCCCTTGGTTTTGTAGCTTGTCTGGTCTCAAATTGCTGTAATTAATGGAAGGTGAAAATTAGAGGTAAACATATACTATGAAGGAATTAACTATTCCAGCCCCAGCCGGACCGATGGATGTGTTTTTTGCTCCCAAAACAGTAGCCTTGATTGGAGCGACAGAAAATCCAGGTTCTGTGGGGAGAACTTTACTGTGGAATCTGATCAGTAATCCTTTTGGCGGTATTGTTTTTCCCGTCAATCCTAAACGGAAAAATGTTTTAGGAATCAAAGCCTATTCTCACATCAACGAAATATCAGAAGGTGTGGAACTAGCTATCATCGCTACTCCCGCTTCGACCGTACTGGGAGTAGTTAAAGACTGTGTAGCAGCAGGAGTCAAAGGTGCGATCATTGTTTCTGCAGGCTTTAAGGAAACAGGACTTGCTGGTATTGCGCTAGAACAGGAAATCCTGAAGGTAGCACGTCTAGGTAAAATGCGGCTCATTGGGCCTAACTGTCTGGGTCTGATGAGTCCGCGCACTGGTCTGAATGCTAGTTTTGCCAGTGGAATGGCTAAACTAGGCAAGGTCGGTTTCTTAAGTCAAAGTGGGGCTCTCTGCAGCGCTATTCTGGATTGGAGTTTTAGAGAAAATTGGGGTTTTAGTGCCTTTATCTCCCTAGGCTCCATGTTGGATGTGGGTTGGGGAGATTTAATATACCATCTGGGTGATGATCCCAATACAAATAGTATCATTATCTATATGGAATCGATTGGCAATGCGCGGTCTTTCCTTTCAGCTGCTAGGGAAGTGGCGCTGAGTAAACCTATTATTGTTATCAAAGCAGGACGGACAGAGGCAGCTGCCTTAGCTGCAGCTTCCCATACAGGGTCTTTAACGGGGAGTGATGAGGTTCTAGATGCTGCTTTTCGTCGTTGTGGCGTGTTAAGGGTAAATTCCGTCAATGAACTGTTTAGTATGGCTGAATTATTGGCTAAACAACCTCGTCCACGCGGGCAAAAGTTGACTATTATCACCAATGCAGGTGGACCTGGCGTTCTGGCTACTGATGCCTTAATTATGGGTAAGGGGAAGTTAGCCAAGTTATCCGAGGAAACTGTGAGTAAGTTGAATCAATGTTTACCTGTTCATTGGAGTCATGGCAATCCTATTGATATTCTAGGCGATGCTCCGCCTGAGCGTTATGGTCAGGCTGTTGGTATTGCGGCGGCTGATCCTGAGACGGAAGGTATACTAGTGATCCTCAGTCCCCAAGATATGACTGATCCCACTCGTTGTGCCCAAGAATTGAGTCTGATCAGTAAGGAAATACAGGGAAAACCTCTGCTAGCTAGTTGGATGGGTGGTTCTGCAGTAGCTAGTGGGGAAGCCATTCTCAATCAGTCCAATGTGTTTAATTTTCCCTATCCTGATACTGCAGCTCAGCTTTTTAATTTGATGTGGCAGTATAGTTACAATTTACGTCTTATCTATGAAACCCCTGAAAATGATTGCCCCTTAGAAATTGATCGTTCCCTTGTTAGTAGTATTATCAGTTCTGCTCGGGACGAAGGGAGAACTTTACTGACAGAGTGGGAGTCTAAGCGGATCTTACACGCCTATGGTTTACCTACTGTTCCTACTGAAATCGCCACCACTCCTGAATCTGCTGTAGAGTTAGCTAGGTCTATAGGTTATCCGGTGGTGTTGAAGTTACATTCCTATACTATTACTCATAAAAGTGATGTGGGAGGAGTACGTCTCAACCTCCATGATGATACGGAAGTAATCAAAGCCTATCAAGCAATCCAAGCAGCCGTCCCTGGGGCAGACTTTTTGGGTGTAACGGTGCAGCCGATGATGATGGTTGAGGGCTATGAGTTGATTTTAGGCAGTAGTATTGATCCTCAATTTGGTCCTGTGTTGCTGTTCGGGACGGGTGGGACTTTAGTAGAAGTTTTTAAAGACCGTGCTTTGGGACTACCTCCGTTAAATACTACTTTAGCCCTGCGGATGATGCAGCAAACCAAGATTTACCAAGCTTTGAAGGGAGTTAGAGGGAAAGCGAGTGTCAATCTGGCCGAACTGGAGCTTCTGATGGTGCGCTTTAGTCAGTTGGTGGTAGAGCAGAGGGGGATCTTGGAAATCGATATAAACCCTCTAGTAGCTTCTAATAAGGGTTTTACTGCTTTAGATGCTCGAATTGTCCTCTGTGATAGCTCAGTACAAGAAGAGGATTTGGTGCCTTTGGCTATTCGCCCCTATCCCTATCAGTATGTGGACTCTTGGCAAATGCAAGATGGAACAAAAGTTTTATTTAGACCAATTCGCCCAGAGGATGAACCATTGATTGTCAAGTTTCATCAAATTGTTTCCCAAGAGAGTTTCTATCGTCGCTATTTTGATGTGATGAAATTGCAAACGAGGACTTCCCATGAAAGATTAACCCGGATCTGTTTTATTGATTACGATCAGGAAATCGCCTTGGTGGCTATTTCCCCTGAGGACGAGATTTTGGGTGTCGGGCGTTTGGTTAAATTACATCATATCAAAGAAGGTGAATTTGGGCTTTTGGTGAGCGATCTTCATCAAGGTCGGGGTTTAGGTCGGGAGTTACTCCTGCGTCTTTTACAAATTGGCAAACAAGAAGGACTTCTTTGTATTCGAGGACAAGTTCTTCTGGACAATCGCCCCATGCAATCCCTCTGTAACAAGTTGGGCTTTACTCTGGTTAGAGATGGGGATCTGATGATCGTTTCTAAATCCCTAACCCCTAACCCCTAACCCCTGCCAAAACGTATGTTGAATATGCGTTTTGGCTATTTCAACTATGTTCTCGTTCATAATCAGGCGCATAATCTTGTAACAGTTTACTTACCTGATTGACTACCCCACTTGGCTTTTTCTCGGCGATGATATTGCGTTCGGGAAAGTAGACGGGTTGATCTAGAAAACGGTTAATACCTTCTTCTACTTTTTTGACAATCAACTCCTTTAATTCTTCTATTGCTCTTTGACGTTGATATTCTGCTCCTTCCTCAGTTGTAGCATAGAGAGGAGGGAGCCTATTTAGTGCATAGGCGGCTACATCTCCGATATCAACAGTCTGTTCCACCATTGTTTCTACTTCAGCAATACGGGAAATTACTTCACTGATGACCAACTCTTCCATTACATTAATAAATTGTTTTTGCGGCATGGCCACTACTTCTCCTGACAATAACGCACCCATTAAACGATCTAGTGCCTTATATTCTGCGACTGGTAGTTCTCTATTTGTATCACAAAGTCTTCCTACTTCTGCCTCCATTGCTGGAGTAAGATATCCTTCTTTTAATGCTTTTTCTACAATTTCTTGAATACTGCTCATAAATCAATCACTAGCTCTAATACTTATTATTTCATAGTCTTGTTTACTTATTGTCAGAGCAAGGAACCCAAAGTTATTTACCTTTTGCTCTAACTATAATATAATATGTTCCTTGTGGATCTTTTATATTAATAATTATCCAGCGTTTAAACGGACATATACAAGCGATTGCCTCCATAACATAACTGGTTGGTTATGCTGCTTATCCATTAAGCAAACACATTCTGCATCTTGCCAAGTTATACTCCCGACCAAGACATCTCCTGTACTCACTTTTATTTGAACTTGTTTCTTTTCCTTAATGTAGGATTGAATCTGACGGATACTTGGTAAACCAGTATTAAATTCTGACATAAAGTCTGGGGAAGTTGATTTTTCTATTTAAGTATTTAGTAATCTTTTTCCACAATTTTTTAAATGCTACCATGTTGTTGTTCATATTCAGGTGCATAATCTTGTAAAAATTTACTTAGCTGATTCACAATGTTACTTGGCTGTTTCTTGGCGATGATGTTGCGTTCAGGAAAGTAGAGGGGTTGATCTAGAAAACGGTTAATACCTTCTTCTACTTTTTTGACGACCAAATCCTTTAATTCTTCTATTGCTCTTTGACGTTGATATTGGGCTCCTTCCTCAGTTGTAGCATAGAGAGGCGGGATCCTATTTAGTGCATAAGCTACCACATCTTTGATATCCACAGTCTTTTCCACCATTGTTTCTACTTCAGCAATACGGGAAATTGCTTCACTGATAACTAACTCCTCTATTACATTAATAAATTGTTTTTGTGGCATGGACGCTGAGCAAAATGTATCTAAAAATATACTCATTAGACGATCTAAGGCCTTATATTCTTCAGATGGTAGTTCTTGGTTAGTATCACAAAGTAAGACTACTTCTGTTTCCATCTCAGGAGTGAGATATCCTTGTTTTAATGCTTTTTCCAGAATTTCTTGAATACTGCTCATAAATCACTGGTTCTAATATTGAATGTTATTAATATAGTAAATTAAAGGAAAGCAGATTAACCAAATATTATGACAATAACATTTAGCAAATACCAAGGACTAGGTAACGACTTCATCTTAATCGATAATCGAGAAAAGGCAAAACCGATACTGACTAATAGTGAGGCCATTTTGTTATGTGATCGTCATTTTGGGATTGGTGCCGATGGAGTCATATTTCTCTTAAGCGAAACTGCAGAGACAGACTATGAAATGAGAATTTTTAATTCAGATGGTTCAGAACCGGAAATGTGTGGTAACGGAATTCGCTGTCTAGCTCAATTTATCGCTGATTTAGAAAATAAGACCAGCGAACAAACCTATCGCATAAAAACTCTAGCTGGGGTAATCACAACACACCGAGAAAAAGAAGGACTGATTACTGTAGATATGGGAGAACCACAACTACAAGCTGAACAAATACCCACTCTTTTAGTTCAAGGAACGGAAAAGGTAATTAATCAACCTATACTTGTCTCTGACAAGAACTGGATAGTTACCTGTGTTAGCATGGGAAACCCTCACTGTGTGACCTTTGTGGACAATGTAGATAATATTCCTCTAGAAATAATAGGTCCAAGTTTTGAACATCATCCAGCCTTTCCTAAACGCATTAATACAGAATTCATTGAAGTAATTACAGCTAATCACATTTACATGAGAGTTTGGGAAAGGGGCGCTGGTATTACTCTAGCTTGTGGAACAGGTGCCTGTGCCTCTGTAGTAGCAGGAGTTCTGACCGAAAAAACCGCTAGACGATGTAAAGTAGATTTACCAGGCGGACAATTAGAAATATATTGGTCAGAACAAGACCAAAAAGTGTACATGACTGGACCAAGTAAAAAGGTCTTTGTGGGAGAATATTAGTAACTGATTCCCTATACCCTAATGCCTACTTTACTGACTGAGCCCTTTTTGCAACTGCCCACAGCTAATACAGTAGAAGTAATTTGGTTTACCGAGTTTGCTGGCGATGAACACTTTGTTCGCTATGGAGAGAACTTAGAACTGGTAGCAGGAGCTAAGACTACTATTCTCAGCAAGGTACAAGAAGACGAGCAGTCACAATGGAGCCAAATTCTGGAGCAAAATACGCCAAGGAAAATTTGGCGTCATCAAGCCCAAGTCAAGGAGATCTTTTACTCTAGTCCAATTGGCTATCAGGTGACTAGTATTTATCAAGGAGAGGCGATCACCAGTAAAGTTTTTACTCTTTCCCCACTGCCAGAAGAAGATACCCCTTTAAATATCCTTTTAACCTCTGACCATCAATTAATGCCAATGGTAGCGGCTAATTTAGAGAAAGTGGTGCAAACTATCCCTAAAATAGATGCTGTCTTTTTAGCAGGTGATTTAGTAAATGTGCCAGATCGTGCCTCCCAATGGTTCGACGATAGTAGAGGGGGAGCTTTTTTTCCTGCTTTACAAGGTAAAGCCGAATATGCCTTAAACAAGGAAGGGGTAACTACCATTTACCGAGGTGGTGAAATTATTCAAAATGCTCCTTTGTTTACGGCTGTAGGAAACCATGAAGTTATGGGACGCTCTATTAATAAGGATATGTCTCTCAATATGCAGTTTGAGGATGCCATACCGCGTCAAGTAGCACAAAAACTCTACTCTATTGCTCCTGAGCAGCATACCCTGCTCAAAGAGCACTCTTTTAATATAGATACCTATCAGGAGATCTTCAGTCTCCCTAATAATAACCCTTATTATGCAGTGACTTTTGGCTCCATCCGTCTAGTTGTTCTCTATGTGACTAATATTTGGCGTTCTTTCGAGTGTGATCCCACTGTCAAAGGACGCTATCAAGAGGCTGCAGAAGATCTACCTTTCCCAAAAAAATGGGGTTATGGACAGCATATTTTTGAATCTATTGCCAAGGGTTCACCTCAATATTGCTGGTTGGAAAGTGAATTGGCTAGTTCTGCTTTTAAGGAAGCTCGTTATAAAATAGTCATGTTTCATCATCCACCGCATACTCTAGGCGGGAATATCGTTCCCCCCTACACTGATCCTATTCCAGAATTTATCTATGATTCTCAGAATCAACTAAGTAGCGTTCATTATGACTATCCGCCCGAAAAAGACTATATTATTAGAGATCTCATCCCTCTTCTAGAAAAAGCAGAGGTTCAGTTAGTTTTTTTTGGTCATTCTCATCTTTGGAACCGCTTTGTTAGCTCAAATGGGCTAAATTTTTTGGAATCTTCTAATGTCGGGAATAGTTATGGCGCTAATTATCCTGGGGCTCAAACACGCATCTTTCCCGAGAAGGGTCGTCAATATGCCGCACTAGGAGATCCCAATGGTTTAGAACCTGTTCTTCCTAATCTGGCTCCCTTAGTAAATCATTCAGGACAGCCATTACCCTATATTGCTAGTAATGATATTACTGTTTTTAGTATTTTAAATACAGATAGAGGATCTATTGCTAGTTATTATTTTGATACTCGCAACCCTGATTCTCCAGTCGTTAAATTTGATGAATTTTATCTACAATAACTATGCACCCTTATAACCTAGGCTTCTTTTGCCCTGAATTTATAAAACTTCCATCATCAGGACATTTTTTAAATGTTTAAGGCCTTTTTTCACTTGACGAGAGACCGTAACAACGCTAATTCCCATGAGTTCAGCCGCTTGTTTTTGCGTTAGATCTTGCAAAAAGACAATTTCTAAGACTTTTCTGGTTTTTTCTTCTAGTTGTTCTAAAGCTTGTTGAAGACGTAATTGATCTTCTTGCGCTAGTTGAAAACTCCGATAATCAGGGTCAGTCACTAAGTCACCGAGACTTACCTTCCCATCTTCTTCATTACTAACTGAAGCATCTAAACTCAAAGGTTCCCGATTTTGTAGTGCTAGTTTAATTTCTTGCCATTCTTGGGCAGAAACTTTTAAATTTTCAGCTATTTCCTGATCATTAGGTAACCTTCCATATGTTTGTTCGTGTTTCTGACGTAGATGTTGGACTTGATGTCCTAATTCCAGCCAACGTCTAGGTATGCGAACTGAGCTACTTTTATCTCTTAAATAATGTTGAATTTCGCCTTTTATATAAGGAATGGCAAAAGAACTAAAAGCATTCCCGAGCTCTATATCAAACTTTTCCACGGCTCTCAACAGTCCCAGACAACCCACTTGCAGAAGATCCTCATAGGCTTCGTTACATTGCCCAGTCCAGTGATAAGCCTCTTTTTTCACCAGTCCAATATTGATCTGTATAATTTGGTTACGTATTTCCGTAGATTTATTTTTTTTATATTCTTGAAATAAACGCAACGTGTTGAACTTTAGAGGTTCTTTTGTAGTACTAAGCATACCGCCATACACCTTGTTACCCTTCATTTTAAATTAGTTTATCTTGGTTTCTATTTCAAGATACCAGCCATTTACAGCTAGAAACAACAGTAATGTTACTATATTTCCCTAAATACTATATTTAAAAAAGTTAACATTAGGGACGGGCCTTAATTGTATAGCAATACTATGTTAGTTGTAAACAGTACTCATCATACCCCAACCCCTTCCACCCTTTCAAGTGTAGGTATTTTACATTCTGGTGTTGACAAGACTTGGAAGACTTGGGAGACAAGGAAGATTGTTCTATTAAAAAATCGGTCTTTTTGTTAATTTGTACCAGTAAAAAAGGATTATTATACTGTTTTTCTACTCAGTTCACTTTCCTACCTTGTCCTCCTTGTCTGCAGCCGAATTTTTTAAAACCTACCCTTCCTTGAAAGTCCCCTACACCCTAACCCCTGCTAAAACGCATTTAAAATGCGTTTTAGCTTATATCCCTACTCTAGTTAGAAAGTAAAGGTTGTTCTCAGAACAGCTACGCCTGTTGTCCCATTAGCAGAATCTCCCTCTGTATTGAAAATGACAAAACCCCCTGGAGTTAAGCTGATATTATCAGTCACTTTAAAATTGTAGTAAGCTTCTATTTGATAGGGAGTTGCCCGACTTACAACGCCAGCATTCAAATTAGCCCCATTCCCTGCAGCCACACTATAGATAGGTTGTCCTCCTAAAAGAGCGGCTGAATTTCCCTTAACCAAGGCATCAGGGAAGTAGAGCCCTGCCATCCAACTAGTCTGATTAGTATAAGCGCCACCTCCTGCTGCTTGATTGACCATAATATAGGATCCATAAGTAGTAAAGTAAACCGCAGGACTAAAACGCCAGGTCAAACTTGCCCCTAGTGAGTCAAGAGTGACAGGAGTATTGAGAGGCAAACCACCTAAAACACCTGTAGAAGAGCTACTTAGCCCCATACCTGTGATATTGACTTGGTGATAACTATGGGCATAATTTAAGCCTACATCTATACTACTAGTCGGTTTGAGAGTTAACTGAGTAGAGGCCACATAACTTCCATTGAAGAGGCCTGCACCTAAAGGAGTTCCAGGAAAGCCTTCATTTTGAGGTAGTGCTGCATTAACACTCCCATAGAGTGCCCGCCAGTCCACTTCAGGAGTGATGTTAAAGATAAAACCAGCTGCACTAGCTAACCCTGTTTCTGATGTACCACCTGATACTCGAAGAACTGGGTTAAGTGCCGCATAGCGAGATATCGCACCCTGTCCTTCACTGCTAAAGGGAATAATGGCTGGGTAAGCATCCGAAACCTCAACCATAGGAGCAATAAAGACAGTAAAATTATCGGCTACAGGGGTTAAATAGAGCAATTTGTAAAGACAAACACTGTTATTACCGCAACCAGGACTGAGAGTTTGCGGGTTGAGATTGGCAAATTGGGGTTGATAATTAAGACTGGTCATCCTTTCCCCCAAAGCTGAGCCATTAGGAAAGAGAATTACCCCGGCACCCCCTTGGGTGAAATTATAAGCTTGTAAGCCCGTAATTAAGACATCTTTCCCAGTAAAACTGGTACTTAAATTCAAACGAACACGATCATTAAAGGTTATTTGTGAATTAGGACTTCCAGGTGCGCCTCCTGTCGCTCCACCGATGGAAAAAATCGCCTCTCCACTCAATTTAGTGGTGGTTGAGAACTGATGATTTTCTAGAAAAGCGACTCTTTGTTCTAAATTATCTACTTTTGCACCTAAAGCGGCTAATTCCTGTTGAAATTCTTGTGCTAGTCTTCTCAGTTTATCAATGTCTTCTTTACTAACGCTGTTTTCTTGAATGAGACGTTCTAAAGTATTCAAACAAGCATTTAACCCTGCTGCAAATTCCCAGCGACTGAGGGCCTTATTTCCTTGAAATGTCCTGTCAGGATAGCCTACTATACAGCCATAACGTTCTACTAAGCTTTTTAAAGCTTCATAAGCCCAGTCAGTTGGAGCTACATCTCGCAATTCTGATACTGAGGTAATCTGGGACATTGATGTATTGATGCTGGCACTATTCAGGTTAGGTGCGGCTTTAGCTGCTGTTGGACTGAATAAGGATGCTAACGCTATTACCGACACCAAGGATACAGGATAATTTTTCACAAAAACTCCTCCACATTAAATGAGATTAGATATCTATAGATTTAAGTCAATCTTTGTCTCAAAAGCTATTTACTTACATCTATAATAGCTTAATCATTATCTCTTATTTATAATTCCTTTTTCTGGAAAATTTCTATCAAAAAACTGTATTTAAGTAAAAAACTCCCGAATAAGCAAAGGAAATGTCAAGATAAGATAGTAATGGTTTTTAAAATAACTCACTAGTTAATGTTCGAGCAACTTGTAAATTCTCCCATCAACTTATTAGACCCTAAAACTTTTGTTCTACTATTAATTTTAGTGGTTCTAGAAGCAGTACTTTCGGCTGACAATGCTATTGCTCTAGCGGCGATAGCGCAGGGCATCCCTAGTCCACAAGAACAGAGAAAAGCACTTAATGTCGGTCTGGTTTTAGCATATATTTTAAGAATAGTATTAATTTTAGCGGCAACTTGGGTAGTTAAGTTCTGGCAATTTGAACTATTAGGTGCAGCCTATCTTCTTTGGTTGGTTTATAGTTACTTCACCTCAAAAAAAGAAGAAGAAGAAGAACAGGAAAATCCCCATCATCTAGGTAATAGATCTTTTTGGCAGACAATACCTCTTATTGCTTTTACAGATCTAGCCTTTTCCCTAGACAGTGTGACTACTTCTATTGCTGTATCAGACCAAACATGGTTAATTTTAATTGGTGGGACAATTGGTATAATTACTCTACGTTTCTTAGCGGGACTATTCATAAGGTGGCTCAAGGAATATACTTACTTAGAGGATGCAGGTTTTGTCACTGTTGGTTTAGTTGGGTTTCGTCTCTTACTCAAAGCTTTTGACTCTCCTTTAGTTCCCCCTGAATGGTTGATGATTAGCTCTATTATATTGATTCTGATCTGGGGCTTTTCTAAGAAAAATGAACAGGTTCAGGAGAAAATAAAAGACTAGATGTTAGGGGCGCACGCGGAGGTTTCGATGCGCCCAAGTAGGAGCGCTGGGCTTGCTAAAACGCATATTCAAGGTGTGTTCTAGCTGAGAAAATTAACCTAGCTGATGATTCCAGGATTGCGTTGAATTTGACTGAAGATTTCCGCTAAAATTTCATCAGCACCTTGATTACGTAAACTTACAGCTAGTTTAATACCGATATTTTCTGCCTCACTAGGAGACCCTGTCACAGTATCTTTAATCAGCTTTTGACCATCTAGACTGGCGACTAGACCTGTAAGAGTTAAGATCTCATTCTCAATCTTGGTATTTACCCCAATAGGAACTTGACAGCCTCCTTCTAACTCCCTTAAAAAAGCTCTTTCGGCTAAACAACGATCTCTAGAAGCTGGATGTTCTAAAACTTTTAAAATCTCTATGACTTCTGTATCACCATCTCGACATTCAATCCCTAAAGCACCTTGTCCGACTGCATGAAGAGATATTTCGGCTGGAATAATTTGGTGGATGCGTTCACTCATGCCTAGACGTTCTAAGCCGGCTGCAGCTAAAATAAGAGCGTCATATTCTCCCTGATCTAGTTTTTTTAAGCGTGTATTGACATTTCCCCTGACATCTTTAAAACTCAAATGGGGATAGTGATGTTTTAACTGTGCTAAACGACGTAGAGATGAAGTTCCAATGACTGAATTTTCGGGTAGAGTCTCTAGTTGATAGGCTTGGTTCTTCTCATTGACAACTAACGCATCAGCAGGGTTAACTCTTTCTGTAATGCAGCCTAAAATAAGTCCTTTTGGTAATTTAGTAGGTAGATCCTTGAGAGAATGAACAGCAAGGTCTATTTCTTTATTGACCATGCCAACTTCTAGTTCTTTAGTAAAGAGACCTTTATCGCCAATTTTAGCTAAAGCTACATCGAGAATTTTATCTCCCTGGGTACTCATCGTTTCGATGGTAAAAGCTTGATTAGGGTGATGTAATTGAAGCTGTTCATGAATGAAGTGTGTTTGAACTAAAGCAAGTTGACTTTTACGCGAACCAATGCAAATACGGCGATTAAGACTCATTTTATATTAATTTGAAAATCCTTCCCTATATTGTACCATGAGGGGGAGAGTAACCACAAACAGACAAAGCCCATTAAACTAGAAAACAGTAGCCAAGACTAGTGATGATTAAATGTCCGATACCATCCTCAATCAACTTTCCTCTATACCTAATGTCCTTGTAGAACCTCGACAGGGAAAAGATCTTCCCCTAGTAGCCCCGCTGACTGTAGAAGCGCTTTCTCAGGTGATGAAGTCGGCTTATAGCCATCAATGGCGAGTGATTCCCTCTGGAAGTGGGAGTAAACTAAATTGGGGGGGTATAGTCAAAGATCCTGATCTTCTTCTCACTACACAAAACTTAAACAAGATTCTAGATCATGCCGTTTCTGACTTGACGGTAACAGTAGAGTCAGGGGTTAAATTAGTTGACCTACAAAGAGAATTGGCTAAATTTAAGCAATTTTTACCCATAGACCCAGCTTACCTAGATCAGGCTACTCTAGGCGGGATCGTGGCAACAGGAGATACAGGAAGTTATCGCCAGGGTTATGGTGGAGTAAGAGATCTAATTTTAGGGGTTTCTTGGATCAGGAGTGACGGAGAATTAGCTAAAGCAGGTGGCAAAGTAGTTAAAAATGTGGCAGGTTATGACATGATGAAAATCCTGACAGGTTCTTATGGAACTTTAGGCATCATTACAAGTATGACTTTTCGACTTTATCCCCTACCTGAGAACTCACAGACTGTTTTAGTGACAGGGGAAGCAGCAAAAATCAACTCCTTAGCCCAAACTATCCGTATGTCCAGTTTAACCCCAACTATGACAGATTTACTTTCAGCAGAATTAATCTCTCGTCTTGGGTTAGGAGAGGGACTAGGCTTAATTTTAAGATGGCAAACTATTCCTGATAGTATTGCTGAACAAGTTACTCAAGTCAAAGATAGCGCAGAAAGGCTATCTTGTCTCTCTACCACTTATGAAGGAGAGACAGAAGTTAATCTTTGGCAAAAAATAAAACAAACTATATGGGAAGGGTGTAGGGTGTGGGGTGTAGGGTGTGGGGATACTGATATTATCTGTAAAATAGGTATTAAACCTAGTCAAGCTACTGCCTTCTTAACTTTCTTAAATGGTCTACCAGTTTTAGCACAGATCCATCTTGGGAGTGGGGTAGGTTATCTACAACTAGAAAGAGAAGATCTTCTACCTAAATTACGTTCCCACCTGGAGGCTGAAAAGGGCTTTCTCACTGTTTTAGACGCTTCTACTGCTTGTAAAACAGCCTTTGAACCGTGGGGATATACAGGAAATGCCCTAGAAATGATGCGTAAAATAAAACAACAATTTGATCCACTTAAATTATTGAGTCCAGGTCGTTTCATTGGCAATATATAGGAAATTATGCAGACTTTAAATGTAGGTTTTGATCCACAAAAGCCCCCTTCTCAAGAGTTAATAGATGCTTGTGTCCACTGTGGTTTCTGTCTTTCTACCTGTCCTAGTTATCGAGTAATTGGAAAGGAAATGGACTCGCCACGCGGCAGAATATATTTAATGAATGCCATTAATAAAAGCGAGGCTTCTTTTGATGCAATTACTTCACAACATTTTGATAGTTGTTTAGGTTGTTTAGCTTGTGTGAGTACCTGTCCATCAGGGGTAAAATATGACCAGTTGATTGCTGCAACTCGTCCACAAGTAGAAAGAAATCAACCGCGTTCTCTATATGAGCGTTTTTTAAGAACTCTCATTTTTAATCTCTTTCCTTATCCTGATCGTTTAAGAGTTTTGTTACCTTTTTTCTGGTTATATCAAAATTCAGGTTTACAACCCCTAATACAAAAATCAGGTATTTTAAAAACAGTTTCACCTCATTTAGCAGCAATGGAGTCTTTGTTACCTGCTGTAAATTTAAACCAAATAAATGAACAGTATCCTACTGTTATAGCGGCTCAAGGTGAAAAACGTTATCGAGTTGGTCTGGTCTTAGGTTGTGTCCAGCGTCTCTTTTTCTCTTCTGTCAATGCGGCGACTATTAGGGTTTTAACTGCTAATGGTTGTGAGGTAATTATACCCCCTAGTCAAGGTTGCTGCGCTGCTTTACCAGCACACCAAGGGCAGGAAAAACAAGCACAAGGTCTCGCTAAACAAATGATAGATAGTTTTGCTGAAACAGATGTTGATTATATTATTATCAATGCTGCAGGTTGTGGACATACCTTAAAGGAATATGAGCATATTTTAGAAACTGATCCTATTTATAAGGAAAAGGGTAAACAGTTTTCTGCCCAAGTCAGGGATATTCAAGAGTTTTTAGTGGAGATAGGCTTAACTACTCCCTTGAAACCTATTACAGAGGACTCATTAACCATAGTCTATCAGGATGCTTGTCATCTTCTCCATGGACAACGCATCAGTTTACAACCTCGTCAACTCTTAGAAAAGATCCCGGGCGTTATTTTAAAAGAACCTGTCGATGCTGCTCTCTGTTGTGGAAGTGCGGGAGTATATAATATGTTACAACCAGAAACAGCCGAGGAGTTAGGTAGACAAAAGGTAGATAATTTATTGAGAACAGGTGCTCAGTTAATAGCCTCCTCTAATCCTGGTTGTGGGCTCCAAATAATTAAGTCTATGCGTCTAAAAGGGCAGTCCTTACCTTTAAAACACCCTATAGAGTTATTAGATTATGCTATTAGGGGTGAGATGCTTTATCTCTAAGCAGTACCCCCCTGCAAGGGGGGTACTTTTGTTCACTAGAATTATCTCAACAAGGCTTTGGTTTCCGACTGACCAAGCTGAGAGAGTGTTTTTTGCATAGTTAACCCAAAGGCTACAAAAAGTAGAGATTCCAAGGCTAGGGTTAAAACAAAGCTGGAAAAGTCTATTACAGTAAAGTAAGGCAGAGCAAAAGGAGAGATAAAAACTTGGATCATTCCTCCATTATACAAAGCTACTCTAGTCAAAAGTCCCGCTAAGGTCAAGATAAAGATGGAAGATAAAGCAAAAGTACCTCTATGTTTCGTTGGCAGAATCAAGAGTAATTGTACGATCAAAGCTATCAGACATATTGTCGTCATCTGACAGAAGAGACTGAAAAATACACTCAATTTATATTCATCAGGGAGGAATAAAGCTAGGGGAATGAGTAGGTAACTGAATACCAAAAGACTGTTAATAATTATTGCTACTACTGCTGGACTTTTTTCTCCTACTATTAAATCTTTCAGCAGACTCCTATTATTATAGTGACGATAACGAGACCAATCTAATAGAGTTTGTCTATGTGGACTGAGAGAACCTATCAGAATAAAAAAGATAGCAGTTAAGGCGAACTGGAAGAAGAAAAGATTAAAAAGGCTACCCTCAGTATAATTATATTGCTCAACAAACCCAAACCAAATAAACACAAAGCTGCTTGAGATCCAATAACTATCTATCTTACTAAATAGAGTAGAATTAGGCGAGTTATAGATCCTTTGTAGTCCTTTTTGGACAATATATGTCCACCAAGCAAAGTTGAGAAAGAGTGTTATAAACATTCCCCAAGCATTACTCCAAATATTTTGTCCATACCAGAGAATATCCTCAATTTTATTGGGATAGCCTAAAATTTCTGGAGGAATTAAAGTCGCTTTGGCCAGATGATTTAAAAATAATCCTGGATTGAACACACCTAAACCAATTAGAGAATAACTATTGTGTACATAGGGATTGGTCACACCTAAGATAATAAATACTATTCCAGTGGTAGCTAAAGCCGAGATCATAAGAAACCCTTTACTGATAATGGCGAATAATAACGCTAGGCTGTAGAAAAAGGTGCAAGCTGCGCCTATCAAGAAGTAGAAAGCTAGAATTAAATGAGGACTTATCTGAGACTGTAAACCTGCCCAAAAATGTAGAGGAATTGTTAAACCTATAGTTAACAATAGTAAACTAGGTACCCCGATCATTTTGCCAATAAAGAAGTCTTTAGCTTTAAGAGGCGATAAACGAATAAAGTTAAGTGTACCTTTTTTGTCCTCTTGCATCAAATCTACTACTAAAATATAGGTTCCACCTACTAGCAAGACAAATATAGCCACCAGACTCAAAGCGGAAAACAGATCAAACCACCACAGTTCCCACCGTATGTCCCACTGTTCTAGCAAAGTCTTGATACATTGACTTGTATAGTAAACGTTTCTAGTACCAGTACAATAATGATTATAGATGGGAGAATCGTCATCATAAAAATTAGATGGAAGTTTACTAGCAAAATTCAAGCACAATAAAGCTTGTAAAATGATTGAGACAAGCACTGCTAAGAGAACCTTCCCTCTGGTCATTTTCCCCTTAAGTTCTCGCCATAGCCCGGGGTTATAATCTCCTATTCGATCTACTAGGTTGCTGAACATGGGTAGCACTCCTTCTTTTTCAGTTGTGAGTAGTTTTTCTTAGATTAACATTGAAAAAAATTTTTTGTCTTAACAAAACTTCAAGATGCTTGTTGATGTCCTAGTTTTAGGAAGATACTCTCTAAGTCTTCTCTAGTAGAAGAAAAATTAGTAATCTCTATTCCTGCGTTAATTAACTCCTTAATCAATTCTGCACTATCTGCTTGGCTTCCCGTAAATTTAACTTTAACAGTTTTGCTATTACTGACTACCTCCCAGCCTCCTACATAAGGAAACCTTCTCAGCTGCTCTTCCAGGGGACAGATTTCTCCTAGAGTAGAAATAGTAATTAGACACTGTGCGTGTTGTTGGTATAGATTCTCTAGGGAGGTACTCTCTACTAAAGAACCCAGTTCCATAATGCCAACACTGCTACAGAGTTCAGCTAAATCACTCAAAACATGAGAAGAGATTATAACAGTCATTCCTGCTGAAGCTAGTATTTTAATAATATCCCGAAATTGTTGCCGCGCTATTGGATCAAGTCCTGATACAGGTTCATCTAAAAGCAGCAGAAGGGGTTCATGGATAATAGTCCTTGCTAAAGATAGTCTTTGCTTCATTCCTCTAGAGAGATTAGCAATATAACTGTCTTTTTTCCCAGTTAATTGCACCATGTCTAAAACTTCAAAAATACGTTGATCTCGTTGAGGGTTTTTGAGATGATAGAGACGCGCAAAGTACTCTAGATAGTCCCAAACCTTCAATTCTCCATATACGGGAAAATCATCCGGAAGATAGCCTAGATAACGCTTTAAACGCAAGTTGGGAGAACTTAGGAGCAGGCGATCTCCATAAAGATATATTTCGCCTATTGTTGGTTCTTCCATACAGGCTAACATCTTGATGAGAGTAGTTTTTCCTGCTCCATTTGGACCTATCAGTCCATAGACTTCTCCACTTCTAATCTCTAGATTGACATTGTTAACTGCTAAATGTCTCTCAAACCGCTTTGTTAAATCTTTTGTGGCGATTGCTATTTCTTGGGTCATGTTACGCTACAACTCATTTAGGTTACAAATGGAGAGATACACAACAAACGTAGTTAACCGTAGTCAAATAGCGTTAATTGCTTTGTGTTTACTCCCTGGAGACTTTGAGCGTCCCAGCGAAGCGTCCCCGTAGGGTTTGACCTTAGAGGCCTTACGTTTCTTGGGTTCAGGGGTTTGGGACTGCCTCTAGTGTTTTCTTTCTCTATAGGGTTCAAACCATCTAGAAACTTCTGAGTCCTTTCTAGTAGGATGATCTTAGCTTTTTCCTGGTTAAGATAGCAAGGGATTTGAACGTCCAGCTTCTAATTAAGCTACTTAGGAAATAAGCCTCAATGCCTTGATAGCTTATTTCCAGTCTTACCAAGACTCATTAAAGATAGAAGTATCAGGAAAGGCAATGGGATTACCACTTTTATTTAAACGACCCTGTAGTTCGCGTAATCTGGAGTCATTTAAGACGGGGTCTTCTAGTAATTGATAGGGAAGAAGATTTTTTTCTAAGCTAAAGAGAGCGGTTTGTCCTGCTGCTGCGCCTGAAGACCATTCAAAAGAATGTACTCGACCGGCAGCGGCCACAAAATGACTCATGGCAATGCTTTTTCCGGTAACCAAAAGATTATCAATTTCTCTAGGAATAAGACTTCTTAGGGGAATTTGGAAAGGATAGGCTATCTGGTCCTTCCTTTCTCCCGCTTTTTCTTTATTGCCTGGTTTTTCTGGAGGAGAGAGAGTCATACAAGGGTGAAAATCAATGGCATAACTTCCAAGTCCGACAGAATCAGGATAAATCAATGATCTTGTGCGTCGTTTCACCTTGTCTGATGGGATACTAGGTGAGCCATCCGATTTTTCTGGCTCTGAGACGAGCCCCAAAAGACGATTGTAAGCATCCACTCCTAGTGTTTTTTTATAGTAATCGACTTGATAGTCTTTTCGAGAGATATCTATTTCTGTAATCGAGAAACCATCTTCCATTAGAGGATAACGACGACCGATAATTCTTCTAGATTCTCTAATGTAGGGAAATTTAGAGAGTCCATGTACTGTTCCCATTGGTGAATCTAGTCCTTGGAGATAACGATTATTAGGTTGCTTTGTTTTGACCCCATCTCCTAATTTAGAGTCTGTTGTACCTTCTACTAACCAATAATAGAAGCCTAGGGCGTTTTCTTCCCCTTTTCGGAGTGTTTCTATTCTTAGTCCACCTAACCAACCTCCTGATTTTAATTGTCCTGTAGCTTTTAGTTGCTCCCTCGTATAGATCAAGTTGTCCTTAGATGTCCCTGGACGATAATCATTCCCCCAAGTCCAATTTTGCATGGAGATATCTCCAACAGTTGGGGTGGGAATGGGGGGAGCAGATACACCAGGAAAACTGATGGCTTGTCCTATTTTAGGGTTACTTATTCGGCGATAGGTGAAAATTAAATCAAAATTAGCGAATCTTTTCTGTTCATAACTATAGTAGGGAGCATATTGAAGATAAAAGGGAGGCATTTCATTCTTTTGTGCCTCTGCTGTTTTCTCCATCGCAAAAGTATAAGTAAAACCCTGCGTACAGTACTGATCCCCTGTTGCACTTGAGGAGGAAGGTTCTAGATAGGAACGGGGGTCAATCCCTAAACGATAGGGGACATCTGCTAAGGCTATCAGTTCTCCTGTTTCAGTAGCTTCTATCACATACCAAGAAGTTAGAGCATCCTTTCTGTTATTAGGGGGAACGAATTTAATAATAGTCTTTTGAAAACGGGCTGAGTCTTGATATGTGTAAGCATCTTTTATTGTTTGAGAAAGGGGTTCTGTATTTAGGGGGGGCGTTCCTGGGGCTGGACTATGTTGAATCCCTGTAGCACTGACAATCTGTTTTCCTGTCCCTCCACCTGCCACCTTTTGAATCTCCAATTCCTTAATGATAGTTGAGGGGAACCATTTAAGCGTTCCTCCTCCTTTGCTCGCTGCCTCCTGCAATTCTTCTATTAGTACACTATGTCCGTCCCGAGGCAGAAAACACGTTGTACTCACCCAGCAATTACCCATTGAGTGTTTATTTAAACGCTCTTTTAATTCTAGATAACCCCGCGGAAATAAGTTCAGTTTATTTTGTGTTGGTCGGTCATCTAGTGCTGAAGTACCTTGAGAGGAAATTTGTCCACCCACCCAGTCGGTCAGTTCAGTCAAACAGACAGTCTTTCCACCTAAGAGGCTCTCATAAGCTGCCCCTGCACCCGCTAGTCCCCCCCCGACAATGAGAATGTCACATTCTACAGTCTGATCAATATTTCTAGTAGGGGCAGCCACAACAGCTAAACTATTGACAAGAGTTAAGGGCAATAGGAGACAAGATTTTAGAAATTTCGAGAACATAATTAACGTGTGTTCGATGGGGTTAAAAAAAAGTAGTATATTTGCGCAGTAGCAGAGTAGGTAAGTCTTTGGGCTGTTTTTTCTCACCAAAGGTCAGTAGATCCAGAGATGGTTTTTTAGGTAAATAGGTATAGGCAGCTAACCTAGCCATCGAATGAACTAAAAAATTTAATACGCTACGGTGTCTGGAAGAGAAATATAGCCTCTGTCTGGGATGTAAATTTTGTGGATGACAGGCAGGGAAAGAGTTCATGCAGGTTTCATGTCATTCTGGGGTACCAGTTTAAGAGTTCGTCTTTGGGAGAGCATAGATGAACCAAAAATAGATTTAGCCCAAGAAACAACATCTTTAAAACTTATGTTCTCCATTGCCTGTTTATACTTTGCAAGGCTATAACTTGAAGTTTTTATTCAAAAGGAATAATATAGTTAAAGGTCATTTGAATGAAAAGGTAAAAACTAGAACATGATTAATATAGAATTTACAGAAGAAGAAAAGAACTT
>Ga0209085_1000248_pt1 | contig 40936 bp, 38 predicted proteins | sample C_131016_EF_Meta_FD_187310 | JGI IMG/M metagenome (GOLD analysis project Ga0209085, IMG submission 187310) | Freshwater microbial communities from Lake Croche, Canada to study carbon cycling - C_131016_EF_MetaG (SPAdes) (version 2) | ecosystem: Environmental > Aquatic > Freshwater > Lake...
AGGGGCGGAAATTAGTAGGTTACGGCAACAATGCAATCCTTTTATCACAACAATTTCGGGTGATTCGCATTTGCGTGGAAATGCTTAGCGGTTGGGCTGTGGAGCTATGGTTCCGTCGATGCTTACGGTGGCTCGAGATCGGGGCGGAGCCGTGACAGGCTCGTCACTTTCAATCGTGGCGATGCCTTGTGGGGTCAGTTTTTTAATGACTCCACCACGAGCTTTTGCTGAGTCCCCTTCGATATGGATGACAACCCGCTGCCCCTCTTGGATTCTTGATCGTGGGTTGAACGAGGCAGTCAGAATCGAGGGTGTTCCATTGGACTCCAAGAAGGCCTCGCCGGCAAAAGCGTGGTTTCGAGAGTAGTTCCAAACGGTTGCGAGGAATCCCGCCACGCAAAGAGCGAGCAGGGTCAGTGCGACGAGACGACCATTGGCGCGGCCAGCAGGGTTTTTCATAAAGTGCGCGCCACCTCAAAATCGCGGAGGCAGGCGTGGATGCCGCGTTCGTCGCGGAGGAGGGATGTCCCCACGAGTGCTGCCTGGAAATTTGACGCCACAGAGGAAAGGTTTTGCGGAGAAATCCCACTTTCAGCGACGCGGATGGCGGATGTGGGGAGTTGGCTCACCAGTTCGAAAACTCCGAGGTCGAGGCTGAAGTCGGTGGCCGAGGATTGGCCTGCGGCGACGAAGCCAGAGTTGGTTTTGAATTTGCGGCTGTTGATTCCGACAACGCGCGCTTTAGTGGGCAGGGTGGCTATTTCCTCCGTCGTGTGGATTTCAAAGAGGGCTTCCATGCCGAGTTCCAGTGCGACTTGGTGCAGGCGGTGCAGGGTTGGTGCGTCGAGCACATTTGCCATGAGCAGAATCGCATCTGCTCCAAAAGCGCGGGCCTCGTAAACTTGATACTCATCCACAAAAAAATCTTTTCGAAGGACAGGGTGGGGGACCTGCTTGCGGATTTCACCGAGGTGGTGGATGTCCATTCCGAAGTGTGTCTGATTCGTGAGGACGGAAACTGCCCGCACGATCGGGGAGGCTGCGTAGGCTGTCGCGGCGTCGCGGACGTTTTCGGCGCGCATCGGTCCCACGCTTGGTGAGCGTTCTTTGATCTCGGCGATGAGGCCGAAGTCGGAAGATAGGGCTGCTGCGAAATCTCGGACGGGTGGGGCGTCGGAGAGACGGGCTTGGATTTCACTAAGAGGGGCCGTTTTTTTGGCTTCGGCGACTTCGCGGCGAACGTCCTCGAGGATCGTGTCGAGAATGGTTTTCAAGGTTGTGGTTTTGGGTAACTACCGAGGATTTTTACAGAGCGGCAGCTTTGCATAAGGGCGTCAAGGAGGCCGTTGGTTTCCAAGTCTCGGACGTGTCCATCGGTTTGGACGAAGAAAAATGTGTCGGCTTTGTTTTTCTGTGAGGGACGGCTCGCAAAATGCGCGAGGTTGACCTGCAATTGTCGGAAGGGCTCCAATGCGGAAACCAGTGCGCCTGGTTTGTCCTCGATGCGGAGCATGACAAGCGTCTGGTCATGGCCAGTGGGCGCGTTGATTTGACGGCCGAGAATGATGTGTCGCATCCCGGTTGCGGGAGTTTGCTTGTCGGTCTCGGGAAGAATTTCTGCACAGATGGAGAGGTCGGTATTGGTCAGTTCGTCGAGCGTGGAGTTGATGAATCCATGAACAGGATCCTCCAGCGGAATCACTCCGCAGTCGGCCTCGTTAGCGCTGACCCGGTCAAGAACCTCGGCGATCGAGTTTGTGGGCGTGTATCGCACGCTGGAGCCGAATTTCGAGAGGGCCGTCTGGTGCGTGGAACTGCCTGACGGTCCAAGGCAGGCGATGACGATGTCGTTTTCCAAAGCCAGGGAGGCGGACATGATCTCTCTGTAAATCGCCCGGATGGATTCGGGGCGGAGAGGACCGTTGCTGCGTTCGATGAGGCTGCGCAACAGCTTCATCTCGCGGTCTGGCGAGTAGATAGGAAGCGAGGCGCGGTTTTTGATGACGCCGATCTCTTTTGCCAGATTGGCGCGCTCGTTGAGAAGACGCAGCAACTCTGTATCAAGAGCATCGATGCGCTGGCGAAGTTCTCCGAGGTCGCTCATGGCTGGGATTCCTCCTCGGGGATGGAATCCACCGGCGCTGCTTCGTCGGTGGGCTCAGGCTCCGATTGAGGTGGCTCGGTTGGCTCAGACTCGGAGGGCTCAGGATCAAAGAGTTCAGGCTCACTGGTGGGTGATTCGGCGGGTTTTTCCTCGGCTGCAGGTTGCGCCTCTGCAGGAGCCTCTTCCGGTGGATTCGCCTTGGGAAGTGCGATGCGGCGGAGTTCGGAGGCATTGGGAAGATCATCCAGATTTTTCAAGCCGAAGTGGTCCATGAAATACTGGGTGGTCTCATAGAGGAGCGGGCGTCCGGCGATTTCGGAGCGCCCAGCGATTCGCACGAGGTTGCGGTCGAGAAGCGTCTGCATCACTCCATCCACTGCGACGCCGCGCACGGCTTCCATATCAGCGCGGGTGATTGGTTGCCGGTAGGCGATAATAGCGAGTGTCTCCATGGCTGGAGCGCTGAGGCGGGCTTGGCGGTTTTCTGGAAAAAGCTGGCGCAGCCAAGGTGCATAGTCGGCGCGCGTCACCAGTTGCCAACCGGCCGCGCTTTCTCTGACCTCAAACGAACGACCCGTCTCGGAGTATTCCAGTTCAAGTTTCTGGATCGCCTCTTGAAGCTGAGCGGCCTTCACTTTGGCAAAGGCCGCGATGTCGGGATTCTCTTTTGCCGCCTCGGCCGCGCCTTTGAAAATGGAGCTGAGTTCATTTGCTGAAACGGGTTTTTGAGAGGCAAAAAGCACAGCCTCAACAATGCGGTGAAGCGGGTAGAGGGGTTCGGGGCTTGAGGATTCGTCACTCATACAAAAGTGGGTTGGGCATTGCTCACGCGGTCGATCCAGATTTCGCCACACACTCCCTCCTGTCGCACGCGGAGTTGCTTCAGGCGGATGAGTTCCAGCATGGCAAGGAAGGTCACCACGATCTCTGTGCGACTGGCCGCATCGGCAAAGAGTTCCTCAAAGCTAAGGGGAATGCCTTCCTGGGTGATGCGCAGGACATGCTCGATCTTGTCAGATACGGTGAAATTTTCGGCGAAAATCTCGCGGAGATCCTCGGGCTTTTTTTCCAGCCGCTTGAGAATCTTTTGAAAGGCATGGATCAGGTCGAAAATGCCGACCTCTTCCACCAGGAGGTTCTCGGCCGGGGCGAGGTCCGGCGTCACAGGCACGCGGGCAAAGAGGTTTAACTGGGCCGTCTCGTTGTCGCGCAAGAGAGCCGCCGCCTCCTTGAATTTTTTATACTCGATCAGCTGCCGGATGAGTTCGAAGCGGGGATCATCCTCCTCGGCGTCCTCCTCTGCCATCTGCTGGTCAACGGGGAGCAGCGTCCGGCTTTTGATGTAGAGGAGGTTCGCGGCCATGACGATGAATTCGCCGGCCAGTTCGATGTTCAGAACCTGGAAGGCCTCAATATAGGCCATGTATTGCTTGGTGATCCGCTCGATAGAAATATCGTAGATGTCTACCTCATCGCGTTTGATCAGGTAGAGCAACAGATCGAGCGGACCCTCGAATACATCAAGCTTGACCTTGTAGTCCTCCACGCGACGTTAAGGCCGCTTGTAGCCGCGTTTTTCCGCTTCGCGTTTTTGTTGGATGCGATGCTTGTCGTGTTCTTTTTTCTTGGTTTTGAGCTTGCTGATCTGGCGCGAAAGCTTGTCGATGACCTTGTCGATGGCCACGTAGAGATCGGCTTCTGCATCCTCTGCATGGATATCGGGTCCACTGAGTGCGAGGTGAACCTTGACGATATAAGGCTTCTTGCGGTCGTGGTTGTGAAGAAGAACGATGTGTGCTGCGAGGATCGTTTCACCGTGGCCCTCGAGGTGGCTGACTTTTTCCGCCACAAATTCATGGATGGCGCCAGTGAGGATGATGTTTCGCGGAGTGATGTGAATTTGCATGATCCATACATTGCGACTGACTGAGCCTTCATTCCAGCAAAAATCCGCGCGCCTGTGGAATTCGCAGGGCTACATTTCGACGAGTTCGAGAATTTTCGAGTAGCTGAGATCCGTGTTTGCGCCTGGTTGAGCGGGATCGATCATGTCGTGCGGGATGCCGAGAGATTCCGGAAATTCGTAGGTGATGACCTTCTCGCCTTCGCGGACTTTAAGTTGCGATGCGATTTCGTTTGTCAGCTGGTTGTTGGCTCCTCGGTCGCTGGCTGTTGTTAAAAAAATGAGCCTCTTGGCGTGCACTGGTTTCGAGTCGAGGTTCGTCCGCACATCCCGCGAGAGCTGGATCGTGTCCGCCATGCAGTGGGTTCCGAAGCGGGGGTAGGCGTAGAGCGGGCCTGCTAGATTGTCTTTTTTCGACGAATCCCACCACTGGTAGAAATTCGGCAACTTTGAAAGCGTCGCAGCCGTCGCATCGATGACCGATGGCTTCACACCACACATGCCGAAGAACGGTGAAATGAGCATCACATCGCCGATGCCACCTCTGTTCTGAGCCATCCAACCCGCCGCCACGGCGCTGCCTGAGAGACCGATGAGTGTGATCCTGTCGCCGAGACCGCCCGCGATATCTAGTCCCACGGCGGCCTGGTCGATCAGATCCTGCGCGGTTTGGTGGCCCTGGTCATTGTTGAGCCGGTCTGCAAAACCCGCGAGGCGCGCACGAGGAATCACAACATTCGCGCCTTTTGCGTGAAGGATTTTTGCAAGCGGCACAAATTGTTCCGGGCAGTTTGTCAGACCATGCAAAAGCACAAAGACGCGCTCGGTTTTATGTCCATGGTGGAAAAGGCGACTGGCACCCTCGGGGCGAAGGGGGCGCAATGAATCGTCCTGGCGAAGGTTTTCAAATTTCGCCAGAGCCTCATCAAAAGTGGCTGCAGGACTGGGTGTCGATTGGAATGCGGGAATCTGTGACATGGCTACTACAAGGAGGACCAGAATAGGCAGTCCGAAAAGGGAGGTTTTTTTCATGCGCGGAATTTTGGCGCCCAAGTCGGCCGGATTCTTGATGCAATGAGGAATGCCACGCCGATCAAAATCAAAAATACGGAGAGGAATTGTCCACGCGTCAGCATCAGCGTGAGCGGAGCATCGGGTTCTCGGAAAAACTCGCCCGCAATTCGCAAGAGAGCGTAGGCGATGAAAAACACACCTGTCAGGATTCCGTCAGGAAGGCGGAAGCATGTCCGCAAAATCCAAAGAATCGCGAACAACACCGCGCCTTCTAGAAAGGCCTCGTAAATCTGAGAGGGATGTCGCGGCGTGAGAACCTTGCCCAGAAGCGTGTGCAACTCTGGCGATGCCCCAGCGTTCTCGACCACGGCGGGGATGTTTGTGAAAGCGGGATCGATCTGCGACGCCTCAACCAAGACCTCACGCGTCGTATCCGGTGCGGCATCGTAAAGTTCCTTGGGAAACTGAACCGCCCATGGCACCAATGTCGCCCGCCCGTAGAGTTCGCCATTGATGAAATTCGCGCACCGCCCGAGGAAGAGCCCCACAGGCGCAGCGACCACTGTGTTGTCGCCGATGTTCAACCAGGAAATTTTTTTCCGCCGCGAATAAACCCAAGTAAAAACCACGATACCTAGAATCCCCCCGTGGCTCGACATTCCCCCATCCCAGAATTTGAAAAAAACCAGAGGGTTCCCTAGGAAATTTTCCCAATCGTAAAAAAGCATGTATCCCAGCCGCCCACCCAGAATAACCCCAAAAAGCGCCGTGCCGGTGATGAAGTCGCCAATATCCCGCGCCGGAATATCGCTGTATCCCCGCCGCGCGAGGTGCAGGCAAATGCCATACGCCGAAGCAAACGCCAGCACATAGGCAAGGCCATACCAGCGAAGGCCCAAACCCTCGCTGAACTGAATCAAAAACGGGCTGAGATCGTGAATATAGTAGGCAAGCACAGGCACCCTTCTTCGCCGTTCAGGCTCTGAGAGGCAAGCATGAGGCTCGAATCAACAGGAGAATGTGCCGATGGTAAGCCTGTTGCATTAACCAAATCTCAAGCTCTGGCGGAGTATTGTTTGAAGGCTTCTTCGCTCAAGATACGATGTCGTCACAAGCTATGGAGAACCGGATCAATTTTGTGAAATCGAGCGGAGAGAACCGCTGGCAGGAGACTCAGGTGACACGCGCCTGCCGTCTCGCCGCATTCGGAGCCAAGCCGCCTGCATTGACTGTTGAAAATGCTCCCGTCCCTGAGCATGGAGCCGATGAGGTTCTTGTGCGGATGCTTGCCGCGCCGATCAATCCGGCGGATTTGAATGTGATTGAGGGAATCTACGGTGAATTGCCGTCGCTTCCTTGCACGATTGGCAATGAGGGCGTGGGAATGGTCGAGCGCGTCGGTGCTTCGGTGAGTGGGGTCGCTGTCGGGCAGACTGTGCTGCCGCTGGCGTTCGGGACTTGGGCCGAGCAAATGGTGGTGCCTGCGGAGTCATTGGTCGCCTTGCCGGAGGGGCTTGATCCCTTGCAGGTGGCGATGCTTGCGGTGAATCCGGCCACGGCCTGGCGTATGATTCACGATTTTGCGAAGCTCCAGCCCGGAGATTGGATTGTGCAGAATGCCGCCAATTCGGGCGTGGGTCGCTCGGTCATTCAATTGGCTAAGGCGCTTGGTCTCCGCACGCTGAATGTCGTTCGGCGTGCCGAGTTGGTCGATGAGTTGCATGCGAGTGGAGCGGATGTCGTAGTAACCGAGGATACAGACCTGAGAGCGGATGCGCTTACACTCTGCGGCGGCGTGCTTCCGAAGCTCGGGCTGAACGCCGTTGGCGGGGCCAGTGCTCTCAATGTGGCCAATGCCCTCTGCGCGGGAGCTCCGCTCGTTACTTATGGCGCGATGGGCCGCCAGCCTCTGAAAATACCGAATGGCCTCCTGATTTTTAAAAACATTGCCTTCCAAGGATTCTGGCTCCGGCGGTGGAAGGAATCCGCACCCCATGCCGAGGTGCGAGCCACCTACGAAAAGCTGGCCGGCTACCTTGCTGCAGGAGTGCTGCACACGCCGGTTCACAAGGTCTTCCCGCTGGATCAGGCGCTCGAGGCCATTGCCGAGGCCACTCAAGAGAAGCGCTCGGGAAAAGTTCTGCTTCGGATGTTCTGAAATCGACTCCCGCGGAATTAACCACCAAAGACACGCAGGCAGACTATCACCGAACTTTTCCCCTCCGTGGTCTCTGTGTCCTCTGTGGTCAATCCGCTGCTTGAGGTTTCATGCAGACGGGGCCATTTTCAATCCATGCAGAATGAACCGCGAGCATGGCAGAATTTCTCCCCGGGCGATCTGTCGTTTTCTTTTCCGCAGGTGACCTGTGCGAGCGTCCCTCAATGCGTGGAGCGATCGGCCGCTGCATTTCCGCTTTGGGCATCGCGTTCGCTGGATGAGCGCCGGGATATTCTCTCTGACTGCCGCGAGAAATTATCCCTCGCCGCGGAGTCCCTCGCCGCACTGATTTCCCGGGAGACAGGGAAGCCGCTCCGCGAGGCCCGGCTTGAGATGGTAGCTGTCGTGGCGAAGTTCGACCTCACTTTTGCCGATGGAGAAAAATATCTCCGCGATGTGGTTGTGGAAGATGGTCCGAATCCGGCACTCGTCCGTCAGCGGCCTCGCGGGCCGTCAGCGGTGATCGCGCCATTCAATTTTCCTGTGCATCTGGGCCATGGCGCGGCGCTCGCGTATTTGCTGGCGGGCAACACGGTTCTCTTCAAACCCTCGCCGCTGGCTGCCAATGTGGGCCTCGAGTATGCGAGGATCATGCAGGCTATGCTACCGGCGGATGTCTTTCAATTGGTGCCCGGGTGGGGCGAGACTGGTCGGGCGCTCTGTCTGAATGAGGCGGTGAGGTCCGTTTGCTTCACCGGCTCCGTGCCTGTCGGGCGCGAACTCTCCAGCGCATTGGCTGCTGACACTTCAAAATCTCTCGCACTCGAACTCGGTGGCAAAAATTCTGCTATCGTTTTAGCGGACGCAGATCTTGATCTCGCTGCCACGGCTGTGGCCGACGGCACGTGTCTCACTTCCGGCCAGCGCTGCAATGCCACCTCGCGTGTCCTTGTTCATCGGCGTGTGGCGGATGCCTTCCTCAAGCGCCTCACGACTTCGCTTGCCCGCTACACACCGGGCGATCCCATGAACGAGAACACGCTCCTCGGTCCGCTCATCAGCTTCGCTGCGCACGAGCGCTACGAATGCCTCGTCTCGACAAGGGCGGGGGAGTGGATTGTTCCCGGAGGTGTTCTGGAAAAAATCAATCCTGAGATGCATGGGTATTATGTCCTGCCCGCTGTCGTGCTGGCGCACGATCCTCTTGCTCTCGACGAGTCCCTGCTGGCGAAGGCAGAAACTTTTGCTCCTGTCCTCGTGGTCGAGATTTTCGATGAGGAGGATGAAGCGATCCGACGCCACGAAGCTTGGAAGTTCGGGCTCACGGCGAGCGTCTTCACCTCGGATGCGGGCAGTTTTTCGCGGATCGGTTCCCATCTCTCGGTCGGCAACCTCTACCATAACTTGCCCACGACATTTTCCCCGTCCACTCTGCCATTCGGCGGATGGGGCGCTTCGGGCAACGGCCGCCCCGGAGGACGCGGCTTTGTGCGTTTTGCCGTGCAGGAACAGGCGATCCAGTGGAAAACATGACACTTTCATGAAACGTGGATTTCTCGACAAACTCATCGACCGCCTCCCGCTGGTCCAACCCGGCGAGGTGCAGAATTACCTTGTCGAAATCGCCCGCGAGAAGGGTTTTTTGGAAACCATTTTCAACGCCATTCTCGAAGGCGTCATCGTCACAAACCCCAAGGGACGCATTCTCTATCTCAACCGTGCCGCGTGTGGTTTTTTCGGCATTGAATCCGATGCCAGCCTCGGTAAGCCGCTGGCTGAGGTCGTGCGAGGCATCGACTGGGAGACGCTCAGCGGGCCGAAAGCAGAAATCGTCAGCCGTGATCTGGAGGTATTTTATCCTGACAACCGGCTTTTGAATTTTTACGTCGTGCCGCTGCTGAGCGACGAGCCCGATGGACAAAAACCCGAGGCAGTCGGCCGTGCAGTGATCCTACGCGACATCACGCAGACCCACCGCGACACGCAGGAGACCATCGAGGTCGAGAAATTCTCCGCGCTCACGATGTTGGCGGCGGGCGTTGCCCATGAAATCGGCAATCCCCTCAACTCGCTGAACATCCACCTCCAGCTCATGCAACGAAACTTGGAAAAGGCGCCGCCAAAACTTCGCTCCAAGCTGGAAGAGTCCGTTCTGGTGGCCCGCAGCGAGGTTTCGCGCCTCGATAATATCATCACCCAGTTTCTCCGTGCCATTCGCCCGCAGAGCCTCAATCCCGAACCAGCAGACATCAACCGCATCGTCGATGAGGTCTTTGATTTTCTCCATGTGGAGATCCAGGACCGCGATGTGCTCGTCGAGAAGCAGCTCGAGCAGGGGTTACCGCTGCTTCAGATCGACCGCGATCAGATCAAGCAGGCGTTCTACAACATTTGCCGCAATTCGTTTCAGGCGATGAATTCCGGCGGCATCCTGCGCGTGAGCACATCCGCCGATGCCACCCATGTGCGGATCGTTTTCATGGACTCGGGAGGTGGCATATCGCCGGAAAACATCACCCGTATCTTCGAGCCCTATTTCACAACAAAATCCGGCGGTAATGGATTGGGCCTTCTCATCGTCAGGCGAATCGTCCGAGCCCATGGCGGGGAGGTCATTCTCGAAAGCTCGCCCGGCCGGGGACTCACCGTCACCATCCTCCTACCCCGCATCGACCAGCGGGTGCGTTTCCTGGAACAAGGCATCGTCGAATCCCAAAATGAATAACGAACTCAATCAACTTTACGAAAAAGCCAGCGCGAACTATCGCACCGGCTGCCGCACACCCTCACAAATCCTCGCTCCAGCCGATCTCGACGCCCTCGCGAAGTTCGGTATTTCAGCGCAGTCGCTCTACGATGCGGTGGATGACCTCGCCCGCTATGGCGAGCCGGATAAGGCAGTCTTCGTGGAACTCGCCCAAATGCGGGCCGACTATTTTCACACAACGCTCCAGGGTCGCCCGCCATCGCGGATTGTTCAGGAAAGCGAGTTGCCGCCAAAATCCGCCGAATTCGAAGGCGTTTCCTGGTTGCCCCGCATCATTCGCAAAGCCCAATGCTTCCTCGAAGGCAGCCTCTGCGACGACATCATGTATGGATGTGCAGGAGACCGATCGTTTTTGAAAAAATACAACGCTACTTTGCCCGCCTTTCTCGCCGTGGTGCGCGACACTCAAGGCGCCCCCGCCAAGGCCCTGAGTTTTCTTGCCCGTAATGACTAGAGGAATTTTAAGGACTGCATTGAGTAAGTTTGGATTTCGAATTTCGCTGATAGTGACAATGAAAAACTTGCGAACACGCTTTCGCCATCTGTATAGTTCTCCTTGTCGATTGACACGGTTTAAGCCGATGGAAATTCGTTTAGTTGGCAGTAAATCGGCAACGAGCAGGACTCCTGTATATTGGCCTGGTAAATTAAACTGTTGATTATTATTGCAAAGGAGGGGTGGCAGAGTGGTCGATTGCGCCGGTCTTGAAAACCGGAGAGCCGCAAGGTTCCGTGGGTTCGAATCCCACCCCCTCCGCCACTAATCTGGGATGCGGATTTCTTCGCATTCAATGAGATCGCGAAGCTCGAGAGACTTCGCAATTTTTGAGCTCGCCGAGAATTCGCAAACTTGAGAAAAGCTTTAAAACGCTTTTAGAATGAGCCGCTGCGGGTGATGCAAAAAATTATTTCTGCCGATAAGTCGATTGCTCGAAAGCAGGGTCGTGATGGATTTCAGTTTTCCGGGAAGTTCCAAGAATTCTGTGAGTGCGTTTTAATAGGTTCGAGGATGGGTCCAGACTTTGGTGGTAGAAGCGCTGCGGAAGTAGCTCACCGTTGCCATTTGTTAATGGTGTGGAACAGCAAGAGTGCGTGATTCCCGTTGTGAAATATATGTGCATCAGGGAAAGGTAACTGCGTGGCCCCAGAAATGACTTGCATCATGCAAGCGACTGTTTATAACTTGCATGATGCAAGCTATAAAAAACCTAACTATCGATTCGAGAAAGAATGAACGCGTTTTAATTACGGGAATCACCGGATATATCGGGCAACATGGAGCGGCTGAGTTGCTGAGGCAGGGATATGAAGTTGTTGGCTGCGTTCGCTCACGGAGCAAGGCGGAAGCAACACGGGCAGCTCTTGCCAAGGTGACAAATACCAACCGCCTCAGCTTTGTTGAGGTAGACCTTTTGTCGGATGAAGGATGGGATTTAGCGATGAAAGGATGTGCTTTCGTTATGCACATTGCATCACCCTTTAAGATGAAGGAGCCCAAGGATGAGAATGAGATGATTGCTCCCGCCGTAGAAGGAACCAAGCGCGTCATTGCGTTTGCACAAAAAAATGGGGTCAAACGATTGGTGCTCACATCGTCCATCTTTGCGATCATTGCAGGAAAGCAGAGTGGACATTACGGACCGACCGACTGGTCTGACACCATTGAAAATATTGGCACCTATGCGAAGTCTAAGACTTTAGCTGAACGCGCAGCTTGGGAGGCCGCGGAGGGAGGTGCCATGGAATTGGTTGTCATCAATCCCGGCGCTGTTTTTGGTCCTTCGATTGGCCCGCTAGTTGATGCTCAAAATATTGCCATGATTACTAAAATGATCCAAGGCAAAGTGCCCATGATTCCTGACGTGGCAATGGGAATGATTGATGTCAGAGACGTTGCCAAACTCCACGTTCGGGCTTTGAAAGCACAAGGAGCTTCCGGACGTCGGTTTATTGCTGCCAGCTCTGAGCCAGTCGAGATGCAGACCTTGGCTGGCGTATTAAAAAAGGCAGGCTATAATAAAGTTCCTTCAATTAAAGCGCCCTCGACCCTTCTCAAATTTATGGGATTGATAGATCCTGAAGCTAAAGCGATGCGCCCCTTTTTAGGGAAAAAGGCATCGTTTGATAACAGCGCAACGTTTGAATTTCTTGACTGGAAACCTACGCCGATTGAATCTTCTATTATAGAAATGGCTGCAGCTATTTCTTAATAGTGGAAAACAATGGCGCAGAAAAAAAAGTTTAATAATCAGGTCGAATGGCGATCTGTCTGTCCAATTTGCTCCGCTCTCGACGTTCTTGGTGATAAGTGGACAATGTTGATTGTTAGAGACCTGATCATCAATGGCCCCAGGACTTATTCAGAATTGCGAGAATCGCCCGAGCGCATTTCTACCAACATTTTAGCAAATCGGTTAGCTCTTCTTACGTCGCTCGAACTTGTGGAAAGAGTGAATCCGCGGAAATCTGCTCGCAACAATGCCTACAAGCTGACTAAGGGGGGAGCATCACTTCGACCAGTTCTTGAGAGTTTAGGAAAATGGGCACATAGGCACCTCAAGCAGTATCACGGCGATATGGTTTCTGTTGATTCCAACGAAGGAAAAAAAGTGCCGAATCGTAATTCTAGAAATAATCTGTAGAAGTTGATTCCCCAAGCTTTTAGAGCCAACGTGGCGGCAGCAATTTCTTCGCTCTTTTCAAAAACCAGCGCTCCTTAAGATGCTCATTTTTTCTAACCTCTTTAATCGAAATGATGTCTTGGTGATGCGATGTGATTTTTCAGAAATCACAATAGTCGAATCGCTATGAGTCACCGAAGATTTTGCGGAGATTCGTTGTGTTTTTGAGGATTTTCCGAGATTCGCAGTCTCGAGATGAACAGGTTAAAGCTTTTTTAGGTTTCGAATCCCACCTCCTCCGCCACAATTCGCGAAGCGGATTTTCATTGTAAAGGGTGGGATGAGGACTCAGTTCGACCGCCGTGCAACGCCAGATGTGGAGGGGCAGCGTCCTCGCCTGACCCAAATTTCAAACACGCTGGATCCCAAAGCCACGGGGCCAAGATCATCTTCCCAACAAATCCAGAGTCGCACGAGAGCGCGTCCCTGCGGAAATGCGCCTGGCCACTCGCGCAATTTCTCCGTCTCCTCCACCGCCAACAAAAACGTTGAGTGAAGCCGCATCAGCATTCAGTCTGTGAGCCGTTATGATTGTCTCACCTAAGATTCGTGGATTCATTTGCACCACTGCCCATCCGACGGGATGTGCGAAGCATGTTGCCGATCAGATTGCGGTTGTTAAAGAGCGCGGCCCTCTGGCGAACGGGCCTAAGAAGGTTCTCGTGATTGGAAGCTCGACAGGCTATGGCCTCGCTTCGCGGATTGCGGCGGCTTTTGGAGCGAATGCTTCCACGATTGGTGTGTTCTTTGAACGCGGGGCAGAGGGTGGGCGCACGGCAACGGCGGGTTGGTATAATTCCGCTGCTTTCGAGCGCGAGGCTGCCGCCGCCGGACTTTATTCGCGTTCTTTCAATGGCGATGCCTTTTCGGACGCCATGAAGCAGGAGGTCATTGCAGCCATCAAGGCGGATCTGTGCCAAGTCGATTGCGTGATTTACAGCCTTGCTTCGCCCCGTCGCACGCATCCGAAGACGGGCGAGGTTTTCAAATCCGTTCTCAAGCCGATCGGTGAGTCTTACACGAACAAAAATCTTAACACCGGAAACGGTGAGGTGAATTCGATTTCGATCGAGCCCGCGAATGACGAGGAGATCGCGAACACCACGGCTGTGATGGGTGGCGAGGATTGGGAGATGTGGATGGATGACCTGCTGGCCGCTGGAGTGCTCGCGCCTGGCGTTCGCACATTGGCTTATTCTTACATCGGCCCAGTCCTCACTTGGCCGATCTACAAAAATGGCACCATTGGCCGCGCTAAACAGGATTTGGAGCGTTGCTGTGCTTCGCTGAACGCCAAGCTCGCTCCGCTTGGCGGCAAGGCCTGGGTTTCGGTGAACAAGGCGCTCGTGACGCAGGCGAGTTCGGCCATTCCCGTTGTGCCGCTCTACATTTCGCTTCTCTATAAAATCATGAAAGCCGGTGGCACACATGAGGAGTGTATCGAGCAGATGGATCGACTTTTCCGCGACCGCCTGTCGAGTGCCGAGCCTGCCACGGACAGCGAGGGCCGGATTCGTATGGATGATTGGGAAATGACGGATGCCGTGCAGAAAGTTATCAGCGAGCGATGGGATGCCGTAGAGACTTCGAATTTCTCGGAACTCGCGGACTTTGCCGGCTATCAGGAGAGCTTTTTGCGCCTGTTCGGTTTCGGTCTCCCGGGCGTTGATTATCAAGCCGAGGTGGAGCCGGAAGTGTCTATCCCCTCGCTGGCTTGAAGTTTCCAGACATTGAGCTGATGCCCTTCCGCGTGCCGATTGGATGTTGAAGTCCCTGCGCGCGACCACTAACTTTTTCTCTCTTAAAAAATGAAAATCCAACGCGCATTGATCTCGGTTTCTGACAAAACTGGGATTGTCGATTTTGCCCGTGAGCTGCATGCCTACGGTATCGAAATTCTTTCCACCGGCGGCACAGCCAAGGCTCTGCAAGCTGTGGGCATTCCGACCACCGAGGTCTCCCATTTCACTGGTTCGCCTGAAATCCTCGACGGCCGAGTCAAAACCCTGCATCCGAAAATCCATGGCGGACTTCTTTACATCCGAGGCAACGAGGAACATGAGGAGCAGGCCAAGGCGCATGGGATCCGCCCGATCGATCTTGTGGTAGTGAATCTCTATCCTTTCGAGGCCACCATCGCCCGCGAGGATGTGACCCTCGCCGAGGCCATCGAGCAGATCGATATCGGTGGACCCTCCATGATCCGCAGCGCGTCGAAGAACTATCAGTCGGTCTGCGTTGTTACAGATCCCTCCGACTACGCCGCCGTGCTGGCCGACATGAAAGAGGAAAATGGTGGCACGACACTGGTCCTGCGCGAGCGGATGGCGATCAAGGCCTTTGCCACGACATCGCACTACGACGGCATGATTTCCTCCTTCCTGAATCGCGAGCAGCAGACCTGCGGTCGATTCAGTATCGATTACTCTCTCGAAATGCGCCTCCGCTACGGCGAGAATCCGCATCAGCAGGCCGAACTCTACGGCGAATTCGGTTCGTATTTCGAGAAGCTCCACGGAAAAGAACTCTCCTATAACAACATTCTGGATATCAGTGCCGCCGCTGGCCTCATTTCCGAATTCAGCAAGCCGACGGTGGCTATTCTGAAACACACGAACCCCTGTGGTGTCGGCAGTGACCCCGACCTGCGCGAGGCATGGGAAAAAGCCTTCGCCACCGATAAGCAGGCTCCATTCGGTGGCATCATCATTTGCAACCAGCCGATCACCCTCGCGTTGGCCAAGTCGATCTGTGAAATCTTCAGCGAGGTCATCATCGCTCCCGAGTTCGATTCCGAGGCTCGCTCGCTCCTTCAGAAGAAGAAAAATCTCCGCCTCATGCGCGTGCTCAAACCGCTCACCCAAAGTGGGCGCGACATCCGCAGCGTGCTGGGAGGTTTACTCGTTCAGGATTCCGACACGGCCGAAATCCCGGAACTCGAGCACAAGGTCGTCACCACACGCCCGCCGACCAAGGCTGAGATCGAGGCGATGGAATTCGGTTGGAAGATCGTCAAACATGTAAAATCCAACGCCATCGTTTATGCGGGACCCGACCGCACTTTGGGCATCGGCGCAGGTCAGATGTCGCGTGTGGATTCCTCACGCATCGCCGTGTGGAAGGCGCAAGAGGCCGGAATCTCTCTCAAAGGTAGTGTTGTTTGCAGTGATGCCTTTTTTCCGTTTCCCGACGGCCTTCTTGCCGCCGCCGAGGCTGGAGCCACGGCAGCCATCCAGCCAGGAGGCTCGGTGCGCGACCCCGAGGTCATCCAGGCCGCCAATGAAAAAGGCGTTGCCATGGTCTTCACGGGCACGCGGCATTTCCGGCATTGAGTCGGGTTTGACCACAGAGGACACAGAGAGCACAGAGGACACAGAGAGCACAGAGGCTTTAAAATACTCACAGCCTGATGCTCTCGTCCTCGCTCAATTCGTCCAAGCTCCTGGCTGTGGTTACCTGCGGTCCGTCTTCGGCACCGATCGACTCGGTGCGTCGCATCACGAATTTTGCGACGGGTGAAATTGGTTCGATTCTCTGCCAAGCACTACTGAAGGCTGGGTGGGATGTGATTTGCCTGCGCGGGGAGGGGAGCACATTCCCTGCTCCCGAAGGTGTCGATGTCCGTATGTTTTCGACGAACGACTCACTGGCCGCCTTATTTCAAAGCCTGGCTGCCGCGCCGAATGCGATTTTTCACGCCGCCGCACTCTGTGATTTTCAGGTCGCAGACATCGAAGGCGGTGCAGAGATGAAAAAAATCCCCACGCGCGACGGAGCGCTCACTTTGCACCTTGAGCCTGCGCCAAAAATTCTGCCCTGTTTGCGGGTGTGGTTTCCTGGGGCGTTCATCGTGGGATGGAAATACGAGTTGGATGGCGATAGGTTTGCGGCTCTGGCAAAGGGGGCGGCGCAGATTCGCGAGTGCCGCACCCATGCCTGCGTCGTGAATGGCGCGGCCTATGGCGAGGGGTTTGGCATCCTTCTTCCAAATGAGACGCTCACGGAAGTCGCGGACAAGCGCGTGTTGGCTGCCACGCTTGTGAATTACCCTCCGGCGGCTACTTGAAGAATCTCGATGCGGTCGCCCTCTGAGAGGAGGCAGTTGGTCCATTCGCTGCGGTGAAGTGCGATGCCATTGTGCTCGATGAGGACCATCTTTGGCTCAAGGGCGAGCTCGGCAACGAGGCCTGTGATGGTTTTTGACTCCTCAAATTCGCGCGTCTTGCCATTGATCAGAATTTTCATACCGCGCTGAGAATCGCTTCGTCCCAGTCTTTCCAGACGGGTTCGAGTCCCATGCGATGGAGGGCGCTTTGGACTGTGTGGGGATCCCGGTCGTCGGAGATGGAAAACTGTTCCGTGGCCGCTTCGGCTCCACTATCGGGCACGATTTTGCCTTTTACCGTGAGATGAAGTGCCTCTCGGCCTTGGCCTGTGTAGCCGCCGGGCTCGGTATGGCTGCCGGCACTCATCATGGTCACTCCGAGTGGCGCGATGAGGTCGCGTAGGGGAGCCGGTTCACGCGTGCTCAAGACAATGCCAATCGCTGGAAATGTGACACGCAGGGCGCACAGGAGCTGGATAAACTCGCGGTCAGGAAGGGGATGGGTCGGCTCGAATTCTCCGGCGGCGGGGCGAAGTCGAGGCATGCTGACGGTGAGTTGGGCCTTCCAGCATACGCGCTGGAGGTATTCCAGATGTGCGGCAAGCGCCACAGCCTCGTAGCGCCAATCCGCCAATCCAAAAAGCGCTCCCACACCGAGCCGGCGGAATCCCGCGTCGTATCCCCGTTCAGGGCAATCCAGTCGCCAGTCGAAATCTTTCTTTGGCCCTGCGAGGTGAACCTTCGGATAGGTTTCGCGATGATATGTCTCTTGATAAACCACGAGTCCCTCGGCGCCGGCGCGCACGATCGGCAGGTAGTCGGCTGTCTCCATTGGCGCTACCTCGATCGAAAGGGCGGGAACCAGCGGACGCAGGCGCGCCACGCACATTTCAAGATAAGGGCCGGAGACAAATTTCGGATGTTCGCCTGCAACGAGCAGGATGTTGCGAAAGCCCTCCTCGGTGAGGTGCTGTGCTTCAGCGGCGACCTGGTCGATTTCGAGTGTCACTCGCTGAATCGCATTCTCACGGGAAAATCCACAGTAGGCGCAGGAGTTGACGCATTCGTTCGAGAGGTAAAGCGGTGCGAAGAGCCTCATCGTGCGGCCGAAGTGCCTTCGCGTGATGGCTGCAGAACGCCCGGCGAGGGACTCGAGCGCGGCATCATTGATCGGCTCCAGCAGGGATTCAAAGGCCCGCAGGGTGGGCGATTTGCTGGTGATGGCTTGATTGAAGAAATTGGAGAAACCCATGCGGTGGTTTGGCGAAGACCTCTTCATTAATCAACGAAACGCCGCCCGCCGCAAGCGGCGAGTTCCTGCGCGCGAGATCAAATGCGCCCTACCCACATGGCTGCACTTGTTTTTCAAAAATCCGTGCCTAATTTTTCCCCTATGAAGATTTCATCCATGCCCGTTCGTTTGCTGTGTCTGCCCATTGCTGCATCGCTCGCACTGGGCGGTTGCTCGAACCTCACTCCCGGTGAGAACGCAGCCGTTGCAGGCGTGGCTACGGGTCTTGCGGTTGGGCTCCCGCTCGCGCTCACAGGCGTGAATCCCGCAGTAACTATCCCGGTTACAGCCGGAGCCGCTCTTGCCGCCGGTGGCGGGGCTTATTTGATTTCTCGAAACCAAGCCACGAAGCGTCAGCGCCAAGTCGCTGAAGACCGCGCGAGGGACTATGTGGCACGCACTGGCGAGTATTCCAAAAAATCCACCCGCTTCATTGCCGTTCGCACCGAGGATTTCCGCACCCAAGGCAAGGCGCAGGTCATGGTCTATGACATTCACAGCGGCACAATCGTCAGCGACACCGTTTACGACATGCGCTCGGTGCCGCCGGTCGGTGAGATGGGGGATTTTGGCGGCTATCGAGCCCGCTACATCGGCACCGGGAGTTGATTTTACGGCGTTCTTGCTCCGTGTTTGGAGGCTTTGCTACAAACACGACGTATGAAATTGCTTTTTCTATGTCCGCGTTGGGGCAGTGAATCCTACTCCGCTTCCGAATTCATCCGTCGGGTTAAAGAAGCCGGATACGACGGTGTCGAGGTAGGCCTCTCCGATGGTGACTCTGTGGCTGATGAAGTGGCCTCCCTTGCTAAAAGCCAAGGGCTCGAGCTGGTCACCCAGCATTGGATGACTGCGGATCGTGACATGGAGAAGCATCTCGAGCTTTTTGAAAAAAGATTGCGCCATGCGGCAGGATTTGAGCCGTTGTTTATCAATAGCCATACGGGACGAAATCTCTTCAGCCTGGAGCAAAACAAGAGGGTCTTTGCAGTCTCGGAAAGTGTTTCAGCTAGCATCGGGATTCCCATTTATCATGAGACACACCGGGGTCGCTGCTGCCACACCCCTTGGCGCACCGCCGAGCTTCTTCGGGCCATGCCTACTTTGAAACTCGTGTTGGATATGTCCCATTGGTGCAATGTCTGCGAGTCCCTTCTCCAGGATCAAGACGACATTATCGAGCCGCTCCTCCCTGCTGTATCGCACATCCACGCGCGAGTGGGTTGGGAGCATGGCCCCCAAGTCAGCGATCCGCGTGCTCCGGAGTGGGCGAATGCTTTGAATGCCCATTTCAAGTGGTGGGATAAAATCATCGCGGCCCGGCGAGCCGAGGGCGTGAGTCAATTTACAATCACTCCGGAATTCGGCCCGCCGCCATATCTTCCGACTTTGCCCTACACCTGCCAGCCTGTCGCCAGCCAGTGGGATATCAATGTTCACATGATGAATCTGCTTCGCGCTCGCTACGCAGTCTCGTGATCCAAAGGGGTCGGTTGCTTTGAGATGGAGGAGACGTTGGGCGGGCTGACCTACTCTTCTTCTTTTTCCGTCAAGCCTTCAGCGCCTTCTCCGCCTTCGCCTTTCTGGAGTCGTTCGAGGAGTGGTGTCATATCCTCCACCTCGTCCCAGACAATACTGCTTACATAAATGGGTGACTTCTGAAGCGCGGCCATGGCCATGCAATCACTGGAGCGGGCATCGAGTTCGATGATCTTGCGCTGCTGGAGTTCATTCTCCGCAGTGATGATCAACCGTCCGTAGTAGATTCCATTCCTGAAATCATTGATCACGATCCGTTCGACCTTTGCACCGAGGGATGTGAGGACATTGGCTAGAAGGTCGTGTGTGAGAGGGCGTTCCTTTTGGGCGCTGTTGAGGTAGAGGCTGATCGCAGCGCCAATGGACTGATCGATGTAGATGGTGAAGATTTTTTCATCATTTCCCAGAAACACGGCGGTTCCCGCATTAGTAGGAATGAGCGCGCGGATCTGCACAGGGATTGCGGACTTGTTCACGAATGCAAACTAACATTCACCCGATCTCACGCAAGCTGGGGGATGCTCAGGTGTTCTTCCCAATGCGTGGCAGGACAAGGATGGCTGAGGCTGCTGCGAGAAGAAGAATATCGCGCCCGATCGCCAGAGGCATTTTCCAAGCGGACGGTGAATCATCCGCTCCAAAGCACCCGCAGCTTACAACGATGCCGTTCCATAATGCCCAGGAGAGAACGCTGATAAATAGCACGCATAACGCGCAGACCAAGGCCGCCCCGAGAGGGAAAACGCGAGGCAGGAGCAGTATGATCGCGGCTAGGATTTCTATCCAAGCCAGAGAAAGCGCGAGTGGCATCGTCCACTCGGGAGGAACGAGTGTGAAGGGCAGCAGAGCGATGGCAAATTCCTGACTCGCTCCCGCCTTCACCACGCCGGCATAAAAAAACAGCCCTGCCAGCGCAAGCCGGAGGCACAGGAGAATGGCGTTCCTCACCTCAAGGCCTCCACGGCTCGGATCGCAAACCATGCCGCCGAGATATTGTGCACGCGGAAAATGGATGCGCCGCGAAGTGTGCCCGCCACGATGCAGGCAATCGTTCCCGCATCGCGGTCAGCCGGTTTTTCGATTCCAAGCACGCGCCCGATAACGCTCTTGCGGGAGACGGGTAAAAGCACTGGAAATCCCTGCGCGGTCAGACTGCTGAGTTCGCGGAAGATGCGGAGGTTGTCATCCACCTGCTTTGCAAAATCGATCCCGGGATCCAGGATCAACGACTCGCGAGAAATCCCTGCCTCTATGGCCAAGGCGGTCTTCTCTTCAAAAAACTCCAGTAGTTCGCTCATGACATCCGGGTAGGTCACATGCGTGTGTCGCACCTTGGGAGCGCCGCGTGAATGCATGATCAAGAGCGCGGCGCCGATCCTGGCGCAGAGTCGCGCATTTGTTGAGTCGGGGAGGGCGCTCATGTCGTTCAGAATATCGAAGCCTGTATCCAAGGCCCCTTGGATGACGCCGGGACGCCAGGTGTTCAGCGAAAGGAGTGGCGGAAAAAGCTGATCCTCATCCCGTGGAACGGCTGTTTTCATGATCCGTTGGAAGTCCTTCAGAAACGGCCTGACACGCCCGAGTTCTTCCTTCTCGCTGATCGCATCCCTATTGGTCCGGGCACTTTCGCCCCCCACATCGATGATATCCGCTCCCTCTGCCGCCATCTCCACTGCGCGGGAGAGCGCCCAGTCAGTGTCGATTTTTCCATCCGAGGAAAACGAATCGTCGTTGATATTGAGGATCCCCATGATGAGCGGCCTGCGCTGCAGGTTCACGGTTCGCCCGCGTGTCCTCAAGAGGCCCTGCGAGTGGATGTTCTCCTTGTCTCGACTGGCATTCTTCGTCACTTTGGAATCCATCGTAGCGGGTATGAGGTTCATTGAATCAATTTTTGTAAAAGTCAGGAAACATCCCAAGCGGGTTGTTTTTCCGGACGGCGAACTGCCTCGTGTGATAAAGGCGGCAGAGCTTTTTTACCAGAGTCAACTCGGCATACCGATCCTGCTGGGACGGCGCGATGTGATTCAGGAAATCGCGCAGAGGCAAGCGATCAGCCTCGACCATGTGGCGATCATCAATCCCGAAAAATCCTCCGAGCTTCCGATCTTCTGCCGGAGGTTTGAAAGGATCGGGCGCTACCGCAAGGTCGAGTTGACGGACAGCCGCGCAGTCATGGTGCGACCGAACTATTTTGCGGCTATGATGGTTCAATACGGTTTGGCGGATGCCCTTGTTGGCGGAGCCAGCGCCTCGGGCGGGGCTCTGCTGCGGCCAATGCTGCATCTGGTCAAGCCCCTGCCGTTCGCGGATGTGATCTCATCTTGCACGATTGTAGAACTCCTCAATCGTCCTTACGGCGAAGATGGTGTTCTGTTTTTCGCCGATACGGGCGTGGTTCCAGACCCCACGATGTCGCAGCTTGCGACCATCACTGTTCAGGCCGGTTTGCTGGCCAGGCAGGTCTTCGGACACCGCCCGAGCATTGCTCTTCTGAGCTTTTCCACAAAAGGCAGCGCCCGCACGGCATCCACAGAAAAAGTCGCCGGTGCCGTGACACTCGCCCGCCACATCGCTGAGAAAGCCGGCGCGGACATGACGATTGATGGCGAGATGCAGGCGGATGCAGCGCTCGAGCCCGTATTTTCGGAAATCAAACTGGGCGAGAGCCATGTTGGCGGCAAGGCAAACGTCCTTATATTTCCTGACCTCAACAGCGGGAATATCGCTGTCAAACTCACACGCCTTTTTGCGGACTCCAACACCTACGGGCAGATCCTCATGGGATTCACCCGCCCAGCCGCCGACCTCCCACGGGGAGCGTCAGCCGAGGATATCCTCAGCATGGCCGCGATAGTCGCTCTGCAAGCCATCGAATACCGCAAACTTTATCCTCCCGACGAGGACGTGGATTGAGATTTTGAACACGGTCACGCCGCGCATTTTCATTGCAGCCACGGAGCAGGACACGGGCAAAACAACGACCTCCCTCGGCCTTTACGCTGCCTTGAGGCAACAGTTCCCGCGCATCGGCTACATCAAGCCTGTGGGACAGCGTTTCACGGAGGTCGATGGACGCCGGGTCGATGAGGACAGCCTCCTCATGAAAACGGTGTATGAAACCCGCATACCGATCGAGGATATGAGCCCGATTACGGTGGAGCCGGATTTTACCCGCCGATACATCAATGAGTCGAACCACGACACACTCGTGAGGCGGATCCAGCATTCATTTGATCGTGCCAGTTGGGAAAAGGACTTTGCCATCATCGAAGGCAGCGGTCATGCCGGGGTGGGGTCTGTATTCGATCTCTCCAATGCTACTGTGGCGCGAATTCTTGGTAGCAAAGTTTTGCTCGTTGTGCCCGGTGGAATCGGACTGCCGATTGATGAAGGAGCTCTCAACAAAGCCCTCTTCGACCGTGAAGGAGTGGAGGTCGTAGGCGTTGTGATGAACAAGGTTCTGGCTCAGAAGATGGAGCAGACGGCTGATTTTGCGCGTCGTGGCTTCGCGCGCCTCGGGTTGGAATTGCTTGGAGTCATGCCGGTCCAACAAATCCTTGCTGAGCCATCTATCCAGCAGGTCGCCGACACGATTCGCGGCACCTTTTACTGCAACGCCCGGTTCGCACGCAATCACGCCTCGGATGTCGTGATGGGGGCTGTCAGTTCCGCCAATATTCGCCGCAAGCTTTCGCACGGCACGCTCTTGATTGTGCCCGGCGATCGCGAAGATATCGTGCTCGCAGCCATCTCAGAGGCCTCTAAATTTAGTGAGCGAAGGCTCAGCGGTCTGATTCTTTCGGATGATCTCAAGCCGCACCGTTCGCTTTTGGACATGTTGGAAAAAACCAATCTCCCTGTGGTTTTTTCGCCCAAAGACAGCTACTCCATTGCTCAGCGCATTTTTTCTCTCACTATCAAAGTTCAACCGGGGGATACTCAAAAAATCGAGAGCATCCAAGATCTCGTCGTCCGCCACATCGACATTCCCCGCCTGCTCCAAAAAATCGGAATCTCTGCCTGAGAGTCAGACTTTCCGAGTGACGGCTGCTTGCAGTTTTTTGATTCCAGCCAAGGCCTCTTCAACCGTATCGGCCATGAGGCATACATGGCCCATCTTTCTGCCGGGGCGTGCTTCTGATTTTCCGTAGAGATGGAGTTTGGCCCGTGGGTCGTTTAGCAAAGCACTCCAGTCTGGCGTGCCGTTTTTCCAAAGGTCACCCAGGATGTTCCACATCACGACAGGCTTCAGAAGCTCGGGAGACCCGAGTGGCAGTCCGCACACAGCTCGGAGTTGCTGTTCAAACTGGCTGGTCACGCAGGCGTCGAAAGTGAAGTGTCCGGAGTTGTGAGGCCGGGGAGCGAGTTCGTTCACCAGAAGTTCGCCGTTGGATGTCAAAAAGAACTCCACAGCGAGCAGGCCGATCACATCGAGTTGGCGGGTGATCTCCGACGCTAGGCTTTTGGCCTTCTCAAGAATCGCTGGCGAGAAGCGGGCAGGGACGATCGACAGGTCGAGAATGTGGTTGCTGTGAATGTTCTCCGACGCAGGAAATGCGGCGATGGTGCCATCCAAGCCCCGTGCGCAGACGACGGAAAGCTCGGCTTCGAAGGGAATCCATTTTTCAAGAACCCCGCGAGGTGCTCCGAACTGTTTCCAAATCGTCTCGGAATCGACCTGGCCTGTGAGTTTGACCTGCCCTTTTCCATCGTAACCAAAATCCGCCGTTTTGAGAACAGCGGGCGTGCCGATTTCTGCAAGCGCTTCGCGCAGACTGGAGGCGGAATCCACCACGCGGAAAGGCGCGCAAGGGAAGCCGTTTGCTTGAAGGAAGGTTTTTTCCCGCTCCCGGTTTTGGCAAATGTGCAGCACCTCGCCGCGGGGCCTCACTGGGCGTAGAGAGGCCACAGCCTCCACCGCCGATCGCGGGATATTTTCGAATTCAAAGGAAATGACGTCCACCCCCTCGGCAAAAGCCTTCAGCGAGGCGGAATCGGTGTAGGGGGCATTCACTTCAACATCGCAGATCTGGCCGGCCGGGCAGTCGGGCTGCGGTTCGTAGGCGTGCACCCGGTAGCCCATGCGGCGCGCGGCGATGGCCAGCATGCGGCCGAGTTGCCCGCCCCCGAGTATGCCCACGATGCCTCCCGGTTGGATGGAAATGGTTTCCGTCAGCGTGGGATTCCCGTTAGATAAAGTGTCCGTCATGGCAGATCGTCTGGTTTACATTTTTGCATTGCTCACCCTCGGGTTTATCCGACTCCTGCCGCTCTCCGTATGTTTCGTTTTTGGACAAGCGGTGGGCGCATTGCTGTGGCTTATCCTGCCCGGCTACCGCCGCCTCGCAAGGGAAAATCTGAGCGTGGCATTCGGCACGGAAATGTCCCAAGCAGCCATACGTGCTCTCACTTTCAAGCATTTTACCACTCTGGGAGCCAATGTCGCGAGCGCCATAAAAATCCCAACCCTCTCCCAGAAGGAGATCGAGCGCATTGCTCAAATCGAAAATCTCGACGCCATCCGGCAAAACATCGCCAAGGGCCGTCCCGTGCTCCTTGCCATCAATCACATCGGAAATTGGGAGCTCTACGCCCAGTTGGTTTTCCAAGTGCCCGAGGCGCACTTTGGCACGGTTTATCAAGCCCTCCACAACAAACTGGTCGATGATCTTGTGAACCGCGATCGCCGCAGGTTGGGGGTTCAGACATTCGATCGCAAGGCTGGCTTCCAAGGCGCGCTGGCTCTGCTTCGCGAACCCGGCATTCTCGGCGTGCTTGTGGATCAACACGCTGGAAACAGCGGTATCTGGACGCCATTTTTCAACCGCCTCTGCTCGACCTCTCCGCTTTCCGCTACTCTGGCCATCCGCACGAATGCTGCCGTGATCCCTGCCGCCATCTATACGACTGGCTTCGCCCGCTGGCGCGTGGTTCTCAACCCGGAAGTCCCGTGGTCCGCCGACAATCCCGAGCAACTGACGCTGGACATCAACAAAGCCCTCGAAAAACAAATTCGTCTTTCGCCGGCAGACTGGTTTTGGGTTCATAACCGCTGGAAGACCCCGCTGCCAAACTTTCTCATCAATGAGGCCAAGAGGGGGATTTACCAACCATCCACGGAACCAGATCCCGCGCCATTCCGCATCGTTGTTCGTTCCCCAAACTGGCTGGGCGATGCCGTGATGGCCATTCCCGCCGTGCGAGCCTTCAAGCTCGGCCGCCCAGATGCCCGCGTGGCTGTTCTCTGCCCACAAAAGCTTGCCGGTCTCTGGCAGCGGGTGGGGGATGTGGACGAGGTCATCGCCATAGAGTCCGGTGAGTCGATTTTTGCCACCGCAGGAAAATTGCGCGGCCAGTTTGAAGCGGCAGTCCTGCTTCCGAATTCCCTGCGTTCAGCCCTCGAAGTCTGGTTCGCTGGCATCCGGCGTCGCGTTGGCTACGCCGGACACTCACGCTCCGCGTTCCTCGACCAGATCATCACTCCCCGCAAAAAATCCGCCCCGCTCCACCACGCCGACCGTTACTGGCACATCGCCGCCCGTTGTGGAGCGGATTCCATGCCGCCCGTAGTTCCGCTTTGGAAACCGAGTGGCAAGGACTGTGTCATCGGCATCTGCCCAGGCGCCGAATACGGCTCTGCAAAACGCTGGCCGGCTTACAAATTCCGCATGCTCATCCAGCAAGTGAACGAACAGTTCGATTGCAGTTGGGTTCTCCTCGGCACGGCCGCCGACTCCACAATCGCCCGCGAGATCTCAAACGGCCTCCCAAATGTCACCGACCTCACAGGAAAAACCACAATCGGCGAGTTGATGGATTTGCTCTCCAAGCTCAGCGGCCTCCTGACCAACGATACCGGCACCATGCACCTCGCCGACTTCATAGGCACGCCGCTAGTCGCCATCTTCGGCTCCACCGAACCCATCCTCACCGGTCCCCGAAGCCCGCGCAGCCAAGTCATTCGCCAAAAAGTCGAATGCAGTCCCTGCTTCCTCCGTGAGTGCCCTATCGACTTCCGTTGCATGGAGGAAATACCCATGGAACAAGTCGTCGCAGCCGTCTTGGAATTCAAAAAAAGCCCCCCGTCTCGCAAGTAACCCCGCAGGCTCATTGGAAGTTTGACGGAACTCGCGTCTCCGATGGGAAAAGGCGAAGAGACAAATTTAGTCTGTTTAAAAAATCGGCCTTGGAGTTTAAAAACGCTCATGAACAAAACGATCTCACGCCGCTTGCTTGTATCGACTCGTAATGACCACAAGGTCGGTGAGATTCGGGAAATTCTGGGTGCGGATTTTGAGGTTCTGGATCTCTCTGCGATTAGTGGAGTGGGTGAGGTGGAAGAGACGGGGGTGACTTTTGAGGAGAATGCGATGCTGAAGGCTCAGGCTGTGTCGGGGCACTTCGACGGGTGGGTGATTGCGGATGATTCCGGCCTAGAGGTCGATGCCTTGGATGGGGCTCCGGGGGTGTGGTCGGCCAGGTTTTCGGGGGTTGGGGCGACGGATGCCTCGAACCGTGCATTGCTTTTGGAGAAGCTCGAGGGTTTGCGCGGCAAGGAACGTTCAGCGCGTTTTCGCTGTGTGATCGTGCTGGCTCGGGCGGGTCGCAAGCTCGCGGCTTTCAGTGGCTCGGTCGAGGGTGTGATTATCAATCAGGAAAAAGGATCAGGTGGATTCGGTTACGATCCGCTCTTCGTTCCGGAGGGGCATTGCGAGACCTTTGCACAGCTTGGCTCGGAAGTGAAAAACGCACTGAGCCACCGCGCCAGAGCGCTTTCAGGCCTGATGGCTTGGAGCGGATGGAACGATTGAAACTCTGCGCGCTTGTCGCGTTCGCCGGTCTCGATATGATGCCGCGTAGCATTTATGCACCAAGGTTCTCTTGCCCTCCTCCTACACGCCCACTTGCCGTGGGTGAGGCACCCGGAGCATAAGGAATTCTTAGAGGAGGACTGGCTTTTTGAGGCCATCCTCGAGTGTTACATTCCGCTTCTCAAAAACCTGCGCCGCCTTGTTTTCGACAAGGCACCTGTGAAGCTTACATTCACTCTCACTCCTCCACTCTGCGCGATGTTGAGGGATCCGTTGCTGCAGGGACGCTCCGAGCGGTATCTGGCGCGCGGAGTTGAGTTGGCGGCGATGGAGGTCGAGCGAACGGCACATGATGCCGCGATGCGCGATGTGGCGCGGCACTATCACGCCTGTCTCTCGGAGGCGCTGGATTTTTACACACGGGAAATTAACCGCGATATCGTGGGGGCATTCGCCCAGCTTCAGGCGGATGGCATCATTGAAATCATCACCTGTGCCGCAACGCATGGCTTCCTGCCGCTCATGGAGATTGTGCCGGAGGCGATGCGGGCGCAAATTCTCATTGGATGCGACTACCACCGAGAGTGCTTCGGGCGTCCTCCCGAGGGTATCTGGCTTCCCGAGTGCGGGTATGTGCCGCGCGTGGACAGCTTGTTGCAGGAGGCGAATCTGCGGTGGTTCGTCGTGGATGCCCATGGACTCATGTATGGTGAGCCAAGGCCCCGATTTGCCATTTACGCGCCGTATTTCACGCCAGCCGGTCCAGCTGTTTTTGGACGCGACCGCGAGTCGAGTAAGCAGGTCTGGAGCGCACGCGAGGGGTATCCGGGCGATCCAGCCTACCGGGATTTCTACCGCGACATCGGCATGGAATTGCCGGAGGACTACCTCCGCACGGTGCTGCCGGATTTGGGATGCCGGCGCAACACGGGCTTTAAATACCACCGCATCACCGGCTCACCGGACAAGCAGGTCTACAACCGCGCCTGGGCGATGGCTGCGGCGGACCATCACGCGGGGGACTTTCTGAACGCCCGCATCCGGCAGTTTGAGCATTTGAAATCGATGCTGCCGATTGATCCGGTTATCTTGAGCCCCTTCGATGCCGAGCTCTTTGGCCACTGGTGGTATGAGGGGCCAGAGTTTCTCGATCTCTTCCTGCGCAAGGCAGCCTACGACCAAAACACATTCCGACTCACGACGCCGGGGGCCTATTTGAAGGAACATCCCACGCAGCAAATGGTGAGTCCATCGCCTTCGAGTTGGGGAAACAAGGGCTACTGGGAAGTCTGGCTCGACCGCTGTAATGCTTGGATCTACCCGCACCTGCATGCCGCCGCCCGCCGCATGACGGCTGCGGCACAGGCGCATCAGAACACCCGCTCGGTTTTTACCAAGCGCCTTCTTCAACAACTCGCGCGCGAACTACTCCTTGCGCAGTCCAGCGACTGGGCGTTTCTCATGAAAACCGGCACGGCGGTGGACTACGCCACGCGCCGCACGAAGGAGCACATTCTGCGCTTCAACAAACTTCACGAAATGCTGGAGAGCGGCGAGCGTAACGAGGCGCTTCTCTCGGCCTGCGAGGCGCGGGACAACATTTTTCCAAATCTGGATTGGAAACACTACCTGTGAGGAAAAATTTTGCATGCTTGGCCGCGCTGGCTGTATGGCTCTCTCTTCCCGCTCTGCAGGCGGCACCGAAGGATAATCAGGAAATCGCCTTCGCTGTGCCGGGGCAGGGATTGATCACGCTGGGGGTCTTTAATAAAGCGGGCAAGCTGGTGAGAACTCTCCACGTGATGGATGACGAGGAGGCCTTTCGTATCGGGCTCAATGGCTACATCACGCAGTGGGACGGTCGTGATGATGCAGGGCAGAAGGTGCCAGCCGGTCGATATTTTTTAAGGGGCTACCTCATCGGCGAGGTCTCTTTGGAGGGAGAAGCCTTTCATTTCAATGACTGGGTTTCCTCGGCCGAATCTCTCATGCCGCGCCGGATCGAGGATTTTGCGATGCTGCCCGGCGGGGACTTGGTGCTTACGGGATGCACCGCGGCAGACCAGGGGTTTTGTGCACGGTATTCGAATGAGAAGGGGTTTTTGTGGAGTCGGGAAATCGAACACTCGGGTGCATCTGGCATCCTTCTTGCGGTCACGAGCAGCGCTGCTGTTACGCGCTCAAGTCGAGGCTGGTTGGCTTTTTCCCTCGATGACGGCAGCGACATTCCCTTGGCAGGGTTTCCCACTGACTCGCGTCCCACGGCACTCGCTGCAGACAATGAGCGTGTCTCTTTCTCCGAGGGCGATGTCATCAAAACCGTGGCGCTCGATGGCGTGACCTCGCAAGAGCCGGCTCCGGCTTTTTTTGAAAACCTCGCCGCTGCAGAGAATGCCGTCGCAGGCTCTGCCGGTGGTGCCGTTTGGCTCTCCACCTCAGGGGCGCCGTTTGTAAAAGTTCCGATCCCTGCGAGTGCGGCTTCCCTCTCTTTTGGCGAAGGCAAAACCCTGTGGTTCGCCGGCGCCTCGATGGATCCCGATGCCTCACCGGTTGTCGCCCAGGCTAATTTCGAGGGCGGCATTCTGAGGGCGCTTGTTCCTAAACCCGGCGATCCTCGTCCCGTCTTGGTTCGCGCCTCGCGGACGAGCGATGTGTTTTCTGTTTTGGAAGAGTCCCCCGGTTTGCAGCGACTGCGGGTTCTTTCGCGGAACTCTGAAGGTGGATGGTCCATCGAATGGGAATGTTCGATTCAGGATGCCCCAGCTTTTGGTTTCGTGGACGGTCAGGCCAGCGCCAATGCGGTCGTCGTCTCTCCACCTACGTCCCTTCGCTTCCGCCTGGATGAAAACCCACTCACCGGCAAGCATGATGAGGTCACTCTCCAAGCGGCATTCGGGCCGGAGGGCGTTCAAATTATGACTGTAGATGGTCTTCCGCTTATCACAGTCAGCCACAGCCCGAGTATCCAACGTGTCGTCATCCAACGTGGCCCCTCTCCCGATAGTCTTCGCCTGCTGCAAGGAAATGCCGCCGTCGTGGAGGAATACCTCATCAAAGGCCTCCGCCACATCACCCCGCTTATCGCCGGAGAGGTGGAGATTTCCAATTGATAGGACGGTGAACCGGGTTTGAGGCATTGCCAAGAGAGAATGATTTGGCGCCCCCATGTGCCAGAGCGGGAGCAGCGTGCCTTGGGTGGCGTTAGAGCAGAGGAAGAAGATCCGGGCGAAGACCACGGCCTTGGGAAGATCGCCTTGGCGGGAAGGATGGCGGGAAGGATGGCGGGATGCGTCCTCTCCGCTTCTCAAAAATATCTCTCTTGATGCCCCTCCTGCGATTCGTGTTGATTCCGCGTATGTTCTATCTTCGCGCATGCGTTGTCTGGTTGCTTGCAGTGGCCTCTTTCCCCTTGCCGGTTTTTTGCGCCGAACCAGCTGAGGCTGCTGTGGCAAAGATGCAGACGCCTTTGCCCGACGCTCCCGAGCGCATGGAACTCTGCCGCGTGCAGATTTTTTTGGACCGCGCCGGTTTCCGCCCTGGAAAAATCGATGGCCTCGGGGGGGAGTTCACTCAAAAGGCAGCTGATCGTTATTGCGAGGCGACTGGTGTTCCGCGAGGCACCATTTTGGATATTTCCTCTGTGGCTGTTCCCTACCGGGAATATGTGATCTCAGAGGACGACGCGCGGTGGGTTGGTCCAGTAGCCTCTCAACCCGCCGAACAGGCTAAACTCAAATACCTCAAATATGCCACGCTCTGGGAGGCTGTCGCAGAGCGGTTTCACTGCGACCAGAAGTTTCTTCTCGAGCTGAATCCTCAAGTCACCGACCCCATCGTTGGCACTGTCCTCCGTGTTCCTGATGTGAAGGAATTCCTGCTCGCGGATGTCAAAGCTCTGGAAAAAGAACGCTCCACGAAAGCCAAGTCCCCCACTGTCGCAGCAACCCTTCCGCCGCCCCCGCCGCCACTGCCTTTGCCTGTCTCCTATGACCTTTCCAAGCCGATCCAGCCTTCGCCCATTGAGCAGGCGCCTTCACCGACTCCAACGCCCGAACCCACTCCAGTAGCGGCTTCCGAGCCTAAGCGCTCCATTGTTCTGCTTCGCAGCGAGCGCCTGATCGAACTTTACGAGGATGGTCGCATCGTGGCCTGTTTCCCCTGCACGCCGGGTTCGGCAAAAATTCCGGTGCCGTTGGGGAAATGGAAAATCACCAGCAACATTCTGCTCCCGCATTTCCGCTGGGATAAGTCGGTCCTCGAATCTGGGGTCCGCAGTGAGAATGCTTTCATGCTTCCACCCGGTCCGAACAGCCCGGTCGGCATCGTCTGGATGGGAATTAACCGTCCGAGCATCGGCATGCACGGCACGAATACCCCGGACCGTATCGGACGAAATGAAAGCAGTGGCTGCATCCGCCTCGCAAACTGGGACGCCTTCACTCTCTGCCAGCTTGTGAAAGCAGGCACACCGGTCGAGGTGCGCTGATTTTATTTTTTGGGTAGGACGATCTCGAGACGGCCATTCTTGTATTCCATCTTGAGTTCCTCGCCGCGCACCGGCCCGGGCAGCGTCATGGATTGAGTTGATGATCCAGAGCTGAAAGCGGTCGCACCGCCTGCTGCAGATTGTTTCTCATGCTTCGAGGTGATGGTGACCGCACGCTCGTTGTCCACGTTCACGCTGACATTGCGTGCCTGCTCCTCGGGGAGCACGGACGTGAGAAGGTAGGCATCGCCTCGGTCTTCAACTTTGAATCCCGAACTCGCCGTCTTGCCCTGCAACTGCGGAGCGATACTCCCAAGGATGCTTCCAAAGAGATCCTGCGCGGGAGCTGCGCCTCCTGCGGGAGCGTCTTCTTGATTCATTTGCTGAAGCATGTTGGCAGCTTGAGAGAGGACTTGATCGCGTAGAGCGTCGAACCCCGCATTCATCGGAATTTGCGATGGAAGTGCCATGCCTCCGGATGCCGGAGCGGGCTCGCCTTTGGGGATGGAAATGACAAGTTGTCCGGCAGTTCTTTTGATGCCGAGCGCGGCATCTGCCTGTGCTTTTGGGAGTGAGATGCGCTGTTCGTAGCGGATGCCGCTCACCGTGGCGCCGGAATCTAGAAGCAAGGTGGATCCGGCAAGGCGCACATTGACATCCGTCGTCTCAGGAACTCCCACTCGCACAGAGTAGGCAGTAGTGTCTTCCTGGACATCCACAGAGGAAGTCAGAATAGATTTCTGAGATTGTGAGTCGGCTGCGGACGCTTTGGGGTTGATGGTGAAAAAAATCGCCAATGCCAGCGGCGCTGCAAGGAGAGTTTGTTTGGTCATGCTTTTCATTTGGCTTTGCTCAAAAAAAGACAACGTGCCGCTGTGTTTGTTCAATGAAGTTACACTTTGGATTTTGAAAAAACGACAAGCACCCAACCAGCGAGCAGGACAAGGCCTCCCACAGGAGTTACCGCTCCCAACCAGCGGATATTCGTGACCGCCAGAATGTAGAGGGATCCCGAAAATATGCTCACGCCTGCCGTCCATAGCCAGACAGCACTTGGAAGTCGCTCCGAGGCCCAGAGTGCTGCAACAGCGTGAATGAGATGGTAAAGAACAGCAGTTTGCCAGATGGAGGCCGTATCGTTTGCTGTCAGGATGTTTTTGAGCCCGTGCGCCCCGAAGGCTCCCAGTGCGACTCCTGTGAAACCAAGCACGCCTGCCACTTTTGTTGTCATCATGTCTGGCATGCTTGCACGAAAACTTATGCCACGACAATATCCCGCCGTATGGGATCGCTCCTCCTCGGTATTCTCTGCGCATCGCTCCTCTGCTATTGGCTGGGGGCTCGATATTACAGCCGCTTTATCGAGCGGGCACTTGGAGTGGATCCGTCCCGCCCGACTGCTGCCGTTCTCAAAAATGACGGCTCTGATTTCCTGCCAACCAAGTCCTACATTCTCTTCGCCCACCATTTTGCAGCCATCGCCGGTGCGGGGCCAATCGTGGGACCTACGCTGGCTGTCGTTTACGGCTACCTGCCTGCCCTCGTCTGGATCGTCATAGGTGCTACGCTCATGGGCGGCGTCCATGATATGGTGACGCTTTTTATTTCCACACGCGAGGAGGGGCGCTCCGTGGCCGATATAGCCCGGCAGTATCTGGGACCTTTTGGTTATGTCTGTATCGTGAGTTTTCTTGTGATCGGGCTCTTCATGATCACAGCCACATTTTTGAATCTCAGCGTCACCGCCCTCACGAGCATGTATCCGGCTGAGAAGCTCGGAATGGAGCCCGCGGCTCGCGCAGAGTTGGACGCCGCGATGCAGTTGCCCGGCGACCACATGGGCATGCACCCATTCCCTCAGGGTGTGGGACTGCCCACGGCTGTGGCTTTGAAAGACGGCCAACCCGTTCTCTTGGCGCGGATCGGCGGCATTGCTTCCACCAGCGTTCTTTTCATCACGCTCTGTGCGCCCTTGCTCGGACTTCTCATTTACCGCCTCCACACTCTGGCTTGGATGAACTACGCGATCGCCTCGCTTCTGTGTGGGGCCTCAGTGGTTCTGGGTATGTATTTTCCGATTGTCGTCACGCCGGATGTCTGGCGCTTGCTGATGACATTTTATGTCATCCTGGCCTCCGCAGTTCCTGTCTGGCTGCTCCTCATGCCGAGGGATTTTGTGAATGTGCAAATCCTCTACGCAGGCTTGTTGGCAGTCGTGCTTGGACTCGTCATTGCCGGCGTGAGTGGAAACTTTGCCTCCATCCCAGCCGCACCGCAAAATCTGGCAGAGGTCATTCCCGCATGGAGTCTGGACAGTGGCCTCCAGTATGTCGGCGTCCTCTGGCCTATGCTTTTCATCACGGTCTCCTGCGGGGCGATCAGCGGTTTTCATTGCCTGGTTTCGAGCGGAACAACGGCACGCCAACTCGCCTGCGAGCGCCATGCCGGCAAGGTGGGCTACAATGCCATGTTGCTTGAGTCGTTGCTGGCGGTTTCGATCATCCTCACGCTTTTGATTGGCTTGGATTGGCAGAGCTACCTCCAGATCACCTACACGGAGAAAAATCCCGTTCTCGCGATTTCTCTCGCGACGGGAAGCCTCGTTAATCTCGCATTCGGCCTTCCTGTCTGGAGCGGCACGGTGCTTGGTATTTTGCTCTTGGAGGGCTTTGTGGTTACCACCCTCGATGTGGCGGTGCGCCTGAACCGGTATCTACTCGAGGAAGTCTGGCGATTCCTTTTCCGTAACCCACCAGCGATTCTGCGCGGGGTCTGGTTCAATACGCTCCTCTGTGCCGGTGTTATGTTTCTGCTATCCCGCTCGAACAGCCTGCCAGTGCTGTGGCAGGTCTTCGGTTCAGCGAATCAAATGATGGGCGCCATGGCGTTGTTGGTCGCCGCCGTGTGGCTTCGAGACCATGGCCGACGGACTCTCTTTGTTCTGATTCCAGCTCTTCTCATGTTCGCCACCACATTCGCCTCGACGGGGCTCTCACTCATGAAAAATTTCCGCGAGTCGAATTGGGAACTGGTTGCGGCCTGTGGTATCCTGATCGTGCTGGGCATTTGCACCGCCTTCATCGGTGCACGGAAACTCCTCACGCCACCTCGCAGCATCCAAAGTGTCTGAGCGCCGCAGATATCTTACTCGCCGCGATAACTGCAGCGGGCGAATGGAGTCTCGTGAATCACGATCTCGGCAAGACCCGGCAGTTGGGGTGAGAGTTTGTTCCAAAGCCAGCCAGCCATCACCTCGATGGTGGGGTTTTCCAGCCCGGGGACATCGTTCAGATAGCTGTGGTCGAGTTCCTCGATGATCGGCTTCATCGCTGCGCTGATGAGAGCATGGTCGTAGAGCCAGCCAGTCTCGGGATTCACTTCGCCTTCGACGGAAATTTCGATCGTGAAGGTATGGCCGTGCAACCTCGCGCACTTGTGACCGGCGGGCACTTTCGTGAGGCTCTGGGCGGCTTCGAGAATGAAATCTTTGGTGAGACGGACTTTCATGGCGGTGTGTTATACCGAGGCCGCCCGTGTATCCCAATTTAATTTCGCGATGACTTTCTCCTTGCCCTCGCGCCCTCTGAGTGAGACCTTTTCTACCTTCATTAACAAAACGAAATAACAAATGGCAAAAGCAGCAGTAGTTAACGGGGCGGATTCCCTTCGCCTTCACGAAAAAGACACCGGCAGCGCGGACGTTCAGATCGCGCTCCTTACCAAACGAATCAGCTCACTCACCGAGCACTTGAAAGTCAACGCGAAGGATCATGCATCCCGCCGTGGCTTGCTCAAGCTCGTCGCCACACGGCGCAGTTTGCTGGATTACCTCAAGCGCACGGCTTTAAGCCGCTACGCGACGGTCCTCGAGAAATTGGACCTTCGCAAGTAACGCGACTTCCTCACTCAAAGCCCCGTTTATCAGCGGGGCTTTTTCCTAAAATCCGCCCGCCAATCTCTGGCGGGCACTCACGCACTTATATATTATATGTCCCATACCACTACAGCCCAAGCGGGCTCCTCACCCATCATTTTTGAATCCGGTAAACTCGCTAAACTCGCCGACGGCGCCGTAACCGTCCGCAGCGGCGACACGATCGTGATCGTCACTGCCGTCTCGGCCACTACTATCAAGGAAGGCCAAGACTTCTTCCCGCTCACCGTCGAATACAAGGAAAAGGCCGCAGCAGTTGGCAAATTCCCCGGCGGTTACTTCAAGCGCGAAGGCCGTCCCACCGAAAAGGAAATCCTCACTGCCCGCATGACCGACCGTCCTCTGCGTCCGCTCTTTCCCAAGGGCTACCTCTACGACACTCAGATCATCACGCTCCTCTTGAGTGCGGATGGTCAAAATGACCCTGACATGCTTTCGATCAACGGTGCCTCCACTGCGCTTTGCGTTTCGGACATTCCGTTCGCGGGCCCCGTCGGCGCCGTTCGCGTCGGCCGTATCAATGGCGAGTTCGTCATCAACCCAACCCATTCCGACCGCGAGCACAGCGACCTCGACCTCGTCTATGTCGGCGATGGTGAGAAGGTCATCATGATCGAAGGCGCCGCCACGGAACTTCCCGAAGCGGAGTTCAATAAAGCCCTCGACTTCGCCCGTGACGCCGTGCGCGTCATCGTTCAGGCCCAGCGCGATCTCGCCGCAGCAGTCGGCAAGGCCAAACGCAATGTGCCACTCTTCTCGGTTGCCGATTCGATTTCCGAAGTCGCCTACCAAGTCGCAAGCGACCGCATCGAATCCGCCATTTACACATCTGGCAAAGTGGCTCGCAGCAAGGCCATCGGCACCCTCCGCGAGGAAGTCGAAAAAGCCGTGCTCGAAAAATTCCCGACTGCCTCGAAATTCGAAATTTCCCAGGCCTTCGATTACTTGCAGAAAAAAGCCTTCCGCGTCAGCATTCTGGACCGCCAGAAGCGCTGCGATGGTCGTGGATTCCATGACCTCCGTCCTCTCTCCGGCGAGGCTGGTCTTCTTCCCCGCACGCACGGTTCGGCTCTCTTCGCCCGTGGCGAAACCCAAGCCCTCGGCATCGCCACCCTCGCTCCAGCGGAAGAGGCTCAGATGATCGACTGCTACGGCGGTGGACCCGACACGAAGCGATTCATGCTTCACTACAATTTCCCGCCCTTCAGCGTGGGTGAGACCGGCCGTTTCGGTGGTCAAAACCGCCGCGAAATTGGCCACGGCGCCCTTGCCGAGCGTTCGATCGAGGCAGTCATCCCGAGCGAAAAAGACTTCCCATACGCACTCCGCGTCGTCAGTGAAGTGATGGAATCCAATGGTTCCACCTCCATGGCCAGCGTGTGCGCGGGCGTTCTTGCCCTCATGGATGCAGGCGTGCCACTCAAGGCCCCTGTCGCTGGCATTTCGGTCGGCCTCGTGACCGAATACGAAGGCGAAACCCTGAAGCGCTACACCACTCTTACCGACATCATCGGCAGTGAAGACCACTTCGGTGACATGGATTTCAAACTCTGCGGAACATCCGAAGGCGTCACCGGCTTCCAGCTTGACCTCAAGCTCCCGGGCATCTCCCACGAGATCATGTTTGAGGCCGTCGCCGAGGCAAAAACCTCGCGCACGAAAATCCTTGATGTGATGAACGGCATCCTTGCCGCACCACGCTCCGAGTTGAGCCAATACGCACCACGCATCGAGACGATCCGCATCAACCCCGACAAAATCGGCCTCATCATTGGACCAGGCGGCAAAACGATCAAAGGCATCGTTGCCGAGACCGGTGCCGAGATCAATATCGAGGACGACGGAGCCGTGCACATCTACTCCAACAATGGCGACAGCCTGAAACGCGCCAAGGAAATCATCCTTGGTATGACCAAGGAAATCTCCATCGGCGAACTCTACCAAGGCACAGTCGTATCCATTAAGGAATTCGGCGCCTTCGTCGAAGTCCTGCCCGGCAAAGACGGCCTCTGCCACATCTCCGAACTCGCCGACTTCCGTGTAAACAAAGTCGAAGACGTCGTAAAGATGGGCGACTCCATCTGGGTCAAATGTATCGGCGTCGATGACAAGGGTCGCGTCAAACTCAGCCGCAAGGCGGCCATGAAAGACCGCGACGAAGCCGCCGCTGCTCCTCAAGCCTAAGCAGTATCACAAATCAAAAGACAGGGGCTCCCGCAATCGGGAGCCCCTTTTCTTTGCATCTGAGACACCCTCTCTTTTTTACGACGAGCGATCCTGCGCGGCACTGCGCTCCGTTCCTAGTCTGGATTGGTCGAGAGTATCTGGGGCGTGCTTGAGGCCATGTGCATGGAACTCCATACCACAGAAGCTCTCTATCCCTTTAATCCAACCCAGCGCGGGCGCGCTGGAGTTCAGCGAGGCGGTTGATCCAGTCTTGTTGGCGTTGGCGGTGCTCGGCGACGACTTCAGCGGGGGCGTTTTGGACGAAGGTTTCGCTGGCGAGTTTGCGGGCGACTTTTTCGATCTCGGCTTCGACTTTAGTTATTTCTCCGTCAAGGCGTTTTTTTTCTGTCGCGGGATCGATGATGCCTTCAAGCGGAAGGTAGATTGTTCCGATGTCCGTGGGACAGGCGGCATGGCCTTGCGGAGCGGATTCGCAGAAGGTGAGAGATTCCGCATGCAGGAGGATGGAGAGGACAGGGGCCTCATTTTTGACCCAATCTGCCGCTGGGGTAAGCTGCCAAGGCAGGCGTTTGTTGCTGGGAATCCCGTAGGTCGCACGGATATTTCGTGTCTGTGAGACTGCGACAAAAACGGCTTCCGAGCGCGAGTCCGTCGCAAAGTCTGAGGCTTTCGGCCAGCCGCTGTGCATGAGGCTTTCGGTGCCAAGACCGAGACCGTTCCAGAGTTCCTCGGTGATGAACGGCGCGTAGGGGTGCAGGAGTTGGAGAATGCGTTTGATGGTGTAATCCAGCGTCGCCAGAGTGCCGGAGCGGCGAGGGGATTCGGTGGTGAAATCCGACTTCGCAACTTCAATGAAACGGTCGCAAAAATCGCCCCAGACGAAGTCATAGAGCGCTTGGGCGATATCGCTGAAACGGTAGGCCTCGTAGCCTTCGTTGACGCGCTGAATGGTGGCATCGAGGCGGCCGAGGAGGTCGCGGGCGAAGAGCGAGAGTTCGTGTTTCGAGGGGTCCGCATGCGGGTCGAGCGGTCCTTGCATTTGCCGGAACCGGCAGGCGTTCCAGAGCTTATTGCAGAAATTTCGTCCCTCGACGATTTGCTGTTCGTCGAACTTGATATCCTGTCCCTGCGGCGCGATGCGTAGGAGTCCAAAGCGGATGCCATCGGCGCCGTATTTCGCGATGAGGTCAAGCGGATCAGGCGAATTGCCGAGGCTCTTGGACATCTTCCGCCCCTGCTTGTCGCGGATGATGCCGGTAAAATACACATCCTTGAAGGGAACTTGCCCAGTGTATTCGAGGCTCGCCATGATCATGCGGGCTACCCAGAAAAAGATGATGTCCGGGCCGGTGACCAGCACGCTGGTCGGAAAGAATTTCGCCAGCGCGGCGGGTTCCATTGTCTCGTGAGCCCACAGCCACGACGAGAACCAGGTGTCGAGCACATCGGAGTCCTGCACCCAGTCCTCGCCGGGCGACTCGATCTGGCATTTTGCATTTTCTGCATTGCTCTCCCCCGCTGGATACCAGACCGGGATGCGGTGGCCCCACCAGAGTTGACGGGAAATGCACCAGTCTTGGATGTTTTCCAGCCAGTGGTCGTAGACTTTTTCCCAGCGGTCGGGGAAGAAACGGATGAGGTGGCTTCGCACGGCGTCGCGGGCTTCGGTGGTTTTTGGATATTTTAAAAACCACTGTTCGGAGAGGCGGGGTTCGATCGGCACATCGGCGCGTTCGCTGAACCCAACATTGTTTTCGTGTGGCTCTTCTTTAACGAGGAGTCCGAGTTCGCGGAGTTTATCCACCGCTTTTGTGCGGGCTTCAAAGCGGTCGAGGCCTGCGAATTCGTCACCGGCGAGGTCATTCAGCGTGGCGTCGGGATTGAAAATATCCACGACTGGCAGGCCATGGCGGAGGCCGATCTCGTAGTCGGTTTTGTCGTGTGCGGGAGTCACCTTTAATACGCCCGTGCCGAATTCGAAATCCACCGCCTCGTCGCCGATGATCGGCAGCAAGGCTTCCACTCCAGCGGGAAGGGGACGGCGGACATGGAGTCCAATGAGAGCGGCGTAGCGTGGGTCCTTCGGGTTCACTGCCACGGCGGCATCCGCCATGATCGTTTCAGGGCGGGTGGTGGCTATTTCCAGATAGGTGCCGGGCTTTTCCACGACCTCGACTTTGTAGTGATAGAAAAATCCTTTTTGGCTTTTTGGAATGACTTCCTCGTCACTCAGAGCTGTGAGCGATACGGGACACCAGTTCACCATCCGCTTGCCACGATAGATCATCCCCTTGGCGTGGAGGTCAACGAAGACCTCCTGCACTTTGCGCGCGTAGGTGTCGTCCATCGTGAAGCGCTCGCGGGTCCAATCACACGAGCAGCCAAGCTTTTTGAGTTGGTTGATGATGATGCCGCCGTGCTTTTCCTTCCACTCCCAGACGCGCTTTAGAAACTCATCGCGGCCGAGGTCGTGTCGTGTCTTTTTTTCCTCCTTGCGCAGCTTGCGCTCCACGACGGTCTGCGTGGCAATGCCAGCGTGGTCGGTGCCTGGCAGCCAGAGAACCTCATGCCCTGTCTGGCGCGCGCGGCGAGCGAGGATGTCCTGAAGCGTGTTGTTGAGAACATGTCCGAGAGTGAGAACGCCAGTGACATTGGGTGGCGGGATGACGATCGAGTAAGCGGGCTTCGGCGAAGCGGGATCGGCGGTAAAGAGACCGTTTTCGATCCACCAGGAATACCATTTATCTTCGACGGCTTGCGGTTCGTAGGCTTTATGCAGTTCGGACATGACGCGCGGTATTCTGCAAGGATTTGGGCATCATTCAATCGGCTTCTCGGGAATCCTCCTTGGCTTTTAACAAATCATACCAAAGTCTAATAGCTTTTTGACTTTACAGCTTAGCGATTTGAGGAGAATCTCGGTTTCGGCATGAGAACACTTCCGAAACTTGGA
>Ga0209085_1000251_pt1 | contig 40822 bp, 60 predicted proteins | sample C_131016_EF_Meta_FD_187310 | JGI IMG/M metagenome (GOLD analysis project Ga0209085, IMG submission 187310) | Freshwater microbial communities from Lake Croche, Canada to study carbon cycling - C_131016_EF_MetaG (SPAdes) (version 2) | ecosystem: Environmental > Aquatic > Freshwater > Lake...
AAGGCTGGGTTTGACTTGCAAGACCCCATCAAGTTCGCCGAACAGCTCGACAAAGCGCTACCAGCCTATCGAGCTGTTAATACAGGCGAAAATGTGTTAAGGGGGACAGGTAAAGTTATTTCAACAGTTGGTCGCAAAACACCACTGCTTAGAGAGATAGAACCAACGAAAAATAATATAGTCAATAACTTGCGGAATTGGTTGATTGGAAGATAACTTAGGGTTGTGATGTTGCTGTTTAAAAGGTAATCTGCGAAGTGTGGACAACGTATCAGCGGAGGTGCTTGAGATTCAATATATCATCGGTATGCCCTCCGATGCTGTGTTATACGGCTTGTTCGGGGCTTTAATAATGATTACTCGTTCCCCTAAAAAAACCAGAACGGAGGCTTTTGTTACAGCTTTGTCGAGTATCGTGATTGCGGGGATCGGTTCAGATTTACTGCTTGACTTACTCGTCCATAACTTTAACCTGTTCAATCATACGGCATCGGGGACAGTTAGAAAAGCATCTGCCTTATTTTTGGGAGCATGTTGGCCTACTTTAACCAGTGTTGGATTGGACAGACTTAAAAACTGGAGAAAACCATAGTGCTGCTCAATGAAATTGTCGGCATAGGTGCGTTCGTACACAGTGTTTGCGTATGTAACAACCTGACACCAAAGGAAAACCCAGCAGTGTCAGTCTCTCACGCGTTAATTGCAACAGCTTCGTTTGCAATCTTTTTTAAAATGTACTACGTTAGCGCATTGCTATGGGGACTATCTCAAATATTACTAGGCTTTGTTGACTTAGCAAAGGAGACAGTGCGTGCAAACTTCACAAAAAGGCATCGACCTCATCAAGACGTATGAGGGTTTTTCTGAAAAACCGTATCTCTGCCCAGCAGGTGTACCGACCATTGGGTACGGTAGCACTTATTATGACAACGACGAACCGGTGAGCATGGAAGACATTCCTATCACGCGTAATTATGCCGATAAGCTTCTGAAGATCATGCTTCAAAAGTACGAGAAGGGTGTTCTTAACGCTGTCACCGTAGCACTAACTCAAAACCAATTCGATGCGTTGGTGTCGTTTGCTTACAACCTTGGAGTTGGTCAACTTCGTGGAAGCACTTTGCTCAATAAGTTGAACAAAGGCGACGCCAAAGGTGCTGCCGATGAGTTTGATAAGTGGGTACACGGAGGCGGTAAAGTGCTGCCCGGACTTGTTAAGCGCCGTGCAGCCGAGAAAGCTTTGTTTTTATCATAGGAGCGACAATGACTGACGAAACAGATAACAATGCACACCAATCGGATTGTGCCATTCATAATGAGCCAGCTAGCCCTGCTGGACCATGCAACTGCAAGGGTTTAGATTTTAACGATGCAAAAGATCAAGAAGATGATTTAATTCTCGATGATCTCCCAGGTCAAATCGAAACTGAAATTCTTTTTCAAAAAGTATTTGACGCGATCAAGGATTTTATCAAAGATTATCGAACCGTACTTACTAACAAAGGAGAAGGTGATGAAACCGACCAAAAAACCGAAGCCTAAAGGCTGCTAATGTTAGGTCTTGATGACATCATCGGCAATGTGGTTCAGGTGGTGAACAAGTTCATCCCTGATCCACAAGCACAAGCTCAGATGCAGCTTGAGCTCGCTAAACTCAAGCAGGCCGATGATTTCAAACAGATTGATGCTGCTTTGCAAATGGCGCAGCAGCAGACGGACATCAACAAGGAAGAAGCTCAAAGCTCCAACCTGTTTGTCGCAGGCTGGAGACCAGCTTGCGGCTGGGTGTGTGCCGTTGCTTTTGGTTACCATTACGTCGTTCAACCATGCTTAGCGTTTGGTCTATCGACGTTTGGTGTCCAAGTCACACTTCCTCAGTTTAACATGGACACGCTGATGACCCTGTTGATGGGTATGTTAGGTCTTGGCGGTATGCGTAGCTTTGATAAGGTTAAGGGGACAAGTAAATAGCAAGATCATGTATGCTTGCAACTAACATTGCCAAGAGCATAAAGAAAACAAATCCCAGTAACATGCACATTACGGCACAAGCTATGAAATCCATAAATTTATCCATATTTCATTCTCCGATACTCTCCGATTGCTTTTCTCAGTGAATTTTCACCAGCGGCTTTTTCGTCCAAAGCCATTGCCTGTGCTTGGTCTAATGTATCCTTGGTGAAAATTCGATGGCATACTACTGGCTTCTTTTGCCCCTGCCGTCGTATCCGTGCATTGAACTGGCTGTATAGGTCAAGCGACCATGTCAGACCAAACCATACAAGGATAGACCCTGTTTTCTGTAGCCCGTCAATCCCGTGCCCCATGCTTAAGGGGTGCCCGATCATTAAGGGACAGTCACCACTCTGCCACCGCTTCATGGCATTGTTCAATTGAGCGTCACTCTTACATGCAGTCAGGTTGATAGGATTGAGTGCCTTGAACTTCTTCATGATCCTGTCTGCATCGCTCTTGTACGCATAAGAGCACAACACTGGGTTGCCTTGTGCCGAGTCGATAATGTCTTCCAACGCATCCAGCTTCAGGTCGTGGATAACGTGGTACTCTGGTTTTCCTGTCTCCAGATACATCGCGCCGTTAGAGAACTGAAGGCACTTGTTGGTCAACGACGCTTTGTTGAAAATCTCGACGTGGGTCTGTGCATCGAGCTGGAGGAAGAACTCCTTCTCCATCCCGTCGTAGTCCGCTCGTAGTTCGTCGGGTAGCTCGATCAGTAAGTCGTTAATCACCATGTCAGGTAGCTTGTTGTACTCCTCTGCTGACATCTCCAACGTTATGTCTGCGATCTTTTGTTTGATCTCATCAAGCGAGAAGTTATGAGGCTTTAGTTTGTACCCGTCCTTAGAGAAATAGTTCTCCAAGAAGTGAGTCTTATAGACACCCAGTCGTTGTCCCTTATCGACGACCAAGAACTGCCCGTGAAGGTCAGGGAAACCGTTTGATGCTGGTGTCCCTGTCAAGCCCGTGATCCAATCCATCTTCGCCACAATCGGTAACACAGCTTTGCTTCTCTTACTCGTGCTGTTTTTCATTTTCGTCACTTCGTCCCAGACGATACCGTTAAACGGTAGATCTTTACCATTGTCGATCAGCTTCTTTTTGACGACATCGCTCAACCACTTCAGGTTCTCATTGTTAATCAGGTACACATTGGCTTTGCGATTGAGTGCCCTAAAGCGCTGGTCTGGTGTACCTGAGATAAGCGAAAACGTAAGGTGCTTGGTCTGCGTCCATTCTAGCGCCTGTTGACGCCATACTCCCTTTAACGGGCGCAATGGTGCCACGACAAGCACGGACTTCAGCACACCTTGATTGAGAAGGTGTGCCACGGTGCTTAAAGTTATGATGGTCTTACCCAGACCCATATCTAGCCAGAGCATCGTGTAAGGGTTGGTACACTGATGCACAATCGCACGTTTCTGGTAATCGTGAAGATCACTTAATGACAGCACGACCAACCATCCCCTCGTACACATCTCGTGACTCATCCACGTCACGAACAACTACGACATAAAATCCTAAGGCATGCAGACGACCTAACTCTCGGACTTGTCCTGATGTAAGTTCTCCTTTTTCCGACTTGTACTCGACAAAACGTACATACTTTGCAACGGTTTCTCGATCTTCGGGGGGGATACAACCCAAAATAAGCCGATCAGGAACGGAACGGCGTGACGGAGACGTGAACTTACGGTGCTCAAGACCTAACTCCTTGCATAGTTTACCACCTTTATCTTCTACTTTTTTCTCACTCATTGTCATTTCCTATTTCAGAATCAGACATAGCTTTTCCACTTCCTCTACATAATAGTCGTAGTCGATTGCGTACTTACCAAAGTCTTTTATGTCGTTACAGACATGTACTCTCCATCCACTTTTAACTGCGTTTATCCGTGGTCCTGTCTCACCCTTTTTGCTCATGATCGAGGGCATATGTTTCCACATGTATTTACCCCCATCAGCGACGTAGTAGCGTGACACTCGTTGTATAAACTCGTGTTCCCCTTCCTTGTCGTTCTCCTCAGTCAGCGATAACCGATCAGTTCGGTTGACCTTGGTGAGAATAAAGAAGTCATAAGGATCTTGCCATTCCTCAACAGTTTTCCGTATTGGTTTACCTTGGGTTAGTACCAACTCCGCCACCTTCGGCACAACCATCGAACTGTGGTTGCGATACCACGGTAGCTCGTCGCTGTACGCCCCTCTCTTTTTGACCTTACCGTCTGTCGTTAGTGCCATGTAGCTGTTAACGTCGCGTATCCACATCGTCTGATAGTCGGTTCTCTCCATCACGAAACGCAACTGGGTCTGCCAGTTATCGACGATCTTGTTGAACCGTTCTTCATCTGCCTTGTCGATACTGACTGTTATCCCGTCGGTGTTCATTTGAATGACTTGAAAGCTATCGATCTTAAGCAGTAGATCAATCAACTTGCACAACAATAGCTGGCCGTTCAGCGTCACCCGCATCGTGAACTGCGGGTCAAAGAACGGACTGCGCGGGTTGTTGCTGTCACCGTACACGGCGTTCAAGGCTAGCTTGTAGGCTGCATTATCGGCCGTACCTTTTGCATACTGTTTTCTTATGTCAAACAAGTCGTCATACACGTCACAGAATTTCTCTGTAAGGTGTTGCGGATAAAACCTATTAGCGATTGAGACGTTGGGGTAATACGATGCGACGTCGAGGTCTATCACAAGTGTGTTGTCGGTAGCACGCACCACAGTGTCGTCGATAGAGGCATGTATTCCACCTAAACCAAAAACAACTGTGGTACCTTTGACGACGGTACTAAGGTTTTTAAAGACGCTCTTGGTTTCAGTGATCGTCTGATCCAATAACCACAAGCGGATCTTCTCCAACCCCTCGTGCTTAAACTTAATCCATGGTGCGATGCAGTTCTTAAGGTCGATAAACGGTCGAGGTGTTTGTCTTGGTTTCCTATTCTCGTCGTAGCACTGGATACCTGCTTCGGTAAGTGCGTTGATGAAAAACTTCTTGCCAATAGCAGTATCGCTGTGGTTGGTGTAGTTGAGCCCCGTCTTCTCTGACAGCTTTTCACGGAACTCAATCATCGGCAACGTGTGCTGATAAAAGAGCTTCGTGGCATGCACGTCGTGAGCATTGTATCGCTTCAGCACGTCGATCTGCTCATGGCTCAGCGTCATCCCTACATCAAACGGTAGGTCTTCCAGTGTGTCCATACGCATAGCGAACTGAAGCGCTTTAAGGCTTGTCTTACGACTAGGGTTGTCAAAGTGGTGGATTTTAAACAAATCCATCTGTGGGTGTATGTGCTTCCACGACGGGATCAAGTGTGTGAAGTCATATCCACCACTCGATTGTGAATCGATGATCGCCTGAGCCTTGTTATAGAGCGTCTTAGCGTCAGACACACCCATCGTCAGAAGCATATGCAGCACAGGATAATCGAACCCGAGGTTGTTGAATCCGATCATCAGGGCAATATTGTCGTCTAAAAACGCAGCGATCTTGCGTGAGTCATTGACCCGGTCGCTGATCTCAAACGATGCTTTGTCGTCGGTGTCCGTACGCTCAAGCGCTATGGTGAAGACGTTTGGATACGTCTCTATATCATAGATCCATTTTTCCATATTTTCCCCATGTCAATCTTATGCGCCCGCTATTACACGGGCGCTTATCTATCAATCCTCGTCTTCGTCCGCAAACGAAGGGGCAGTTCCACCAAACTCTGGAGCAGCAGGTTTTTCGATTGGGTTAAACAAATCGTCGGTGTTGACGTCTTGACCAGAGTTACCAGCTTTAACGAACTGAACGGCGATAAGTTTACCACGCAGACCAAAACCGTACTTGTTGTCCTGAACCCAAATTTGAGCAGCTACGTTTGCAATCGTACCTTGCTTGATCTTGCGTCCTTCTTCTACCCAAGCTGGATTGTCAGGGATCTCGTGAGTGATAAACTTACGAGCTTCGTCGTTCCATACAGAGGTACTGTCGATTGCAATCTTGCGACGTGCTGCATCATAATAAATATGAGGAGCATCCTCACCAGTCGCCACTTTAATCTGGTACTTGTCTTTCAGGTATTCGACCAGTGTGCCGTCTTTCTTCTTCACTTGGTCGCCGTCAACGATGTAAATTTTCTGTTTGTCGTTCTCAATCTTGGCAAAAACTTTACCAGCTTCAGAACCAAAATGGCGCTTGAGAAGATCCTTCGACACTTCCATAATGTCGCGCTCTTGTTTATCCACGATCACCTTGGCGTCTTTAGGAAACGGGATCGTCACGCTATAGCTTAGCTTGTTTGGGTTTAAAGGACTACCTACTGGAGTCAACAAGTTAGGGAAGTTAATGTTTACACTGTTAAACAAAACAGTTGCGTTGGTAAACTTTTTTTCTTTAGTCATTTTTTATTCCTCATCTTTTACTTGTTTAAAGAGATCATCCACTTCGCCTGATGCAGCAAAGTCTTTAGCTTTTCTTTTGTCTTTTTCGGGTACTACCGTCGGATAACCGGGTACTTTTTTAACATACTCACGGTAAACAAGTTCGACTTGCTCCGACGTTAGCCCGTCTGGATTACCGTCTTTGTCCTCCCAAGTCAAGTTTTTTAGCTTGTTTGGAGACAGCACCTCATGCTCATGCCAACACTCTTTTGGCACGCCAAGTTTCTTAAAAACCTTCAACAGTTTGTCCTCAGGGATCGACCAATCGTAACTTGCTCGACCATCAACGACCTTAACGCCCTCAACGGTTTGTCCCCGTTTTGCACGCATAACTACTTCAGCTTTGACGTTCTTCAGGAATTTTTCAATCACTGGTGCGTATTCGATAATCTTCGCTATCTGTGCGTCAGAGAGCGTATGTGCTTCCTTGTCAAACATTGATGTCTACTCCTACCAGTTCCATAAGTCGTTCAGCGTTGGCCTTACAAGCACCCGACGCAAGGCAGTACTTGCACCACTCACCCGCTTTGGTAAACGGTCGTGTCTCGCAAATGTCTACCTCTTCCTCGATGTTGGTTCGCACAGCAGCTAGGTGCCAGTAATACCTAACTTTATCCCACTGGATACCTTCTGCCACACGGGGTTGAATGATACCAATGAGGAATTTTGTAGTGTCAGTGCATACACTGTAAAGCGGCATTTCCAGATCATTCGTAAACGCGGCTGCGTAGTACTCAATCTGCTTGTTGTCAGTCACTTGCACTGGCACGTTACCGTCTTTGTAGTCGATAACGTGTACGTCGGTAACTACTGGTGCCCCCCATTCGGTAATCTTTTCAGCCACGATTGCGATATCAAGGGTTCCACGGAGCTCGGGGTTATCGTTGAGATAAACCTTTTTTTCCGTATAAAGCTTAACCCGATACCCCTGATACAAATACGCATCAATGATTTCCTTAATCAATCCAAACGCATATTTGGCACGTTCTAACTCTTCATGTTCTACTTTTCTTGGTAATGTTTTACTCGTAAGCAGACGATGCAATAGGTCATGCACTCGCGTGCCTTGCTCTGCTGCCTCATTCGTTACGTTCTCATAGTCCTCCTGCATGTGGATCGACGCAGGGCATTCGCTCCATCGTTCCCGACTGCTGGGTGAGAAGCGTGAGTGTGCTGGTTCAGTCGCCATTACCAATCTCCATCATTTCCCGAAAAAGCATACATATCACTGATCTTAAAACCTTGTTTTCTTCTTCTACTTTTGCTATCATTTTTTCTAAAGTTTCAAACTCAAGATCTGTTTCACTCATTTAATCAACCTTTCATCTCTAGCTTGTTGAAGTTGTTGGCGTAAAAAGTTGTTCTCTTTTCGGATATTGTCGGCAATGCCATCAAGACGCTGGTAGTCTTCTTCAAGCAAGTCATACTGTCGTCTGACAGCCATTTTTGCTTTTTCAGAGTCCTCCAACTTGTGACGCATAGCTTCAAGCTGGTTCTTGGTGATCTCAAGTTCTTGCTTTAGACCACTCGTTTGCTGCACCATTTCGTTGGCATACGCCACATCGTAATAGATCGCATATTCACTCATCGAGAGTTCTCCTTCACCGCTATAACCTTCTGCACAAACGCTTCGTAATGCATCGGGTTAATGTTGGCTAGACCACCTTGGTGGTCGATCATCTTTTTGATAAACTCGCGTTGTTTAAAGTCACACTCTTGCCAGTTCTTTCTGACTTCTTCGGCAAACGTGGTGAAGTCGCTTGCAGTAACTACCTTTTCCTTCTCAGGAATAGCGTTGCTACTCATGTGTTCGTTGATACACAAGTGGATGTAGTTCGCAACGGCTTCAGCGATCCGCCTTGCTGCTAATTCTCTAGTGTCCATAGCTTGGTCTCCTTTTCCTCGATTAGGTAATAGGCCAGCCGTTCAACAACATCGGTCAACGGTTGCTCGTTCTTGTCACACAGATCGTGCAGCTTCTTCACAATCTCCATCGGTACAGAAGGCTGAACCAATGAGTGCTCTTGTCGAGTAATCGTCTTGTTGTCGAAACGGCATAGGTAATTGAAGGGAATCTCACCGTCTGCTAACTCGGTAAGCCGCAAAGCCAAGGTCTCAATAGCATCGCGACGGTTTTCAAAACAGTCGAAAAGTCGCTGTCTATCTTCCAACCGAAGACGGATGTTGACCCTTATGTTAATCGACCTGCTCACTTCCTGTCTCCCTTGTCTTTGCATTGCTTTTCTAGCACGTTTCGTGTAGACTTGTCAAGCCAAGGTTTCAACAAAAGGAGACGGGACGCGTGATTCAGAAGTTTTTGGATTTGGGGTGGGTACTTATCCCGATAAAGCCACGATCTAAGTCACCACGGTGCCTTAAATGGAACCGTCGGGAAAGCGCCATCAAGAGCATTGACGACCTGCTACCGGGAGAAGGTGTCGGGCTTGCTCACGCATACAGTGGCACGATGTGTGTTGACATAGACAACTTCAAAGTGGCCGCAGCCTTCCTCGCAGGGCACAAGGTTGATCTTAGAGCTTTGTGCATGGCTGAAGACGCAGTGTGCATCGAAAGTGGCGTAAAGGGGCGTGGAAAGCTCCTGTATAAGATGCCCAAAGGGTTAGTGCTTCCATCCAAACGGTTACACATCAATGGGGACGTGTACCTTGAGTTCTTGTGTGCGTCGCATGCTGGATACACGTTGCAAAACGTGCTCCCCCCGTCGATCCATCCTGACACGAATCAGGCGTACAAGTGGACGGGGCACGGTAGTTTTGAGAATCTACCAACCATCCCCGAATCACTGCTGTCAGTCTGGCAGTCGTTGTTACCTCAACGCCCTGTTAGATCGAAGGAGTTTAAAAGCGTTGAAACCAACGACGTGTTGGATGCGCTAAACGTCATACCAGCAGACATTAGTCGTGACGAATGGATCCGAATCGGTATGGCGCTGCATCATGCGTCGGTGTCGAACGGTGATTCGTCTCTGTTCGATGTGTGGAACGACTGGTCGGCAACAGCTAAAACAAAATACCCGGGCGAAGAGAAGCTGTGGAAACAGTGGTCGTCGTTTGACATGGACGACGAGAACCCTGTGACACTCGGCACTCTGTTCGACATCGCGGGTAAGCATGGCTACACACGCCCAGCACCAGATGTTTCACACTTGTTTGCAAAGCCTGTGGACATTTTCGACAAGTTCAAAACCCCAATGCCTGATCCATTGATCGAGCTTTGGCCGCAAGAACTGCGTGACATGGCCATACACACCTCGGGCAGTATCGGTTGCGACCCGTTGGTATCACTGTACGCTGGCCTGTCTGCCGTGTGCGCCGTGGTCAACTCGGGTACAGACCTGATCGTCACGAAGGGGTTTAGCGTTCCTCCGATCCTGTGGTTGATGACCATTGGTGATCCTGCTGACAAGAAGACGCCCGGTGCCAGACCGATGCTCAAGATCCTGAATGAACTGGAGAAGGAAGACCGTCCTCGCTACTCGCAAAAGATTTTGGAGTGGGAAGCGCACGAGGCGTTCTACGCCGCAACGAAAAAAGATTTTCTAAGAGCTGCCAGTAGTCCTCAATGTAATAATGTTGCGATTGACGTGCCAACGCTACAGCCACGACCTGAGCCATTACGACTGGTTGTTAAGGACGTTACCTCACAGAAGCTGGTGCGTCTGGCTGCCGATAATCCTGCTGGTCTGTTGTGTCACCTTGATGAGATGGCGTCGTGGGTCAAGAAGATGACCGACAAGGGCAGCGCTGAAGATCGCTCCGCGTGGGTCGTGGCCTATGAAGGTGATTCGTACACGATGGATCGTGTTGGCTCAGGGACGATCAGTTGTGACCGATTCGCTGTGTCGATCTACGGTAACATCCAACCAGACGTGCTGCGCCGTAACTGCGATGCACTCTCTGCCGACGGGTTATTACAGCGTTTCATCCCTGCATGTTTACGGCCGTCTCATTCTCGACTGGGTATCCCTGTTGAGAACACTAAGATCGAGCAAGCATATGAGATGATGATTCGTCGTATCTACGCAACCGAAGCACAATCGTATTATCTGTCCCCTGATTCGTATGCCGTCTATCGCGACTTCCAAGGGCACTACGAGCAACGGAAGAAGGATGAACGCATGGTGGGTACAGACAACACGTTCATGACCGCTTACGGCAAGATCGAAGGTACATGCGCCCGATTGATCCTGCTGTTCCACATCATGGAGAACCCACACCAGCAGCGCATCGAGGTGGACACAGTGAAGCGTGTCACGCAGCTTGTTAAGTCGTTCATCATCCCGTCGTTGAAGTACGCCTTGATCGAGATCACTGGGCTGCGCAACGTGGTGGTCTGGGTTGCCGAGAAGATCATACAAGACGGTGACAATCAGCGAATCACACTGGCCGATCTGCGTCGTGGTGCTATGCTCTACTTCAAGAACCTGCACTCTGGGCAGATCGAAGACATGCTTCTGGTTGCGGTCAAGCAGCTTGAAGACGCATCGTGGCTGACTCGCCTAGATGATGGCAAAAAGGAGCGTCTGGGTTATGCCGAGTGGGCGATCAACCCTGAGTTAGAAGAGCTAACCAAACAGCGCAGAGAACGCATTTCTCAAGCGCATCAACGCATCAACACATAAAGAGAATCGGTGTTTCGTGTGCATGTCCAAAAAACATGCACAAGGAATCGGCTTTTCGTGTGCATATTGAAAAACCCCTTGTGTGCATGGGGTACACACAAGGGGTTTTTTGGCTATCAACAAAAAGGAAGACAAGAAAGGCAGTAACCAAGGACACTCTCAGGGGATAGGAGAAACCCCACCATGTTGGTGCATGGCAGGGGTAGTGTAGCTGGTTACGAGTTTTGTGTCAACACTTGCGGTTGATTAGTCCGATGATGTCAATCACACGATCATGGATCAGTTCGTTGCGATTGCTCACAATACTCTCGATGATCGTGTTCTCAATGAGGTCAATCACACGCGCTAGGTCGTTCAGCGTGTATGCACTGCCCTCAAGGTGGTACCCTTTTTCGTCACAAGTGATGGTTATCTGCATGAACACTCCATCTTTTCTAACTGGTACGACTCAAAATTTTCCTGATCCTCAAAACCAACAACTGCTACTGAATAATATTTTTCATCAAAATCGCTGTCTACATCCATCACCATTCCGATTTTACCGACATATTGCGCACAAAGACCGCTATGTCTTGGTTTAACAATTTTAACACAGTCTCCGACTTTGAATTCTTCTGTCATTTCACCACCCGCAACTTCGTTAATGCCTCATAGCGTTGTGCTAGTTCGTTGTATGCTTCAATCACTTCGTCACAAGAATCACATTCATGACGTATCTGGATTCGTAGTGTTGCCGATGGTGACACGACGGTTGCTTTACGCAGCATCAGGAAAACCCCTGTTGCGACCAGACTGAACACAATAGCAAGTCCGATCAAGTTACCCATGATAAATCCCAGCAAAAACAAGCTGGAGATAAAAAGTAAACAGAAAGCTACTTTGATGGCGTCGCCAAAAAGTGACAACTTTGAACCAAGTTTTTGAATCTTAGCCATCATATAACCACCACCCCATTCACAAACTCTTCCTGCATCACTGAACGGTTTTGTTCTACCTCGACCCACTTCTGTGCATAATGCAACGCTTTCTGTGCGTTCAGCAGCGGCGTGTCTTTAGCAGTCGCACGCATGGCGTACTTCAGCAGATTGCCGCGATAGTAGGCCACCTGCTCTTCGGCTGGCCATTGTTGGATAATGTCCCACGGTTGCACGTTCATTACAACGTAGTGCTTACCGCCATATTGCATCTTGTTTACATCGTTCATTCTCTGTCCTTTTTGAGTTACTGAGCTTCTTGGCACATATCGACTGTGAACGTCTGTAACATGGTCTGAAGTTCACAATTAAGGATGTTGATGCATTTTTCTAAGTCTTCGTATGTTTGCCCCACGGCATGGAGCAAATAGGGTTGTTCATCATCTTTTCGGGATAGCACGATAATCATTTATCTTGTCCCTTTTGATTATTTTTGTATTCCCTGATTGCCTCAATAGCATAGGCAATAACCCCACCGTGTATCATGCCACTTGGTCTTGGTGCCTCGCCTTTCAGCCCCGCCATTATCAATTCGCCGGGTGAAATGTCAAGGTATCCCGCTGCCTCAGTGATAGACATTAACCTTGAACTAACTGCGTAGCTATTGACTAGTTCAAAGTGACGCGCTGTGTCGTTCAGGGTAACACGACGGTGCTTCGTCGCTGGTGGGTTTAATGCACGCTCTAGCTTGCGCTTTTCGTTGCGTATTGCGGTGTACTTAAGCGTACACAAACGACGTTTTTCTGCACGCTCTTCTGGCGTCTGTAAGACTCTCTTTTCGACTGCTCTTGTCGCTAAGTACTTGGCGCGCTGTTGAGCGTTCATTTTTTCTCTGTTGCGTTCCCGATACTGCCGATTGCACTCGATTTTCTTTTTGTGCTTCTCAGCGTCATCAATCACTGGTATAGGCAAACCCAACATCTCAGCGGCTTTTTTTGCTTTAAAGCGGTCTTGTCTTGCGCGAGCCATCTCAGCTATTTTCGCCAGTCGCTCAGGGTTCTGCGAGTCTTTCTGCTTAGCTCGTTCTTTGCGGCGCTTATCCGCTGCGAGGTGTTTCGCCCATCGAACGGGATCATTCCGCAGCTTTGCATAATACTTCTTGTTTTTGCCAAGCTTCGGTTCGTCCATGCACTCACCCTTCGTAATACAAGTTATTTTGTATAACATCGTTTATTTCAGACTCTGTTACAGATAATCCATAGCCACACCTTATGCCAGTTAAAGTACCTGTAACTATGGCGAAAAAAGGTACAAATAAAGGCAAAAACCAAAAGCATACGAAAAATAAAAAGAAAGATAATACAAGGGCTTTTGTGGTGTAACCCAACTGTCGCTTTAATGTTTTTGTCAATTCACTGTCAAACATATTATCCCCTATTGTGTGAATCATTGTGTATTTGCCACAAGGGCAATGTATGTCTTCAGCACATCAATCTTCCCTTCTGCTACAAGACGTTCAAGGATCGTAAAAAACGCATACCGTTCGTCACAATCAACATCGCCCATGTCGATGATACTGTCAGTCAGATCACCATGCACTTTTAAAAACTCTTTTTTCAAGTCAGTCATTACTCATACCTTTCACAAAAAGAACGATCACAAAAAGGATCACATTGTAGACAACAAACAAAGCTAAAGATTTACCCATATATCACCTGTCAAAAAAGAAACAAAGTAGCTAAGATTAACGAGCTCATTAGTATTTGCCCGTTCATGATTAGAAAAACAAGTAAGATAAACATGCATATGCCGTACATACCTATAATCCCCGATTGTTCAGTGCGACAATGATCGTTTTAATCGGAGCCGCACGCGAAGCGTCAGCGTAGCCGGGCGGCACTCTAGGTGCGCAACCAGCACAAAGCAAAGCAGCAATCAGCACAATAGCGATTTTCATACATTACCCTTTCCGTGTTTTATAAAAAGTGTGATCCCCAATAATGACAACTTGCCATAAACCTCTGAAGTAAGCTGCGGCTCGCTTCGATGCACTATCACCCTTTGCAGCACGTTGATGCACAATGTCCAAGTTTGCAAAGTGCGTTGCTCCACTCGTTGGATCAACGTACCGCATACCTCGCACCATACGATTAAAGGCCAATCGTTCCGATGCGTATTCAGGGCGCATCGCAAGTTCTAAGATGGCATCTTGCGACTTGCCCGTAAGAACGGGTACAGAGTGCGCGAACTCAAACTGTCCCGGTGCTACAATGGCATCCATTGCCGTTCGTGCCATATTCATTTTGACACGGTTGATTATAACGGCCGCTACAGCCTGCTTACCCTCTTCGCTTTGATTGCCTGCCTCTCCTTTCATTGCAATGATCGTAGCCGCTACATCGAGCTTGCTAAACGACGTAGGGAACTGTTTGACGACCTTCTCTGCTACCTTCAACGGTAACTGTACCATTGACGGATCAACCTGATTGCCTGCTAGCTTTTCGTTCTCTGTCTCTAAACTCTTAACCTTCTCCATCGCCACATCGTAAGTTTTAGCCTTATGCAGCACACCAGAAACGTTGTTGGTCATATCAGCGGCTTCTAAGCCCAAGTAAACCAACCACAACGAGCCACAAGCCGCACTGGCCAGCATTGCCCCGACTGGGCGGGGTTTCTTTGCAATTTTCTCTGTACTGCTCATTTTGCCCCCTTTGGTTGTTTGCAATCAACCATTATGAATATGTCGTCTGCGGTATTTGAATGGATCGTCGTTTGCGTACAAACAAGCTGTATGGTTTCAGCCTTAGCTTGTCCGAATAGCACAACGACAATCAGGAAAATTGCTGCCAGTTTGTACATGTTACAAGTCCTTTCCAGTGTTTGAGGCATACATAGAACGAAGCAACCAGCGTAATGCGCACAAGGCTTGTGTGCCCTTCTCGCCATGCTTCTCTAGCTCAGAATCTAAGATTGATAGATTGATCTGTGCAACGGCTAACGGAATACGCTCATTGTGCATTCGGCTGATTGAGTCGATCAGGGTTTTAATCTGATCGTCTTTAAAAACTTGTGACAAGCGTTTGCGGATAACTGTTTCGGTACTCATATTCTATTTCCCTTTCACAGGTTGATAAGCTGATACATACGGGTGACTTGTTAGCACTCCAACGGCCGCACCACCAAGAAAAGCATTCGTGTTTGCTGTAACTTTGCTACAATCAATCGGTGTAGTCACTAGCGCATAAACCAAAACCGAAAAAAGTGACAAAATCCAAAAGCAAAAAATAAACAACACAAATTCGCTTAAATTGTATTTTATCCAGTCAAGCATAGTTAGTGCCCCCACCAAGTTTTGTGTTTACAACATGAATATTTTTGCTTGATAAACTCCAGATAGTCTCGGTATTCTTCGAGCTGCTCCCTACAAGAGTCAAGGTGGAATCTGATAACATCCGACTCCACACGATCACGAATGTGTTTTGAATCTTTAATCATGCTGTTTAGTTTTTTTAATTTTTCTTCATAGGTCATACCATACCTCCAGCGATTGCGAAAAAAGCTACGATACCAGCAACAACAAACATCGCATCAAAGATCAAGCTTGTTTTTTGTAACATGTTTTGTACTCCCTTTACTTTATTATGATAGCAACAACTAGTTAAAATCTAGTTACGATCATGGTTTCTTTTGACTATTACAAAAGTCAAAAATCTCTTTTACTTTTTCTTCCGCTTTATATCCTAAAGTTTTATTCATTTCCTTCACGCATTCGATTATAGGGTTTTTTGGTTCCGTTGGTTTATTTTCCATGGCTCCGTAAAAAAGGCACAAGAGCACAATGCTGTTAATCAACGTGGACACAACCAAGATCCACGAAAGCACGCATCCGGTTGCTTCACTCATTATCTTTACCCTCATTGATTGCTGCAAACATGGCCATAATCTGCGCTTGTATCTCCTGAGGCGTAGCTTTTAGCTCCTGCGCCTCAATGGTCTTAACGGCCTTCCATTTAGCTTTAATCCGCGTCTCTAGGTCATTTGGTTGATTGCTCATTGTCTTACCCTCTCAATAATAGGTTGTGTCATTTTCGTAGTACTCGCCCGTTTCAGGCAATCCGCCTATTTGGTTGTCGATCGTGTCGATCAACCCGGCGATCGTGTCAAGCACATTACACAAGAATGACATTTCGGAATCAGGGTCATTCATCTGCATCACCTTGGCCAATTCTGGCAATGTCTCCACATACTCATTGTAATAGTCGTTTGCCTTTAGGTTTACCGATGCTAGTGCATCCTGTATCGCTGTAAGCTTGGTTGCGTCCACGTTAGTGCCCTCCGATTGTGTCAATGATTGTTCAGGTTGATTGTGCGGTTGAGTGATTGCCAGCGGTGCATTGTGCGGTGTATCCGCTGGCAAAGGTGGATTAAACACGAAATAGCCGCTATCGTGGTGCAAAGCTATACGATCCTGCCCGATTGTATCTAGCAGGCTCTGGTGATGCCTTATCGGCGTGCTACGGGGTAACAGTCTCTCAACTGTATGCCCGTGGTATTCGGATAATGATTTTATCATTGCGCATTCTCCAATGATTTTCTAATTCGTTTTTGCATCCTGTTTGTGAAACGTGATACTAACCAAGAGCACCGTTCAGAATCGTAATTTTCTATAAAATGCAAATATAATTTTTTAGCGGCATTGTATTTATCATCCACTAAATAAAATATTTCAAAATAATAAAAATCTTTTTTTTCTCTGTTATTTTCTTCAACAGCTTTATTAAAATTAATATAACCTTTTTCTAATTTTGTAATTGCATCTTTTAAGTTTTGTATTAGTTCTTGCGACATTGTAGCCCCCATGTTTGTGTATATTTTTACGATAGCAGCGAAAAGTTAAAGAACGATTAACGGGCTTTGCGAACGGTGAATCCCTTGCGCTTGAGCGTCAGCAGCACGCTCTCTAAGGTATCCGATTCTTGCATCAGGCTGATAACCTCCCAAAGCGCACGCTCGCCGTTAGCATTGAGCGCTTTGAATGTAAGGCGTCCGTTTTGTGTGCTGTAAGTTAGATCAAACTGGCGCATGTTATTCACCTGCCCATTCATAACCGAATTCTCTAATCATTTTCTTTAAAGCGGTATCAATATGGTTGTTGTTGATACCCGTATCAGGTGCGCCATTGAGGCCGCCATAAATACGATCTAACCATGGATTAACCTTGTCGGCAGGGATTACCCATAAGCATGCATCCCAACGCGTGCGCATAGGCGAAAAACCTTTTTCTTGGCATTCTGCTATGAATTGCGCAAAAGACTTGCGCCCAAAATATGTATGCTGTTCTTGCCATGCCTCAACGCAAAGATTTTTTAATTCTTGATAATCCGCATTGCTGATTTTCATTTTGTGCCCCTGATTGTTTTGGGCAGCTTGATTGCTGCCCTATTTGTAGGATAGTGGGTAAAGGTTAATTTTCCGTATACGCTGCAAAATACGCGGCTACGATTTTTTCCTGAATACCTATTTCGCCCTCAAACTCGCAACGTAATGCATTTTCGCATTCCGATGCAAACTCAAGAGCATCGCCGCCGGTAATGTCTGCACGTTTATCATCAAAAAAAATCGAAACGCTGTATTCGTTGTGAAAATCAACGGTATATTCACCGAATTTTGTTTTAGCCATTTTGTGCCCCCTGATTGTTTAGGGCAGCTTGATTACTGCCCTATTTGTAGAATACGCGGTAAAAGTTAATTTTCCGTATACGCTGCGCCAGTATTTAGATTGACGCAAACGCGGCTGTCTTTTTCGCTTATTTCGCCGACCCAAGGCTTACGCAACGGCGATAACAAAAGCGTGTGACTCACGTTGTTTTTGACTGGCGAACGGTAAACGGCATTGTTGTTAAATCCCGTGCTGCGAAAAGATAGGGTTTCGCTATCATCGCCTAAAAGATCAAGAATCCGCACGATCCGCTTGCGTTCTGTGGAATACGCATACGTTAATTCGTTGTCCTCCGGGAATATGTCCGATTTCATGATTAAGCGCCAATAATCGGGATAAGTGCAATCATACGCCTTATAATTCGCTTCATGAATGACGACGTGCTGGCGTTTTGCGGCATGCCACGCTTTTGTTTGCTCGGTAATTGGAATGCACGCATTAGCGCCGAAAAGCTCTAATTCTTGCGTTTCGTCATTAAAGCATATCGAGTAGCCGCCTTTTGCCTTCATGGCCTTTAAAGCGGCCTTTATGAAGCCATCAGGGGCAACGAACGTAACGCCATCAGGATTGTGCAAGGTTGTGTTTGTAAAACAAATATGTGCGAGTAAATGGCCATCGGTAGCAGTTACCAAAACTTGATTGTCTGCGCAGCTATCCGAAATCTGAAAACATACACCTTTCAGATAAAATCGCGACTCGCTTTTACTCATTGCCAGCGATACGGCGGTTAATTGCTTTTTGTTAATTTCAACGTAGTGAAGTGTCATTTTGTGCCCCCTGATTGTTGCGGGAAGGCTTGATCGCCTCCCCATGATTTTAGAATACGCGGTAAAGGTTAATTTAGTGTTTACGCTGCGTCGGCGTTATCGACGGTTAGATCAATCTTGAAGTAAAATTGCTCTGGTAATCCGTCAATCTGTGACACGTTAAAAACACGATAGCTTTTATGGTGTTTGTCGGTGTAAACGTTGCCTTGTTTATCGGTTTTTTCGGCAATGCCGTAGTATCCGATTAAGTGGCCTTTTTCGCCTTTACGCACTTGGCCGCCTAATTCTTGCGCTTGTTTGTATGTCATGAATACGGGCGTCGTTTCATGCATCCGCCCGCGAAACATGCCGATTAGAGCGAATACCAAATTTTCTTGATTCTTGCCTTGGTAGGCTTTGAAGTCTTTGTTAACGGCGATTGTCATTTTTCATTTCTCCCTTTGTTGATGTTAGGCTGATTATAGCAATCAGCCTTTAATTTTCCGTTACCGCTTATTGAGTTTGATTGTGATAATGTTTTTTCCTAATTTCGATTTGCCTTCGACGTATTTCCATGCGTGCGCTTCTTCGACCGTCATTCCGAAGTGCGCTTTAAACCAGTCTTTTTTTTGCGCGACTGGTTTTTTCACGAAAAGGTTTTTGATAAAGTTGATCATGTCGTTAGCTCCCTTTGTGTGTGTCTCTATGATTGTAGAATAGCAGCCAATTCCTAACGAAGGGTAAACGGGTAATTCAAATTTTCTCGAATTGATCGTAGCCCAGCAAAAATCCTTCCGTGATAATCCACCGATTAACGGCGTTTTTAGCCTCGAACGCATCACGAAACATGCCGATAGCTCTACGTTCTCCCGTAGTGCTAGAATAGGCGAATGCAGGAACTCTCAGGCCGTATTTGTAGCGACCACGAACGACTTGCTCTGCATCGTCTCGTGTAGGATAAACGCCTAATTGCGTTGCTCTAATGCCAATATGGCGAATGACTTTGAATAAATGCTTGTCCGCCTTGATCGTCAATGTTTCGCCCGTTTTTTCGTATTCTTCGATAGCTGCATCACGCGCTTTTTGCGTTTCGTGATAACCTAGGCTTGTTGATCGACCGTTCACCATTACGCGCGCTTGATACTGCCTGCGCCGACTTAAAGGCTTGTCGCTTAGGTTATCCAAATACTCCGCTTCCCAACGACGTTTTTTATGGATTTTCTCAGGCATTGTGTCGAATGCGCATGCCCAGATTGCACGGCGTAAAGGTATCAATTCGCCCGATGCAAGGGCGACTTTTAATTGCGTTCCCCTTTTAATCGTTCGTGCCATTGTGCCGTCAAGATTCGCTAGGAATCCATCGGGCGACAATTTGTAAACTTCTCGCACCTTAGCAATGTCGACGGGTTTAGCCTCAAACATCCGATTGCCTTTCGTTAAAGGTTTTTTTCGACGGGTTGATTCGCCGTAAGAGAACCGTAAAGGCTGAACTAGGAATTGTCAAGCTGAAAAAAAGGGATTCTTATAGATATTTTTTTTTCCTCTCTTTTTATGTATGTAAGAAAAATCTTATTAATGAGGTAAATAGCTTGAGAAAAGGTTTAAATTAAAATTTTGATTAATTAATGGATGGTTGAAAAAAGAAACAGAATTAAAATCGTAATGCACAATTTGCTTGTCGAAATCTAACACCGCGGAAAAACATTTTTTTATAGGGTTTTTCAAAAAACATAAAAAAGCCATAATTTGCCTTAATTTTGCCTTAATTGCATACAATTTTACCTCCCAGCTATAAACACGCATTCGTCAACAATTCGTAAGAATATGCATCAAAGCTTGACAATTCTAAATTTAGGTTTTTTTCACAGTGTCTCATGGAATTAACGAAAAGTCAAAATTATCTTTATGGTTAACAAAACGTTAATGCGGGATAGCCAGTCGAAAAACACTCGAACGAATCACCCCGAACGTCCGATAATCATTATTATGTTAAATTGACATTCCGAACGAATCAAAATCTATGCGCCGTCACCTAACATTGTAACACAAAATAGTTAAAATTTCGTTAACAGACCACCGCTTATTTTGGGAGGTAAAATAATTCCAGAATACCCGATGTCCACACGTCGTCACTTAACATCGTAACACAAAATAGTTAAAATTTCGTTAACACAATATTAGATAAAATTGTATGCAATTCTAGGTTGTAATGATTGATATAATTTTATTAAAATTTTAATTGATAAAGTTTGATTAAAATTTTAAAATTTAAAACCCCCCGGGTAGGGCCGGTCAGGCCCGCTGCGGCTACGGTAGTCATCATAGAAAATTTTTTTTAAAATTTTTTTTCAACCATACCCTTTTCAACCAATTCAGTTGTACGATAAAATCGTACAACTGAAAACCATGCCCTTTTCAACCAATTCAACCGTACGAAAAAATCGTACAGTTGATTCTCCCCGTCGAAATGTTACATTGTAATCATGGCAGCAGATAACGCACCACTCGCTCACTTTAATTATGAAATCGCGTTTGAGACTATTCTCGAACGGATGATGGAGAAAGTTTCATTCATCAATGCTGTTCGCGAAGACCATCGAAACATTAATCCCGGTTCGATGATGCACTGGATCCTTGCCAACCCTGAACGAAAAGCTAGATACTACCAAGCACTCGAAACCCGAGCGGAGCTTCTTTCGGAAGAAATCATTTCCATCGCTGATGGTGTTGATACGATGGAGGACATTGATCGCTCTAAGTTTCGTTGTGCCGAGTACCGCAAACAAATGGCAAACTGGAACCGCAAACGCTTTGGCGATGTCAAACAGATCGACGTGACCCAGTCTATCTCGATTAGTGCAGCCATCGAAGAAGCAGACCGTCGTGTCTCCTCTCTTTACCTCGACAACGTAACGGATGTAACCTGATGGCCAGTGCCGAAGAAGAACAACGCCTCATGGCGGCGCTTATGTCGGCAAAGGTACGAGACGACCTCGAAGCATTCGTTATGTTTGTTTTCCCTTGGGGGAAGAAGGGCACACCACTTGAGTTCTTTACAGGGCCTAAACAGTGGCAGCGGGACATCCTGCGTCGTGTAACCGAAGCTGTTCGTCTCAACAAGGCGGCCCTCCATCGAGACCTCTACGACGTCATGAAGCACGCCGTGTGCTCTGGTCGTGGTATTGGTAAGTCTTCACTCGTCGCATGGTTGATCCTGTGGATGATGACCACTCGCATTGGCTCGTCTACCATCGTATCCGCTAACAGCGAAGCCCAGTTGAAGTCGTACACATGGGGTGAGTTGGTCAAATGGACGACGCTGGCCATACACTCGCACTGGTTTGATGTATCATCGTTGAAGATCGCACCTGCTCAATGGCTGGCCACCATTGTTGAGCGTGACCTAGGGATTGGTACGCGGCAGTGGTATGCCGAGGGGAAGCTCTGGTCGGAAGAGAACCCTAACTCGTACGCAGGTGCTCACAACATGATCGGCACCATGTTGCTGTTCGATGAAGCCAGCGGTATTCCCTCGGTCATTTGGGAAACAGCTCGTGGGTTCTTAACGGACCCTACGCCTGATCGCTATCAGTTCGCGTTCTCCAACGGTCGTAACTCGGAGGGATACTTCTACGACATCTTCAAGGGCAAGAAGCAGGGATGGACCTACCAGCACATCGACGCACGGCTCGTAGAGCACACTGACAAGAAGGTCTACGAGGAGATCATAGCCGACAACGGCGAAGACAGCGATGAGGCACGGATCGAGGTTTACGGCCAGTTTCCACGCATCGACGATGTTCACTTTATCCCCGAGGAACTCATTGACGCAGCGATTGCTAGACCCAAGCACAATGATCCCGATGCAGTCGTCGTGATCGGTGTTGACCCTGCTGCTGGCGGTCGTGACCATGCTGCCATTGCTGTTCGCAAAGGGCGGGACGTGATCGACTTAAAACGGTTCAAGACGGATGACCTGATGGAGGTCGTTGGCGAAGTGATTACGATGATTAGGAAGCATAATCCTAACCTGACGGTGATTGACGAAGGGGGTTGCGGCAAAGGCGTGATTGATCGGGTCAAGGAGCAGGGCTACAAAGCTAGAGGAGTCAACTTCGGCTGGTCGTCATCTAACAAGGCTGTATGGGCTAACAAACGGGTCGAGATGTGGGACAACATGAAGGACTGGTTGAAGGACGCACACCTGCCAAAGAACAAGCAGTTGAAGGATGAGCTGTTGTCCGCTCGTGAAGACAAGAAGGGATCGCTGGGGCAGATGAAGCTGATGATGAAGGAGGACACTCGGACAAGAACAGTCCCCTCGCCTGACATGGCCGATGCATTGGCAACCACGTTTGCATACGATGTGTTCGTTCCAATGGAGAATAAAAATAGTCGTAGGATTTTTCAAGAAAGTGACTATTATGGCGAAATAGCTTCTCAATCATGGATGGCGTTCTAATGGGTAAAATGCCGATGACTCCTCCCGGTAAACCAACCAAAGCCAAGGTTGCCAAAGTGATGACCAAGGCTCCAGTGAACATGCTTGCTGGTGGCCCTGCACCCGGTTCGTCAACCATTCCGGGTAAACGCGGTAAAAAAGCTAAACCGTCGTCAACGCCTAAGATGGCGACCATGAAGATGAAGAAGCCTAAAGTAGGATCGAAGTTGACCTTGTTTAATCAAGACAAGGATATGGACGGTCAATGATCGAGTTACCCGATGCGGTAAAGCCAAAAGACTCCGATAGCGACATGAACGACGAAGACAATCGTCTCGTCCTCATGCGCAAACGGTTCACGGCTGCTGTGTCGGCTCACTCGCATAACCGCAACGTACAGCTGACTGACCTCAAGTTTATGGCTGGTTCGCCAGACAATAACTATCAATGGCCAGAGTACGCTGTTCGTACGCGCGGGGCTAATGGAACGACGTTCAATCGGCCGATGTTGACCATCAACAAGTTACCGCAACACGTCAAGCAGGTGACGAACGATCAACGGCAAAACAGACCGTCGGTAAAGGTCGTCCCTGTTGACGATAAAGGCGACGTAGAGCTTGCCAAGGTGTTCAACGGTATCATCCGTTACATCGAGCACCGTTCGTCTGCTGACGTCGCTTACGACTCGGCATGCGAGAACCAGTTGGTGATTGGTGAAGGGTATATTCGTATTCGCACCGAGTATGCCGACGAAGCGTCGTTTGACCAAGAGATCAAGATTGATCGTGTTCGCAACTCATTCTCTGTCTACATGGATCCGAACATTGACGACCCGACTGGCTTAGATGCTCGTTGGTGCTTCATCAGTTCGTCCATCCCTCGCGATGAGTTCAAGAAGCGTTATCCTGACCAAGAAGATTATTTCTATTTTAGTCAATCGGGGATCAATGACCCTGATCGCATGTACTGGGGAGATCAGGAGCAGGTCCGCATTGCCGAGTATTTCTATATCGAGGAGAAGCCCGACACGTTGTGCGACTATGGCAACGGGCAGGTGTTTCTAAAAAGCTCGGATGAAGCTAAGCAGGCCGCACAACAGTTCGGTAAACCCGTTCGTGAGCGGAGAACCATCAATCGTAAGATCAAGTGGTGTTTAACCAACGGCTACAAGATCCTTGAAGAGACCGAATGGGCAGGGAAGTATATCCCCGTCGTACGGGTCGTTGGTAACGAGTTTGAGATCGACGGTAAGGTGCATGTGTCTGGGTTGGTGCGCAACTCAAAAGACGCACAGCGCATGTATAACTATTGGGCGTCTCAGGAAGCGGAGATGTTGGCGCTGGCACCGAAAGCACCGTTTATCGGGTATTCGGGTCAGTTTGATGCATTTCGTCATAAATGGGAAACAGCGAACACGAACAACTGGCCGTATTTGGAGGTCTCTGCTGACGCAAAAGACGGCACTGGGGCCACATTGCCGTTACCGCAGCGATCAGCACCACCGCAGGCGCAGATAGGCTTGATTGAGGCTAAAAAGGGCGCTGCTGAGGACATGAAGAACACCACGGGGCAGTATAATGCCTCGTTGGGGATGACCAGCAACGAACGGTCGGGTAAAGCGATCCTTGCTCGTCAAAAAGAAGGGGACACGGGCACGTTTCACTATGTCGATAACTTTGCTCGTGCCATTCGTGCGGTTGGTAAACAGTTGGTTGATCTCATTCCGAAGATTTACGACACCAATCGGGTGATGCGGATCATCGGGGAGGACGGGGAGACCGATTTAGCGGAGATTGACCCGACGCAACAGCAAGGTGTGACCCCAGTTCAAGACCCCAACAACCCTGAGATCGTCATCAAGAAGATTTACAACCTCACAGTTGGCCAGTTTGATCTGATTGTAACGACTGGACCGGGTTATGCGACCAAACGGCAGGAAGCGTTGGAGTCAATGGCTCAATTGCTGCAAGGTAATCCGCAGTTGTGGATGATCGCAGGCGATCTGTTTGTCAAAAACATGGATTGGCCCGGTGCATCGGACATGGCGGAGCGCCTTAAACGCTCAATGGACCCGAAATTGTTGCAAGGGGATGATAAAAGCCCTGAGTTTCAAGCTGCACAGCAACAGATTGAGCAAATGGGTCAACAGATGCAGCAAATGCAACAGATGTTGCAAGGGTTTGGTAAGTCATTGGAGGTCGAAAAGCTTAAGATCCAAGCATATGATGCAGAAACCAAGCGCATTTCTGCCATTGCTGGTGGGTTTGACGAACAACAAGTTAAAGCATTGGCGTTGGAGACCATGAAGGAAGTCTTGCAAATGGGCGATTTGTCGATACAATCGCAAATGCAACAGGGTATGCCTCAAGGACAACCAACTGACCCAAGTCAACAGGGTATGCCTCAAGGACAACCAGCTGATCCAAGTCAACCAATGCCTCAGCAACCAAGTGGCCCAATGGAGGGTAGTCAATGAGCTTTGAAGTTAGTGTTTTTGAAAAACCAGTTAATGGTTATTCTCAAAGCACGAACGGGACGTATAATTTTCCGCAAACAACCCGCGGGTTGTTTGACTGGCCCGGTGGTCAAGGAACGTTTGTTGTTGTTGGAACCATCGGCGCATCAACAACAGTTGCTCTTCAAATGTTAGGACCAGATGGTTCGACTTGGTTTAACGTTGGTGTGGATACGACTAAAACAGCATCGGGAGCTGGCAATTTTGCGTTACCACCTTGCCAACTTAGAGTTCAAATTAACATTGGTGCTCCATCTTCTAATATTCATGCTTCGGTAGGAAGAGTATTATTGTAATGTTTCCTTATAACACATTGATAACAGAAGGTGTAACTGGAGAAATTTGCCAGACACCACAAGGTGCACAAACCTACATCGAATCACTTCCGTATAAACCAGTTATTATAAATTCACATAAACGTGTGCTTGCAAACGCACGACAAGCATCGATGATAACTTTAAGTGAAGGTTGGGAAATACCTTATAACCAAGATAACCGATATTGGGACCCTACAAATTTATCAAGTCTACCCTCGTACGACACTTCTGATGGCGTTAGAATGAGTTCTTGGTATAACCAAGCCAACTTAAATCTTAATTTAAATGGTCTTGCAAACATAACACCCGGTCAAGCTTTAGATTATCCAAGAATTACAGGAACTGGAATTTTTCCTTGTTTTCAAGTTAATAATTTTGAACACAGTAATAATTATGATTTAGATTTTACTTGGATTGCTTTAATGAGATTTTCCCAAGGGGGAGAATCTGTAGATTTTACAAATTGGAGAACTAATAGTTCTAATTTATTAATAGACGGTCGAGTGGGGTACGGCACTGATGATTTTGCTTTAGGATTAGGTTCTTCAAATCTTTGGATTGGTATGGGGAACAATGGGTCTTATGATACTTTTGTATATTTAGGCACAGATGTTGTTAATTCTTTATACGAAGAACCGATGTTAATTGTTTTTCGTCGGTCAGCAACATCTGTTACTGGTGATGGTTATGTAAATTTTAGAATAAATAGACAACAAGATTTAAATGGAGAGGATTTTACTTCTAATAGTTTTTCAAATATTCCATCAATCAAAATGTCATTTACTAATGGAGCAAGTTATATATCAGAATTATATGTTTTTAATGATTATTTAGACGATGATACTGTGTACGGAATTGAAAATTATTTTCAAGCGTTTTATGATTTAAATATTTAAAAACATATTGAAGTGTTTTTAAAAATGTGTTAATTGTCCCTTACCGGTGAGGCTCATCGGGTGAATCCAACGATTCGGGAAGTAAATGAGCACTGAAGATCAAGAATTTCAAGAAGTAGCGACTGAAGAGCAAGAAGCGGGTACGCCTACCGAAGATAAGGCGGAGGAGATCTTACAATTAACCCAACGGCAAGTTGACGAGATCTTAGAGAAACGCCTCAGTCGTGAGCGCAGAAAGTTCGCCCGTGAACGTGAAGAACTGGCAAGGGCACAACAGCAAAATTACTCCCTCGAAGAACCTCAACCAGATCAATTTAAAGACAATCAGTCTTATCTTGAAGCAGTTGTCGAATTTCGAGCTAATCTAAGAGCAGAACAAAAAGTTTTTGCGAAAACTTTACAATCTAAAAAAGACGAAGCCGCAGAGAAATACGAAGATTATTACGAGGTTGTCAATAGGGAAGATCTGAGTTTTACGGCGTCAATGGTTGAAGCAGCTCTTGATTCGCCTATTTTTGCAGATTTGACCTATTACCTTGCAAATAATCCAGATGTTGCTCTTAGAATCTCTAAAATGGCACCGATTAAACAAGCTCGCGAAATGGCGTTGCTTGAGGAAAAGGTGAAAAGAGAACTAAAAAATGAAACTAAATCCGAAAGAGCTAAAGTGACTTCATCCAAAGCACCACCTCCTATCAAACCAGTCAAAGGCGGAGATTCGCGTATTATTGACGTTGATAACCCTGATGATGACGTTTCGATGGAAGATTGGATGCAAGCGTGGAAGAAGAAAGTTGCTTCAAGGCTTTGACGGTTCACCCGCTTTAAGGAGCCATCATGTCGAATACGTTACTTACTAACTCCATTCTGACGAAAAAACCTCTTGCATTGCTGAGCAACAACTATGTGGCTTTGCGTGCGGTTAATCGTCAGTACGATTCACAATTCGCTAACACTGGCGGTAAGATCGGCGATACGGTGAGCGTCCGTCTGCCAGAGCGTGTTCAAACTTCCCGTGGTGCTGCGTTGCAAGTTCGTGACGTTGAGCAACGCTTTGTACCAGTAACCGTAAGTGAACAATACCAAGCGTCGGTCAACTTCGCCAGCGCCGAACTTGCGTTGAAGATGGACGACTTTGAGGAGCGCATTCTTGCCCCTCGTATGGAGCAGCTGGCGTCTGATATGGACGTGCAGGTGTTGAGCAACTACTGGCGTATCCCGACGACCGTAGGGACTCCCGGTACCAGCCCCAACACGACGAACGTGCTGTTGCAGGCAATGGAGCGTTTCCGTCAAGAGGGTTATGGCAACACGCCAAAAATCACTTTGTTGTTGAACCCAAACGCCAACACAACGCTAGTTCCAGCGCTGCAAGGTTTGTTTAACCCCGTCGATAAAATCACCAAACAATTTAACTCGGGTCTGGTTGCTGAAAACATTCTTGGTTTCAAAGAAATCTCGGTAACTGCTTCTCTGCCAAACCATACGAATGGTACTTGGCCGGGCGGTATTACGGTCAGTTCTGCGGTTACGACCGAGGGTACGAACCAGATTACTTTGGCGTTTTCCGGTACCGCAACGTTTAACCGTGGTGACGTATTTACGATTGCTGGTGTAAACTCGGTCAACCCGCTTACTCGTCTAAACACGGGTGTGCTGCGTCAGTTTGCTGTGCAGTCAACGGTGACTGGTACTTCTACCGCTACCGTAACGGTGTTTCCAGAGTTTACTTCAATTGGACAAACTTATTCAACTGTTACTGCTTTGCCCTCTGGTTCAGCGTCGGTTGTTATGCAAGGTTCTTCGGGCCTTACTTACATGCAGTCGTTAGCACTTCATGAGGATGCTTTGTATTTTGTCAGCGTTGACCTTGCTCTCCCGACTAACGTTGAGTTTGCGAAACGTGAAAATTACAAAGGTATTAGCATGCGCGTCGTGAAGAACTACGATATTAACAACGATACTCACCCGCTTCGTTTTGACATCCTTGCGGGTGATGGTGGTCTACGACCTCTCGGTGGCGTTCGTATCTGGGGCGCACAAGCTTAATCTTAACTTACAAAGGATAAAAACATGGCTTACGGCGTATATGGTCAAGGGTTACAGCTTAATGACGGTAATCAAAACACACCTGTCATTTTGACTCAAGGTGTACCAAGAACCGCATTTGGTACTGCAACTCTTACGGTTCCTCAAATTTCTTACCGTATCTTGGTAGGAAACCCAAGCACAACTGCTGCTACCTACACGACACCAACCGCAGCGTCTTTGGACACTTCTTTTCCAAATGCTCAAGTTAATAGTTCTTTTGATGTGTCAATCATTAACATTGGTACTTCAACTGGTACTGTAACTGTTGCTGGTGGATCTGGTGTAACTTTAGTTGGGGATGGGGGAATTACTGCTCCCGGTTCCGCCAGTTTTCGTTTTCGTAAAACTGGTAACGCAGCTTGGTCGGTATATCGTATTGGATAATCAAGACAGTCGGTGGCATAATGTCACCGACTGTTCCAAAGGGGGAAATTATGCACTATTATCTTAAACACCCAATTCACGGCACTAAGACTGCCTCTCTTGTTTCTGAAGTTGAACAAGACATGGAAGTCGGCTGGGAAGAGTTCGATCCTACCGAAGTGGTTGTTCCTGACGAACCCGTCGTGGAAGAGACACCAGTTAAGACCAAGAAAGAAAAACCTTCCTTTATGGAGTGACGTCTAGTGGCAACTGTCCAAGAACTGATCGACGGTGCGATGCGGTTGGCGGGCGTTGTCGCAGACGGTGAAACGATCACGGCTAAAGAAGCACAAGATGCTTTGTCGGCCATGAACCAAATGATCGAAGCATGGGCTTTAGAAGGCATCCTGCTGTACGATCTTGACATCCAAGTATTTACATGGCCAGCAAACACCGATCAGGTGACTGTGGGGCCTACTGGTACGCTTGTAGGTTATAGACCTTTGGAAGTTAGCAAAGCGTCGTTCTTCCGTGACACGACGAAGAGCATTCGATATACCCCCCGCATCGTAGGTGAGAAAGAGTTTTACTCAGTAGCCTACCCGAACGTATCTTCTACGTTCCCCGAGATGATGTATGTTAATTACTCGTATCCAAACGCTGAAATCAGCATTTTTCCAAAACTTACGTTGTCAAAAGAGTTCAATCTTTTCTCCCGTCGTGAATTGACACAACCTGCAAACTTGACGACCGTGTTGTCTTTTCCACAAGGTTATGCACAAGCGTTCAGGTTCAACCTAGCTACGGTTCTTGCGCCTGAGTTTGGTGTACCAGTATCCAACGACATTCTACGGATCGCTGTTGACACAAAGGAAAAAATCCGTCGATTGAATCAATCAAGCAATGAGCTATTAAACCCTATTGGTGGAACGATCCGCTATAACATTTACACGGACAGCTATCAATGAAGACTCCTATTCTCGGCGGGTCGTACGTTGCGGTTAGTACGAATGCTGCGTGCAATCGCATGGTTAATTTGTATCCAGAGCTCAACGCTGAGGGTGGTAAAGAAGCTGGGTTTTTGCGGAAATGCCCGGGTTTAAAACTTCTCGCCACTGTTGGTGATGGACCTATTCGTGGGATGTATGTCTTTAAAGGTTTGATTTTTGTTGTCTCTGGGCTTGAGCTCTACGCCATGGGTAACGATTACATCCCTGTAAAAATCGCAGACGTCACAGGGACATCTACAGTCGTAATGGCAGACAACGGCGGTCAGTTGTTCATAGCGTGTGATCCTGATGCATTTGTTTATGATTTTAGTTTAAATGTAACTTTCAATCTTGGGGTTTACGACGCTGATTTCCAAGGTGCTAGGGCAGTTGGTTATCTTGATGGGTATTTCACATACATCGAACCAAATACTCAAAAGTTATGGGTGACTTCTATCCTAGACGGTACGGAAATTGATCCTCTAGATTTTTCCAGTGTGGAAGGATCTCCCGACAATCTCGTATCATTGTTAATCAACCATCGAGAAGTATGGTTGTTCGGTACGGACAGCGTTGAGGTTTGGTATAACGCGGGTACTGCTGATTTTCCTTTACAGAGAATCCAAGGTGCGTTTATTGAGGTTGGTTGTGCGGCTACCGCATCACCATCTAAGCTCGACGGAAGTATCTTTTGGTTAGGTACAGACCAACGCGGGTCGTATAGTGTTTACCGAAGCAATGGTTACACATCGCAGCGCGTAAGCACTCACGCTGTAGAATGGCAGATTAATAACTACCCTCGTGTTGACGACGCGGTTGCGTTCTCTTATCGCCAAGACGGGCATGAATTTTACTTTTTGTCTTTCCCCACTGCGGACATAACTTGGGTTTACGATGTTATAACTCAGACTTGGCACGAAAGAGGGTATTATGAAACTTCTACGGGTTTGTTTGAGCGTCATCGTGCCAACTCCCATGTGTTTTACGATAATCGAAACATCGTAGGTGATTACGAAAACAACAAAGTATATCAAGTGGATGGTGACACTTACGACGACAATGGGAATCCTATCCGGTGGCTTCGTTCTTGGAGAGCTTTGGCGCCGGGGACAGATGATCTTAAAGGACAACAACATTATGCGTTGCGCATTGATTGTGAGTCTGGTGTAGGTATTAGTTTAGGACAAGGTGTTGATCCTCAAATCATGCTCCGCTGGTCAGACGATGGTGGGCATACTTGGTCAGACGAACGTTGGGCAAGCATGGGTAAAATTGGGGAGCATTATGGTAAAGTTATTTTCCGTCGGTTAGGGCAGACGAAGAAACTTCGTGACCGAGTATATGAAATTTCTGGGACTGATCCTGTAAAAGTGATTATCAATGGCGCATCAATCGAGGGTGTAGCTCTCGCAAATAGGAAGTTTTAATGGTTAATACGTCTATCATTCCAGCTGCAAGGGTTCCGGTATTAGACGATAAAGGGCTAGTAACTCGTGAATGGTATCGTTTTTTCTCAGGTATTTCCTCCCTTACTAGCTCTGGATTTAACGATGTAAGTTTGCTTGATTTACAGGTAGAACCTAAGTCAATAAACGAAGAGTTTTATTCATTTTCTGTAAAAAACACGTCGGATATATCAAATTTGACCGCCATTGTTGATGGACTTTCGGGGTCAACAGGTAATGGTTTATATGAACTAGAACCTAAAGCGGTGAACGAAGATTTTTATTCATTTTCCAACAAAACTTCATTAAGTATAACAACAATTAATAATAATGTAACTGCTCTTACTAACACTGTTAATGGTCTTACTAACTATAACGTTCGTAATTATTTAATTAATGGGGCTTTTGATATTTGGCAACGTGCCACGACAACCACCTACACTGGCGCATCCTCCTCGGTCTATCTGGCCGATCGTTGGATTTTCAACTTTACGTCTGCTGGTGCTGGAAAATATGTTCTACAGAGGTACGATGCAAAGAGTGACCCATCTAGCGGTTATAGTCGGTACGCGATAACCGTAGCACTTACTTCAGCAACAGCTGCCTCTTTCGAGCAACGCATTGAAGATGCACTTACTTTACAAAGTAAGTACGTCATGGCGTCAATTTATTTTGCTGGGGCTTGTACGTTTAATATCGAATTAACACAAAACTTTGGGACAGGTGGTTCTCCGTCTTCACCAGTTGTCCTGACAAGTGCGACGCTTACCTCCCCGTCGTCAGCTTGGGCTAGATATGCGGTTCTTTTTCAACTCGGAACCGTTACCTCAAAAATTTTTGGTACAAACGGTGACAGCTATCTGTCATTTAAGGTTAATATTCTTTCTGGTTTTACTAACACTTATTGGCTAAGCGACTGTCAATTAGAACGCTCATTTGCTGGTGCTACTTCCCCCTCAACATTTTCTCGAAGATTGATCGGGGAAGAATTGCTCTTGTGTCAAAGGTATTATACCGAGGTGTCAGTGACTCCTACGACATTGTCTACTTACGCTTACACGAGCTTACCGACAACAATGCGTGCTGCGCCAACGTTATCCGTTAAAGCTGGTTCTTTGAATGGCGCAACGTTTGGAGGAGCACCGTACGGTTTTTCCTCTATTCGTCAACAAACAGCGTCAGCAGGTGCATCAGATGCGCTTATTTCCTGCGATGCTGAGTTGTAATTTTTATCATTGGAGCTTGTTTGGTTTTATGATAGGGTGAATCATGGCTAATTATGCTCCGTACCCAGTCCTTCGGTTCTACGATGACAACAATAACCCACTCGTAGGTGGTAAATTATACGTCTATTTAGCTGGTACGACTACACCAACTCCTACTTACCAAGATGTAGCTGGGACTACACCTAACAGTAACCCTGTCATATTGGATTCACGGGGTGAGGCATTAGTTTATTTAGCTACTAATATCTCCTATAAGTTTGTTTTAAAAACTTCCGCAGATGTCACAATCAGAACCACTGACAACATTACAGCTATCGCCCAACCGACAGTCGCAGGTAATGCGATGCTTGGCGCTGCTAACGCCGCAGCGCAAAGAACTCTTCTTGGATTAAGCGCGACTGCCCCTTCGGCAGTAGGAAACTCAATGTTGATTGCGGCTACAGCCGCCACTCAACGCACCAACATTGGACTAAGCGCTACTGCCCCGTCGACAGCAGGTAACAACATATTAACTGCTGTCGACGTACCTGCTCAACGTGTACTACTCGGAGTAAACACGCTTACTGGGCGTAATCGGATCATTAATGGTGCGATGGAAGTTTGGCAACGTGGAACTTCGGTTTCTCCGGGTACTGGGTCAAATGGAAGATATACAGCAGACCGCTTTTTTGTTGCCCATGGTGGTGTTTCAGGTATAACAATTTCCCAGTCAGGGACAATAGGTAAATACTATTTGAAAATCCAAAGAAACGCATCAAACACTAGTACCGCATCATTTGATATGCGTCAAGTAATAGAAAGTTTGAATTGCGCTGATTTAGCTGGTAAGCAAGCAACTATAAGTTTTACCGCATACGTTGGTGCAAATTACGCTGGTGGTGACGTTTTTATCCAATACGGATCCTCGGCAGTTACTGACGATGCAGTAACAGGTGGAGGATTGAGTTTTACAACCGCCGCTACCATAACTCCGACAACCACCCCTACGGTTTATACTGCTACTTTTACTGCACCTGCAAACATGGTGACTCTTGCCTTGAGAATTACCAATTCGACATATACTGGGACTGCTGGTGCCGATGATTCTTTTTACATCACGAATGTTCAATTAGAAGAAGGCAACGTAGCAAACGCATTTGAATATCGTCCATTCGGACAAGAGTTACTTCTTTGTTTACGATATTATAAATCGTATAACATGCCTATCAACCCAATTGGTGTATTGCCCACACACTTCATTGCAATTGGGATGGTAACATCTGCAACCACTCTAAGATTTACTGCAAATCTTAGAGTTCCTATGAGAGTAACCCCTGTGCTAGGTGTACCCGGTATTTATACTCTTAATGCTCAAACTTCTACTTACGGGAGCGTTACGTTCAATTCTGGCACAGATACTATAAGTACGTTCAGTTCTCCGTCCGATAATACGGAAACTTGTACTTTTACCATTACTTCGTCTGGTGCAGCTTATACCCCCGGACACATCTTACTTCTTTATTTTAAAGGAGATTCTTCCTTTGCTACATCTTTAACGTTTGATGCGGAGTTGTAACCATGGCAGTAACACCTAAAGTTCTTATTCCATCCAAGATCCTTGAGAACACACAAACGACGCAGTACACGGCAACCAGCGTCACGACAATCATCGACAAGTTTACCGTCACCAATTACAGCGGGTCGACAGTCACTGTGTCAGTGAACCTTGTGACGTTGGCTGACACTGCTGGAAACCAAAACCTTATTGCGAAACTGGTATCTATTGCAGCAGGTGCGACCTATAACTTCCCTGAGATCGTTGGACATACGCTTTCACCGGGAGGTTTTATCTCCGCGATTGCCAACACACCAACAGCTGTTACAATCAGGGCGTCTGGTAGAGAGGTGAGCTGATGGTTGCAATCGAGAAGATCGAGCATTTAGAAGATGAAATAGCTGTTCTTCCTCCGCTTGATCTTGCCGTCTCACATCATTTTGCGGATGGTGTGTATGCTCGCTGTATGTATATTCCCGCTGGGGTAATGAGCACTGGTAAAATACACAAGACCGAGCACCTTATTGCGTGCATCAAGGGTAGTGGAGTCCTAGTTACTCAGAATGGACGTTTTGATTTTGAAGCTGGTACGGTGATAACTGTACCACCAAATACGAAAAAAGCATTTTTTGCCAAAGAAGATTCAATTTTAATGAATGTTCACCATAATCCTGATAACATGCACGAAGTGGATGACCTCGTTCAAACTTTGGTTTACCCAGCTGACTATCGAAGCAACCAATTAACGACGGAGACTGAACAATGAGTTTTGCAGTAACCGCCGCAGTCGCAGTTGGAGCAATCGCTGTTGGGTCAGTTGCTCAATCCGTCATTGGTGCCCAAGCAGCTCGTAACGCCTCTAAAGCACAGCAAAAAGGTGCTCAGCAGGCAATCTACAACGAAGAAGATGCTTTTAAGGATTACCAGACTCGTGCAGATGCCGCTCGTGACCAAAGTACGAACCTGTTCAACCAGTCGCGTGACCAAGGGTTAAACCTTCAACAGAACGCTCTTAACACATCGCAATCCGCTCTTCTCGATGCTCGCAACAACAGCGTCGCCGCTCAACAGAATGCATTAAATGATACCCGAGGGGTACTAAGCAACGTTCGGGATCAGAACATCGCAGCTCAACAGCAAGCATTTAATAACATCCAAGGAAACTTAACCGATACCCGCAACCAAAACAATGCCACACAAGCAAACGTCTACAACACCAACGCCGCTATTCAACAGCCATTTTATCAGACGGGGGTCGATGCCAACGCCAAAATGGCCAGTTATCTTGGGTTGGGTGGTAATTCAGCCGATCCTAACTATGGAAAATTCACGCAAGGGTTTACCAACAACGATTTCCAGCAAGATCCGGGTTATGGTTTTCGTTTTCAAGAAGGATTGAAAGCATTAGAGCGAAGCGCTGCTGCCAAGGGAAACCTACTCGGCGGTGCTCAGGTCAAAGCCAGTCAACGTTACGGACAAGATTTTGCATCAAACGAGTACCAGAATGCTTACAATCGGTTTAACCAAGATCGCCAGTTTACCGCTGGTCAGCTATCAGGTGCAATTAACAACGGTATGAATGCTGGTAATCAAATTGCTGGCTATGGTACAAATTACGCCAACGCTACCAACGCAAATAATCAAAATTATAGTACTGGGATGACCAATGCTAACAACAATTTAGCAAATAGTGTTGGAAGTGCTTATCAAAACTATGGTACTGGTATGACTAACGCTAATCAGAACTATGCAAGTAGCGCTATGAACGCCTATCAGAATTATGGCACTGGTTTGACTAACGCTAACACGAACTACGCAAACAACGCTACGAACCTTTATCGAGACACAGCCAACAATCAATCGAACATGTTGAACACTTATGCTCAGAACTATGGTGGTCAACGTTCCAACAGTGCTTCCAACATTTCAAACATCATCCTTGCTGGAGCAAAAGCAAAAGCTCAGGGTTATATTGGGCAAGGAAATGCATATAATGCTGGAATTGGTAATATCATGGGTGCTGCTGGTCAATTTCTTGGTAGTAGTCAAGGATCAGCTGGTGCTAACAAACTTTTAGGTTAAGAGGGTAATCATGGCTGTCGATGCGAACATCTTAAATAGCGGTCTTGACCAAATCAAATACAATGAAATTCCTGATATTAGTGCTATATCAGGACGTTTTGCAGCTGCTGACCAAGCACGTTCACAGACCGCTCGTAATAACATTTTGGCTCAAGGAGATCAGCTTGAATATAACAACAAAGTGGGTGCTCAAAATGTACTCGCTAATCCAGATCTTCAAGGACAAGATTTAATTAAAGCTGCTGCTCCTTTTGGTGAAACTGGGATGAAGATGGCGAGTGCCAGATTTGGCACTCAGACAGACTTTAGCAAGATGACATCCGAAAATATGGATGCTGCATCTAAAATACTTCCGACTATTGTAAATCAAGCATCTCTTGATAAGGCAATCGAATGGTCAATGAAAACTTTTGGGGAATCACACCTTCCAAAAATATATGACGAAGCTGGTAAACAACAAATACAACAAATGGGGATTGGTCTAGCTAAAATACAAGAGCAAACTCTAGCGTTGATGAAAAATCAGCAAGAGGTTGCGTATAAAAATGCAGATTTGGGTATTAAAGCTCAAAATGCAGACTCACTTGCTAAAAATGCTGAAGCTAATGTAACAAGATCTACTAAAATTGGACCAGCATTAGCAGCTCAAGTGAAACTTGAATCTAATGCTAATGATGAAGTAGAGCAGTTTGCTAAAGCTTACCCAGACCACGTTGCAGAGTTACAGAATTTAAACAACTCAATTTCTGCTTTGGATAAACAACCAAATCAGGGTGGGCCTATCACAGGTGGTCTAGCCGAAGAGCGTGTTAAGCTTCTTAATGCTGTAAGTTCTGTCTATGAGCTAACACCTGAACAAAAACAGACATTAAGTACGACTCAAAATTTACAACAAGCCCTTAAAGATATTGTTAATGTCGCAGCAATAACGACACCAGTTAAGGGAAAGGCGGGTTTAACCGACGCCGATCTTCAGTTTGTCAAAGATGTTAAAGGTGGAGTGTTACCATTAACGGTAGAGAATTTGAAAAAAGTATTAAGAATAGGAGCGAATAGTAAAACCCAGATTGAAAATAACGCCATCATAAAAGCTCGTATGGTCAAACGCGGAGGAAACCTTAGAGGTGCCTATACAGATGAATATGCAAATAAACCACTTAGATCTATGATTTCTTACGATGGACTTACTTTAATATCGCCAGACGGCCGAAAACACACATTTAAAAAACCAGAGCAAGCCAAAGCAGCGTACGAAGATCTTAATAGAGGGTTAGAGCAGGAGGCGAAGGATGGCAGTTACTAAGTTTAATGACCCGAATGTCTTAGCCGCTATTAGTTCTGCTGAGGATGAATTTGATATTCCATCCGGGTTAATGCAGTCGATTGTCGTAAACGGAGAGCGTAGTAACTCGAATCAGGTGTCGCCAGCTGGAGCACGCACCGTATTCCAAGTTATACCTGCTACACGCAATGCATTAAAACAAAAATATGGTGTTGATGCTTACAGTCCTGATCTCAAAGAACAAGCACGAGCAGGTGCTCTTCTTATTAAAGAAGGCCTTGATCGCAACAAACAAGACCCTGCTGCCGCTGTAGCAGAGTATCACGGTGGTACAAACCCCCGTAACCATGGTCCGATAACCAATGCGTACACTGACCGTGTCATGGGCGGTTTCAAAGGTGAACAGATGGCAGCAGCTGACAAACCAAAAGATCTTTTTTCTGACATTATTGCCAAACATGGTGGTAACGGTGCAACGAGCAACACATCAACTCCTGACATTAGCCCTCAGACTCAAGATGAACCTTCTGGTGATAAACCCAAAGATCTTTTTTCTGACATCGTTGCAAAACATGGTGGTACTGGAAGTTCTCAAACAACCACTCCTACGCCTTCCCCATCACAACCTCAAGCCACGCCTGAGCAGAAGCAAGATCCTAGTTTCCTTGAGAACGTAGGAACTGGTCTTTCAAACGTAATACCAAGTGGTGCCAAATTTATAGGTGACACAATTCAGAGTGTGGGTCAAATCATCCAACATCCTGTTGATACCGCAAAGGCAGCGTACGTCGCTGCTGGTAAACTTGGTGATTATGTCGGTATACCAGCTGGCGAGGATGATCCAACCAACTACACAAATTCACCCTTTGTTCAAGATGTGACTGCTGCTGCTAATGACCCAAAGGGTACGATTGAGGCTGCTGGCCGTAGTTTGCGTGATGATCCAGTTAGAACCGTCGCAACAGCTGCTCAGTATTTATCTCCTTTGAAAGGGGTTACTGCTGCTGGGGCACTAGGTGCCACCGCTCGTGGTATTGGTAAAGTGGCAGGTGCCGCTGACCTAGTGACCAATCAAGCTGTCATGTATCCGATTGAAAAGATTGGTAGTGGGGCAGTATCTGCTATCAAAGCAGGCGCAAAGATGGCGTTTGTCCCGGGACAAGGTCGTGGATATATCAACGAACTGGGCGATACTGCTAAGGCAGCTCAGGTATCAAATGCACTGAAATCTGAAGCTCAATCGAACGTCCCCGGTTATCAACGAACTGTAGAGGATATAGCACCAGAGCTGGCACCATTCCAACGTAAAACCATCCCGTCGCAAAAAAGACTTGAGTTTGACCAACGTAACGATACGGCTTTGACCAGTAACGTTGATCGAGGGGTTGAACCATCTCAGGCACTAAAAGACAAACGTTTTGCTGAAACCAATCCGTTATATCAACAGGCTGATAATGCAACCGTTGATGTTTCCAACAAAGATCTTTACATCAATTCTCAGCAATTCCCTGATGTTTACGGTAAGTCAAAAACAGACATAAACAACGGTCGTCGATCTTTAGCAAAAGGACAAGAACCACTTCCGTCTACGTTTGGTGGGACGAAAGAAGCAGATGCTTTGCTGGCGCAGCAAGGTAGCGATCTTGCACAAGCTCAAGCCAAGCTGGATAGAGCAACAGAGCGTTTACAAGCAGGCAACCTGACGCCTGAGCAACGTGCTGTTATCGAAGCTGATGTCAACCTAAACAAAAACGTCGTAGATAAACTGCAAGCTGACATTGACAAACGTCAGCAGGTTTTAGCTAAAAGTCAAACCGCAGACTTAAACCCTGACGAAATCAAACGTCAAGCTGCTATTGCTAAGATCGAGCAAGAACGCAAAAAAGCTGAGGCTCTTGCCGCATCGCAAAAACCAGAACTTACTAACAACAAACTTGCGACTTCTGTTGACGTAAATCAAGCCAAGTCGGCGTTGATCCAAGATCGACTTAGTAAATCAAAAGGTAAGAACCAGCTAACTGACGACTATCTGCGGGCACAACTAGGGGATCTTAGTGCTGATTCAGCAGCTAAGACTGGCGCAATTGCTGACTCGAACACTGCCAATAAACTTGGTGTTCCTGATGCTAAAGCAAAAGTGAATGCTTTAGCATCAGCCGACAAAGCGTCGAAAATCCAAGGGTTTGAAGAGAACAGTGTCGTTAAAGGTACGAATAAAGATCGTCTTGCCTCTCGTATTCAATCTGATACGGATCGACTTGCATTGATGAAGGCACAGATTGCCGAGAAGGAAGCCAAGCTAAACTCTGGTATGTCTGCTGCTGACAAGGCTGCTGCTGATGCCGAGATTGTTGGTAATCAGACCAAAGTGAAGGAACTGCAAGACAAAATCGATCAAACTCTTGGCCTACCTACCCTAGACGATGTAACTAAGATGAAGGGTAACGAGATTGACCAACACATTAAAAATCTTAACACTAAGATATATGGAAGCAAACAGATTGGTGGTGAGGTTGCCCTAGACCGCAGTGGTGGAGAGTTTAAAGCCTTGACCAAACATCTCCGCCGAGTGGAGGCATGGCGGGATAAAGTACTTCCAACTTTTAAACAAGCGGAAGAGATTTTTGCAAAATATTCCAAAGATATTAACCGTTCAGCAGTTATGGAGAAGTTTAAAGAAAAACTTGCACCACTGCTAGATGGTGATTCGGTCAATGCTAGATCTTTTGCAACTGCTCTTGATAACCCAAGCAAAATCATTGATGAGGTGTTAGAAGCTAGCTACAACAACAAAAAGATTTCAGGTGAGCGTCGCTTAGACAGCATTATCACACCAGAAGACAAACAGAGACTCACTGACATTCTTGATGAGTTAAACCGTCGAAATAGAGCAGATAGATACGCTGGAACTAAGGCAAGTTTACCAGAAGGAAAATTACCAGCTGGTAACGTGACCACTACCGCCTCTGATCGCGCTACCGTAGAAGTTGGTAACAAGGCCTTAGCAGCTGTAAAAAATTATTTTACCAGCGAGTATCTCAAGAAGGCTGGGTTTGACTTGCAAGACCCCATCAAGTTCGCCGAACAGCTCGACAAAGCGCTACCAGCCTATCGAGCTGTTAATACAGGCGAAAATGTGTTAAGGGGGACAGGTAAAGTTATTTCAACAG
>Ga0209085_1000252_pt1 | contig 40783 bp, 35 predicted proteins | sample C_131016_EF_Meta_FD_187310 | JGI IMG/M metagenome (GOLD analysis project Ga0209085, IMG submission 187310) | Freshwater microbial communities from Lake Croche, Canada to study carbon cycling - C_131016_EF_MetaG (SPAdes) (version 2) | ecosystem: Environmental > Aquatic > Freshwater > Lake...
ATTAGGCTTAAATGAAGAATTGCGCTCCTCTATCCATTGGAAGTTATTAAAAAACCGTCAAACAGCACCTGTATGGAACGCTAAAAAATTTACCCAAGAAATGGAAAAGGCATATTATGAAATGGCATCTGGAAATCTCTAAAGCTCTCTGTGCCGAAAACTACACAGCCGTCATTGAATTTTACGAAGAATTAATCCAAGCAGAACCAGATAAAATTACTAATTACTCATTACTAGGACTGGCTTATCTGTTAGAAGGAAGAGAAGAAGAAGCAAATGCTACTTGGCTATCTCTCCTGACTGAAGCTAAAGGGATAGATGAATTATTAGAGATTTTAGAAGCAGAAGCAACAAGACAAACAGAACTTAAGAACTTACAAAAGAGTCTCTTAATCAGAGAGTATATTAGAGAAATAAATTCTGATTTAGTAGATAATCAACTAGAGATTATCCTGCTTACTCTAGAACTAGGTACTTTTGAGATAGCAGAACTAAATCAAATCATCCCACTTATACAAGGTGAAGTTAATTCATCACTCCTTTTAGAAGTAATAAAAGCCCTCTTGAAATATCCCTCTCTAGAGATTTTAGAGTTAGTGAAAGTCTCTCTACCTTATCTCAAAGAAACTGAAATATTTTTTAATGAAGTTGAAAAAATAACCACATCTAAAGCCGAAAGTCAGAATATTGTATATCTCATAAATTTAATAGAAGTCTCCCTTGAGTTACAACCTGATAATTTATATTTATTGAATAGGGTATGTAGCTACTACTGGAAAGTACAAGACCACCAAAAAGCTGCAGAAACTATTACTAAATTTATGACCCATTGTTCTACCTTAGATTTACAACTCTATGGGGAATATCTTCATTTATACTCTGTATTAAGACAAGCTAAATGGTTAGAGATAGAACCTATTATTAAAAAATATAAATATCTCTTAGAACAATTCAATCAAGCTCCCCCAGAAAAATTACATGATTTAACTAGTCAATTACTTCCATTAATTACCACTGTTCTTCCTTATATACAGGATAAGCCGCAAGAAAATCATTTCTGGCAAAATAGACTTTCTAAAATATTTCAAGATAAGTTCAGAGAGTTAGCAAATATACCAAAAATCGCTAATTTTGCGAAAAGAGAAAGATTAGGAGCTTTAAAAATAGGCTATTTAGCGAGTACACTGAAAAGGCATTCAGTTGGTTGGTTAGCTCGTTGGTTATTTCACCATCATGATCGTAATTGTTTGGAAATTAGTGTATATTTAATTAACCAAGTAGAAGATGATCTCACTAAATACTATATTATAAAAAATGTTGATCATCACCATAATTTACCTGAAAATCCCTTTCTTATTGCTCAACAAATTTTCTCAGATCAAATAGATATATTAATAGATTTAGATAGTCTGACCAATGCAATTTCCTGTGCAGTAATGGCGCTTAAACCAGCTCCAATACAAGTTACTTGGTTAGGGTTAGATGCTACAGGAATACCTAATGTAGATTACTTTATTGTAGACCCTTATGTAGTGCCTGATCATGCCCAGCAATACTATCAAGAAAAACTCTGGCGCTTACCACAAACATATTTAGCTGTCGATGGGTTTGAAGTAGCTATGCCCACTCTAACCAGAAAAGAATTAAATATTCCTCCTGAGGCAATTATTTATCTGACAGCACAAGTAGGAATGAAACGTCATCCAGAGACAATTAAGTTACAGTTAAAAATTCTTAAGAAAGTACCTAATAGTTATCTTTTAATTAAGGGGGGTGAAGATATTGCAATAATAGAAAAACTCTTTACTCAATTAGCACAAGAAGAAGGCATAGAGAGAGAAAAATTAAGATTTTTAGTTAAAGATCCCTCAGAAGAAATGCACCGCGCTAACTTAAATATAGCAGATATAGTCTTAGATACTTACCCCTATAATGGAGCAACCACCACTTTAGAAGTCCTCTGGATGGCCATACCCTTAGTTACCTTAGTAGGAGAACAGTTTGCAGCCAGAAATAGTTATACTTTTATGTTAAATGCGGGTATTACCGAAGGAATTGCCAATACTAGGGAAGAATATATAGAATGGGGAGTAAAATTAGGCTTAAATGAAGAATTGCGCTCCTCTATCCATTGGAAGTTATTAAAAAACCGTCAAACAGCACCTCTATGGAACGCAAAAGAATTTACCCAAGAAATGGAAAAGGCATACTATGAAATGGCAGCCAGAAGTCTCTAAATATCTCCAAGCAGAAAACTATACAGCCGTCATTGAATTTTACGAAGAGTTAATCCAAAGAGAAGAATCAATTCTCAATTGCTGTAGATTAGGATTAGCTTATCTCTTAGAAGGAAGAGAAGAAGAAGCAAATGCTACTTGGTTATCTCTCCTGACTGAAACTGAAGGGATAGATGAGTTATTAGAGATTTTAGAAGCAGAAGCAACTAGACAAACAGAACTTAAGAACTTACAAAAAAGTCTATTAATTAGAGAGTATATTAGAGAAATAAATCCTAATTTAGTAGACAATCAACTAGAGATTATCCTGCTTACTCTAGAATTAGGGACTTTTGAGGTAGCCGAACTAAATCAACTCATCCCACTCATACAAGGTGAAGTTAATGTAGCACTCCTTTTAGAAGTAATCAAAGCTGTCTTAAAATATCCCTCTCTAGAGACTATAGAATTAGTCAGAGTCTCCCTACCTTATCTGGATGAGACATTTCTTAAACAAGTTGAAGAGTTAAATATTGTTGAAACCGAAGGAAATAACATTTTCTATCTGATCGATTTATTAGAAGTCTCCCTTCAGTTAAAGCCAGATCATTTATATTTTTTAAATGGTCTAGTTCACTATTATGGTAAGGTGCGAAACCAGAAAAAGGCTGAAGAAACTATTGTTAAATTTATCACGCATTGTTCCACTTTAGATTTACAACTCTATGGAGAATATTTTTATCTCTACTATATTTTAACACAAGGTAAATGGTTAGAGATAGAACCTATTATTAAAAAATATAAAAATATATTAGAACAATTCAATCAAGCTCCCCCAGAAAAATTACATGATTTCACTAGTTTATTACTCCCATTAGTGACAATTCCTCTCCTCTACCTACAGGATAATCCACAAGAAAATCATTACTGGCAAAATAGAATTTCTAAAATATTTCAAGAGAAATTGAGAGAGTTAGCAAATTTACCCAAAATAACTACTTTTGCTAAAAGAGAAAGATCAGGAGCTTTAAAAATAGGCTATTTAGCAAGGACTCTGAAAAGGCATTCAGTTGGTTGGTTAGCCCGTTGGTTATTTCACTATCATGATCGTAATTCCTTGGAAATTAGTGCTTATTTAATTAACCAAGTAGAAGATGATTTAACTAAACAATGGATTTCTAAAAATGTTGCTCATTTATATAACTTACCTGAAAATCCCTTTCTTATTGCTCAACAAATTTTTTCAGATAAGATTGATATATTAGTAGATTTAGATAGTGTGACTAATTCAATTTCTTGTGCAGTCATGGCACTTAAACCAGCGCCTATACAAGTTACTTGGTTAGGTTTTGATGCCTCAGGAATACCCAACATAGATTATTTTATTGTAGATCATCATGTTCTACCAGAAAATGCCCAAGAATACTACCACGAAAAACTCTGGCGCTTACCTCAAACTTATGTAGCTATCGATGGGTTTGAAGTAGGGGTTCCTACTTTAACTAGAGAACGACTTAATATACCTTCTGATGCAGTTATCTATTTAACAGCACAAGTAGGAATGAAAAGACATCCCGAGACAATAAGACTACAATTAAAAATACTCAAAGCTGTTCCTAATAGTTATTTATTAATTCAAGGGCATATAGATGATACAATGATCCAAATACTCTTTAATAAATTAGCCGAAGAAGAAGGAATAAAAACAGAAAGATTAAGATTTTTAGACAGAGAACCCGAAGAAGTGTATTATGCCAATCTTCAAATAGCGGATATAGTCTTAGATACCTACCCTTTTGGGGGAGGAACAACCACTTTAGGATTTCTTTGGATGGCTATACCAATAGTGACCCTAGTAGGACAACAGTTGGCAGCCAGAAATAGTTATACTTTTATGTTAAATGCGGGCATTACCGAAGGAATTGCCAATACGAGAGAAGAATATATAGAATGGGGAGTAAAATTAGGCTTAAATGAAGAATTGCGCTCCTCTATCCATTGGAAGTTATTAAAAAACCGTCAAACAGCACCTGTATGGAACGCTAAAAAATTTACCCAAGAAATAGAAAAGGCATATTATGAAATGGCATCCAGAAATCTCTAAAGCTCTATATACAGAAAACTATACAGCCGTCATTGAATTTTACGAAGAGTTAATCCAAAGAGAAGAATCAATTCCCAATTACTGTAGATTAGGATTAGCTTATCTCTTAGAAGGAAGAGAAGAAGAAGCAAATGCTACCTGGTTATCTCTCCTGACTGAAGCTGAAGGGATAGATGAGTTATTAGAGATTTTAGAAGCAGAAGCAACAAGACAAACAGAACTTAAGAACTTACAAAAAAGTCTATTAATTAGAGAATATATTAGAGAAATAAATCCTAATTTAGTAGATAATCAACTAAAAATTATTCTGCTTACTCTAGAATTAGAGACTTTTGAGGTAGCCGAACTAAATCAACTAATCCCACTCATACAAGGTGAAGTTAATGTAGCACTCCTTTTAGAAGTAATTACAGTGCTTTTAAAATATCCCTCTCCAGAAACTGTAGGATTAGTCAGAGTCTCCCTACCTTATCTCGATGAGACATTTCTTACGCAAATTCAAGAATTAAATATTGTTGAAACTGAAGGAGATAACATTCTCTATCTGATGGACTTAATAGAAGTCTCCCTTCATCTGAAACCAGATCATTTATATTTATTGAATTGCTTGGCACACTATTATGGGAAGATGCAAAACTACAAAAGGGCGGAAGAAACTATCGCTAAATTTATCAAGTACTCTTCTACCTTAGATTTACAACTGCACGGAGAATCTTTTCAATTATCCTGTATTTTAGGGCAGGGGAAATGGTTAGAGATAGAACCCGCAATTGAACACTATAAATCTCTCCTACGACAACTCGACCAAAATCCCCCAGAAAAGTTACATGATTTAACTAGTCAATTACTTCCAATAGTGACAAGGCCCCTTCTTTACCTACAGGATAACCCAAGAGAAAGTCGTTTCTTTCAAAATAGATTTTCGGAAATCTTTCAAGATAAATTGAGAGAGTCAGCCAATCTACCCAAAATAGCTACTTTTGCTAAAAGAGAAAAATCTGGCCCTTTAAAAATAGGCTATTTAGCAACTACTCTGAAAAGGCATTCAGTTGGTTGGTTAGCCCGTTGGTTATTTCACTATCATGATCGTAATTCCTGGGCAATTAATCTCTATTTAATTAACCAAGTAGAAGATGATCTAACTCAAAAATGGTATTCTAAAAATGTTGATCATCTATATAACTTACCAGAAAATCCCTTTCTTGTTGCTCAACAAATTATCTCAGACAAGATAGATATATTAGTAGATTTAGATAGTCTGACTAATCCCCATTCTTATGGAGTTCTAGCGCTTAAACCAGCCCCAATACAAGTTACTTGGTTAGGATTAGATGCCACAGGAATGCCCAATGTAGATTACTTTATTGTAGATCCTTATGTAGTGCCTGATAATGCCCAAGAATACTATCAAGAAAAACTCTGGCGCTTACCTCAAACCTATTTAGCTGTCGATGGTTTTGAAGTAGATACACCAACTCTAACCAGAGAAGAATTAAATATTCCCTCAGATGCAGTTATTTATCTAACAGCACAGGTAGGAATAAAACGTCATCCAGGGACGATTAAACTACAACTGAAAATCCTTAAGGAAGTCCCTAATAGTCATCTTTTAATTAAGGGATTAGCTAATCTGAATAGTATTAAAGATTTATTTTTCCAACTAGCCGAATCCGAAAATATAGAACCAGAAAGACTACACTTTCTTCCCCTTGATCCTAGTGAAGAAATACATAGAGCTAACTTAACTATAGCAGATATAATCTTAGATACTTACCCCTATAATGGAGCAACAACCACTCTAGAAGTCCTCTGGATAGGTCTCCCAATAGTTACGCTAGTAGGCGAACAATTTGCAGCTAGAAATAGCTACACTTTTATGCTCAATGCCGGGATTACTGAAGGAATTGCCTTCAGTCCAGCTGAATATATAGAATGGGGAATTAAATTAGGATTGAATGAAAAATTAAGAGAAAAAATTCATTGGAAGTTATTAAAAAATCGTCAAACAGCACCTTTATGGAACGCCAAAAAATTTACCCAAGAAATGGAAAACGCCTACTCTCAAATGTGGAATAATCTCTTACTTACTATCCCTTAAAATGAACCAAAAAACGATCAATAATCTTGTCATAAGTAAAACCTTTTTGAACAAATTCAACCCCCGTAACCTGAGCCTGTTGTCTTAAATGTTCGTCCTCAATACTTTGTTTCATTAACTCAATTAGGTGATCTAAATTTGGCTTGAAAATCCAGCAATCTTCATAACCAGGAAAAACTTGATGGCGCTCCAAGGTACTATCTATTTGTAGTGCAAAATGAGAATTGGTAAAGTCATCGGTTGGCCCGCCTTTTGTACAAATTACTGGTAATCCACAGGCTACCGCTTCTAAAACTGGCATATTAAAGCCTTCTGACATATAGGGAGAAACATAGACATCAGCCGCTTGATAAAGTTGAGCCATTTCGGCAAATGATAAACTTTCTCCAATATAGGTTAATCTTGGCAGAATTTTTTCTATTTCTGAAACTGTCAAGTCTTTAAATAGTTCATTTAGATGATCTAATGATGTATATAAAGAATCTAACCCCTTTAAAACTAGTTGTGCTTCAGGATATTGCTCAACAACTATGGCAAAAGCTTTTAATAAAAAATGGATCCCTTTAGAGCCAAACATAGACCCAATATTGAGAAAAACAAAGCCATCCCAACCCAACTCTTGACGTACCCTCTGACGTTCCTCTGACGACAAAGGATGGTAAATATTCGGATCTATTCCATGAGGTATTACAATAACTCTTTCAGGCGGAGCACCACTGTTGATAAAACCTTTTTTAGACCACTGAGAAGGTGTCACAATAACAACATCAGAGTTATTGAGAGCCTCGGGTAGGGGGTAACTACTTGATAACATAAAAGGAAAGATGACACCCCCTTCTACAGTACCAAAGACAAAAGTTTTATCAGAATTAGCTGGTTCTAAGTTATAAGGAAAAGCTATACGTAAAGTTACATTACTTCTTTGCTCTTGCAAGGGAGCAGGAATCTGTTTTAATTTAATTTCCTCTTCAGTATTGAACAATCCTTTAATTGGTTTCCAACGGTCATATAAATAAGCAAAATCTTTATGAAATAGATTAACTTCTCTAGTCCTTCTTAAAAACTCAAGACATTGAAATTGGTTAAAAATTGAATAGGAGTGAGGAAGAAAACGCCAACCCTCCACAATTAGGTCAATCATAAGCTAGTAAAAATTTAAGTTACAAGTGGAGATTCAGTAGCCTGACGCAGGGTACAGGCAAGCGGCAAAATGCGTACACATGGTGAGAGTTTTAATTGTAAGCCAGAGCGTGCGTTTTAGCTTACTTAATTCCTTGATTTTTTCACACTTTAGGTATATTATAGACAAAATAACAGTCATAAAGCACCTATGCTCTATAAACTGTCGAGTTTCTCTAGACTAACAGTTAAACCTATTAAATTATGCAATGGTCGCCTGACATTTATCCCTATCTTCAAGAAGAAAATTACACAGAAGTTTCTCAATATTATGAAGAGTTAATAGAAGCAGAACCAGAGATAGTTACTAATTACTGGTTACTAGGACTGGCTTATCTTCTAGAAGGGAAAGAAGACTCAGCTAGGTTTACTTGGTTGTCTATGTTGATGGAAGTAGACAGGATAAAGGACTTGTCAGAAATTTTAGAGGAAGAAGCAACTAGACAAAAAGAATTAGGTCATTTATCAACTTGTTTATTAATTAGAGAATACCTGCAAGAAATTAACCCTCATTTAGCCAATAATAAACTAGAAATAATTCTGCTTTCTCGCCAATTAGAAACCTTTAACTTCACATTAATAATTGAAAACGGAGTAATTGTAACTCTTCAAGAAACAGAAACAGGTCTAGTTGATTTTAACCTCTTATTAGAAGTCTTAATCAACGCTTTAGAATATCCCTCCCTAGACAGTGTAGAATTACTCAGAGTCTCCTTACCTCATCTACTGGACTACGCCCATACAAATCAGGAAGCTCAATCCTTTTTTTTACAACGGATAGAACCTCTTATTATAAAAATAGCCTATGAAATGGATGAATTTCCTTATGCTGTTGAATTAATTAAATTATGTCTTCAATTACAACCTGAAAATATATACCTTTTAAAAAATTTATTTACTTTTTGTTTATTATTACAAGACTATGTAGAAGCGGAAAAAACTATCGAGAAAATATCTCAACTAGCATCAGGTGAGGCTAGACAATTATATGGGCAATATTTACGTTTAACTTTAGCAATGCACCAGGGAAAATGGTTAAATATAGAACCTCTAGTTAAAGAATATAAAACTCTTCTTAATAGTCTCAATCAATCGAAAAGTCAAACTCTAGCTTCTATTGTCAAACAATATTCACATAATTTTATACATATTCTCTCCTATATAGAAGACAATCCTAGAGAAAATCGTCAACTTCAAAATAAACTATCTCAACTCTTTCAAAATGAGCTAAAGATTTACCAAATTCCAACAGTTAGACCGAAAAATAAACTTAAAATAGGCTATTTAGCAGGCACACTCAGAAGACATTCAGTAGGATGGTTATCGCGTTGGTTATTCCACTATCATGATCCAGAACGTTTTGAAATTAACCTATACTTGATCAAACAAAAGGAAGATGATATTACGCGAGAATGGTTCGTTAAAAATGCTCATTCTGTTCGGCGTTGTGAACCAAATCATTTGGTAATTACTCAACAAATTAAAGATGATAAAATTGATATTTTAATTGATTTAGACAGCCTGACAAGTTCTGTTACCTGTTGGGTTTTGTCCCTTAAACCAGCCCCAATACAAGTTACTTGGTTAGGGTTAGATGCCACGGGAATACCGAATGTAGATTACTTTATTGTAGATCCCTACGTTCTCCCTGATACCGCTCAAGAATACTATCAAGAAAAACTCTGGCGCTTACCTCAAACCTATTTAGCTGTTGATGGGTTTGAAATAGGAGTTCCTACCTTGACTAGAGAAGAATTAAATATACCTTCTGATGCGGTAATCTATCTGACATCTCAAATAGGAATGAAAAGACATCCTGAGACAATTAGAATGCAATTAAAAATCCTCAAAGCTGTTCCTAATAGTTATCTTTTAATTAAAGGGTTGGCTGATTTTGAGAGTGTCAGGGAAATATTTTTCAAACTAGCCGAAGCTGAGGGGATAAAAACAGAAAGATTGCGCTTTCTTCCCATTAGTCCAACTGAAGAAATACATAGATCTAACTTAACTATAGCAGATATAGTCTTAGATACTTACCCCTATAATGGAGCAACAACCACTTTAGAAGTCCTCTGGATGGCCATACCCTTAGTTACCCTAGTAGGCACACAATTTGCGGCCAGAAATAGCTACACTTTTATGCTAAATGCTGGGATTACCGAAGGAATTGCCTTCAGTCGGGACGAATATATAGAATGGGGAATTAAATTAGGATTAAATGAATATTTAAGAGAAAAAATTCATTGGAAGTTATTAAAAAATCGTCAAACAGCACCTTTATGGAACGCCAAAAAATTTACCCAAGAAATGGAAAATGCCTACTCTCAAATGTGGAATAATCTCTTACTCACTACCCCTAAAAATGAACTACAAAACGATCGATAATCTTTTCATAAGTAAAACCTTTTTGAACAAACTCAAACCCCTTAACCTGAGCTTGTTTTCGCCAATATTCATCCTCAATACTTTGTTTCATTAACTCAATTAGGTGATCTAAATTTGGCCTTAAAATAAAACAATCTTCATAATCAGCATAAACTTTTCTGTATTCTAATTTACTGATGATTTGAAGTGCAAAATTAGAATTAGTAAAGTCATCGGTTGACCCTCCTTTTGTACAAATTACTGGTAATCCGCAGGCTACCGCTTCTAGCACTGGCATATTAAAACCTTCTGCCATGTAAGGGGAAACATAGACATCAGCCGCTTGATAAAGTCCTGCCATTTGAGAGAATGATAAACTTTCTCTGATATAGGTTAATCTTGGCAGAATATTTTCTACTTCTGAATGTGTCAACTCATTAAAATGTTTCTTAAGAAATTCTTCAGAAGCATATAGGGACTCTAGACCTTTTAAAACTAGGTGTGCTTGAGGATATTGCTCAACAACTACAGCAAAAGCTTTTAATAAAAAATAAATGCCTTTATTATTAGTCATAGCTCCGATATTGAGAAAGACAAAATCCTCATCCCACCTGAACTCTTGACGTTTACTCTGACGTTCCTCTGACGACAAAGGATGGTAAATATTAGTATCTATTCCATGAGGTATTACAACCACTCTTTCTGGCGGCGCCCCACTGTCAATAAAACCTTGTTTAGACCATTGAGAAGGTGTCACAATAACAGCAGCCAAGTTCTTGAGAGTTTCTTCTACTGGCGAATTACCTGCTAACATAAAGGGAAAGACCATTCGCCATTCTGCAGTACCAAAAACAAAGGTTTTCTCAGAATTTCCTGGTTTTAGATCAAAAGGATAACCCATTCTTAAAGTCACATCACTCTTTTGATTTTCTAGAGGCTTCCTAAGCTGTTCTAACTTAATTTCATCTTCTGCATTTAACAAGCCTTTAATCGGTTTCCAGTCGTCTCTGAAATAAGCAAGATCTTTATGAAATAGATTAACTTCCTTACTCCTTTTTAAAAACTCAAGACATTGAAATTGGTTAACAATTGAATAGGAGTGAGGAAGAAAACGCCAACCTTCGACAATTAGGTCAATCATAAGTTAGAAGAAAGGGTGTAGGGTTTAGGGCTTGCCAACCAAACTTTAGGGACCAACCAACCATCCTAAAATAATAGCTATAGATGCCCCGATCAGAGTGTTGATTACATTTACCAACTCATTAGTCAGCCAAGTCCATCTAGACTGTAATGTTGCACCGATGAGACTCTCTATAGTAGTGGCGATCAAAGCTGCCACAACGCACCACAAGATCCCTAAAGGCGTTATCAAGCCAACTAAGTACCCTAAAAGAGCAAGTACCACAGAAGCAGCGATCCCTGCTATTGTTCCCTCCAAACTCACTGCACCTTCTGTTCCAGGGGGCACCGGTTGTAGGGTGGTAATCAAAAAAGTCCTCTTTCCATAAGCTTTGCCTACTTCTGATGCTGTAGTATCAGATAATTTAGTACCAAAACTAGCCGTATAGCCCAACCACAGGAGAGGATGTAAAGCCACAGGGAGCCAAATAGTCCCTAAAGCGCAGAGAGAAGCAGTTGCAGCTGAACCCCAGACATTTTCAGGTCCTCTTTGTCCTGAACGCTTTTCAGCTATTCCTACCTCTTCTTTGCGCTTTATTCCTAAACGAGTGACGGCTGAACCAACCAGAAAATAAAACATAACTACTAAAGAAGCAGCTAAACCACCTGTGGCCCAAAGGAGAATCCCCAAGACACAAGCATTTAGATAACCACTAGGAGTGAGTAGCTTTTTGGGAATTAACCAAGCTATGGCTAAAAAGAAACTATTTAAAGCCAAGGCGGCTAACCAAGGGTTTAATTCATTCAGTTCTAAGCTAGTAGGCATTCTTTGTTGCTAGGTAAAACGTGGTTTATTATTACCTATCTCCCCCACTGCAAGATAAGGGGGGGGTAGGGATGAGTTATTTTAAATAACCTAACTCCTCTAGTTTAGCTAAAACTTTAGCCAAACTTTCCTCTAGAGTCTCTAGATCGGTGCGACATTCCACTTCTGGGTTAATAGGAGCCTCATAAGGATCGTCTATACCAGTAAAGTGTTTTATTTCTCCTGTTCTCGCTTTCTTATAGAGTCCTTTGACATCGCGGGCTTCACAGGTAGCTAAAGGGGCATTAACGAAAACTTCTACAAAATTGCCAATTTTCGCTCTCACCTCTCGGCGTATATCGCGATAAGGAGATATAGCCGAAACCAGCACTATTACGTCATGTTTGACTAATAAATTTGTTACAAAACCGATCCGACGAATATTTTCATCTCGATCTTCTTTACTAAACCCCAGCCCTTTCGTCAAGTTTTGGCGTACTATATCACCATCTAAAATCTCAATCTCATAATTCTGCTCAGTTAATTTGTCAGCCAAAGCTTTAGTAATGGTCGTTTTACCCGCGCCACTAAGTCCTGTAAACCAAATGGCTACTCCGCGTTGTTCCATCTTTATCTAGATTTGTCATTATTAAAAATATAGTTTACAGGATTACTTCCCCTCTTTATGAGTGATTTCCCCCTTTTCCATCTGGCCATTCCCATTAAGAATATTGAACAGGCATTAGAATTCTATGCCAACGGTCTCGGTTGCCCCATAGGTAGAGCCAACGCTCAAGCCATTATCTTCAATTTCTCTGGACATCAAGTAGTCGCCCATCTTACCACTGGGGAGATCCCTCCCCAAAAGGGGATTTACCCCCGACACTTTGGACTAGTCTTTCCGAAGGAGTCTGACTGGTCAGCTTTATGGCAGAGAGTGCAAGAAAAAGGACTGGCTATCTATCAAAGCGCCAAAATTCGTTTTCCAGGTGAATTGATCGAACATAGTACTTTTTTCCTCAAAGATCCCTTTGATAACCTTTTAGAGTTTAAGTATTATCGTCATCCTGAGTCCATTTTTGGCGCACAGGAAATCACAAATATCGGTGATTCTACCTAAATATGGGAAATAGGAAAAAGTTTTTGGCGAAGGTGATATGAAATTTACATCGCTTGGGTATCTTCTTTTTAGAAGCAAATAAATCAACCAAAGCTAGGGAAAACAACTATGAATACCAACTTCAAAATCAAACTCCTCCAAAATCTCTCCAATAGAAAAGCTAACCAAGGTTTCACCTTAATCGAACTACTAGTTGTTGTAATCATCATCGGTGTACTTGCTGCTATCGCTCTACCTAACTTGCTCGGTCAAGTAGCTAAAGGCAGACAAGCTGAAGCTAAAAGTAATCTAGGTGCTCTTAACCGTGCTCAACAGGCTTATGTAGCAGAAAAAGGAGCTTTTGCTCTGGTCACCCCCTCTACCTCTGCAGTAGGTGTTAAAGTAGCTTGGCAATACTATTCAATAGCTGAAGGTACATCTGCCAACACAGGTTATACTGCCACAGCTCAAGCTGTTCCTCAGTATCAGAACGATATTAAAAACTACGCTTCTGCTATCACTAAAGATACTTCTAGTAACATCTTTAGCATTATATGTGAATCTTCAGGGACTGCGGCTGCTGGTGGTGGTGTTTTAATCACTCTCACAACTAATACTGCCCCTAGTTGTATTACAGGTAGTAACCAAGTCAACTAATTATGCTTTCTGTTGAAGTCTTCCTGACTTTAACAAAAATAATAACTTAACTGCTGGAGTTCACTTTGGAACATGGCTTATGGACATACAATAATTAGGGATAAAGACTTAATTCTATGTCCATTTTGCCTGTTTTTGTACTAGTTGTCTAGGGGGTTATTGTACTTTAAACTGTCACAATCACCAGATGAGAGTTTTGGTTTGATCCCCCCCTTAATAAGGGGGAAACTGGAGGCTGGTGGTTCAAGTTATACCCGTGCAAAGTATACATTGGGAAATGCAGACAGATGACTGAACAAATCCCCAATGGTTGTGATTCTATTTATTAATTTAGGGAAAATTTTGGGTGAAGGTGATAGGAAATTTACAGATATTGGGTACCTTTTGCTTAGAAGAAAATAAAGTAAAATAAATCAAGGAAGAACAACTATGAACACCAACTTTAAAATCAAACTCCTCCAAAATCTCTCCAATAGAAAAGCTAACCAAGGTTTCACGTTAATTGAACTACTCGTTGTTGTAATCATCATCGGTGTACTCGCAGCAATTGCCCTACCTAACCTGCTTGGTCAAGTAGCTAAAGGCAGACAGGCTGAAGCTAAAGATAACCTAGGTGCTATCAACCGTGGTCAACAGGCTTATGTATCAGAAAAAGGAACATTTGGTACTATTACTAATACTGATTCTGCAGTGGGCGTTAAAGTAGCTTGGCAGTACTATTCAATAGCTGAAGGGGTAACTGACAACACAGGTTATACTGCCACAGCTCAAGCTGTTCCTCAGTATGAGAACGATATTAAAAACTATGCTTCGGCTGTTACTAAAGATACTTCTAATAGCGTCTTTACCATTATCTGTGAATCTTCAGGGACTGCGTCTGCTGCTGGTGCTGTTGCAATCACCCTCACAACTAGTGCTGCTCCTTCTTGTTTGGCAAATACTAACCAAGTCAACTAATTATGCTTTCGGTTGAAGTCAGGAAGACTTCAAAAACAATTCAAGAGGGACTTTAATAAATTAAGTGTAATTCTTATTGAAGTTCCTGTTTGTGGTTTAGATATCCTCTAATAGGAGGTAGAATATGCAAAGCCGCTCGAAGATCTACACTCTTAGACATCTAGCTCAAAATAAAAAGAATCAAGGGTTTACCTTAATTGAAATCTTAGTAACGGTTATTATTATAGGGGTATTAGCGTCTTTTGCTCTACCTAATGTTTTAGGACAAACTGCTAAAGCGAGACAAGCTGAAGCCAAATTAGATTTAGGTACAATAGATAGGGCTCAACAGTCCTACAAGGGGGAAAAAGGAACCTTTACTAGACTCACTAATCCTTTTTTAGGAGTTGTAATCCAGGGGGTATATTATAATTTTTCTGGACCGGTTTCTGATAATGGGACTTATGCCTCTCATAGTGCCAGTGCGATCTCAACATACGTTAATGATATCAAAAATTATGCCTCGGCTGTATCGGTAGATAATAATGGAAACTTTGCCGCTGTTGTTTGTGAGTCATTAGATGTGGCTTCTACAGCAGGCGGAGCAGTATCACCTGGAACAAGTTATGCAGCTATTACAGGTGGAACACCTTGTGCAATAGGGCATCAAATTAATTAAGTAAAAATAATAAGATTTACCATTCGGTTTTTTTGCCTCGGTTCTTGAGCAATAGTATTAAGAGTTATCTAACTGAAAACTTGGTTACTTTTCACAACAGAACGGTAAAATTCCTCCAAACTTTTTACACAACTTTGGTCATTGAAAATACGCTCTTTATTAGCTTTGAATTTTTCTTTAATAATATTTCGCCATTCTGTATCTAATCCCAGTTTGACCGCTATTTGGATATATTCTCTTTCGTTTTGAGCTATAGTGTCAGTCAATCCCAACATTTTTAAGATTCCATAAGAATGTCTTTGACGCATAAATTGACCAGGACAAGTCACGACAGGAAGACCACAAGCAATAGCTTCTAGGGTAGTATTTCCACCTGACCAACCAATATTATCTAGAAATATATCAGATAAAAGATTAACATGAAGATAATCGGTTTGATTTAATGTGGGCAGAATAATATAGTAATTCTGACTATTTAACCCCACCTCATTAAAAGCTTTCTTTAGACGTTTTTCAAAGATCTCTAGGGCATATTTAAAGCTACGTGATAGAAAAACAAAGCGTGCTTTTGGTACTTGTAGAGCAATTTGAGCGAGAATCAAATCATAGTATGGTAAATATTTAAACAGAGATTGACAACACAAATAAATTACTGTGTCATCTTCAAGTTGAAATTCTTGGCGAGATTTACGGTTTAAAGGTAAATCGGGACTTTGATAACAAATGCCCAAATTAGGGAGACGAATTAATTGTTCAGAATAATGCAATTGACCTTCTTCTGGTTCCATTAAATCACTAGATATGAAATAATCTATGGTTGGCAATCCTGTTGTAATAGGATGTACCCAAGTCGTACATTGAATCGGTGCTAATCGTAGTCCTGCTAGCTGAATAGTTCGCGGATCCATACCTAGATCTAAAAATACTAAAATGTGTAATTTATCTGCTATTATCCTCTCACAAATATTTTCTAACTTTTCATATCTATCATATTTATAAAAAAAATCACTATTTTTCTCAAATAATCCAGTAAAGTAATCAAACATCCCATTCTCTTCTAGAGAATAAGAATAAATGGCAAAATTTTCTCTATTGCTATGTAGTAGCCAGCCCAATAAAAGTTTAGAAATTACCCCATTTATCATATACGCAGAAATATATCCTATTCTGATTTTTCCTGATGCTAAATCAGGCATCGGAATCGGATTATTCCATCTGGGATAGTTAGCCGACATAATTTTTTGCACTAGTAAACCATACTTTTTCTGAAGTTCTAAGTCATTTCTACCCTGGTATGTTATATAAAAATTAGTTCTAAAACGTATACTTGTTAAAGCTTTTTCTCTCTGTTCTGGAGCTTCTAAAGAAATAGTTTTAGTAATTTCGTCTAAACTATTTTCATAATTACAACGATAATAATCTATTTCGGAATTAGTTTCATAAACCACTGGCAGCAACCGTAGTAATTCAAATTTAATTAATATGTCATCTGGAAATAACTTTAATAACTCTTGAGCATACATAATTGCTTCTTGTACAGGTTTAAAATCTTGTAATAAAGCCAATTTACATACAACAAAAGATGTATTTTCTGGATAGTACTTAATTGCTAATGTATAAATATCTAAAGCTTTTTCTGCTTCTCCTAACCTAATAAAACAATCTGCTAAACGCGCATAAAAATACGTTGCATCTACTTTTTTTAAGAGAAGCTTTTCATATTCTTTTAGAGCAGAATTATAATCTTGTTTCTTATAAAAGTAATCTCCTGAATAAAGACTAGATAACTGATTATCTGCTTGTAATTTTTCTAATAATTCTAAATTTTCCAGAACTTCTATATTTAGCGGCTCAATTCTTCTAACTATTTCATACAGTTGCTTAGCTTCTTCAAAATTTTGCTCAATCAATAATACATTACCTAAATTAATATAACTAGGTAAAAAATTGGTATCGGTGGTTATGGCTTTAGAGTATAATTTTTTGGCTTCTTCCAATTTGCCAAGATTATAGTATAAACACCCTAAACTATGATAGGCTTTAACGAAATTAGCATTTAATTCTATGGTTTGTAGAAAGGCCTTAATTGCCTGAGAATAACACATTTGTTTTTCTAACACCAAGCCTATTAAGTAATGATAATTATCTCTTGATTGATTGAGCTTTAAAGCATTAATTAAACTTTCCCAAGCTTGTTGATATTTACTAGTTTCATAGTAAATAAGCCCTAGTTCATACCAAGATTCAGCCTTTTGCTCATTCCAGTTTAAAATTTGATTATATTTTTCTTCTGCTTTTTGATAATCCCTTTGCTCTTTCGCTTCTCTGGCTTGTTCTTGGAGTATTTCTATTACTTCTTCTGCTTTATTTTCTATTTCTTGATTTAGATAGTTTTCTTTTATCTCTTCTATCTCTTTTTTGATTAATCTAGCTAAATATAGATTTTTTCTATCTATTTGTTGGATTATTTCTCTTTCTAAAATAGTTATTAATTCTTCTAAATATTCTTCATTTTTGTCTTGAATTAGAAGGGAAATCCATATGTTTTCAGCTTCTTTTATATTCCCTTGTAATAAGTGAGCTAATCCCATATAATAATAATAAACTGACTCATTTGGCTCAAGGTTAATTCCCTGTAAACACAGTTCAATGACTTGAGCATATTCTAGATTATCAAGTAATAGCTTTATCATTTGTTGTGATTCTATATAGCTCATTTTGTGCCTAAAGAATTTTCCCCTTAATTTTATAATTTATAATAACATAAAAATAGAGCGATTATTATTCATGTGAGATACCATAAGCTGTTGTGCATCTAAAGTTATTCTCTTAGGATGGTCAGCTGCACTAATCTTACCCACTAGTATTAAAAATGACAAAAGTAGCTTTACCTCAACTCAAGGCAGGTCAACTCAGTACAATTGGCGTGATAGCACTTATTATGACAGGTATGATTACTATAGCCAAGCTACAACAGCCCAAACTGAAAAGTTTAAACCATAGTAATCTCAATCAAATAGACTTTGCCAAAGAAAACCAAGCAGAAAAGATAAATCTTAATTTGTGGAAAAAACTACCCTCTTTTGGCTATGGGAACTTGATAGCAGATTGGGCATTATTAAGTTTTATTCAGTACTATGGCGATGATGATGCTAGAGATGCTACAGGCTATCTTTTAAGCCCCGAATATTTAGAGATAATTATTAAAAATGACCCTAAATTTATTTCTGCTTATTTAATCCTTTCGCCAGCTATCTCCATTAATGCAGCTCTACCCAACAGGACTGTAGAACTATTAACCGAAGGACTCAAGCATCTTTCCCCTCAACAACCCGATGCTAACTACGTTTGGTTGTACAGAGGGGTAGATCAAATCTTGTTTTTAGGAGATGTAGAAGGAGCCAAACAATCCTATAGTATGGCGGCTAAGTGGGCTAAAGAATCAGGGAATCCTAACTTAGCTATTTTGGCGAAAGCTAATGAAGAAACAGTCAAATACTTAACTAAGCATCCACAAAGTAAAAAGGTTCGGATCCAAGCGTGGATGCTAGTTTTGAGCAATAGCAACTATCTAAAAACTCGTCAATTTGCCCTGAAAAAAATTCTAGAGTTAGGTGGACGAATAGTAGTACTTCCCAATGGACAAATGAAACTTACTTTACCCAAAGAAAACTGAGATATTGACACTCTCACCGCCAAATCCCTACGGGATTATGACGGGAGATTCTTCTCTCTACGACACGACTTGCTCTAACAGGATTGCTCCAGCTAAAGTAGAGGTCACATCTCCAGAAGCGTTGCTTACGCCAAAGAGCGCAAAAGTTCCCGTATGCACTACGGTACTCAATCCGATACGCAAAATGTTCAAGGACGCGTTATGGTCTCTATCCAAAGTACAACCACATTTACAGGAATGTGTCCTAGTACTTAAAGTTTTCTTGACCAATGTTCCACAGCTAGAACATTCTTGGCTAGTATATTGAGGGTTAATAGCTATCGTTATTTTGCCAAATACCTTAGCAAAATACTCTAGCCATAGCCTGAATTGATACCAAGAAGCGTCATTTATTGACTTGGCTAAACAGTGATTCTTCGCCATATTTCTTATCCTTAAATCTTCATAGGCCACAACAACCCTTCGGGCTGACCTTCGGTCAACGTTAGATGTGATTACGCACCTTGCTAATTTCACAGCATGGTCTTTACGTTGCCTACTTATTTTAATGTGGCGCTTGCCCAGAATCCGTCTAGCTTTACGTCTGTTATTAGAACCCTTAACCTTTTTAGAAACTCTTCTTTGAGAACGTTTGAGAACTTTCTCTCCTTTCCGCAAGAATCATAGTCGGGGTCTTCTTGTGGTTTAAGATAATAAGACTTAACTGAGAAAACATCCCTTAATTGCATACAATGGATAACTTACAAATTTTTGAGGCTGACCTTACTCTAGAGCAATTAAACTATTATCTAGCGGCTGAAACCATTGCGGTAGATACAGAAACAATGGGACTAGTGCTAAGACGAGATCGTCTCTGCTTGGTTCAACTCTGCGATCAAGCAGGACAAGTCTCTGTAATTCGGATTATTAAAGGACAAAAAACCGCACCTAACCTCAAAAAACTGCTGGAAGCGCCTAACCTTGTCAAAATTTTTCACTTTGCCCGGTTTGATCTAGCTCAACTCAACTACCATTTAGGAATCTTCACCCAACCAGTTTTTTGTACTAAAATTGCTAGTAAATTAGCCAGAACCTATACCAATAGTCATAGCTTAAAAAATTTAGTTCTAGAATTAGAAGGTCTAGAATTAGATAAAACCTCTCAAAGCTCTGATTGGGGGAATGCAGCTAATCTCTCGCGGGAACAACTTGCTTACGCAGCTAATGATGTTCTTTATCTTCATCAACTCCGAGAAAAACTTACCACTATGCTAGTTAGAGAAGAACTTTTAGAACTAGCCAACTCTTGCTTCCTCTGTTTACCAACTATTGTTCAGCTTGACTTACTGCATTATGCAGCAATTTTTGAGCATTAGTCCCTTTAAAGGTACAATAGTCCGACAGTAATATTATCGTGACCACCTTTAGATTTAGCAAATTCAACCAAATAGCGAGAAAGACTGAGAACATCTCTTTGTTCACAGGAAAAAATCAACTTAGCTAAATTGGCCGAGCGTGAAGCATAGTTCCACATTCCATCACTACAGAGTAAAAGATACCCCCCTCGTGGTAGTTGTAAGGTTTTAATCGAAGGGATATGAAATCTTTCTCCATCAGCACCCAACCAACGAGTAAGAGCATGAGCTTGTGGATGTTTGCTCGCTTGTTCTAGAGTCATCTTGCCTGAACTGACTACAAAATTAAACCAAGAATGATCTTTTGTTAAAAGATAGCTCCCCTCTTGAGAAAGCCAATAAGCTCGGCTATCACCTAACCAGCCTAAGGTTAATCTAGATTTTTGGATCAATGCAGCCACTATGGTTGTCGAAGGTGGGTCTTGTTGACCCTCTTGAGAGAGCATAGGTAACCCAGAAACGGCTTCTTGTGCGCCAGCAATAGCTTCTAGCATGGCTTTTTGAGATTCTTTACCTTTACTAATTAACTCACTCAGCATAAAACAAGCCTTGCGAGCAGCTAGTTGAGAGGCTAGATCACCTCGACGAGAACGAGATACTCCATCACAAACCACCATGATGTAGGTATCATCATCTAGTGAATCTAAAACCACAAAGTCTTGATTGTTGGAATGTTTTAATCCCCGATCACTTACACTTGCTAAATTAAAACGCGGATTTAACTCCCAATGTCTTCTATCCACAGATCAAAGGGGGATGAAAATGTAACCATATTTGACATAGCTAGAGTAACTCAATTTTATTTATTTTGCGCCTCTTCATAAATACTATAGCTAACTTGACAAATTTGATGTTCTTTTGTTATACATCGCTGAACATTTTTCGTCCAGTTGACTAACCCTACCTTAACCGGAATAATCCAACCTTCAGCCAGCTTACTCTTGAGTCTTTTCCACCAAAGAGTAAGAGCTTCTAGATCCTCAGATGTCAATGGTTTATCCATTGTCTCAGGCAGTAGAAGACCTTGATGCTGATTCTGTGTATAAACTATTAAAGCTTGCTCATGAACTTGTCTGAGTTCTTCTAGGAGTGGATATCTGGCCGCTAACTCCTGTTGTAAACGAGTTTTTTCTTGGATTAAGTATTGAATATTTTTGCCTAGTTGAGTCAACGGGACTAGAACTTGCTCTTCTATTTGGTTTTTTATGCCTAGAGGGTCTTGTTCTAAGATTAGACCACAGGTAGCTATAGCCGCCTTAATATCTTCAATAGTTTTTTTGTTCTCTACCTGATTAGCTGGATTAATTTGTTGTAAAAGTATTAACTCTTTACTACTTCTTTCTAAATCGTTTTTATTACTGACAATAGTATTATCAATTTCTCTGAGCAAGGTTTTCACTCTTTCTAAAGAATCTATCAAATGTTCTAGTAAACGAGTGGGCGAAAATTTCCCCAAAGAGAGCACTAAACTTTGACTAGTGAGTTTTTGGATCGTCTCTTCTATAATACTTGCCCCGCCCCAAGGTTGAATAGTTTGACGAGTAGAAACTGTAGCTTGATACATTTTTTCTAGATCGGCAAAATAGGGTATTATCTCATTAGCTTGCGCTAAGACAGTTTTTAGTTCTGAATTGGTGACTCCCACAAATTGTTCTCTGTTTAAAACAATTTTTTGTTTGATATTTAACTCTTCAAAAATCTGACTAATTTTCTTGATCTGCTTTTCCCAATGGTTGAGAAGTTGATCCAATTCTTCTAAAGTGAGCGCCATATTTAACAATTTTTTAATAGTGCTTTAATTTTTGTAGGAATGTCCCCAAGATGTTGAACAATTGACTCCCCTATATTTGTTAAACTTTCTAACCATAAAGTCTGGGTAATAGAAAGGTCAGAAGAATCTGAGAGAGATGAACTAAATTGACTCCAAGTATTTTTTTCAAGCGGTACCTCTAACCCTGCTAAATAAACCATAACTGGTTTTTTCGCTTCTGTTTTAATGTATTGTGCTGCCCTAATTTCTTCCTGTCCATAAGCTCTCCCTAAAAGTAAGATAACTTTTGTTTGTTCGTCTTTGTCTAAAATTTGTAGCCATTCTTCAAAAGAGGAACCTAACACTCTATCTTTTCCTAAACAGACACTCAGGGACTGTCCTATCTTTTGTTGAGTTAGGATTCTGGCTACTTCATCCATCAAACGATCAACACGGCTAATTATTCCTACAGAGCCAGGTAAATAGTAATTATATTTGTGAGTACCTAAGCAAAGTTGATGTGGTCTCAAAAGACCCTGACTACCTGAGCCTAAAATAAATGTACCCGTTTGTTTGGCAATTCTCAACAATTTAATCATATCTAAAGGAGGAACGCCACTCGAAAAGATAATAAGTTGTTTAATCCCGCAAGAAATCGCTTCTAAGGCCGCATCTAGAACTTGATCGCTCTCTACAAATATAAGGGAGACATCCAAGAAGCCTTCAGAGTCGGTCGCTTGTTCTACTAAATCATAAAGGGGAATATCTTCTAAAAATTTTTTCTGAGCACCTGCACTAACTCCAGCGACAATAGGAGTACCCTGCTCTGATAGTCTTGCTGCATAGTATGCTCCTTGGTGCGTCGTAATCCCCTGAATGAGGACTTTACTTATATTACTTAATTCCATCTCATTTGCGCTCATTATTTTTGACTTTGAGTAATTACTAGAGAAACAGCTTCTTCTAATGTTTCGCTGCGGTGAACATTCAAAAACTGTTCTAATTGTGGGATGGCTTCGTCATAACCAACTAGACGAAAAATCAAAGGGGGATTAGATACACTCAAGAACTTTGGACGACTAGAAAGACGTGGGGGAGAATTTCTCGCCGTTTCTCTGAGCATTCGTTCTGGATCATTGATAGTATTTTGCAGAAAAGCGCAAGATTTAACTAAGGCAGCAAGTAGAGTTTCCTCAACGAGAGGACTATCGATAACATGGAGCAAAATAGCTTTAATCCCTTCTAAGTTTCTCATCTTTTCTATAGCCTCAAACCAAGCGTTAGCGGAGATGACATCTTCTACAATTAAACAGGCTTTGGCTTTTCCTCCTTGCCAAACTAAAGCATCAAGGGTGGCTAAAGCTACGCCCCAACTATTAGAGATAAGTCCTATATTTCCTTTCGCTTCCAGTCGAGTTAACCATTTATTGCTCTCGTTAGGTGGCGAAAACTCTGGATGACGATGTAAAGCGAGGTGATTGACAGTTACCTTACCATCTAAAGCCATTACTTCTCCTGTACTACTAATTCCGAGAGGATTAATTTCTACTAGATCTAGGTCCTTAGCCCTAAATAACTTGTACATTTTTTCCACAATATCCGTTACTGAAATAATTAACGCTCCTTCTAGTCCCATCGCTACAGCTAAACGGCGAGCATAAAAAGGGGAAAAGTCTCCTTCCAGGGGGACTTTTTGTAAATGTTTGAACATATTTTCCATATCTATGCCCCCATATCTCGAACCTAGCAGAACTGGAGTTTTAAGCTGATAATCTAATAAAACTGCTAAAAAAATCTCTCTTGTGGCTTGATAATGGGCTTCTGCTAAGAGAACCTCAGGGTATTCTCCACTAATGGGTAGGTTAAAAATCATTCTAGCCGCCGCCGTGGCATCAATGGTATTATTAACAAACCTTATGCCGCCTGCTTTTCCCCTACCGCCTGCTGCTACTTGAGATTTGAGAACTACAGGATAGGGAATCTGTAGGTTTTTGAGTTGACTAGGATCAAAAATTGGTTGTGAGGGGAGTGTTGGTATGCCCACCTCGGCAAAAAGCTCTTTGGCCTGATATTCAAGTAAATCCATCATCTTACAATAAAGAAATAATATTAATGATATAGTTTTAATTTTCTCACTTGTTGCCTTAAGTTTTCTCAAGCTATTAGAACATTTTTGGCGACAGATTTGGGCTTAGCTTGCTTTAACACCTATATCGTATATTGTAAAGATCATTCTTGGTCAATTAATCCATGTCTGTTATTTCTGAAATTGCCGTTGTCATTCTGTTAATTCTTTTGAATGGTCTGTTCGTTCTTTCTGAACTATCTGTTATTTCTGCTCGTAAAACTCGTCTAGAACAAATGTCAGAGCAAGGGAGTCGCCAAGCTCAAGTTGCTCTAGAATTGTCCAACGATCCTAATCGTATGCTTTCAACAGTACAAGTAGGAATAACTCTCATAAGCATTTTTACGGGGGCTTATGGGGAAGCAAAACTCACCGAACATTTAGCCGCTTTTTTAAAAACCATTCCACAAGTTGAAGCACAAAGTCAAATAATTGCTTTTACCATTGTTGTGATGGCGATCACTTATTTTTCCGTCATCATTGGTGAACTAGTTCCTAAAAGAGTAGCTTTGAATTATGCGGAAAAAATTGCTTGTTTGGTAGCCTTTCCTTTAAGTGCTATAGCTAAAATAGGTTCGCCATTAATTTCTTTTTTGAGTTTCTCAACTGATTTAATCTTGCGGCTTTTAGGGTTTAAAACAACTCATACTGACCACCTAGTCACGGAAGAGGAAATTAGAATCATGTTGCAACAGGGAACTGAAGCGGGAATGTTTGAAGAAGCTGAGCAAGATATGGTCGAACAAGTCTTAGAATTAGGAGATCGTCGCGTCAGTAGCTTGATGACAGCACGCCCAGAAATTGTCTGGCTCGATCTAGAAGATTCTACCGCCGTTAATCGTCAGAAGATTATTGATAATGGTTATAGTCGTTATCCCGTCTGTCAGGGCAGACTAGAGGAAGTTGTTGGGGTTGTTCATGTTACAGATTTATTGACAGCTTGTTTTTCTAATGCTCCTTTTGATTTAACTTCGAGTCTGCAACAGCCTATTTTTGTTCCGGAAAGTACTAGGGGTTTGAAGATGCTGGAGTTGTTTAAGCAACAAAGCGGCAATCATATTTCTCTAGTTGTCGATGAATATGGAGTCATTCAAGGCATAGTCACTCTTAATGATATTTTAGAAGCCATCATTGGCGATTTACCTAGTGTTGATGAAGATGATCCTCCTGCTTATGTTCAACGGGAAGATGGTTCTTGGCTGTTAGATGGGACTTTATTAATTGAAGATCTCAAGGAACTTTTTAATTTAGAAGAACTCCCTGGAGAACTACAAGGAAACTATCATACTTTGGGAGGATTTATTATTACTTATTTAGGAAAAATTCCCGTAGCTTCTGACTATTTTATTTGGGAAAATTTCCGCATTGAAGTTATGGATATGGATGGCAATAGAATTGATAAAGTTTTAATAGTTCCTTTAGGAGAAGATTCAATTAAAGATACCTAAATCTTTTTTAGGTTAATTTCCCATAGGAAGGATTTAAAATAATTGCTTGTAGGAGAGCTTTTTGTCCTTCTTCAATTTTTCCTATTTCCACTAAAGAACAGCCCAGATTATACCAAGCATATTCATCTTCTGGATCTAATTCAACCGCCCTTTGATAACCTTTAGCCGCCTTGAAATTATTGCCTAAATAACGGTAACAATCAGCTTGTTTATAGTGGGCATAAAAACAATTAAAATCTCTATTAATTGCTTGTTCATAACTGATAATTGCTGCTTGATAATCACCTAAATTACGCCAACAATCTCCCTTTCTATAGTAAGCCCAATAGTCATCAGAACGCAATTTAATAGCTTCTTCATAGTATTTTATAGCCGAATGGTATTGTTTAAGATATCTCCAAGCATCCCCAAGACGATAATTAACCCAATAATCATTAGGTCTAAGGGAACGGGACATTTCAAAACTAGCAATAGCTTCAGGAAACAGATCTAATTCTTCTGCTAAAAGATAGCCCTGATGATACCAAGCCCAATAATTAGCAGGTTCTATTTGACTAGCTTTACTATAACTTTCTACTGCTTCTAAATAACGTCCTAGTTCGTCTAAAATACTTGCTCGATGATACCAAGCCCAATAATCTTGTGGTTTGGCCCAGGATGCTTGTGTGTAACAGGTTAAAGCCTGTTCTAAATTACCTTGTTGTTCATGCCATCTCCCCTGTTGATACCAATACCAATAATCATCATCAGAAGAAGGCTCACAGTCATCTCTCCAGTGAGAGAAATCCATTATTCCTTGTTGTGAGTAGAGTCTTGTAAACTTAGCCATTTTTCCCATAAGTCAGGACGACGTTGTTTTGTTCTTTTTAGTTGTTCTTGATAGCGCCATTTTTGGATTTCTTGATGATTTCCAGAGCGCAGTATATCAGGAACTTCCCAGCCTCGAAAAACTGGTGGACGAGTGTACTGAGGATAGTCTAAAAGTCCCGCCGCAAAACTTTCTATTTTCAGAGATTCTTGTTTTCCGACAGTTCCTGGTAAGAGTCTGACTAAACCATTAATAAGCGCTAAAGCAGGAATTTCGCCACAGGTTAAAACAAAATCTCCTAAAGAAATCTCTTGCGTCACTATGTGATTAACTCGCTCATCCACGCCTTCATAATGCCCACAGATCAGGATAATCTGTTCTGTGTCGCTGACCAGTTCCTGTAGTATTTCCTGGTTGAGTGTTTGACCTTGGGGAGTCATCAAGATAATTTCTCGCTTATTAAAGTGCGGAATTGACTCAACTGCGGCAAAAATGGGTTCTGGTTTCAGTAACATCCCTACTCCTCCTCCATAGGGTTCATCATCCACTTTTTTGTGTTTATTTTCAGCAAAATCTCTAGGATTCACTAGGTTAACTTGAGCAATACCTTTAGCTAAGGCTTTACCTAACAGTCCACTAGCTAGCGCTGAGGTGAAAAAATCAGGAAATAGGGTAACAACATCTAAACGCACTTTAACAATCAAGCGGCTATACTATTATTCTATTCTACTAGGGAAACGGATAAAAGCTCTGTTTTTCAGGACGGTTTTTAATTAATAATCTCTAGCTTAGTCGCTGGAAAAGTCGCAAAATAGTATAATAAATTACAGGCTTGTCTGTTGGGTAGAGTTAACTTATGTTGGCTGTTCCTTAGATCTTGCAAGAAATATCCCGAATCTTTTCTCTTTGAAAGTTGATATGGTTAACACTCTAGAGAGATTTCAAGTTAGCTCTCTCCCTGATTCTGCTCATTGTCCGATTCTAGCTGCCATCGATATCGGAACCAACTCTGTGCATATGATTGTCGTACGTATTGATCCAACTCTACCAGCTTTTAGTATCATAGCGCGGGAAAAAGAGACCGTCAGATTAGGAGACCGTGATCCAAAAACAGGTAATCTCACCACAGAAGCAATGCAGAGAACTATTGCTGCCTTGCAAAGATGTTATGATCTAGCACATTCTTTAGATGCTTATCAGATCGTTGCTGTTGCTACTAGTGCGACTAGAGAGGCCGCTAATGGGAAAGAATTTCTTCAGCAAATAGAAGAAAAACTCGGGATTTGTGTCAATCTGATTTCAGGACAGGAGGAAGCAAGGAGAATCTATTTAGGGGTTCTCTCTGGAATGGACTTCAACCAACAATCTCATGTCATTATTGATATTGGTGGAGGTTCAACTGAATTAATTTTAGGGGATAGTGAAGAGTCGCGTTTTTTAAGTAGTACTAAAATAGGTGCTGTCAGACTGACGCAGGAATTTATTAAGACAGACCCGATCAGTGTAACAGAACAAGTTGCTCTGCGTGCCTATATTCAAGGGATGTTAGAGAGACCAGTAGAAGAATTAAAATCCTCATTACGTCCTGGAGAGGAAATAGGCTTAATAGGGACATCAGGAACCATTGAAACCCTAGCAGCAGTTCATGCTATGAGTAAATTAGGCTATGTTCCTAACCCTCTCAATGGCTATCAGATGAAGCGTCGAGATATCAGGGAAATGGTGCGTAACTTTGCTAACCTGTCTTGTAGTAGCAGAGCTTTAATTCCAGGGGTTTCCGATCGTCGCAGTGAGATCATTTTTGCTGGCTCTTTGATCTTACTAGAAGCCATGACCATGTTAGGAATTGAGACAATCACCCTCTGTGAAAGAGCTTTACGAGAAGGGATCATTGTGGACTGGATGCTACAGCATGGTTACATTGATAGTCGTCTTAGCTATCAAAGTGAAGTCCGCAGTCGCAGTGTGCTTAAAATTGCTCGGAAGTATAATACTGACCTCAATCATAGCCAACATATAGCTACTTTTGCCCTCTCTCTTTTTGACCAGACACAATCGACATTACATTCTTGGGGAAGCGCAGAAAAAGATTTACTGTGGGCAGCTTCTATCTTACATAACTGTGGCCTTCATATTAGTCATTCTGCCCATCATAAACATTCTTACTACCTCATTCGACATGCCGAACTCCTCGGCTACACAGAGATAGAATTAGAATTAATAGCTAATATTGCCCGTTATCATCGCCGCAGTAAACCTAAGCGCAAACATGAAGCCTATAGTCAACTTAGCGATCTCCAAAAACAGCTAGTGCGAGAATTAAGTGCTATTTTGCGTCTAGCTGTATCTCTAGATCGTCGTCAAATAGGAGCAATTTCTGAATTAGATTGTAAATATGATCCCGAATATCGCACCCTCCATCTATATCTTTGTCCTCGTCAATTAGATGATGATTGTTCTTTAGAATTATGGAGTCTCAACTACAAAAAACCTGTCTTTGAGGAGGAATTCAAGGTTAAATTAATCAGTACTTTAGATCGCAAACCTTTAGAGATAAAGCAATAGGCAGAAGTCTAGGGGTTATGGTTTACGGCCAGTTTTTGGTCATTAAATTGATTTAATTTTCCGATTTCCGATCCCAAGTTGAAAGCTTCTAGGAAGAGACTATTTTAAAAGAGGTTTAAAATTGTCGAAGTCAAGGGTTTGTTTGCTTTTGTCTCTGTCTTGTCCAGTAATGTGTTAATTCAAGTTCTCTGCTTACTTAATAATTCAACTTATATTTATTTTTTGAGTTACACGATTCAGCAACCAAAGAGAGCAAATTAAACCAGCAAAATGAGCAGCAATTGAGTTAGTATTCGCTTGCACAATTAACACATCGGCTGGGTTGATAAATTTATTTGGATCAGCCGTGATAGTTGCTTGGGGAATTAAAAGAGTTTTTTGTAAGAGAATACCTATTAAAGCTTCTGCGCCAATAATTGTCAGCAATATTCCGACCAAGTTAAAAATTATACCTGTTTTAATGAGTTGAATAGTATCTGTTTTCTTAGGACGTTCACTAGGATCAGGACTCAAAATATCCTTAGAAAACTGAACATAACGACGAGTAAAATAAATGGCAATAACTAAGATAACCACCCCAGCAATAGCTGCTAAAAGTCCTATTTCTATACCTTTAGTTCTTTGAGTACTACTTAATAAAATTAAAGTTCCAAAAGATAGCAAAACAGCAGAAATAACCCCAAGAACTAGCTGTAACCAGAAACTAACCCGTCCAATAAACCTTAAGTCTGAGGAAATTTGTTGAATATGAGAGGGCGCAGATGATGAAGGACGTATAAGATCAGAATCTCTAGGCATAGTAAGATATTCCTTTGAATAAGCTATCTGGGTTAATTCTATCAAAAATGAGAAGATGACATTTAAGAGCATCTTAGCTTAGACTAGATGTGGGGGGGAGTAAGCGAGGGGATTGCGGACTGTGAAAAGTCTGAGGAAAGTCCGGGCTCCCGAAAGACCAAACCTGCTGGATAACGCCCAGTGCGGGTGACCGTGAGGAAAGTGCCACAGAAAAATACCGCCAGCCGTAATGTTGGTAAGGGTGCAAAGGTGTGTTAAGAGCGCACCAGCAGTATCGTGAGGTACTGGCTAGGTAAACCCCGGTTGGGAGCAAGGTAGAGAAACAAGGGTTGGTCTTTTGCCTGTTTCGTCCTGAGAAACCGCTTGAGATGACTGGTAACAGTCACCCTAGATAGATAATCTCCCTCTTGGGGAATAGCCTACAAGAGAACAGAACCCGGCTTATGTCTGACTCTCTCCCTCTGAAAATAGTTGTAGTTCATTTTGTCCTATGCGACTGGTTTTAACCCATTTGAGAGTCTTAGGCCGAATCGAAAGACGTGCTGTGATACTGGGAATGATCACAAACCAATGAATCATATAGACCATACCTTGTATGCTTGTTAATAACAGTCGGAAATTCCGCTTCAGACTGGGCGGGAGTTCAGAACTCCTTTGCAGTCCCTTCCACATACCGAAAAAGGAAAAGGAAAAAATAACACTAGTTAAAGGAGTTAACAGGGGAGCATGATGACGAACAGTCGTCATTAGTAGATCTGGAATGATTCCCGTCGGTATTATATACTGAATAAAAAGAAAAGTCAAGAGATCCAGTTTTTTCTTAAAACCCATAGGTTGGCGCAGCAGTAGTCTCCAGTAGTCTAGATAACGTTGATAACCCCCCTCTGCCCAACGGTTTCTTTGATGCCAGAGAGCTATCGTAGTAGTTACTCCTTCTTCTTGAACTTGGGGTTGCTCACAGAAGTCTATTTTCCAGTTATCGAGATGCAGACGAATTGTTAAATCTAAATCATCAGTAATAGTCTCTTCATTCCAACCCCCACAACGATCTAAGGACAAACGGCGCACAAATTGACCATTACCCCTCAGTTCTCCTAAACCCCCACAGGCTACCCTTTGCTGTTGATAGAAGCTATCTAGAGCCATTTCTGCGCTCTGTCCCTGGGTTAAAAAGTTGGTTTCTGAGTTGACAATAGCTTTCCGAAGTTGAACGGCACCTACTTCTTCTGCTTGGAAGAGAGGAACTACTTTTTTTAGGAGATCAGAGCTAATTCTTGCATCAGCATCAAAAACCCCAATAATACTACCTTGACTGAGAGAGAGAACTTGATTAAGTGCCCCTGACTTACCTCCTGTTGAACCAGCAGGACGATGGATCACCTTTAACTGAGGATATTGGGTGGCTAGTTCATCTAAGATGATGGGTGTTTTATCAGTACTATGATCGTCAATGATCCAGATTTCATAATTTTTTTGAGGATAATCTAGATTACATAGTTGATTGACTAAATTAGCAATAACTGCCTCTTCATTTTTAGCAGCAACTAATAAAGAGACTAGAGGATAGTCATCAGAATTGACTTCGATTGTAGGTAACTCTACTTTCGCGCTCAGTATTCGGACAAGTTGTAGAGAGATAACTCCAGTTAAAGTCAGAATAACCCATGTTCCCCACGCTACTAAATGTAAACCAATGATCACTGTCCAAATAGTAATCAATAACAAGGCTGCTTTTTTGCGACGTCCCGCTAAACCCTCAAAAAAATCACTGCGCCATTCTTCTTCTGGATCTGACCATTGGGAAATTAGCGAACCTATGGGATCGAGTTCTTCTTGGAAGATCTCATCCTCTCTCCAGTCTTTTTTTGACATATTTTCTCCCTTGGTAATTATCAGCAAGTATCTTATTGCTACATTTTAACCAATACTGTTAAGATTTTTAAAAGACATTATAAGTCGGTTTTTTTTCTATGACTAATCTATTATGGTCAATGCTGGCTCTAGGGTTGGCTTCTGTCCTTTGGGTGGAAATCATCAGGGATCTCTATCATGTTCTAGCTCATGTCTGGTCTCCTGTCTATCGTCTTCATGTTTGGCATCATCGTGTTTTTCGTCCTGATTTAGTTCCTACCAGTACTGAGATCTATCGCCAGGCTCATTGGTACAATGATGTACCTGAAGCTATTGTTATGTTAATCGCTAGTCTAATCCCTTGGACTTTATCTGTTCTGGCTGGACTGAAGTTCTCTTGGATAGCCTTAGTGGGTTCTGTATATACCATGACTTTTTTAATCAGTGCTATTGCTAGAGGACTAGGTGTACCTCATGTCGATGAATTGACTGATCTTACTCATCGTCCTGGAACTTTTACTTCTCTTCCTGGACATTGGCGAGTTAACCGTACTTATCATTGGAAACACCATTTTGATAATCAGAATGCCTATTTTTGTGGTACTTTAACTCTGATTGATCAATTATTAGGTACTTCTGTATCTTTAAAAGGAAAAACTATCGCTATTACAGGAGCATCGGGAACTCTGGGACAAGCACTCCTTAAAGAACTTCACTCAGCAGGGGTTAAAAAATTAATTGCTTTAACTTCTAGTAATGCGTCAATAGTCTTAGAAGGGGTAAACCTAGAGACTATTACATGGCAAGTTGGACAAGAAGAAGCTTTGAGTGATCTTTTAGCGAAGGTAGATATCCTCATTCTCAATCATGGTCTTAATGTCCACCAAGAGAGAAACGCTGAGGCTATTGAAAGTTCTTATCAAGTAAATACTTTCTCCACTTGGCGACTGCTGGAGTTATTTTTAAGCAAAGTTAAGACTAATAAAGATATTGCCTGTAAGGAAGTATGGGTAAATACCTCTGAAGCAGAAGTTAATCCTGCTTTTAGTCCCCTCTATGAACTAAGTAAAAGAGCGCTAGGAGATCTAGTCACTCTTAGACGTTTAGATGCTCCTTGTGTTATTCGTAAACTGATTCTAGGTCCTTTTAAGAGTAATCTGAATCCTATTGGCATTATGTCTGCTGACTGGGTAGCTAAGATAATAGTAAATTTAGCCTGTAGAGATGTGCGTAATATTATTGTGACAATCAATCCCCTTACTTATCTACTTTTCCCTTTTAAAGAGTTTTGTGTAGCTAGTTATTTTCAACTCACTAGTCGTGGGTATTCTATAGGTAAGCAAGAGTAAGCCTAGACTACGAAGAGATTTAGTCCATATTTGAAGTATGATAAGAAATGTTACAGTTTAGGAGTCAGGGCTGAATCTAGTAAAACCTTTATCTACAACTATATGGGGTTAATTAGTTATGTTACAAGATCCTCTCACAATTCGTTACTATCAAAAGCTGACTGATGACATAGTCGAATTATGGCATCGGGGTAACCGAATGGAAGAAATTCGCTTCTATATAGATGGCTATCTCAATTGTCTCCGTCAAGTTAATGTCTTGGAAGTCTATCTAGTGCATCGTTTAGAAGACGAAGTCTTGCGATTCTTCCGTGATCCTTCCAATTTTGAGTATGCAGCAGTGCAAACCCAAACTGAGACAGAATTAGCCTAAATCACAAGACAATATATTTAGGGGTGGGATTTTAAAAACCTCGTTCGCCTCTGTCGAACAAACAGGGAGATAGTAAAAAAATAATGGGAAAAAAAATTAAGCATGATATCTAATGTTATATTCTCTTTTTTCTCGGCTTTAGTTATTCCCGGCAATACTGCTGCTCCATCTACCTGTAAGAAATTTTATGTCAATAGTTCCGATGGATATATCAACGTTCGTTCCTCTCCTGAAGTTAAAAAAGGGAATATTTTAGCTGCTTTACTGATTGGTTACTCAGTTCAGATAGTTCAGCACAGTCACGGATGGTTAAAAATTAATTTTAATTTTTTTAATTCTCCTTTTTCCGGTTGGGTGGCAAGAAACCAGATCTCTCGCGGTTCTTGTGATTTGAGACCAGATTATTCTATGAAGTTAATAATCCCTATTATGAACAAATTAGGACTCAAAGCGCAACAAGGAGAAGATCTTCCTCTTGACTACTGTATACATTAAGTATCAGGAGACATTCATCCAAAATCATTTCTAACTCCTATTGTCCTTAACTCATATTTGTTTTAAAGAGATTAGAGCTATCAGTTGTTTTTGTTGGACATGGTTCAAAAATACACTTCTAAACTCTTTCGGTTTCCAAATCAGAATAAGTAAGAGATTCATCATTTGTTTCACCAGTACGAATACGCACAGATTTAAGTACTGGTAAAACAAAGACTTTGCCGTCCCCTATTTTACCTGTGTGAGCAGTCTTGACAATTGTCTCAACGACCAGATCACTCATCTCAGAAGAGACAATCATTTCTAGCTGAATTTTTGGTAAAAAGTCAACTGTAAAAGCCTTACCATCTGCACGATAGAGTCCCAAAAAAGACAGGGGATTTCCCTTTTGGCGACCGAAACCTTTGGCCGCAATAACTGTTATCCCTTGAATACCAATAGCAACGAGAGCATTTTTTACTTCATCCAACTTATTAGGCTGAATAATTGCCAAAATAAGGTTCATGTAATTAATTCCTTTGATTAAATCAATCTTAATGATTAGTTTCAGCGTACCTAATTTGCGATCTGTGAGAAACACCACAACCACTAAGTAGCGATTGTCTTCATTCTATGACAATTCTCTAGTTTTGTCAGTGGGAAAAAAGTAGGCGAGCTGTGAACAGAGCTACCGGCTAACCTTGCTTCGCCAGACTTTATGCAACTTGATGTATATAAACATCTTGTCTACTTACCTCTTCATCAAGACTCTTCTCAATGCCTACGAAGTTAGCTGACGGGCTAGAGCTCAGAGATGCTCTCCGGGAAGGTTCGCCCCAAACCATGGTTCCTCCGTTCCAATTATTTTCTGTTAAGAACATACAAAAAACTGATTGTTAGATTAGGCTGACTTATTCAATTCATATTGAAAATGGTAACAGCGTAAACTTATCTCAGTCAATATATCTCAGATATATAAGGTGTTTAAATTATCCAAACTAAAAATTAGGCATTTCATCACATATCAACAAACTTGTAGATTAAATTTCAACTAGCTTAGATGGTTGATAAGGTTCTCTTTATAGATTTTACCCGCTCGTTTTTAGATCAAATATATTACTTATATATCAAGGTATATATCAAACTAAACTAACTATAAACATCCTATAAACTAGTTTTCATTTAGTAAGCAAAATATGACACTGAATCAAATCCTCTTTTTAAGCAATACATATATTTTTAATTGAATCCCTTTCTGTTATCTTACAGCAGTTTGTAAACAGATAAGCCACAAAACGAGGTGGTGTGGCTTGCGCCCCGCAAGGGTTTTGGTTTTTAAGTTGTGGCGTAACGAGATTTACATTTGCTGTAAAGAGTATTTTTAATAACCAAATTTTGGTAACACACTTAACCTCAAGTAAACATCAAAATATATCTATCTATACCTTGTTAAAACTGAGAAAATCAGACAACATATTGGGTATTGACAGAAAATTCTAGTTAGCTTTTGTTCTAACTCGTAGATAGACAATACTGAATTTATGCAAACTTCAAAAGATTCTCTGAATTCTAATTCTCCCCGTACGCCAGGAGGGAATCGAGAAAATCGCAGACACACTCCAAAAGTGAAAATGAGCGGACTCTATCAAAGAGCGGTTAAGGACGCTTTTGTGAAACTTGATCCGCGTGTCCAAGTCAGAAACCCAGTTATGTTTGTCGTCTGGATTGGCACAATTATCACAGCCATTATGACCTTGGTTCCCGATATTTTTGGAACTGTGCCAGGAGACAATCAACGCTTTTTTAATGCGATAATCACCTTTATCCTCTTTTTTACGGTACTTTTCGCTAACTTTGCTGAAGCAGTGGCTGAAGGACGCGGTAAAGCTCAAGCCGATGCACTGAGAGCAACCCGTTCTGATACTACTGCTCGGAAGATGCTGACTAATGGAACTATTCAAGAAGTCAGCTCAACTGAGCTACGCCAAGGGGATCAGGTTAAGGTAATAGCAGGAGACGTTATTCCCGCTGACGGTGAAGTGATCCAAGGTATGGCCTCAGTAGATGAGTCAGCTATTACTGGGGAATCGGCTCCAGTACTTAAGCAACCTGGGACAGATATTATGAGTTCAGTCACAGGAGGAACCAAGATCATCTCAGATCAACTAGTAATACGTGTTACCTCAGATCCAGGGAAAGGATTTATTGATCGGATGATCGCCTTAGTAGAAGGAGCAGAGCGGACTAAAACCCCTAATGAAATTGCTTTAACAGTGCTTTTATCAGTACTAACTCTCATTTTCTTAGTGGTAGTAGCTACCATTCCGTCAATGGCCAACTATGCTAAATCTCCTGTGAGTATTGCTATTTTGATTTCCCTATTAGTGGCTTTAATTCCGACTACAATTGGGGGTTTATTGAGTGCAATTGGGATCGCAGGGATGGATAGGGTGGCTCAATTTAATGTCATTGCTACCTCAGGTAGAGCCGTTGAAGCTTGTGGAGATATCAATACATTAATTTTAGATAAAACAGGTACCATTACTCTAGGCAATCGACTGGCTAGTGAATTTATACCGGTGGGAGGACATTCGATACAAGAAGTAGCAGATGTTTCCCTGATTGCCAGTATCTTTGATGAGACCCCTGAAGGTCGCTCAATCGTCGGTTTAGCTAATAGTCTAGGTTCCACTACTAAACTAGATCAGAACACGGCAGAAGGGGTGGAATTTTCCGCACGGACTAGGATGAGTGGTACTAATTTACCGAATGGCACAGAACTGCGGAAAGGAGCAGTAGATGCGATCAAAGGCTTTGTCAAATCTCGCAATGGAAACATCCCAGTAGATTTAGATATAGCTTATGAAAAAGTCTCGAAATTAGGGGGAACACCCTTAGCCGTCTGTCAAAGCGAACAATTATATGGAGTAATTTACCTCAAAGATATAGTCAAGCCAGGCATTAGAGAGAGATTTAATCAGATGCGGCGCATGGGTATTAAGACCATCATGCTAACAGGCGACAACCGCATTACTGCTTCAGTAATTGCCGAAGAAGCAGGAGTTGATGAATTTATTGCTGAAGCGACTCCTGAAGATAAGATGTCGGTAATTCGAGCTGAACAGATGCAAGGCAAACTAGTAGCTATGACAGGGGATGGTACCAATGATGCACCAGCACTAGCGCAAGCCAATGTGGGTGTAGCTATGAATTCAGGTACTCAAGCAGCCAAAGAAGCTGCCAACATGGTAGACCTCGATTCTGATCCGACCAAACTAATTGATATTGTGACCATTGGGAAACAACTTCTCATTACCAGAGGTGCACTGACAACTTTCTCCGTTGCTAATGATATTTCCAAATATTTTGCGATCGTTCCAGCTATGTTTCCAGGAGTTGGCTTGGAGACTTTGAATATTATGGGGTTAAAAAATGCTCAGTCAGCTATTGTCTCAGCTTTAATCTACAATGCCCTGATTATTCCCGCTTTGATTCCCTTAGCCTTAAAAGGAGTAGCTTTTCGTCCTCTATCTGCCGACCAGCTCTTATTACGTAATGTCCTAATTTATGGGCTAGGTGGAATCATTGCTCCCTTTATTGCCATCAAAATCATTGATGTTTTAATTACTGCCATTCATCTTGTTTAATTCAAAACTATGAAAGCAAAATTTGATCTTGATCTCATCTCCGATGCCCGCTTAGTTGTACAGAGATACACTAATTATTTTCGCCTATTTCTTGTACTCTGTCTCAATGTCTTTGTAGCACAAGCGGTCTATGCTGCTGCTGACGGCAATGGCGTAACCAAAGGAAATGCTTATGCTATCGGACTACTAGGTCTAGTTGTAGTCGCTTTGGCTATTTACTTACTCGTTGTTATGTTTCAACCCCAACGTTTTTAATGAGGAAAAAATGCAAGACGTTATCTATGTTGCAGTACTGCTCGGTTGTTGTCTGAGCCTTCTAGGAATCATTCAAGCGTTCACTTTGTTATAAGGAAAGATTTTATGTTCTTTGGTATCTCACAGATAGTAATTATCTGTCTCATCATTGCTCTTGCCTTAGTTATCCCTGTTGGCAATTATCTCTATAAAACCTTTACTGATGAAGGAGACTGGATTCCTGAAACAATCACCTATCGGTTATCAGGTATTAATCCTAGAGAGCAAATGTCGTGGCAACGCTATTCTCAGTCCTTAGTCTTAGCAAATACTGTACAATTTTTACTACTCTATTTTCTCTTTCGCTTGCAGGACGTTCTACCACTTAACCCAGACAAAATAAGTCCCGCGATGACACCTGATCTGGCTTTTAATACAGCCATCAGTTTTATTACTAATACAAACTGGCAGTCTTATGGCGGGGAAACTACCCTCTCCTACTTTAACCAGATGGTCCCGATTCAGTTTGCTATGTTTGTTTCAGCAGCGACAGGACTGGCAGCTGCTATGGCTATCCTACGTGGGCTAGTTCAAAATGGGGTGAATCAACTAGGTAACTTTTGGGTAGATCTAACTCGTGCTATTTATCGAATCTTTTTACCAGTATCCTTAGTCTTAGCAATTGTCTTTGTTTGGCAGGGAGTGCCTCAAACACTAGAAGCGGCCGCAACAGCCACTACCTTAGAAGGAGTTACCCAAACTATTGCTCGTGGACCTGTAGCTAGTCTGGAATCAATTAAGCACATTGGAACAAACGGCGGTGGTTACTTTAACGTTAATGCGGCTCATCCCTATGAAAACCCAACGCCTCTGACTAATACCTTAGAGATCTTCTCGATGTTATTAATTACGCCTGCTTTAACCTATACCTTTGGCAAATTTTTAAGCAGACGGAAACAAGGCTGGGTCTTTTTTGGTGTTTTTGCCGCACTATTTATCATGTTTCTGGTGATCGTCTTCCCACTCGAACAAGGTGGTAATCCAATACTAGCTAAAATGGGAGCAGACCAAAATATTTCAGCCCTACAAAGTGGTGGCAATATGGAAGGGAAGGAAGTCCGTTTCGGTATTGCTCAAACCAGTATCTTTAGTGTAGCTACCACTGCCGCCACAACTGGCAGTGTCGATGCTATGTTCGATAGCTTCACCCCTATGGGGGGTTTTGTTCCCCTAGCTGAAATGATGCTGAACGTCGTTTTTGGGGGTAAAGGGGTAGGGTTAATTAACCTGATTCAGTATGCTCTAATTACTGTGTTTCTAGTTGGCTTGATGGTTGGTAGAACACCGGAGCTATTTAGTAAGAAAATAGAGGCCAGAGAAGTTAAGCTAGCTTCGGTTTCTTTACTAGCTCACCCCACTTTAATTCTCTTCTTCACAGCTTTAGCTCTAAACGTTCCTGATGCCCTCAAAAGTCTCAATAATGCAGGACCACACGGCTTTACAGAAATCCTCTATGCCTACACTTCAGCTACAGCTAACAATGGTTCAGCCTTTGCTGGACTGACTGCCAACATACCATTTTTTAACACAACCTTGGGACTGGCAATCTTCTTTGGTCGTTATTTAAGTCCTCTTCTTCCTCTTTTGGCTGCAGCAGGATATTTATCGATTAAACAAAGGGTTCCGCCTACTGCTGGAACACTTTCTACCGATACTTGGCTTTTTGGGTCTCTTGTCTTTGCCACAATTTTGATTGTCGGTGGTTTGACTTTCTTCCCTACGCTAGCTTTAGGACCTATCTCAGAACATTTTCAGATGTTAGCTGGTAAGACTTTCTCTTAAATCCTTTCATTTCTTGTATATGGAAACTCAACAAACTCAACCTGAACGCTCTTTCTTTTCCCTTGTTAGACCGGCTATCTTGCTTTCGCTCTGGCTTTGTCTTGTCACTGGAGTAGTCTATCCTTTAGTAACTACAGGTATTGCTAATGCGATTTTTCCCTATCAAGCTCAAGGGAGTCTGTTGAAAAATGCTCAAGGTCAAGTGGTTGGTTCTGAGTTAATTGGTCAGAATTTCACCAAGCCACAGTACTTCCATCCGCGCCCTAGTGCTACAATGACAACTGATACTAAACCTAAACCGGCTCCCTATAATGCAGCTAATAGTAGTGGCAGTAATTCAGGACCTACTAACGATGGCTTTATTAAGGGTATCAAAGATGGTTCTGCTGCTTACCGCAAAGAAAATGGCTTAACAGACCAAGAAACAGTCCCTATTGATGCACTCACAGCCTCTGGTTCTGGACTAGACCCTGATATTTCCCTTGCTAATGCCAATTTACAGGCTAAACGGGTCGCTCAAGCTCGCCATATCCCAGTTGCTACAGTACAAGATCTGATTGCTAAAAATACCCTAGGTCGTCAGTTTGGCTTCTTAGGAGAAGAACGGGTCAATGTTCTCAAGCTCAATATAGCCCTAGATGCTTTAAAACCTGCTTAGTTGCTTTGATTTTTCTGTGCCCGCCCACTGGTGTAGGCGGAGCACAGTATATTTTTAAGGTGCAATCAAAGTTTACTCGGAATGGCAATTTGACCACGCCGACCAATTTTAGTGATATATATAACCCACTTTCCGTAATCGTTAATATAGTACTTTTAAAATTTCCGAAAGAAAGTACTTTAATCAGTAGAAAAATCAATATATTTAGTAGGATAGCATTGGCTATGGGGCAATTTTTAAGCAATTAAATGTTCTTTTTGTCCTTAAAATAAGTCAAGAACAGAAATTTTATTCCCAAATCACTTCTAGATTGAACTAATGGACAAATTAAAGCCATCTAGAAATACAAATACTCTAGATATACTTAATTATTTGTGGATTCAATTGAGAGAGATTAACCTGATAAAAGGGCGCATCCAGACGTTGGGGGAGAACAAAACTACAAAAGGAACCAAGAAAAAGGATAAGATATTGATCCACCAATCAAGATAGTTATTACAATGTCTTCAATCGAACAACTGTGTCAAGGACAACC
>Ga0209085_1000253_pt1 | contig 40780 bp, 49 predicted proteins | sample C_131016_EF_Meta_FD_187310 | JGI IMG/M metagenome (GOLD analysis project Ga0209085, IMG submission 187310) | Freshwater microbial communities from Lake Croche, Canada to study carbon cycling - C_131016_EF_MetaG (SPAdes) (version 2) | ecosystem: Environmental > Aquatic > Freshwater > Lake...
GGTCACCGCGGTTCGGCCGATGGTTCCGGCATCAGTCAAATGGGCGTCGGTTGAGGTCCTCGCAGCAACAATCAACGCGATGACCACCGGTATCGCGGTCACCCACGGCCCGACCGACGTTGATTCTGGAATGGCTCCCAAAATCGGTATTGCGGGGACTGCCCCGACCGTTGCCGCGAAGGGCGAAACGACGGCACCGGCACCCAGTGCGAAACCTGGCCCTGCAATCCACGCCACCATCCACACGACGGCGACCGGCACGAGAGCGAGTTGAGCGACGGTGATGGCTAGCCCGCCGAGGATTCCCGTGTGCAACGACTCGTACAACGACACTTCCGTCGAGAACCCCAGGATTAGTCCGATGACGAGTGCGCCCGACGCGACGCCGATGAGCCCGACAAGTATCGCTGCGGCGATGCGAAGTGCGGCCACGATGATGTCTCGCCATTCGACGGGGATGTCGTACGCAACGCGCGTGGACACCCTCGGATCACTCCAGGGCTTCCACCCGATGACGAGTCCAACGAGGAATGGAATGAGGATCCGCACCGTTCCCGGGACGACGTCGAGTTGGACCGTGGAGGTGTGCGCACTCGCAAGGACAAGCGCGGTCAATCCGGCGACGAATGCGGTCGCGAATCCCGCGATCGCAACCGGTTCATCCGAGCCACCAAGGCGACGCCCGGCTCGTCTACCGAGAACGACGGTGACGATGGCGAAGGCGAACGGGGCAAGACTTAGGTCAAAGGTCGACAACGAGTCGGTCAACACCGCGGACGAATCCCCCAGCGTGACGTGTAGGGGAACGCCGTGCCCCAGGGCCCAGGTCTGCACCGCGAGTTGCCACACCGTGACGGGTGTTGCGTGAATGCCCGTGAGCGACGCCCACCCGATAAGCCCAACCACGAACGGCACGAGAATTCCAAGCCCAACCACGAACATCGCCTCGAAAAGCGCGAAGAGTGCGACGAGCCCGCGTGGCACGTTACAGAGCCGCGATGACCTCGCGCATGAGTTGCGCGGTTTCACTCGGGGTCTTGCCCACACGAACGCCGGCGGCCTCGAGGGCCTCCTTCTTCGCCTGAGCGGTTCCGGACGAACCGGACACAATTGCGCCCGCGTGACCCATGGTCTTGCCTTCCGGCGCGGTGAACCCGGCAACATATCCAACGACCGGCTTTGAGACGTTCGCACGAATAAAGTCCGCTGCGCGTTCTTCGGCGTCGCCACCGATTTCACCGATCATGACGATCGCTTTGGTGTGTGGGTCGGCTTCGAATGCGGCAAGCGCATCGATATGCGTCGTGCCCACGATTGGGTCACCGCCGATACCGATGGCCGTTGAGAATCCGATATCCCGAAGCTCGAACATCATTTGATAGGTGAGAGTCCCCGACTTCGACACAAGGCCAATCGGGCCACTGCCCGAGATGGTCGCGGGGGTGATTCCGGCGAGCGCCTCGCCCGGGGTAATGATTCCTGGGCAGTTCGGGCCAATGATGCGGCTCGTGCCCTTCGACGCAGCGTACGCCCAGAACTCTGCGGTGTCCTGAACGGGGATGCCCTCGGTGATGACGACGATGAGCGGCATCTTCGCGTCGATCGCTTCCATCACCGCGTCCTTCGCGAATGCCGGCGGTACGAAGACGACCGAAACATCCGCACCGGTCTCGGTCATCGCTTCCGAAACGGTCCCGAAAACGGGCAGGGTCACGTCGCCGTGCTCGACGGTTGTCCCTGCCTTGCGGGCGTTTACTCCGCCGACAACCTGTGTGCCGGCCTTGAGCATGAGGGCGGTGTGCTTGGAACCCTCGCCGCCCGTGATGCCTTGGACGATGACGCGCGAGTCCTTGGTGAGGAAAATCGACATTCTGTGTGGTCCTTACTTCGCTGCGAGAGCGGCGGCACGATCAGCGCCGTCGTCCATCGTGGTGGCCAGGGTGACGAGTGGGTGGTTACGGGCGGCGAGAATCTCGCGTCCCTTGTCGACGCTATTACCGTCGAGACGGACGACGAGCGGCTTGGTTGCCGCGTCACCGAGCATGTCCAGCGCCGCAACGATTCCGTTGGCAACCGCGTCACACGCGGTGATTCCGCCAAAGACGTTAACGAACACGCTCTTGACCTGAGGGTCACCGAGGATGACGGACAGTCCAGCGGCCATGACCTCGGCCGAGGCTCCACCACCGATGTCCAGGAAGTTCGCAGGCTTGACGCCACCGTGCTTTTCACCGGCGTAGGCAACGACGTCGAGCGTCGACATGACGAGCCCCGCACCGTTTCCGATGATTCCCACTTCACCGTCGAGTTTGACGTAATTGAGGTCGTGCTCCTTGGCCTTCGCTTCGAGCGGGTCGACCGCGGCCTTGTCCTCGAGAGCGGCGTGGTCGGGCTGGCGGAACTCGGCGTTCGCGTCGAGCGTCACCTTTCCGTCCAACGCGAGAATCGTTCCGTCCTCGGTCAATACGAGGGGGTTGACCTCGACCAACGTCGCGTCCTCGGCCGTGTACACGCCATAGAGAAGAACGAATACTTCGGCAACTCTGTCGACGAGTTCCGCGGGGAATTTCGCCGCAACGGCGATTTCTTTTGCTTTCGCCAGGGTGATGCCCTCAATCGGGTCAACCTCAACGCGCGCGAGCGCTTCGGGGCGCTCGACCGCAAGCTGCTCGATCTCCATTCCACCCTCGTACGAACAGAGCGAAAGGTACGAGCGGTTCGCGCGGTCGAGAAGAACCGAGAAGTAATACTCCTGCGCGATTTTCGCGCCCTCGGCGACCATGAGCCGTTTGACCACGTGACCCTTGATGTCGAGGCCCAGGATCGCTTTCGCCGCCTCGAACGCGTCGTCGGGGGTCTTGGCGACCTTGACGCCACCTGCTTTTCCGCGTCCGCCGGTCTTGACCTGAGCCTTGACGACCGTCAGGCCACCAATCTTTTCGGCCGCCGCGCGGGCTTCTTCTGGGGTATCAGCGACGATGCCCTGGAGCACGGGAACACCGTGCTTTTCGAACATGTCACGGGCTTGGTACTCGTAAAGATCCACCATCATCCAATCGACAAAAGTCTGGAATAGTCGGGGCCGACTGCCTCACGACCGTGTTCCAGCCTACCCCTCGACACTTGGACGCCCGACCGCAGGGGTCGCGTGTTTAGAGCTTCTGGATGGGCGCGATCTTGATGAGCAGTTTCTTTTTCCCTGCCCCGTCGAATTGAACCTCGGCGATTCGCTTTGCTCCTTCGCCCGTGACACCCAGCACACGGCCCGTCCCGAAATCGTCGTGCGAGATTCGGTCCCCCACCGCGAGTTCGAGGTCTGAATTATCGCGGACGTCCCTGGTAATTGCGCCCGTCCACTCGGTCCGGGGCTTCGAGGGGGCGTCCCAGGAACGCCGTTCAAAGTTCGGCGTGATCGCTCGGCGCCCGGATTCACGCCAATCAATCAACCCGTTCGGAATTTCGGACAGGAACCGACTAGGCATGCACGACGCAATCTCTCCGAACGTCGCTCGTGACGTCGCGAGCGATAGGTGCAATTTCTTCTTTGCGCGGGTGATGCCGACGTAGAAGAGCCGACGTTCTTCCTGAATGCCACCCGCCTCCGCAAGCGACATTCGGTGCGGCAAGATCTCTTCTTCGATTCCCGTGATGAACACCGCGTCGAATTCCAGTCCCTTCGCTGTGTGGAGGGTCATGAGGCTGACTGTGCCCGATTCGTCATCGAGATCGTCGACCGCCGAGGACAGAGCCACCTCGGTGAGAAAGTCGATCAGTGTGCCCTCAGGTGTTCGCACCTGGAATTCCCGCGTTAGCCCGACAAGTTCTTCAACGTTTTCGGCACGGGCGTTTTCCTGTGGGTCGCGACTCTCTTTCAACAAAATCAAGTAGCCGGTTGCTTCCAGCAACGCCATGAGCACGTCGACCACTTTGGCGGTGGCGACGGTGTCGGAGATTCGGTCGAGCATCGCCACGAACTCGGTGATCGTGTTCGTGGCGCGTGGGCCGAGTCCGAGGTTTTCGACCTGTCGCATTGCCTCGCGGAACGTCATGTTGTTTTCGTCGGCAAATCGTTGAATTGCTGATTCGGTGACGTCCCCAATCCCGCGCTTGGGAGTGTTGAGAATTCGCCGATGGGCGAGTCCGTCGTCGGGGTTCGCGACCGCGGCAAGGTACGCGAGCACGTCTTTGATTTCCATGCGCTCGTAGAACTTGGTTCCACCGATGAGCCGATACGGAACCCCGGACCGGATAAGCACGTCTTCGAGAGCACGTGTTTGCGCGTTGGTCCGGTAAAACACGGCGATGTCTCGATAGGCCATCCCGCCGTTGTGCATCGAATCGATTTCGTCGGCAACGAACTGCGCCTCGTCGTGTTGCGTGACACCGGTGAAGCCAGTGATGCGCTCGCCTGGTCCGCGATCCGAAAACAAGCGCTTGGAGTGGGAGGTATCGAAGTTGTTTCCGATCACGCCGTTCGCGGCGTCGAGGATGTTCTGTGTCGAACGATAGTTCTGTTCGAGAACCACGACCTCGGTCCCGGGGAAGTCCTGCCGAAATTCCAAAATGTTGCGAATGTCGGCGCCACGGAATGCGTAAATGGATTGGTCGGAATCACCGACGACGGTCAACGTGGCCGCGTCGATTCCCCCCTGTTCGTTGAACAACACGGGCGGGGTCTCAACCGGTACGATTTCGGGCTTGACGGGCCGAGTGAGCTCGTGGATGAGTTCGTATTGCGCCTTGTTCGTGTCCTGATATTCGTCAACGAACACGTGTCGGAAACGTCGTTGATACAGCGCGCGAACCTCGGGGAACGCCCGAAACAGAAAGACGGTCTGACCGATCAGGTCGTCGAAATCGAATGCGTTGGCGCGGCGAAGTTCCTGGGTGTACCTGCGGAAAACCTCGAGAAACATCATCTCGTTGGGGTCGTTCGGGTTCGCTTGGCTTGCGAAGCCATCGACGTCAATGAGTTCGTTTTTCAGACGCGACATCTTGGACATCACGCCACCCGGGGTGAGTCCCATCGATTCGGCGTCGAATTCCTTCAGGATTCGCTTGATGAGCGACTTGGAATCCGCGGAGTCATAAATCGTAAACGCCGTCGGAAACCCAAACTTGTGTGCCTCGTTTCGAAGAATGCGAACGCACGCCGAGTGGAACGTCGAAATCCACATTCCGCGGGCTTCCTCGCCGATGTACATGCCGATGCGCTCGCGCATTTCGGCCGCGGCCTTGTTCGTGAAAGTGATTGCGAGGATTTGACTAGGCCACGCCTCGCGATTTTTGAGCAGTAAGGCGATTCGCCTCGTCAACACGGCGGTTTTACCCGAGCCGGCCCCCGCGACAATCAATAGCGCCGGTCCACGATGGACGACCGCCTGTGTTTGTTGAGGGTTGAGGCCCTCGAGGAGAGGGTCGGCGGGATCGAGTGCGGCGGGAAAGTTCGACATGTGTGCTCAAGTTTATGCGCCGTCACCGACAGGGTTGCCGACGTTGACTAGAGTGACGATGTGACCGATGCGACAACCTCTTCGCGCACCAACCCGACCGCCATTCTCGCCGTGATCCTCGGCGCACTTCTCTCGCCAATGGCCCTCCCACTCGGGTGGTTCGCCCGACAACAGATCCGTCGTTCGGGCGAAAACGGTGACCGGCTGTGTACCGTCGCGATGTCGCTTGGCATCATTTCGATGGTCGTCTGGCTCGTCGGTGGTGTGATGCTCTACCTGTGGTGGTCAACACTGTAGCCTCATATGTTTCTCCAAGGATTCCCGCTTTAGAATGGTGGGGTATTCACCAACTCAAGGAGTGCCATGAATTCCAACCCCGCTTTCTCGCGAAACGCCGCCTTCCGCCCCGGACAGGTGTCGCGTGCCGAACTCGAGGCCATGTACGGCCCTAACGCCTCGAACGCGCGAGTCGCCACTAAGGACGACTCGGCGACGCTCGAGCAGACCTACGACATGCCGGCCGCGACGGCCGGACAGACGGGTCGAATGACGGTCGAAGACACCATCATCAAGACCATCCTCGCCTTCGCCGTTCTGCTTATCGGCGCGTACGTCGGTTGGACCTTCGCGTCCATCCCGATCATGATTACTGGTCTCGTCGGTGGACTCGTGCTCGGTCTCGTGAACACGTTCAAAAAGGTCCCCTCTCCGGCCCTCATCGTTGCCTACGCCGCTCTCGAAGGTCTCTTCGTCGGAGCGATTTCCATGGTTTACAACGCGATGTGGGACGGAATCGTCACCCAGGCGGTCATCGGAACGTTGGGCGTCATCGGCGTCACGCTGTTCCTCTTCCTCTCGGGACGCTTCCGCTCGTCGGCGCGTATGACCAAGGTCGTCTCCGTCGCCATGATCGGCTACCTCGTCTACCAGGTCATCAACATGATCCTGATGGCGACCGGAGTCACCGGAAACGCACAGTTCGGCTTGAGCTCAGCGACCATCATGGGAATCCCGCTCGGCGTCATCATCGGCGTCGTCGTCGTGTTCCTCGCGGCGTATTCGCTCGTTCTTGATTTCGAATCCATCAAGATAGGTGCCGAGCGCGGTGTTCCGGCCATCTACGCATGGCAGGGTGCCTTCGGTATTCTCGTCACCGTCGTCTGGCTGTACCTAGAAATTCTGCGAATGCTCGCTCTCATGCGAAGCAACAACTAACGCATCCTCTCAACGGAAAAGGCGCCGAGCGATCGGCGCCTTTTTCTCATTCCCACTCAATCGTGCCGGGTGGTTTCGAGGTCACATCGAGAACAACTCGGTTGACGTCCTTCACTTCGTTCGTGATGCGGTTGGAAATCTTGGCTAGCACGTCGTAGGGCACGCGGGTCCAATCTGCCGTCATGGCGTCCTCGCTCGAGACGGGTCGCAACACAATGGGGTGGCCGTAGGTTCGGCCATCGCCTTGGACGCCGACCGAGCGAACGTCAGCCAAGAGCACAACGGGGCACTGCCAAATGGCCTGGTCAAGTCCCGCCGCCGTCAACTCGGCGCGAACAATCGCATCAGCGGCGCGAAGCAAATCGAGCCGATCTTTGGTGACCTCGCCGACAATTCGAATTCCAAGTCCAGGTCCTGGGAACGGCTGTCGACCGACAATTTCCTCGGGAAGTCCGAGTTCGCGACCGATAGCGCGAACCTCGTCCTTGAACAATTCGCGAAGCGGCTCGACGAGTCCGAACTGCAGATCCTCAGGAAGTCCACCGACGTTGTGGTGCGACTTGATTGTCGCGGTTCCGCTTCCACCGCCGCTCTCGACGACATCGGGGTACAGGGTTCCCTGCACGAGGAATCGGACCTTTTTGCCCGCGTTCGCGGCGTCGGCGACAATGTCGGCCTCAGCGGACTCAAACGCACGAATGAATTCTCGCCCGATTGTCTTTCGTTTCGTTTCCGGGTCCGTCACGCCCTTCAACTCATCGAGGAACCTGTCGGCGACATCTATCGTCACGAGACGAACACCCGTTGCGGCCACGAAATCACGTTCGACCTGTTCGCGTTCGCCCTCTCGCAACAGGCCGTGGTCAACAAACACGCAAATGAGTTGGTCGCCAATGGCCTTGTGGACTAGTGCGGCGGCAACGGCCGAATCGACGCCGCCGGACAAACCGCAGATGACGAGGTCGTCGCCGACCTGGTTCCGGACCTTCTCGACCTGGTCCTCGATGACGTTCCCGCTCGTCCAGTCGGGGGTAATCCCGGCACCGTTCCAGAGAAAGTTTTCGAGGACGCGCTGGCCGTAATCCGAGTGCAGAACTTCGGGGTGCCACTGGACACCAAACATCTTCGAAACGGTGTTTTCGAACGCGGCAACCGGAGTTGCGGTGGTTGACGCCGTTACAGTGAATCCGGGCGGTGCGGATTCGACACGATCACCGTGGCTCATCCAACACGTCTGGGACGCCGGTTGGTCCGCGAACAATACGCCGTCCGTGACATGGGCTTCCGTGGCCCCGTATTCGCGAAGTCCCGTATTGGCGACCTCGCCGCCCAACTGCTGGGCCATAACTTGGAACCCGTAACAGATTCCGAACACGGGAACACCCAGTTCAACGATTCCGGGATCGAGGGATGGCGACCCGGACTCGTAAACACTGGAAGGCCCACCCGACAGGATGATGGCGAGCGGTTTTCTGTCGGCTACCTCGGCCGCCGTGATGGTGTGCGGGACGATTTCGCTATAGACGTGAGCCTCGCGAACGCGACGGGCAATCAGTTGTGCGTACTGCGCACCAAAGTCCACGACGAGAACGGGACGGTGAGTCGTCACCGAGTGGCCTCCTCGACCATTCGACGCACGCGCCGTTCCGTGATGAACGACAGGAACGGTACGACGCCGCCGAGTGCGAGAACCGGGAAATACGTGATGGGCCAGCGCATCGCCGACCAGAGTTGGAATGACCCCAATAGATAAACGACATAGAGCCAGCCGTGGATGATGAGAATCCAGGTGGATACGTTCACCGCAACGACGGTGCCGACCGGGACCAAGGCAAAGACGCCGAAAGGGCCAAATCCCTCTATTTCGACGCCGAGGAGGTACTTGAGAATCATCTCGCCCGACAGCAACAACAACATGGTTCCGGTGATGTACGCCGTGACGCGATACGTCTTTTCAGCCTTCAATGCCCTGTTTCGGTCAATCGCCATGGGTCAATCCTACGGTTGCCCGTTCGGCAGATCGTCCGCTTCGCGTTCGACGGCGTCCTTGACCAAGCGGTACCAGAAGTAGATCGCAAAGAGCGCGAAAAAACTCCACTCGATCGCATAGAAGATGTTGAGCCAATTGAGAGTCGCCTGTGGAAGTGGCCTGACGGATTCAATGGCCTCGAGCGGGCTCGGCGCGTCATCGAGCACGAGGTAGGCGTCATACATCGTTGGGCAATCCCATCGATTCACCAGATCCGCGGCGGCCACGATGGTGAGGCGACCGTGGTCATAGTCGCCTGTGGTCGGATCGTCGCTCGGCACAATTCGGCCGACGAGCGTCGATGGTGAATCGTCGATGGTGATGCGATCGTTCGGGTTGACCGTTGCCCCCCAGCCGACAGCGACAGGCAAGCACGCGCCCGATTCCGTCCGAACGTTCGACACGAGCCATTGCCCCGTGTCACTGCCCTGACGGCGATCCCCGACCACAACGCGCTCGTGGGTCCACGTCGCGACAACCGTGACCTTCCGGCCGCCATCCGTGAGATTGAGCCCGTCACCGGGGGCAAGAACGGTGTCCAATGGCACGGGTGTTTCCGTGTCCACCGCGACAATCGTCGCCTGTTCGACGGCACGGTCGATCTGCCACTGGCTCAGAACACCGAAGATGGCGGCAAGTGCAAGAAAAGCGAACAATCCAGCAATCCACCGTGGACGCCGTGCCATGTTCCACCACGCGCGGTTCATCGCGTCACGTCACGATGTCTCGCGGTGAACACGGGATTCAGGGCCGAGTGACCACGGTGCGTTGACACGAGGTCCTATGCGGTCGGGTCGACGACGACCTCGACCCGCTGGAATTCCTTGAGGTCGCTGTAACCCGTCGTCGCCATCGCTCGGCGAAGAGCGCCGATGAGGTTGGACTGGCCGTTCGCGTGACGGGACGGTCCGAAAAGGACCTCCTCGAGCGCTCCGATTTGTCCGACCCACACGCGGTTACCGCGAGGAAGGTCTGCGTGGTAAGCCTCTTGGCCCCAGTGCCAACCATTTCCCGGCGTATCCGTTGCACGGGCGAGTGTCGTACCGAGCATGACGGCATCCGCGCCAACCGCAATTGCCTTGACGATGTCGCCCGACAGCCCGAGTCCGCCATCGGCGATGACGTGAACGTAACGTCCGCCCGATTCGTCGAGATAATCACGACGAGCGCCCGCGACATCGGCAACGGCCGTCGCCATCGGAACTTCGACACCAAGTGACGTCCGCGTGGTCGATGCGGCACCCCCACCAAATCCGACGAGAACTCCGGCTGCGCCCGTTCGCATGAGGTGAAGAGCCGCCGTGTAGGTTGCCGCTCCACCGACAATCACGGGAACGTCGAGTTCGTAAATGAATTGCTTGAGGTTGAGCGGTTCGCCCGTAGGGGAAACGTGCTCTGCGCTGACGGTGTTGCCGCGAATGACAAACAGGTCAACGCCGGCCTTCATCACGACATCGTGGAACTCGGAGGTTCGCTGTGGACTGAGTGCGCCAGCGACGGGAACACCCGCGTCGCGAATCTCGCCCAACCGTTGTTCGATTAATTCCGGCTTGATCGGTTCGGCGTAAAACTTTTGCATTTCGGCCGTCGCAATGTCGACGGGCAACTCGCGAATCTTCTCGATGATGGGCTCGGGTTTCGCGTACCGAGTCCACAGGCCCTCGAGGTTGAGGACACCGACGCCACCGAGTTTTCCGATGGTGATGGCGGTTCGGGGCGACACAACAGAATCCATCGGTGCAGCGAGAACGGGGATGTCAAATTTGTGCGCGTCAATCGTCCAGGTGGTGCTGACCACTTCCGGGTCACGCGTCCGGCGACTTGGCACAACGGCGATATCGTCGAACGAATACGCGCGGCGACCGCGCTTAGCGCGACCGATTTCAATGTCGGACATAGTCGTGACCTATCGCTTGTAGTTCGGGGCTTCGACGATCATCTGAATGTCGTGCGGGTGTGATTCCTTCAGCCCGGCCGGCGTAATGCGAACGAACTTGCCCTTGCTCTTCAGGTCCTCGATGGTTCGAGCACCCGTGTAAAACATCGACTGGCGAAGCCCTCCAAGAAGTTGGTACATCACCGAGGCGAGCGGACCGCGATACGCGACACGACCTTCGATGCCCTCGGCAATAAGTTGATCATCACTGGGGACATCAGCCTGGAAATAACGGTCACGTGAATACGAGGTTTTCGTCCCACGGGTTTGCAGCGCGCCGAGCGACCCCATGCCGCGGTATTCCTTGAACTGTTTGCCGTTTTCGAATACGAGATCGCCCGGGCTTTCGTCTGTGCCGGCAAGAAGTGAACCGAGCATGACAACATCGGCACCCGCCACGAGAGCCTTGGCGATGTCGCCCGAGTACTGCAGTCCACCGTCGGCGATGACCGGTACTCCCGCTTTCCGCGCAGCCTTCGCCGCTTCATAGACCGCGGTGATTTGAGGGACACCGACTCCGGCGACGACGCGGGTCGTGCAGATTGACCCCGGTCCGACGCCAACCTTGATTGCGTCGACGCCAGCCGAGATGAGCGACGCGGCACCCTCTTCGGTCGCGACGTTTCCCCCGATAATGTCCACCCGAGCAAAGGACGCGTCTGCCTTCAATTTTCTGATGATGTCGAGAACTCCCGCCGAGTCTCCGTTTGCTGTATCGACGACCAGCACATCGACTCCAGTGTCACGCAGTGCACAGGCACGGTCCCACGCGTCGCCAAAAAAGCCGATTGCGGCGCCAACCCGAAGTCGACCCTCGTCGTCCTTCGTCGCGTTGGGGTATTTCTCGCTCTTTTCAAAGTCCTTGACCGTAATGAGTCCGACTAGCTTTCCACCGTCATCGACGAGTGGCAGTTTCTCAATCTTGTGCTGCGCGAACAGGGCGACCGCAGCGTCACTGCTGATGGAGGCAGGTCCGGTAATAAGAGGCATCGGAGTCATGACGTCTTTGACGTGCGTCGAGTCCGCCTTCTCGCGCGGAACGAACCGCATGTCCCGGTTCGTGATGATTCCAAGCAAGATGCCGTTGTCATCGACAACGGGGAGTCCGGAAACACGAAACTGGCCACAGATTTCATCGACTTCGCGGACCGTTGCTTCGGGCGTCGTCGTCACGGGGTTCGAAATCATCCCCGATTCACTGCGCTTCACCTTGTCCACCTGGGCGGCCTGATCCTCGATAGACAGGTTGCGATGAATGATGCCAAGGCCTCCCTGGCGTGCCATGCCGATAGCCATCCGGGCCTCGGTCACCGTGTCCATTGCGCTCGACAGAATCGGTGCCCACAGCGAGATTCGTTTCGTCAATCGACTGGTGGTATTCGCTTCGCTCGGGATGACGTCGGTGTGAGCGGGAAGGAGCATCACGTCGTCATATGTCAGTCCCGTCAATCCAAAGGGATTTTCCATGGCCATGATGTGCCCCTCTCCTCAGGAATGACGTGCCGATGTCAACGATTTCCCTTCTTTTATCGTAGTCGGGTTCCCATAGTGCTCAGTTTCCCGACATAATGGGGCAGGCTCATTGTTTACGGAATTTTCACGAAACACGCGCTCCCCCGTTTAGTTTTTCAACGTTGCAGGCTTTGCCCCGACACAGTACGAGCAGGAGGTCTTGTGAGGACCAGGTCAACCATGCGACGACGCATCGCGCGTCTCGCCAGTGCACTGAGTGCGTTCGCGCTCGCGTTTGGCGTACTCGCCATCGCAGCACCAGCACAGGCCGATGTCGTGAACGCCGAAATGCCGTTCAAGGTCAGCGGAAACGTCCAAAACGAAGGCAATCCAGTAGGCGGAGTGACCGTCACCTTGACGGGCGCCGCTGGATTCACCGCGACGGTTGCGACGGACGCTGAGGGAAAATTTGTCGTGGGTGTCCCTGCGAAGGAAGCGGACTACACGGTCACTCTTGACGAGACCACGCTTCCCGACGGAATCGCGGTCATCGACAACCCCGCCACACCGTTCGTCGAAGCGAATGTTCAGACCCTTACCGTCGGCCCCGGTGGCCGCGCGACAATGAACTTCTTCATTGGCCAAGGCGAGCGGCACACGACAAGCTTTATTGACCAGGTTGTGCAGCGTTTGATCTCAGGTCTGAACTTCGGGCTGATGCTCGCCCTCGCATCGGTGGGACTCTCCCTTATTTATGGGACCACGGGAATCTCGAACTTCGCCCACGCAGAACTCGTGACATTTGGCGCGGTCGCAACGTTCGGTCTCGTCGGGCTGATGGGTCCCGATCTCTTGTGGATTGCTATCCCTCTCGCCCTAGTCCTCTCGGCAGGTCTCGGGTGGGGTCTCGACGCCGCATTGTGGGCGCCGTTGCGACGACGTGGAATGGGGCTCGTGCAGCTCATGATCGTGTCGATCGGTCTCTCGTTGGGAATCCGTTACACCTATCAATTCTTTATCGGCGGGCAGACCGAGCAGCTGCCCGGTTCGGACGCAGAGCGGTTCAAGCTTTTCGGGTCCGTCACTCTCAGCATCACCGACATCGTGAGCATGGGGCTGTCCGTGATCCTCATCGTCGCATTCGCGCTCTGGCTCAGTCGAACCAAAATCGGTAAAGCAACCAGGGCAATCTCGGATAACCCAAGCCTCGCAGCTTCGTCCGGTATCGACGTTGACGGTGTGGTTCGAATCGTCTGGATCATCGGATCGGTTCTCGCTGGGTTCTCGGGAATCCTCTGGGCGTACTTCCGCCCTGGAATTCGCTGGGACATGGGTGGCCAAATCCTGCTGCTCATCTTCGCGGCGACGACACTCGGCGGGCTCGGAACCGCCTACGGTGCGCTCGTCGGTTCTCTCATCGTCGGTGTGCTGGTCGAGGGGTCAAGCCTGTTCATCCCTTCCGACCTCAAATACGTCGGTGCACTCGTCATCCTCATCGGAATTCTGCTCTTTCGCCCTCAAGGAATTCTCGGACGCAAGGAAAGGGTGGGTTAGCTCATGGACTTCCTCGGCATTCTCTCCTCTTCGGTTTCATTCATCCTCGCCCCGACGACGCTCGCGTACGCGCTCGCGACACTCGGTCTCGCGGTCCACTTCGGTTTCGGTGGCTTGCTCAACATGGGTATGGCGGGCTTCATGGCTCTCGGCGCGTATGGCTACGCCATCGGAGTCCTCACCTTCGGGTTGCCCTGGTACTTGGCGGCGTTCGTTGGGATCGGTGCAGCGATTGTCTTTGCGCTCATCCTCGGGATCCCGACGCTTCGACTTCGCGGTGACTATCTCGCCATCGTCACCATTGCGGCGGCGGAAATCGTCCGACTCTTGCTCCTCAGTTCCGCATTCGGTGGCGTCACCGGTTCGGCCGACGGCCTCTCTGGCTTCAACGGCCCGGGTGGAACAATCACCAATCCGACGGAAGGTGCTGGTGGTTTCGACCAATCCAACCCCATTCCCGCGGGCACATACGGTTTCCCGCCGTTCCTCGACAACGAGCGCATCTGGTACCTCCGAATCGTTGGAGCCATCATCCTTGGGCTCGCGATCTTCATCGTGTGGCGTCTCGTCAACTCCCCGTGGGGACGAGTCATCAAGGGCATCCGTGAAGACGAGGACGCCGTGCGCTCGCTCGGTAAGAACGTATTCGCCTACAAAATGCAGGCACTCATCATCGGCGGTGTGCTCGGCGCACTCGGTGGTCTGATGCTCGCGTTCTCGACGAACGTCAACTCCAGTGTGTACGTCACCTCGTTGACGTTCTTCCTCTGGACGGCGCTGTTGCTGGGTGGTGCCGCAACGGTTTTTGGACCACTCGCGGGTTCCATCATCTTCTGGGTGCTGCAGGCCTTCCTTGGGTTGTTGTTCCCCGCGCTCGCCGAAGTTGGGCTCATGCCGTTCTCGACGATCCAAGCGGCTCAAATCAAGTTCATCATCGTGGGCTTCGCTCTCGTGCTTCTCGTGGTCTTCCGACCTCAGGGTCTGTTCGGAAACAAAAAGGAGTTGACCTTTGTCAAGTAGCAAAGCCTCCTCGTCACCCGTCAAGTCGACGGGACTCCACGTCGGTGCAATCAAGCCCGGCGTCGCGAAAAAGGACCCAATCCTCGTTGCGGATGGCGTTCGTCGCCAGTTCGGTGGACTTGTCGCCGTCGACGTCGAGCACGTTGAAATTCCGCGCAACGCGATTACCGCACTGATCGGTCCGAACGGTGCCGGAAAAACGACCTTCTTCAACCTGCTCACCGGGTTCGATCAACCAAACGACGGAAAATGGTCGTTCAACGGAAAATCGTTGGCGGGGGTTTCCGCATTCAAGGTCGCGCGTTTGGGACTCATTCGCACCTTCCAATTGACCAAGGCACTCGGACTGCTTACCGTCATGGACAACATGAAATTGGGCAGCACCGAGCAACGGGGCGAGAAGCTCAGCGCGAGCCTTTTCCCCTTCCTCTGGAAAAAGAAGGACGCCGAAATCGAGGCGAAGGCCCTCGAGATCCTTCACCGATTCAAACTCGATGAGAAAAAGGATGACTTTGCTGCGTCATTGTCCGGTGGACAGCGCAAACTCCTCGAGATGGCGCGAGCACTGATGACAAACCCTGAGTTGGTCATGCTCGATGAGCCAATGGCGGGCGTAAACCCGGCGTTGACCGAGTCCCTGCTCGAGCACATCCTCAACCTCAAGCAAGAGGGGATGACCGTCTTGTTCGTTGAGCACGACATGCACATGGTTCGCCACATCGCGGACTGGGTGATCGTGATGGCCGAAGGAAAGGTTGTCGCCGAAGGCGCACCAGACGAGGTCATGAAGAACCCTGCCGTTATCGATGCCTACCTCGGAAGTCACCAGGACATCGACCTGGGAACCGTTACGGGGCGCATCACGTTGCCGAAGGAGAAGTAAATGGCCGCGAAGACCGAAATTCCCGTCGTCGAGACAAAGGATCTTTACGCTGGTTACCTTCCGGGCGTCAACATCCTCAATGGAACGAACCTGTATGCCAACAAGGGTGAACTCATCGGCATCATCGGTCCGAACGGTGCGGGAAAGTCAACGTTCCTCAAGGCAATCTTCGGGCTCGTCAAGGTTCGGGAAGGGTCCATCACCCTCAACGGCGACGACATCACCGGGCTGAAGGCCAACCAGCTCGTCGCGCGTGGCGTCGGGTTTGTCCCACAGACAAACAACGTGTTCCCCAGCCTGACGATCGAAGAGAACCTCCAAATGGGTCTTTACCAGGACCCGAGCAAGTATTCCGAGCGGCTTGAGTTTGTCACCGGAATCTTTGCCGAGCTCGGTGCGCGCCTGAAGCAGCGTGCTGGGTCCTTGTCAGGTGGCGAACGCCAAATGGTCGCAATGAGCCGTGCGCTCATGATGAACCCAACGGTGTTGTTGCTGGACGAGCCAAGCGCGGGTCTGTCACCGGTCCGGCAGGACGAGGCGTTCATTCGCGTGTCCGAAATCAATAAGGCCGGCGTGACCACCATCATGGTTGAGCAAAACGCTCGACGTTGCCTTCAGATCTGCGACCGTGGATACGTTCTCGACCAGGGCAAAGACGCCTACACGGGCACTGGTCGCGACCTCTTGAACGACCCTAAGGTCATCGGACTGTATCTCGGATCGCTCGGCGCCTAGAAGCCGACAAACTTCAGCGGGGGTGGCCTTCGGGTCACCCCCGCTTCCGATTCTGTGGTCGGGTGCGTTTCCGCCCCGACAAACGGAAGAGGCCCCGAGCGAACTCGGGGCCTCTTGAGTCAAAGACTCACAACATTCGGTTATTAGCCCTCGTAAGGAACCGTGGTGTTGTCGTTCAGGTACTGGTAGACCTGGATTGATGCTTCGGTGGGGTCTCCAACTTCGTTGAAGGTGATGGGGCCCGAGACACCGTCGTAGTCTGCAGTTCCGCCACCAATGATGATGTCGGCGCATTCTGCGAACGTGGTGCACTTGGTGCCGCCACCGGTTCCACCGGAGACTTCCTGGAGCTTGGCTGCGACGTCTGCGCCAACCGTCGAGCCAGCTTCGAGCGAAGCAAGCGCGAGGAGGACGACGGCGTCGTAAGCTTCAGGACCGTATGCGAAGACGCTGTTGAGGTCCGCGTTGCCTTCGGCAACCCAGTTCTCGTTCATCGCAGCCGTGAAGTCCGCGATGGTGTCGAGGTTCAGTCCGGGGACCGTTCCCTTTGCACCTTCGAGGAGACCAGGCTTGAAGTCCTCGCTGTAGTTGGCAACGTTTCCGTCAACAAGGTAAACCTTGTCAGCGGGGAAGCCACCACCGATGAGCTTCGGAGCGATCGTCTTGATCTCTTCGAAGGTTACGAGAACAATCGCGTCGGGGTTAGCAGCCGTGACCTCAGAAATCTGAGCGTCAAAGTTGGTGTCACCCGTGTTGTACGTCGGCTGTGCTACGACGGTTCCACCAGCTGCGGTGAAAGCCTTCGTGATGAAGCCCGAGAGACCACCGGTGAAGTTACCGTTGGCGTCCTTGGATCCGTCACCGTTACCGTATGAGTCGTTGAGAACGATCATGCCGAGGGTCTGGATTCCGTCTGCAGCGATGAGGTTACCGAGAACTTCACCCTGGAGGACGTCCGAAGGAGCGGTACGGAAGTACAGTCCCTTGTCGTCGTAGGTGGTCAGTGCAGCCGAGGTGTTTGCCGGCGAGAACTGGATGACTCCAGCGCCAACAACCTGGTCGATGAACTGAAGTGAGGTTCCCGACGATGCAGCACCGATGATGGCCGAAACGCCAGCGTCGAGAAGACGCGGAACTTCGGTCTCGTATGCCTTGTTGTCGGTGTCGCCCGAGTCACCCCAGGTTGCCTCAATGGTGATTCCCTTTGCGGCGTCGTTGATGTCCTTAACGGCGAGTGCAACACCAGCTTCTTCGGGGGGGCCGAGGAATGCCAGGTTACCCGTTTCGGGCAGAGCAGTACCGATCTTCAGGGTCAGGTCGCCGACGGGGCCGCCGTTGCCACCGGTGCCTGCTGCACAGCCACTCAGCACGAGTGCTGAGGTACCGAGCATAGCGAGACCACCGAGAAGCGATGCGACCTTACGGGAGGCCGAAGCCTTCGCAAATGCGCCCATGTTTCTCCTTGATTATTAAATGGAGTAGCGAATCGGTCGATTCACCACGTAGATTCAACGCTATCGACTCAGCAACATTTATGCCAAAAAGTACGGTTACAAGCGTGTAACGCTTTAGAAAACTGGAACGTAGAGGGTTTGTGAATTAGGCCGTCGAAATTGTCGGGCGACCAGCGTTTCGACGAGCCACATCGACCATCAACACCGCCAATCCGACCCAGACGATGGCAAATCCCAGCAATCGGATCGGGGGCATCGGCTCGTGCATGACAAAAACACCCATGATGAACTGCAGGGTCGGCGCCACGTATTGCATGAAACCCATCCATGACAACGGAACCTTTGACGAAGCGAATCCGAACAACAAGAGCGGAATCGCGGTGACGGGGCCGAGCCCGATAAGCAACACCGTGCTGAGAACGTCGTGCGCACCGAAATTCAGGGTTCCTGCCGCCCCCTCCACCGAAACCAGGACGACGGCGACGGGCACAAGCCACACGGTCTCGAGCGTGAGGCTTTGAGTCGCGTTCAACATTCCGCCGATGCGATTCTTGACGAGCCCGTAGATTCCGAACGAGCCAGCCAATATGAATGCGAGCCACGGAACCTGTCCGTATCCGATGATCAAAATCGTGACGGCGATAGCGGCCAGGATCATCGAAACCCACTGCAGTGGGCGCAGTTTTTCCCCCAGCACCAATACCCCGAGAAGGATCGTGACGAGCGGGTTGATGAAATAACCGAGCGAGCCCTCGACGATCCGACCGGTCAGGTTCGCAATGATGTAAAACTGCCAGTTGAAATAGATCAGAATGCCCGCGGCGACTGTGTACAGAACAATCTTTCGATCCCGCAGAAGAAGGACAGTAGCGCGCAGTTGCTTCGTTACGGCGAGGATTCCGACACAGAACACGAGCGACCAGAGGATTCGCCACGAGACGATTTCCCAGGGACCAGTGTTGCCCAGGATCACGAAATACAGGGGAAGGAAACCCCACAGGAAGTACGAACCGAGTCCAGCGACGACGCCCGAGGTTCTGGTGGGGGTGTTGCTCACCGTTTCACCCTACTCCGCAAAGCGAAAGGCCCCCGCTCGGTGAGCGAAGGCCTCTCGAGAGAGTGATTTAGCGCTGAACGATCGCGAGAACGTCGCGAGCCGAGAGCACGAGGTATTCGACCCCGCCGTATTTCACTTCGGTTCCGCCGTACTTGGAGTACAGAACGACGTCGCCGACGGCAACATCGAGGGGAACACGGTTTCCGTTGTCGTCAATGCGGCCGGGGCCAACTGAGACAACTTCGCCCTCTTGGGGCTTCTCTTTGGCCGAATCGGGAATGACGATTCCCGAGGCCGTGACCTGCTCAGCAGCGAGCTGCTGAATAACAATGCGATCTTCGAGCGGTTTGATTGCGACCGACACGGTTGACCTCTTCCTTTGTGGACGATGTGAGCGCACGGTAGCGTGCGTTCCCTAGTTTACCGCGCGAATTAGCACTCTCCAAACGCGAGTGCCAATCTGTGGAACTGCGAGAATGGAGAGATGGACCGAGCCGACGCCGAACTTCTCCTCACGAGTGAGGCGTTGACGCTTCTCGATAGCCTTCCGCCGTTTCGCTCAAGCGATAACGTCGTGCAGTCAGTCGCCTCGCTTCGCGATCGGGGGGTGTCCCCCGAGATGACCCGAGTCGTGCTCCGTCAGCGCCGTTTGCGCTCATCAGCGGTCGGCAAGTTCGGCGAATTCGCCGCTCGGATGTTCTTCACGGATGAAGGCCTCCAGCAGGCGACACGACTTGACGTCGCCGCTCGCCACGCCGCGCGGTTTCGAGCGCTCGGCGACGTGACCGTCGGTGACCTTGGTTGCGGAATCGGTGGCGATGCGCTCGCCCTTGCCGGACTTGGAATCCGTGTGGTCGCGGTCGATAACGACGAGGCGACCGCCAGCATTGCGGCGTACAACCTTGCACCGTTTGACAATGCATCCGTTGAATGGGGTAACGCCGAACAAATTGACCTGTCCCGATTCGGTGCATTGTGGTTTGATCCGGCTCGTCGCGCCGGTGACAGAAAGCTGTCCAACCCTTCGGATTGGTCCCCGTCTTTGGAGTGGGTGTTCGACGTAGCAATGCGAACCCCCAGCGGTATCAAACTTTCGCCCGCGATTGCTCACGAATTATTGCCCGACGGCGTTGAGGCTCAATGGGTCGACGATTCGGGCGATACCGTCGAATGTGTTGTGTGGACCGGGAAATTGGCACGACCAGATGTTGCACGTAGTGCGCTCATCCTCGGTTCGGAACCAGCGGAACTCACGGCGAGCGCCCCCGATGCGGAAGTCGCCGTCGGCGAGATCGGGAAATACATCTACGACCCGAGTGGGGCCGTCATCCGGGCTCAACTGTTAGGTGCACTCGCGACCCGCCTGGACGCTCACACTATTGCGCCATCGATTGCCTACCTCTCCAGCGATGCGTTGACGCAGTCGCCGTTCGCACAAGCGTTCCGAGTTGTCGACGTGTTGCCGCTCGATACCCGAACAATCACGACCTATTGCCGCGACGCGGGTATCGGAACTCTCGAGATCAAGAAGCGAGGCGTCGACATCGATCCAGCCGCCTATCGAACCAAACTGAAGTTGAAAGGAAAGGGTTCCGCGACACTCATCGTCACGAGGGCGTTAAACGGCCGGGTCGCAATCGTCGCGGAGCGGATTCGCTAGACCCGAACGGTTTCGACGGGCAAAGTTGAGTCCACGGCGAAATCGAAGTTCGACGGTGCAACTCCCCGAGCAACGAGGTGCGCACCGAGGGCAGCAATCATCGCGCCGTTGTCCGTGCACAGTGCGAGCGGTGGCACGCGGAGTTCAATTCCGTTCTCGGCGCAACGCTCTGCTGCGAGCGCACGAATTCGCGCATTTGCAGCGACACCGCCGCCCAGCAAGAGTCGCGTGACCCCGTGTTCTCGACAGGCGTCGACCGCTTTACGAGTGAGGACATCGGCGACCGATTCGCGGAAACTCGCAGCAACGTCAGGGATTGACACCGCGTCGGCCGTCTCGACATAGCGAGCGACCGCTGTCTTGAGACCCGAAAACGAAAAGTCGTAACGGTGGTTGACGAGGTCTTTGGGAAGAGTCAGCCCGCGCGGGAACCGGATTGTGTCGGGGTCGCCGTCAATCGCCACCCGATCTATGTGAGGACCTCCGGGATATGGCAGCTTGAGAAGTCGCGCGACCTTGTCGAACGCTTCGCCGGCAGCATCGTCAATCGTCTCGCCGAGCAGGACGACGTCGGTGACGAGGTCACGAACGAGCAACAGCGAGGTGTGTCCGCCGCTGACGAGGAGTGCGACGGTCGGCAATTCAATCGCGCCGCCGTCTTCGCGCAACACATCGGCGCCAACGTGTCCGACCAGGTGATTGACCCCGTACAGGGGCTTACCGAGCGATACGGCCAGTGCTTTTGCGGCGCCAACACCAACCATGAGCGCTCCAGCCAGACCGGGGCCGGCGGCAACCGCAATCGCGTCGAGGTCCTCGAGTCGAATGTTCGCTTCCGTGACGGCGGCGTTCAGAGTTCCGCGCAAGGCTTCGAGATGCGCACGCGCCGCGATTTCGGGGACCACCCCACCGAAAACCGCATGCTGATCCATGCTGGACGCGATGACATTGGCTAGAAGTGTCGTCCCACGGACGATCCCTATGCCGGTCTCATCACAACTGGATTCGATTCCCAGGACGAGCGGCTCGTTCACGCGGGAACCTCCCATCGCATGACGAAGGCATCGACACCCGCGGGCTGGTAATAATTCGGACGCGTCGCGATGACGTCGAAACCGCGCGATCTGTAAAGCGCTTGAGCCGGCTCATTGTCGGCGCGGACCTCGAGCATGATTGCGGACGCACCGCGGGACGTGCTCCACGCGACGAGGTCGTCGAATAAGGCGGATCCGAGTCCGCGGCCACGATGCGAATCACACACCGCAATGTTGTGAATGTCGGCAACATCATTTCCGGGAAGGTGATGCCCGATGGCATAACCGACGACAAGCCCGTCGTCTTCGGTCACGACAAAACGCGCATACGGGCTCCGCAAATCGTCATCGAGTTTGTCCCGCGGCCACGCGTCATCGGGAAAAATATCACGCTCGAGCGCCTCAATCGCGTCAAGGTCGGCGGGTTGTGCAATTCGAATCGTCATCCACTCACCCGCTTAGGCCCGTTACTGGGCGTTGCGTCGGGTGCGCGCAAATACAATGGCGCAAGACTCGACAGATCGTCTCCGCGGTCAATCCGTCCCTGTGCAGCGGTCGCAAGCATCGCCGCAGAGACGGTTACCGCCCGAACGTCGGGGAATTCTGTCAGGTCAACGTCTGTCGCCAGTGTTGCCTCGGTCGTGAGGGCAGGGCCGGCAACAACGACTCCGTCTCGATAAGTCGTCCACGCGAGCTCGCGCCGGCGCACATCGGTGACCACTGTGCATGCTTCCATTCCAATGGCAACGGCGTCATGGCTCGAAATTCCAAGGACCGGGATATCCCGTCCGACGGCAAAAGCGATTCCCGCGGCGATGCCGACTCGCAATCCCGTGAACGGTCCAGGGCCAATGCCGACGACCACCGTCGTCACGTCCGCAGGAGTCAGTCCAGAATCAGTGAGGACGCGGTCAATGAAGACGCCGATGTGTTCGGCGTGACTGCGAGTGTCTGTTGTGGCGGATTCGGTTACAATCGTTCCACCGACCACCGCAACACTGGTGCCTAACGACGTGTCTATCGCGAGGATCACGACGGCTCATTTCGTCCGAGTGCGTCGACAAGTTCGTATCCGCGCGGGCCAAACGCATGGAGACTGACCGTTCGGGTCTCGACATCCGCGCTGTGCGATCGGTCGATCACGATCTCGAGCCAATCGTCCACGATGCTGTCGAGCATGCCGTGTCCCCATTCCACGACGGAAATCACGTTCTCCCAATCGATGTCGAGGTCTTCGAGTTCGGCCGAACTCTGAAGGCGATAAGCGTCGATATGGACGAACGGAACACCGTCATCGCGCGAATGAGTTCGTGCGACGACGAACGTAGGACTCGTGACTGTTCCCCTAACCTTCAATTCCCGTCCGAGTCCACGCGTGAAGGTCGTTTTCCCAGCACCCAATTCACCCGTGAGGCACACCACGTCCCCGGTGGTCAAGCATCGCGCCACCCGTGCACCAAATTCCTCCATGTCGCTCGCGGTCTCGATCGAGATCATGGCTCGTCGATTCGCGCGACGCGGCCTCCGATGCCCGTCACAATCTCGTAGGTAATGGTGTCCGCCCACTCCGCCCAGTCGGACACCCCTGGAGTCCCGTTGACGGGATTCCCCCACAGTCGAACGACGTCTCCGGTTTTAACGTCCGCGTCGCCGACGTCGACAACAAACTGATCCATGGCGATTCGACCCACCACCGGGTACTGGATACCGCCAATCTCGACCCGTGCGCGACCCGTCGCTGCGCGGGGAATTCCGTCGGCATAACCCGCCGCGACCAATGCGACCGTGGTCTCGTCGGTCGCCGTCCACAAAAAGTTATAGGACACGCTGTCTCCCGCGTGCAGTCGCTTGACATTGACGACGGACGATTCGAATCGCATGACGGGGATCAACCCAAGGTTCGCGTGTTCGGGGGTCGGTTCCAGTCCATAGGCAGCGATTCCGAACCGTACCATCGTGAACCGAAGCGAAGGGTGGTCGATCGCCGCGGCCGATGCCGCGAGGTGCAGGTACGGCGGGTGAACGCCAAGTTCGGCCAATTGTTGCTGGGCGCGAACGAAAATCTCGGCTTGTGCAAGGTCGGCTTCGCGAGATGCCCCAGACACGTGCGACATCACACCGTCGACGACGAGCGCTCCCGCGGCGTGGGCAGCCGCTGCCACTTCCAAGAATTCGTCGAGCTGTCGGTGGCTCGCCCCGTTTCGACCGAGTCCGGTGTCTATTTTGAGATGGACCGTCGCACCCCCGACGGCCGCGATGGCGTTGAGTTGGTGGATGGTCGATACACCGAGCGTGATGTCTCGTCGAATTGCGCTCGTGAAGTCGTCATCAGGCGCCAACAGCCACGCAAGTATTGGCGCGGTGATGCCGGCGTCGCGAAGTTGAAGCGCCTCGGTGGTGTCCGCAACGCCAATCCAGGTGGCGCCACCGGCGATCGCCGCACGGGCAGCGAGCGCGGCGCCGTGCCCATATCCGTTTGCCTTGACGACCACCATCGTGTCCGCCGCTGGCGCGAGCTCCCGAAGTCGCTCGACGTTCGACCGAATTGCCGATTCCGAGACATAAACGCGTCGCAGTGGCGTGCTCATCGCTGTTCCGTAATAACGCTCGCTATCGCGACGCCTGCGTCGTGACTCAACGAAAGATGGAGAGCTAACCCGAGGTTGTCGATTCGCGCCGCGGTGCCCCCCGAAAATCGGAATTCCGGGCGGCCGTCATCGCGCGTGATTTCGATCTCGACCCATGACACCGCGTCACTGCCGCCCAAAGCCTTGATGAGCGCTTCTTTCGCCGCGAATCGGGCGGCGAGTGACGCAATCGAAAGGTCACGTTCTGCCGGGGCAAAAAGTCGTTCGCGAAGTCCTGGAGTTCGCGAAAGCGTGGCGTCGAGCCGTGCGATGTCGACGACGTCGATTCCGTGTCCGACTATCGCCATTGTTATTCCACCGTGACGGACTTAGCGAGGTTTCGAGGCTGGTCAACGTCCAAGCCCTTTGCCGCCGCCAGTTCCATCGCAAAGATGTGCAACGGCACAACAGCGAGGATGGGCTCAATGAAACTGGAGGCGAGCGGAATCGGGATGACCTCATCGGCGTAGGGCAGGACAGCCGCATCGCCCTGTTCGGCGATAGCGATGACGCGCGCGCCGCGCGCACGAATCTCTTGGATATTGGACACGACCTTGGCGTGCAGGGAATGCGGGTCGCGTGGGCTCGGGACAATCACGAACACGACTTGGCCCGGTTCGATAAGGGCGATGGGACCGTGTTTGAGTTCACCCGCGGCAAAGCCTTCGGCGTGAATATACGCAAGTTCCTTGAGTTTGAGCGCACCTTCGAGAGCAATCGGATAACCAACGTGACGCCCGAGAATAAGAATCGCTTGAGTGTCCGCCATCCATTTCGCCAGCGTCTTGATGTGTTCGCCGTGCTTCAGCACTGTTTCGAGCATGGTCGGAGTTGCCTCGAGGTCACGAACAACGGCGGCGAGAACTGCCGGGTCACCCTTGCCGTTCGACTGCGCAATTGCCACACCGAGCAGGTACAGAGCGGTGACTTGCGCGACGAACGCCTTCGTCGACGCGACGGCAACCTCGGGGCCAGCGTGGGTGTAGATCACACCATCTGACTCTCGGGGAATCGTCGCTCCTTGCGTGTTACAAATCGACAGCGTTCGCGCACCGACCTCACGCGCGTACTTGACGGCCATGAGCGTGTCCATCGTTTCACCGGATTGGCTCACCGAGACGATCAGGGTGCGATCCGAGATGACCGGTTCGCGGTAGCGGAATTCGTGACTCAATTCGACGTCAACGGGGATTCGGGCCCACTGCTCGAGCGCATACTTGCCGACGAGTCCGGCGTACGCCGCCGTTCCACACGCAATGATGATGATTCGATCCACATCGCTGAAGGCCGCTGGTTCGAAACCCTCGATGTGAACCTCACCGTTTTTGATTCGACCTCGAATGGTATCGGCGACGGCCGCCGGCTCTTCACTGATTTCTTTAGCCATGAACGACGACCAGCCACCCTTGTCAGCGGCCGACGCATCCCAGGTCACCGTAAACGGTTCTGGTGCAACCCTGTTCCCATCAAAGTCGATTACCGACACATCGTCTTTCGTGATCGTCACAATCTGGTCTTGTCCGATCGCGAGTGCATCGCTCGTGTACTCGATGAAAGCCGCGACGTCACTTCCCAAAAAGTTCTCACCCTCACCCAGACCGATGACGAGCGGAGAGTTTCGGCGAGCGCCGACGACGACTCCGGGCGAATCTTCATGAACCACAAGCAGAGTGAATGCACCGTCAAGACGGGCGACCACAGCGCGCATCGCCTCGGTTAGGTTTGCCGTGCGATGGTATTCGCGCGCGACCATGTGCGCGGCGACTTCCGAATCAGTCTCTGAGGTGAATTCGACTCCCTCGGCGACGAGTTCGGCTTTGAGTTCGGCGAAATTTTCGATGATCCCGTTGTGAATGAGGGCGAGTTTTCCGCCATCCGCAAGGTGGGGGTGCGCATTGAGATCGTTCGGCGCGCCGTGCGTCGCCCAGCGGGTGTGCCCGATTCCCGTGTGCCCATCATCGAGAGGATTGGCGATCAATTCATCCCGAAGCGTTTGCAGTTTCCCGGCGCGTTTGCGGGTTTGCAAATCGGTCGAGATGATGGCGACGCCAGATGAGTCATAGCCGCGGTATTCGAGTCGTCCGAGACCGCCCAGAAGCACTTCTTGGGAGCCCCGAGGGCCTACGTAACCGACGATGCCGCACATAGGCCCAAGTCTAACCGCCCTTCGGGCGGAGTATTGTTGAGCAAATGGCTGACAGTTCGATTGGGCTCACCCCGTTTCACGAAATCCCTCGTTCCAGGTGGTCTGCTCTCGCTTCGTCGCTCGGTTCCCCCCTGTCGGAATCGGAAATCGAACGCATCCGGGGTCTTGGTGATTCGCTCGATATTGACGAAGTTGACAGTATTTACATCCCGTTGACGAATTTGCTGTCACGCTATGCCCGTGCCGCGCGTCAGACTCACACCGACACCGCCGAATTCCTTGGAATCACTCAGCCGCACACCCCGTTCATCATTGGCGTTGCCGGCAGCGTTGCGGTCGGCAAGTCCACGGTTTCGCGATTGTTGCGTGAACTGCTGTCCCGCGACCCCGAAACCCCCAACATCGCGTTGATCACGACGGATGGGTTTCTGTATCCGAACGCGGAACTCGAGCGTCGGGGAATTCCCCACCGCAAGGGATTCCCCGAATCGTATGACCGTCGAGCACTTTTGCGATTCGTCACCGATATCAAGTCCGGTGCAGAGAAGGTTTTCGCACCGGTCTATTCACACTTGTCATACGACATCGTTCCTGGTGAGATGATCGAGGTTTCCCGCCCCGACATCCTGATCGTCGAGGGACTCAATGTGTTGCAGCCGCCGACGGCCAACCAGTCAATCGCCGTATCGGACCTTTTCGATTTTTCGATCTACGTCGACGCGCGGCCGCACGACATCGAATCGTGGTTCGTCAATCGTTTTCTCGCGCTGCAAACCGGTGCCTTCGCGGACGAGCGCTCGTATTTCCACAAATTTGCGTCACTCTCCCGCGACGAAGCAGTTGCCGAGGCGACCCACATTTGGAAGACCATCAACGAGATGAACCTGGTCGAGAACATCGCACCAACCCGTCCTCGTGCGAAGCTCGTGCTGAAGAAGGACCGCGATCACTCGGTAACGACGGTGTTGTTGCGCAAGATTTAGAGCGCGAGGCGCTCCCGAACGAGATCGGCGAGCCGATTCGCCACACTCTCGGCGTGTTCTTGAGTCGCCGCTTCGACCATGACCCGAACCAACGGTTCGGTGCCGGACGGGCGAAGAACAATCCTGCCGGTCTCTCCGAGCTCGGTGCTGAGCTCTGCGAGCAAATCGGCAATCGGCGCGTCCGCCGCAAGCTTGGTGTGGTCCACACCGTGTACGTTGACGAGAATCTGCGGAAGCGCGGTCATGACCGAGGCGAGTTCCGCCATGGTCTTTCCCGTGCGAACCATTTCGGCCGCGAGGTGGAGGCCGGTAAGGAGCCCGTCGCCCGTCGTCGAATGATCGGCGAAAATGACGTGACCGGATTGTTCGCCACCGAAATTGTAGGAACCGGCCTCCATGTCTTCCAAGACATAGCGGTCGCCCACCGCGGCACGTCGCAGGGCGATCCCATTCTTTTCGAGTGCGATTTCAAGTCCGAGGTTACTCATCACCGTCGCGACGACGGTCGAATCAGTGAGCAACCCGCGGGCGTTCAAAGACACCGCAAGGATCGCCATGATGTGATCGCCATCGATGACATTTCCCGCGGAATCGATTGCGAGGCAACGGTCCGCGTCCCCGTCATGCGCAATCCCCAAATCGGCGCCAACCTCGACAACGGTTCGCTGCAGAAGCGCGAGGTCGGTCGAGCCACATCCCTCGTTGATGTTGAGTCCGTCGGGATCGCTGCCGATGACCGTGACCTGTGCGCCAGCATCCCTAAAGGCGCGAGGTGAAATTCCCGCGGCAGCGCCATGAGCACAGTCAATGACAACGTGAAGTCCGGCGAGGGAAACGTCGAGCGTCGCCAAGAGGTGAAGGACGTATCGGTCCTCGGCGTCAGCGAACCGGCGAATTCGGCCGACTCCTCCGCCAGTGGGCAACAGCCGAGGGCCCTCGAGTGCCTTTTCGATGCGCTCTTCGACGACGTCGGGTAGCTTCGTCCCGCCGAATGAAAAGAATTTGATTCCGTTGTCCGCCGCATGATTGTGCGACGCGGAAATCATGACTCCGAAATCAGCGCGAATGTCTTTGACAAGAAAAGCTGCCGCCGGTGTGGGCAAAATTCCTGCATCGAGAACGTCGATTCCCGAACTCGCTAATCCGGCCGAAACCGCGGCCGCGAGGAACTCTCCCGAAATCCGAGGGTCGCGCGCAACAATAGCCCGCGGCTTTCGGCCCTCTCGTCGCACCTCGTCGGCGTGACGACCCTGCGTCAAGACCTGAGAAGCGGCCTGAGCGAGGTGGAGGGCCAAGTCGGCCGTGAGCGCGTCGTTCGCGAGTCCGCGAACGCCATCGGTCCCGAAGAGACGCGACATCGAGGAATGCCCGATTAACGCTTCGAGTACTGAGGAGCCTTGCGAGCCTTTTTGAGACCAGCCTTCTTGCGCTCCTTGATTCGTGCATCTCGAGTCAGGAACCCGGACTTCTTGAGAGTGGGGCGGTTGTTCTCGGTGTCGATGTCGTTGAGTGCGCGAGCAATCCCGAGACGCAATGCGCCGGCCTGTCCAGAAGGTCCTCCGCCGGAAATGCGCGCGATGACGTCGTAGACCGAACCAAGTTCGAGTACCGCAAACGGCGACATGATGAGCTGCTGGTGAAGTTTGTTGGGGAAGTACTCGGCGATGGCGCGACCATTGACGGTCACGGTTCCGGTGCCGGGCACGAGTCGCACGCGGGCGATCGCTTCCTTTCGGCGTCCTACGGCTGCGCCGGCGACGGAGAGGCTGAGCTTCGGCGCCTTGGCTGCCGATGCGGTGGTTTCACTAATTTTTGCCACTGTTCTAATCCTTCGCTTTGCGCTTACTGCGCAACCTGGTCAAATGTGTAGGGCTTGGGCTGTTGTGCCGTGTGAGGGTGCTCGGCACCCGCGTACACCTTCAGCTTGCGGAACTGGTCAGCACCGAGCGAATTCTTCGGAAGCATTCCACGGATGGCCTTTTCGACGGCACGAGTGGGGTGCTTTTCGAGAAGCTCCGAGTACTTGACGGCCGTGAGTCCGCCCGGGTAACCCGAGTGGCGGTACGCAAGTTTCTGAGTGAGCTTGGAGCCCGTCAACGCAACCTTTTCGGCGTTGATGATGATGACGTGGTCACCCATATCCATGTGCTGGGCGAAGGTCGGCTTGTGCTTGCCGCGAAGCAAAATCGCTGCGTGGCTTGCCAGACGGCCGAGGACAACGTCTTCGGCGTCGATGATGATCCATTCCCGCTTGATATCAGCAGGCTTTGGTGAGAATGTACGCGTCACAGTCGTAGCGCTTTCGGTTAAAGTGTTCGTGAATCCCGCTCCGGTGAGGCTTTCTAAGGAAAGAACTCGGTGGAGGGCTCAACCAGGTACCCGGTCGGGCACCAAGGACCAAGACTACAAGGGATTTGGTGTTCGGTCAAACCGGTTCACGACGTGCACGCGACAACTCGGCCCGAGAACCGACCTCCGCGTCCGGCGGGTAGCCGACCTCGAGCAGGGTCAAGCCGTGCGGGGGAACAACGATGAACGCGGCCGTCCTGGTGCGCTGATCGCGAAGCGAAACCGCGTCCGAGACCTTCAGTCGGCCACGACCCACCGCGATACACATTCCGACCAGATTTCTCACCATGTTGTGGCAGAACGCATCCGCTTGAATCTCCGCAACGAGCGTCCCGTCCGCGTCACGACGCCATTGGAACACTTGAAGTTCGCGGACCCGCGTTGCGCCCTCTCGCGGTTTGCAATAGGTCGTCCAATCGTGGAGTCCAAGAATCGACGTGGCCGCCTCGTGCATGAGTTCCAGGTCGAGAGACTCGTCGGCCCAATAGGTGAAGCGGCGTGTCCGTGGATCTCGGTTACCCACCGCATCCGACACTCGGTATTCATAGCGTCGAAACAGGGGGGAATATCGGGCATCAAAACCTTCGGGAGCCGCGGCGACTCGGTGGACGTGAATCGCCCCACCCGTGAGAAACGAATTGAGTTGGCGCAAAAGTCGGTCGGGTTCGACGGAATCGTCAACATCAACATGGAGGACTTGGCCGTGTGCGTGCACACCGGCGTCAGTACGACCGGCGACGGTCGATTGCAGGTCGGGTGCTCGCAAGATTGTGGCGAGTGCACCGTCAAGATCACCTTGAATCGTCGAGAGGCCCGGCTGTTTGGCCCACCCGGCGAAATCGGTCCCGTCATACGAGAAGTCGATTCGCAACCTCATTTGATACCTCCGTTAACAACGCGCGGCCCGAGGTTTTCCCCCGGGCCGCGCATCATGAACTTATTTGTCGTCGCCCTCGGCAGTCGACTCGTCGGCAACGGCCTCGTCAGCAACGGGTTCGTCCGCAACAGCAGGCTCAGCGTCAGCTTCGGGGGCAGCGTCTTCCGCGGGAGCCTCTACCGTTTCGACGGCGCCAGCCGTTTCCACAACGTCCGTCTCGACGACGTCCTCGACGGGTGCTTCAACGGTGACATCGTCGATGACCTCATCGGCAACGACCGCAGCGGCGGGCTTCGCAACGGGTGCTGCGGCGGCGGCAACCTTTTTGGCCGACTTCGGCTTGGGGTTGACAGGCTCAAGAACGAGCTCGATCTGTGCCATCGACGCGTTGTCACCCTTGCGGAAGCGAGTCTTCGTGATGCGGGTGTAACCGCCTTCACGGAGTTCGACCTGAGGTGCAATGACGGCGAACAGCTCGTGAGTTGCGTCCTTGTTTCGAAGGATCGCAAGTACACGACGACGAGCGTGAAGGTCTCCGCGCTTTCCGAAGGTCACGAGACGCTCGGCGAGTGGGCGGAGGCGCTTAGCCTTCGTCTCGGTGGTCTCGATCGACTTGTGTGTGAACAACGCAACAGCGAGGTTCGCGAGCAACAGTCGCTCGTGGGCCGGTCCGCCTCCGAGGCGTGGTCCCTTTGTGGGCTTTGGCATGTCTTGGTTCTCCTGTCAGATGCGAGCGCGACGGCACCCGCAGATTCTTTACTCTTCGTTGGCCTCGTAGAAGTACGCCGAGTCCGCTCCGGGAACGCCGTCCTTGAGCTGGAGTCCGCGTTCGACAAGCTTTTCGAGAACCTCGTCGACCGACTTTTGGCCAAAGTTGCGGATGTTCATGAGCTGGTGTTCGGTGAGGTTGACCAGTTGAGCGAGGGTGTTGATTCCCTCGCGCTTGAGGCAGTTGAACGAACGAACGGTGAGGTCGAGTTCTTCAATGCGAATGTCGAGGCCTTCACCCGTGACGACTTCTTCGTAGCGCGGTCCGATTTCGATGCCCTCTGCTTCGACATTGAGTTCACGCGCGAGTCCGAAGAGTTCGACGAGGGTTCCACCTGCTGACGCAAACGCGTCGCGAGGGACGATCGAGGACTTGGTTTCGACGTCAACAACGAGCTTGTCGAAGTCGGTTCGCTCACCGGCACGAGTTGCCTCGACGCGGTAGGTCACCTTGAGAACAGGCGAATAGATCGAGTCGATTGCAATCGTTCCGATCGGTGCGCCCGCAATCTTGTTCTGTTCGACCGACACATAGCCACGACCACGTTCGATCGTGAGTTCGATTTCGAGGTTTCCCTCTTTCGACAGCGTCGCGATGTGAATCTCGGGGTTGTGGATTTCGACTCCGGCAGGAGCGGTGATGTCCGCTGCGGTTGCCGCGCCGGCGCCCTTCTTGCGAAGGTACGCCACGACGGGTTCGTCGTGCTCACTGGAGACCGTGATGTTCTTGAGGTTAAGAATGATTTCCGTGACGTCCTCGTGAACACCGGGAAGCGAGGTGAACTCGTGGGCCGCACCGGTTACGCGAAAACGCGTAACGGCTGCACCCGGGATGGACGACAGCAGGGTACGACGCAGGGAGTTTCCCAGCGTGTAGCCGAAACCAGGTTCGAGCGGTGCGATGACGAACTGCGAACGAGTGTCGGATTCGGTGATTTCGGTGAGTGTGGGGCGCTGTGCAATGAGCACGTGGTGTCCTTTCGGTCAGTGTCCGCTATATGACACTTCTCTGAATGCGAATGTTCAATTGTTGGGCCGCGATGTTCGAGTCGCCCCGAGTACCGCGGTAAATCCGTGACGCGTTAGACGCGGCGACGTTTGGGGGGACGGCAACCGTTGTGCGCCTGCGGCGTCACATCGGTGATCGATCCAACTTCGAGACCAGCGGCCTGAAGTGAACGGATTGCCGTTTCGCGGCCGGAACCCGGCCCCTTGACGAACACGTCGACCTTCTTGACGCCGTGTTCTTGGGCCTGGCGGGCTGCCGATTCGGCGGCCAGTTGAGCGGCGAACGGGGTCGACTTACGTGAACCCTTGAATCCGACTCCACCCGAGGACGCCCACGAAATGACGGCTCCTGTGGGGTCTGTGATGGAAACGATGGTGTTGTTGAACGTCGACTTGATGTGAGCCTGACCCACAGCGATGTTCTTCTTGTCTTTGCGGCGGGGCTTACGAGCCGCGGTCGCCTTCGGTGCTGCCATGATCTAGTTCCCTTTCCTAGGGCCGCGGCTAGCGGCCGGCCTTCTTCTTGCCGGCGACAGTGCGCTTCGGTCCCTTGCGGGTGCGGGCATTGGTCTTCGTGCGCTGACCGTGAACGGGCAGACCACGACGGTGGCGGATTCCCTGGTACGAGCCAAGTTCAACCTTGCGGCGAATGTCGGCCTGAACCTCACGGCGCAGGTCACCTTCCACCTTGAAGTTGGCGTCGATGTAGTCACGCAGTGCGATCAGTTGATCGTCGGTGAGGTCCTTGACGCGGATGTTCTTATCGATCTGGGTCTCTTCGAGAACCTGAACCGAACGAGTACGGCCAACGCCGTAAATGTAAGTGAGTGCGATTTCAACGCGCTTGTCGCGGGGAATATCGACTCCAGCGAGACGTGCCATGAGGCTGCTCCTAGTGATTGAAGAGGTCTGAGCCAACATCTTTCCCGAGCCTCTTACTCGGGTGGTCCCCCACGTTGTGGGTTGTGATGCGGCGAGGTGATGTATTCAGTTGTGGGGTGTGTGCGTTAGCCCTGGCGCTGTTTGTGGCGAGGGTTGTCGCAGATCACCATGACGTTTCCGTGACGACGAATAACTTTGCATTTGTCGCAAATCGGCTTGACGCTGGGGTTGACCTTCATTGTGTTCTCCTGATCGCTGGCGTCGTACCCGAAAGAATTCCGGGCCGTTCCTTCTGTGAGGTTATTTGTAGCGGTACACGATCCGGCCTCGTGAGAGGTCATAAGGGCTAAGTTCCACAATCACGCGGTCCTCGGGGAGGATACGAATGTAGTGCTGGCGCATTTTTCCCGAGATGTGTGCGAGGACCTTGTGGCCGTTCGCCAACTCGACGCGAAACATCGCATTGGGCAATGCTTCTACGACCGAGCCTTCAATCTCGATGACGCCATCTTTGTTAGCCAATTTTTCCGTTCGTTAGCTGCTCACAACCACACGTCGTGCGGCTGGCGGGACACGCCACGAGGGCACGACACACCAAAGTACGAGAATACGCGACAAATCAAGGATTTGCAAGTAGAGATTTACGCCGAGAACCCGTGAGCGGACATGGATTCCATGATTCGGCCGGTCACGTCGTCGATTGCACCGATTCCATCCACGCTGGCCAGGATCCCCCGCCCACCATAAACGTCAATTAACGGGGCCGTTTCCCTGGTGTACACCGCGAGGCGGTTCCGCAGGACGTCGTCGGTATCGTCGGTGCGGCCCTGTGAGGCTGCGCGGTGGCGAATTCGTTGGATGACAATTTCCGGGTCTGCGGTCAGTTCGACAACGATGTCCAGGTGATTACCCTGTGCAGCGAGGACTTCATCGAGCGCACGAACCTGGTCGAGAGTCCGAGGGTAACCGTCAAGCAAGAATCCGCGCTCACAGTCGGCGTGACTGAGCCGGTCCGCAACAAGCGCGTTGGTCAGGCTGTCGGGAACATACTCGCCACGATCCATGTAGCTCTTCGCTTCAACCCCAAGAGGTGTCTCGTCACGCACGTTCGCACGGAAAATGTCGCCCGTCGAGATGGCGGGAATACGGAAGGCCTCCGACAAGAGAACCGCCTGAGTGCCCTTCCCGGCCCCGGGAGGACCAACGAGGAGCATGCGGACCATTAACCGAGCAACCCCTCGTAGTGGCGCTGTTGAAGTTGTGCGTCAATTTGCTTGACCGTTTCCAGTCCGACACCGACGATGATGAGAATCGAGGTTCCGCCGAAGGGGAAGTTCCTGTTTGCCCCAATCGTCGCGAGGGCGATGAGTGGGATGAGCGCTACGACACCAAGGTAACTTGCACCCGGAAGCGTGATTCGGGTGAGCACGAAGTCGAGGTATTCGGCCGTCGGTCGGCCCGCGCGAATTCCGGGGATAAAACCGCCGTACTGCTTCATGTTGTCGGCGACCTCGACCGGGTTGAACGTAATCGCAACGTAGAAATACGTGAAGCCGACGATGAGCAGGAAGAACATTGCGGTGTACAAAGGCTGGTCACCGCTCGCGAGGTTCGCACTGATCCACAGAACCCAGTCGGGCGCGACTTGCCCGGATGCCGGCTGGTTGAACTGCGCGATAAGTGCCGGCAAGTAGAGCAACGAGGACGCAAAGATAACGGGAACAACACCCGCCATGTTCACCTTGATCGGAATGTAGGTGCTCGTCCCGCCATAGGTACGAGTACCAACAACACGCTTGGCGTATTGCACGGGGATTCGACGCTGTGACTGCTCGACGAACACAACCGCCGCCATGATGACAATTCCGATTGCGACAACGATGAGGAACACGTTCGTGCCCTGAGCGCGCTGAATCGACCAGAGCGACGCGGGGAATCCGGCAGCGATGGAACCGAAAATAAGGAGCGACATGCCGTTACCGATACCGCGTTCCGTCAGCAACTCACCGAACCACATGATGAGTCCGGTACCGGCGGTCATGGTGATGACCATGAGGAGAATCGAGTACCACGCGTCACTGGTGATCAGCTGCGAACATTCAGGAATGCTGGACGACGAACCGAAAAGCTGCCCGCTTCGTGCAACCGTGACCAACGTTGTCGACTGAAGGACACCGAGGCCCAGCGTCAGGTACCGCGTGTACTGGGTAAGTTTCGACTGACCAGCTTGGCCCTCTTTGTGGAGCGTCTCGAAGTGGGGGATGACAACCCGAAGGAGTTGGGTGATGATCGACGCCGTGATGTACGGCATGATTCCCAGTGCGAAAATCGACAACTGGAGCAGCGCACCACCCGACAACATGTTGACGAGCTCATAAATCCCGTTGGTTCCGGCGCTTCCCTGGAGACAGGCCTGAACATTCGTGTAATTGACGAATGGCGCAGGAATAAAGGACCCGATGCGATACAGGACAATCATGAAGAGAGTGAAGCCGATCTTCGATCGAAGATCGGGTGTCCCCATGATTCGACGAATTGCGCTGAACACTGATCCTCCTGTGACGGGCCTGTCGGCCAACTCTCTAAATCTAGTAGAAAACGGGCCGAACCAGTGGCTCGGCCCGTTTCACTGACTACTTGATCGAACCGCCAGCTGCGACGATTTTCTGTTCAGCGGACTTCGACACCTTGTCGACCGTGACGGTCACGGCAACCGAAATGTCACCGTTGCCGAGGACCTTCACCTTTTCGTTCTTGCGAACGGCACCCTTTGCCACGAGGTCAGCGATGGTGACATCCCCGCCCTTCGGGTAGAGCTCGGTGATGCGATCGAGGTTGACAACCTGGTACTCGACCCGGAACGGGTTCGTGAAACCACGAAGCTTCGGGGTACGCATGACGAAGTTGAGGTTTCCACCTTCGAGTCCACGACGAACCTGGTAGCGAGCCTTCGAACCCTTGGTTCCACGACCTGCGGTCTTACCCTTCGAACCCTCACCACGACCGACGCGGGTGCGAGACTTCTTGGATCCGACAGCGGGACGGAGGTGGTGCAATTTAAGCAATTGGACCTTCTCGCCAGATTCCGTCGCGGCGGGCTTTGCCTTAGCGGGCGCTTTTGCGGCAGGGGCCTTTTCGGTCGCGTCAGCGACCGGCTTTGCTGCTGCTTTGGGCGCTGCTGCCTTTGCAGGTGCCTTGGCGGCGGGCTTTGCTGCGGCGGCCTTGGCGGGCGCCTTCGCTGCGGCCGGCTTAGCGGCGGGCTTCTTTTCTTCAGCCATTACTTCACTTCCTCAACAGTGACGAGGTGCGCGACGGTACGGACGTATCCGCGGTTGACGGAGTCATCCGGGCGGATAACGGTCTGACCGATGCGCTTCAGCCCGAGGCTCCGCAGCGTGTCCCGCTGGTTCTGCTTCTCGCTGATTTTGGACTTGATCTGCGTGATCTTGAGCTGAGCCATTAGGCACCTGCCTTCGCAGCGGCCACGGCGTCAGCCTCGGCACGGATGAGGCGCGCGGGAGCAACATCTTCGAACTCGAGGCCACGACGTGCGGCGACCGCACGAGGTTCTTCAAGTTGCTTAAGGGCTGCGACCGTTGCGTGAACGATGTTGATGGTGTTCGACGAACCGAGCGACTTGCTCAAGACATCGTGGATTCCAGCGCACTCGAGAACGGCACGAACCGGACCACCGGCGATAACACCAGTACCAGCCGATGCGGGGCGAAGCAGAACGACACCGGCCGCCGCTTCACCTTGAACCGGGTGAGGAATGGTCGCGCCGGAGCGAGGAACGCGGAAGAAGTTCTTCTTCGCGTCTTCGACGCCCTTCGAGATCGCGAGGGGAACCTCACGAGCCTTGCCGTAACCGACTCCAACGAGTCCGTTTCCGTCACCGACGACAACAAGAGCGGTGAACGCAAAGCGACGACCACCCTTGACGACCTTCGAAACACGGTTGATTGCAACCACCTTCTCGAGGAAGGGGCTCTTCTCGACGTCGCGCGGACCGCGGTCGTTACGACCACCGGTGCGTCCGCCGCCACGGTTGTTGTTGTCGCCACGACGACCGCGAGGAGCGGTCTCCTCGGTCGTCGTTGCTTCTACTGCCTCGGGGGCAGTGGTTTCTTCCGACACAGTGTTGTCCTTCGTTTCGTCGCTCACAGGGTCAGTCCTGCCTCGCGGGCGCCATCAGCAACAGCTGCGACGCGGCCGGCATAACGGTTACCACCGCGGTCGAAGACGACGGTGGAGACGCCGGCCTTCTTTGCGCGGTCGGCAACCAATCCGCCGATCTTCTTGGCTTTTGCGGTCTTGTCTTCCGACGAAGCGCGGAAATCCGGCTCCATGGTCGACGCCGACGCGAGGGTGACACCCTTGGTGTCGTCCACGACCTGGACGAAAAGGTGACGCGCTGATCGGGTCACAACGAGGCGGGGACGCGCTTCGGTTCCGTTGACCTTCTTGCGAAGACGGAAGTGGCGGCGCGTGCGCTGCTCGGACTTTGAGGTAGTAGCCATGGTTACTTACCAGCCTTTCCGGCCTTACGACGGACGACTTCGCCCTCGTAACGAACTCCCTTGCCCTTGTATGGCTCAGGCTTGCGGAGTTTTCGAATGTTGGCGGCGACCTCACCGACGGCCTGTTTCGAGATTCCCGAAACGATGACCTTGTTGTTTCCCTCGACGGCGAGCGAAATGCCAGCCGGCGGGTCAACGGTGATGGGGTGCGAATAGCCGAGCGCGAATTCAACGCCCTGGCCCTTCGAGGCGACGCGGTAACCAGTACCGACGATCTCGAGGGCCTTGGTGTAACCCGCGGTCACGCCGACGATGTCGTTGGCGATGAGAGTGCGGGTGAGTCCGTGAAGCGAGCGCGATGCGCGCTCGTCGTCCGGACGGGTCACGACGACCTGGTTGTCCTCGACCGTTACCGCGATGGGGCTTGCGATGTTGACGGTGAGTTCACCCTTGGGTCCAGTGACGGTGACGACGGATTGCGCAACCGAAACGGTTACACCCGACGGAATATCAATGGGGAGACGACCAATACGCGACATGGAGGGTTACCACACGTAGGCGAGGACTTCCCCACCCACGCCTTTCTTCTGTGCTTCGCGGTCCGTGAGAAGGCCCGACGAGGTGGACAGAATGGCAACGCCTAGTCCGCCGAGAACCGTAGGGATCTCAGTCGACTTTGCGTAAACGCGAAGTCCAGGCTTGGAGACGCGCTTGAGGCCGGAAATGGCCGCCTTGCGCTCGTTGCCGTACTTCAAGGTGATGGTCAAGCTATTGCCAACGCGAGCGGGTTCAACCTTCCACTCCGCTACGTAACCTTCGCGCTTGAGGATCTCGGCGATTCCCGCCTTGATCGTGCTCGATGGCAACGTGACGGCGTCGTGGTGTGCACTCGACGCGTTACGCAGACGGGTCAGCAAATCTGCGACCGGATCTGTCATTGTCATTGTTGTTTTTTCCTGTTCTCTGTCTGGTTTCGACAACCGTTACGCGGAGGTCGACCTTGTCAGTGGGTGGTTTATTCGGCGACGGTTGTCGCAGCGACGAAGGGGAACCCGAGCTCGCGGAGCAGGGCACGACCCTCGTCGTCGGTCTTGGCCGTGGTCACGACAGTGATGTCGAAACCGCGAACGCGGTCAATCTTGTCCTGGTCGATCTCGTGGAACACGGACTGTTCCTGAAGACCGAAGGTGTAGTTGCCGTTTCCGTCAAACTGGCGAGGCGAAAGGCCACGGAAGTCGCGGATACGGGGAAGTGCGAGCGAGACGAGACGGTCGACGAATTCCCACGCGCGGTCGCCACGAAGAGTGACGTGCGCACCAATCGGCATTCCCTCACGCAGTTTGAACTGAGCGATGGACTTGCGCGCCTTCGTCACAACGGGCTTTTGTCCCGTGATGAGCGTGAGATCGCGAACAGCGCCGTCGATGACCTTGGAGTCACGTGCTGCTTCACCGACACCGGTGTTGACGACGACCTTGACCAGCTTGGGGATCTGGTGGGGGTTCGTGTAACCGAACTCCGAGGTCAACGTGCCAACGATGTCGGAACGGTACTTGGCCTTGAGGCGGGGCTGGATTTTGCCAGCCGCTGCGGCAGTAGCGGACATTAGAGTTTTTCACCTGACTTCTTGGCGTAACGGGTACGCACGATCTTGGTCTTGTCGTTCTTGAGTTTGACGGTCTCGACCTTGAACCCGACACGCGTCGGCTTCTTGGTCTTGGGGTCAACGAGAGCCACGTTGGACACGTGAATCGGAGCTTCCATCGTTTCGATGCCGCCCGTCTTGGTGCCGCGGTTGGTTTCGCCGGCCTTGACGTGCTTGGTCACCATGTTGATGCCCTGGACAATGACCTTCTGAGCCTCAACGAGTACCTCGATGACCTCACCGGTCTTGCCCTTGTATTCGCGCTTACCGCTGATGACAACCACGGTGTCACCCTTTTTGATGTTCTGCATGTGACTAAATCACCTCCGGTGCGAGCGACACAATTTTCATAAACTTCTTTTCACGAAGTTCGCGACCAACGGGACCGAAGATACGGGTTCCGCGTGGCTCGCCTTCCTTGTTCTTGATGAGGACTGCCGCGTTTTCGTCAAACTTGATGTACGAACCGTCGGCACGACGAGTTTCTTTGACCGTGCGAACGATGACCGCTTTGACAACCTCACCCTTTTTGACGTTTCCGCCGGGGATTGCGTCCTTGACGGTCGCAACAATGATGTCGCCAAGCCCCGCATAACGCCGGGTTGAGCCACCGAGCACACGAATGGTGAGCAGCTCTTTGGCGCCGGTGTTGTCGGCAACCTTGAGTCGGGATTCCTGTTGAAGCATGTTGTTCTCCTAGTACGAGAGGCGAATTACTTCGCCTTCTCCACGATCTCGACGAGTCGCCAGTTCTTGGTGGCGGACAGCGGGCGGGTCTCGGCGATAACGACGAGGTCGCCGATGCCGGCGGTGTTGTTTTCGTCGTGTGCCTTGACCTTGGACGAGCGGCTCATGACCTTGCCATAGAGCGGGTGCTTGACACGGGACTCGATCTTGACGGTGATGGTCTTGTCCATCTTGTCGCTGACGACAAGTCCGCGTCGAACCTTACGGTCGGGGCGAGCTTCGGTGGTTGCTGCCTTCTTCTCGGTAGCCATTACTTCGTCTCCTCAGCGGTTTCGTCGGTCTTTGGTGCAGCGGACGCAGCCTTCGTCGCGGCCTTAGCGGGCTTCGCAACGGGGGCTTTGACCTCACGGAATCCCAGTTCGCGCTCGCGAATGATGGTGTAGATCCGGGCGATGTCACGCTTGACGGCACGAACACGGCCATGGCTTTCGAGCTGACCGGTCGCCGACTGGAAACGAAGGTTGAAAAGTTCTTCCTTCGCCTTTTTCAGTTCGCCGACGAGCTGCTCGTTCTCGAACGTGTCGAGGTCAGCGGGCTTCAGGGTCTTTGTTCCGACAGACATTACGCGTCTCCCTCTTCACGCTTGATGATGCGCGCCTTGAGCGGCAACTTGTGGATCGCGCGGGTCATGGCTTCGCGAGCGAGCTGCTCGGAAACTCCCGCGACCTCGAACAGGACGCGGCCCGGCTTGACGTTCGCAATCCACCATTCCGGCGAACCCTTTCCGGAACCCATTCGGGTTTCGG